>Ga0315903_10001130_pt1 | contig 40378 bp, 74 predicted proteins | sample LakEriMetagenome_7_FD_203524 | JGI IMG/M metagenome (GOLD analysis project Ga0315903, IMG submission 203524) | Freshwater fungal communities from buoy surface, Lake Erie, Ohio, United States - Buoy 2 MA119 | ecosystem: Environmental > Aquatic > Freshwater > Lake | place: USA: Lake Erie, Ohio... | reverse complement strand
ATTCTGGTATAATTAATCTACGGCTTAGGCCCATTTAAATGTAGGGTGCGGCTATAGGGATTCCCCAAGTCGCTAAGTAAAGCAGTGTTTACTTAATTCCTTTCGTTTGACTAGCAGCCCTACTTGTTCAACCCCCCAGTACTGACACTGGGGGATTTGCTTTGCCCGCATGCCTGGGGACCCCATAGCTCTTTTACGAGATCTAATGTAATTTCCCGAATTTCTAGACAAATGTCGGTGGGGGAGTGTATAATATTCCAACAATCACGAAAGGAATCAATATGCCAAATTGGGTATATAACGGTCTTACAATTGAAGGTAGTCCTGAATTAGTAAATGACCTTGTAAAACAAATGAATAAGCCATTCGTCATGCTCCATGATTCATGGAATGCGACAACTGGCAATATGGAAGTATCTCAGACTACTTATCCTAATCCTGTATTTGCATTCTATAATATTTATAATCACCGCCAAGATAATATTACAGATTTAGAATATGTTGCACAACCTGTGCGTTCTAAATTAGATACATCTGATAAGGACTGGTGGGAAGATACCCAGAAATTAGCAGAAACAGATAAGTCTTGGTATAACTGGAATATCCGTAATTGGGGAACTAAATGGGATGTTGCTATTCATGAGAATAAGGAATATTCAGATACATATATTGAGGGTCCTACAGAAAATGGTGAGAACTTAGTAGTTTATTATAACTTCCATACTGCTTGGTCTCCGCCTGTTCCTGCCCTCGCCAAATTATCTGCACAATATCCTAGTTTACTTCTAACTCTATCTTATGAGGAAGAAACAGGTTGGGGCGGAGAAATGGAATTACTTCGTGGAGAAGTTATATCTATCTCAGAGTATGAAAACAAATGTCGTGATTGTGATTCAATAGATACATTAGATTATTGCGATAATGACTGTGGCGAGATTTGCTCATCTTGTAATTATATGGGCGAGGCAGACCTAGACTGCGTAGCAGAATGTCAGACCCATAAGATATACTTGGACGAAAGCCATGTACCAGAATATAGAAAGGAAGCACTAGAAAATGCAACACGGAGCATTTGATAATTTACCTGACCATGTCAGAGACGCAGTATTTTCTGATATTGCAGACCAATTACTAGATGATTGGGTTAATAGTTTGCTAGATGAAAGTCAATATTTTGCTGACTTCCAAATAGCATATAGGTCTAATGACCCAATTATGAAACAAACGTTTAATCAGTTCTATGATTTAAACCCTGAGCACGATGATTATCTGGAGGTAGAATAAATGGAATCAGAATATATTAATAGGAAGACACAGTTAACTACTTATCTTCAATTACATATAATGTCTTTAAATGAGGACCTAGTACAGATGTCTAAGCATATGGAATCCTTGGACCCCGCCTCAAAAGATTATGCTGAATTAGATTTTGAGTATAACTATACAAGCGGCCAAGTTTCTGCTACAATGCACATCCTAGAATATGTAGAGGAGATAATGTGAATACGCTAGAACTGGAACCACACCTGCAGAGACAGGTCGACGCTGGGTCCTCTGGGACCGACATCCTGCACGGGCATTTAAAGACGCTCATGCTTGACGCAGAACGGGAATTAGAAGAAGCACAAGCCCTGGAGGATGAGACCGAAGAGGCAATTGATTCCATGGAGCGGAAGTACTGGGAAGGCCAAGTCGACGCTCTAACTTATATTTACCAAATGACATATGCATTAGCATTCGCAATCGACGAAAGGACAAAGAAGAATGGCTGAATTAGATCTGCAAGAGGCAACACGTAGGGACGACATCTACAATGAACTAAATCAGATTGTAGATAAGATTACAACTCTTCCCGTCTTCCCGTCATTGCTATGGGTATGGACATTTGATGTAATGCGTAATATCTACGAGAATAATCAATATGACGACCTTGCTGAAAATGATTATGTTGATGAGGCTGTGCCTAGCGGCATAACTCTAAAACAAATCTTTGATAAGTTCTGGGAAGATGTAGACGGCATTGGCCTAAGCATGGACCTTGGAGATGAAATCATTGATGAAACAATCCGTGATTGGATGAGGGACAACAATTTCCTGGTTGCCCTAGATGAGGACGGGTGGTTAGAATGAAATATAAAGTATTCGGAGACATGCTCTTTACATTCTATATAGATGTAGAGGCTAATAGCGAAGATGAGGCATATGACATTGCCTCTGCCGCCGAAACTCATCAATGGACTCAGATTGTAGAAGACAAAACAATTGAGGTTCACTTTGTGGAAGAGCTCGTGGATCCTAAAACAGATTTGTTAGAAGATGGATATCCATCCATGTCTAATGATATTATCGTAGTGGACAAATCGGACATATCCGACTAAGCTACGGGAATGGGGGCCTAAAGGCCCCGTTACGGGGGTATTTACAAATTCGTGGATACCTGATAAAATATACATAATCATCATGAAAGGATGAAAAATATGACAAGCAAGCGTGAATATCTAGCTCAAAAGGGAATTACTGTTGGCCGCCGTGGCCGTTTCTCTGCAGCAGCTAAGCAGGCTTTGTCTGAGGCGGAAAAGAATGGAATTAAGTTCTCCGCTGAAGTCAAGCAAGCAAAGAACTAAGGAAGTCAGATCCACAAGGGCTGGCGCAAGTCAGCCCTTTCTGATATAATGGCGGGTTACAAGAAAGGCGGACATGAGAAAAAGAACCAAAGTAGATAAAGTAATAGATAGTTTAGAAGAAATTCTAAACGACCACCATTTTCACCCAGCGTTAATGGCAAATATGATAACAACAAGTTATCCACCTTATACTCAATCCAAACTAATAGAACTAATTGAATATATCAAGGTCTATCATGAGAAGGAAAATGAGTTACACAAATCAACTCGTACAGCGCAATATCGCTAACTAAATAAATATAATACACCATTGGGGTGAATTGGACATAATGTCCGATTTGCCCCTTTTGTGTTCTATTTTAGCGGGCGGGATTTCGCTTTTACGACGACATATAAAAAATCCCTCAAAGTTCTAGCATTATCTCAAAGAATATAACAAAATGTTATAATAATAGTATAGAATATAACAAAATGAATCCAATATAGATCAAAATCTGTCAAAATTTCTCGTGATTTGAGCGTTCCAAAAACGCTATTTACGAGAGCTATTGACAAATCCTGGAACATATGCTGCCATATAGGATATTGACATTATGAGGCAAATTTGATAGGGGCTGTTCAATTACTCATACAATAGTTTTAATATAATACAATAACATTTCGTTATTAAACAATAACCACTTTGCTCCACTTTACTCCACAATTCTCCACTATAAAATTGCCAGAATGGCCTATAAAGGGAGAAAAAGGAGGGGGAATAGGATATCTTATCCTATCGGCTGAAAGGGATTGATAAGCCCTTATAGCTCTTCTGATGCAATTTCATCCGATTCTAGGCAATCAGCTAAATGATATTTACAGACTAAAACTATTTCATCTTGATGTTCATATATATACCTATATGGTCTATTACAGTAATGACATCTCATTGTTTTCTCCAGTTCCCGCCCAAATTTGGATCCATCATATCCTGGTTGACTGCTTTTCCTTCAGGATATATTATATGAACAACATTAGGATCAGATAGATCTATTATTGCTGAAGCCATGCAAAGTAATTAAGGATAATGAATATAACTAGGAGTATTCCTATGGCGTATTTCATTTCCCGCCCTTGATTATTCTAAATGCATCGCCTGTCCATGGGTCTACAAATTTCCATGGCTGGACATAGTCTGGATCTACTGTCCCAGTTTTCTCCCAGTATGGAACTCCATTCTCATCATAGTCATTACAGTCTTGACCAGACATGTCCCACTCTACCCTGTAAAATGTTCCGTATCTCTGATAAATAGGCCATAGATAGATATATATTCTTTCATTTATGAAATGTCTGATTCCGCCCTCTATCTCATCTTCATGTAGCCATGCAGATCTCATAACTGCTGCTGATGCCCTTGATCCCGCCCAATTTGCAAACCATCGCAAGGGTGGCTTAGAGTTATGCTCTACAACCGAATTATCTAAAAAGTTTCTCATTAGTATCCGCCTCCACATTCATTTCTTGTATGATATAACCGATTGGTTATAAAATCTGCCCTAGTGGGCGCAAAAAGCTCTTTACGACAGGAAGCGCAAAATCCCTGCCATTCTCGTCCGAAAAAGTCATAGTACATCCACTTAGACATTTGTATCCTTTAATTTATTTACTAGTTGACTAAAAGGCCTAGCCAATTCTTTTGGAGCTAAATAGAAGTTATCCTCATGCTTGCGATATCTGTCGTATTTTCGCTCTACCCGCCATGACTTGGAAAATGCGGTGGGAAATACAAACATTCCGCCTGTATTCTGACTAACCATAACATAGGCAATTGGCTTTGGATCTTTGGCCTCATATCCTGAAACTGTATCGATAATCAAATCGTCATATGGAAATGATTCTGGGTTATCGCTAAAGTTTAAATTACGACTCTTGACCTCAATTACCTGATTTCCTACGATAATATCCTTATCATTGAGGGTATATTCTTTTATTTCTTCCTTTGATTGGGCAAATGAGAACTCTGGTACTTCCGCCGAAATTCCTTCTGATTCTAGTCGCATAGCGACGATTTTGTTGAAGGCATGGCCCGATTCCATCGCTGATTTATAATCGAACATGTTCTCTCTTTCGCCGCACTTGCCGCTTCACTTTTGAGCGTATTGAGTAGTATATAATATATATTTGGATAGGTCAATAGTTAGATAGACCACCAGCCACGTATGGTGCCGCCTTCGACTGGACACTTGTAAGCTTTGGGTGCATCTGATTCGTAGTATTCCTTGAATAAACGGCTGTGGAGAGCCCTATCAGGCTCGTGAGTATCTTTCCCACAGTCAGGGCAGATATCTGCGTAAACGTATTCGTAGACGTGTCTACAGGCCGCCACGAGATACCTGGCAGTCCAGACATAGGCAATGATCTGGATTTTCTACTTCTTCTATTCCTAGATTTATTTCTCCAACAAATCTGTATTCTTTATCAAATCCGTAGGCATATTCTGGGGTAGCCATGTCAAGCATTCTTGATTTGCCGCAAGGGCACGGCGGTACTTTATGGATATATCTATCTTCAAGTTCTGTTTCAATTGACATAACTGTATCGCATGTCTTACATCTAAATAGATACTTTCTCATTTCTTCTTTTCCCCTGCGTTTATTATTTCTTTGACTAGGATCTTCATTCCTAGACCATTAAGTTTAGATAAATCTATGTTTTCGATCTCATCCAAAATTCTTTTACGTTCTTGTTTTACCGCCTTTGCACACCCATTACAAGGACATGCCCAATTTTTCTTTGCCTCAACTTTATCTTCTCTTTTGTGAGCTGTTTCTGCCGCCTGCAAATCCATTATAAACCTATTGCCTCTGTATTATCAATAGAATCATCGATAGTCTTATCGTGTTCTTTACTGCAATTACCGCATTCCCTGCACATAATAAGTTCCCCCACCACAGTCACAGACCATTAGCGGGGGAATCCTTTATACCTTTTTTGGTTTTGTTTTTCTTGGACCTACAGTAGTTTCTCTACGAATTCCATGACGGTTACGATCTATTTTCATAGTTCTCTTATCTTGGATTCCAGATCTAAATCTACCTTGACTTGGATTCTTTCTCGTTGCTTCTTGCGAAGTTACAGCTCCTGATGGTTGGCTGTTTGGAGGAGTATCCATTCCTGTTCCATTATTATTCATTAATGAATCTTTCTCTTTGTTCTGGAGTTGCAGTCATGTTTAAAGTAAGACCTGCTTCTCCATCTCTCGTAACATCTAGCATGCCTCCAGGAATCTTTGTCATTCCTGTTTGGCTACCGACGTTTTCGCATCCACATTCAACGCACATATTACTTAGGACCTTGTGCTGTTGCTTGGTTTGATACATCTTTCGCTGGGAAAGCTACTGCTGGCTGTTGTCCTGTTGGGTTGAGATCAAGATTGTTTGATCCTGACTGCTCACCTGTCTGATTGAAACCAGTTAGATTAATTCCGTCCATTTTATTTCTCCTATAGGTTGTATTTAAGCGGGTCTAGAAAGCCGCTCATTCATCTATTATAGCATTTTCGTCGTCTTCGAAATCAAATATGTCATCTGGCAGGGAGTAGAGCTTTTCTACTACCCCCCAGACCATATCCGCTAATTTCTGTATCATGCTATCCTAGTTTTTGTACATTTCGTGCCAGCAATCATTGCAAATAACTATATATTTAGTTTCGGTGCTAGTAATTCGGGTAGCCTCATTTTCGCAACCCTTCATTTCGCACTTCTCTTTATATTCCATTGCTATGACTTTTTGGCCTTTACACGATTATATCCAGTCTTCTTTTTATTCATAGACCCTGGAACTTTACCGCCTGGACCCTTATGATTCCTGCGTCGGATCTCTAACGATGCCGCTATTTTATCGTGATGTTTTCCCATTTACTTCTTCTTTGGTGTTGACTTCTTGACAGTCTTCTTTGCAGGAGACTTCTTTGCAGGAGCCTTCTTCTTTGCTGCTGGCTTCTTTGCTGCTGCTTTCTTCACGACTTCCACCTTTCTTTCAGATTCTTCCTGAAACAATACATTATATTTAAACTCTTCCTCTTTCGGAAGTAGCCAATTTTTTAATTTATTCCACATTATTTTTTATTTATCTTTCTGATTATATAATCAATTACTTGATGCGGCTTCCATTCGTCTGGAAGTTCAAGATTACTTATTTCCTTTATGACGTCCCGTCGGACTTTTTCCTGTAAGTATTCTTCCACTGTATTATTCTAGCATTTATAAAATAAAGGGGCAAGACCTAAGTCCTGCCCCGATATTAAATTAGATTACTTTACGAGAGCAACCTTAGCAGTTGGGTTCTTTGCATTCCACTTCTTAGCGAGAGAATTGAACGCCTTCTTCATGGCTGCGATAGCAGCAGCATTGTCTGCCTTAACCTTTGCAAGTTCTGCAGCAGCAGCAGATTGTGCATCTGCAAGAGCCTTATCAGCAGCAACCTTAGCGGTTACGGCATCGGCCTTGAGTTTAACAATTTCTGCAGCGGCAGTTGCAGCAGCGGCATCAGCGGCAAGCTTAGCAGCAGCGGCATCAGCAGCAGCCTTGGCTACAGCATCAGCGAGAGCTTTATCTGCGGCGGACTTAGCAGCAGCAGCGGCTGTCTTTTCAGCAGCGAGATCTGCTTGAGCCTTTGCAAGTTCAGCAGCAAGATCACGTACTGCAATTTCTGCATATGGAGCGAGAGTACGTGCTGTCAATCCAGCAACGTTAGCAGATTCTCCATCTGTTGCGGTTGTCAACGAAAACTCTACAAGAGAGCGTGTTGAATCTGTTGGTAGAGTTACCTTGAATTCTGCGACTCCAAATGTTGCTAGGGTAGCACCAGTTGTAGCAGTAGTTGTTTCAAGAGTTCCACCTGAACCAAAAACACGACCAGTAACAGACTTTCCAGAGACCTTGTTTCCAAAGATATCTGTAGCAGTTACGGTAATTGTCTGCTTAGTTCCAGCAGCACCGCTTGCAGGGGCAGCAACAGTAAGGGTATTAATCTTTCCTACTTGTCCCTGTACATAATATGTAAGTGTGGTTCCTTGGTTGTTTACAACCACGGTACCAATTGCTGTCGTTTTTGTATATACGAAAAACGTTGCAGTGATTCCTGTACCAGTTGCAATTGTCAAAGATGCAGATCCTGATGATGCATTTACTGGGGCAGTTGATGTGTGAAGCGCTGATACGATTGTGCAGTTTGTGCATGTAGCAGTTACAGCAGTTCCTGTATCAACAGTTGCAACAAACTTTAGAGCGTCTGCAGCATTTACTTCGTTGTCTGAAGGTACTGGCAATAGAGCAGGTGTGGCGCTTGCGGATGCAGTTGTGTTTGCAGTTCCGTTAACGTCCAAAGCAACTGTCATTGGGGCAGCACTTGCAGGTGATGCGACAAGGGTACCCATAGTCATGGCTGCAACCAAGGCTAGAGCGATTTTCTTGAATGACTTCATTCTTTTTATTTCTCCTTATACATTCTGTCTCTTTCTGAGGCAGAAACTTAATTTGTGTACGAATTCCGCCATTGTGACGGAGAGTGATTATTCTCTATTTCTTTTTTCATTTCAATGTCTTCGTACATACGGACAACATGCATACAGGGATCTTGACCTTCGTCAAACTCTGTAAACTCTTGCCCAGACATTGGTAGTCCGTCATGGGTATAACATACAGGAGGTCCGCACCAACCTTTTTCAACCCCGTATGTCATCCATTCACTAAATGTTAAATCCATCCTTCAAACTCTTTCACGAGTTTGTGTTTAGGCTGTGCGCCAACCACTCTTTTGACAGGTAATCCATTTTCAAATACCAATAGTGTTGGTATAGTGGAAATATCATACTTATATGCCAAATCTTGTTCTTCATCTACATGAACTTTAGCAATTTGTATATTATACTCTGTTGCTATTTCATCTAGTATAGGTGCAACCTTCAAGCAAGGCCCACACCAATCCGCCCAGAAATCTACAATAAGAATTTTATTCTCATCTAAAGCTTTACTAAAGGTTTCATTAGTTAGATTCATTTGTATCCTCCACATGAGTTGGCCAATAGTAACTGCACGATTCGCAACAAGTATACCCTAGTTCACGGTAGTCCGCAAACTCTGAATAGAAATAGTACTTGTCTGGGTCTTTTTCGTATAATCTACCCTTGTGAGAGTAATGTACACGTTCATCTCCTAGCCACCAAGGCTCATCTGACTCTAACATTAAGAAGTTATCTTGATATATTTGGTCAAAAGTATCTCGTGTGCTGTTTTTATAGCCACGCATAATTATCTCTTTGACAATAGCCTCGTTATATAGGAATAGCCAATCTTCATGGCCCTCCCACATTTTTACTGCTGGGTGATTTACCCATGCGCCAGACTCATTATAATATCCAGCCAATGATTTTAGAACTTGTAGGTTTTCTACGCTTTGCTTGATAAGACGCTTACGATCTAGATGCTTAGCTGTCTTGGCAAAGTCCGCCTCTGGTAAAAATGTTTGCATGTTCCTATCTTACTAAATAATATAAGGCTAGTCAATACTAGTCTTGATTTTTTAATTCTTCTGCTGCCTGATTAAATTTATCCATGAACATTTGGATAATAAATAAAGTAGTTTCTTGTGCATTCTTTTTCAATGCTTCTTCCGCCAGTTCATTTTTTTCTTCTACTGGCATTGCGTTATACCATTTCTGATATAACGCAATAGCAACATCTCCAATAATGCCCTCAAGTACGGTGACATTATTAGCCATTTAAAACATCCTTGCTTACAATATATCCTGAAATAGTTTTACTTTTTACAGGATATGACTTAGATTTAATTAAATCAAGTAACTGTTGTTTTGTATAAGAAGGATATTTTGATTTTAATCCAACATATACTGATGCTGCAATTTGAGCAGATACTGATGTTCCGTCTTCATTAAATAGATATCCGTCTGAATTAACTAAACGCATTCTACCTAGCGCAAACATGTCTGTAACATTTAAATCATAGTTAGAATAAATAGCTATGCCATCTGCTGCAGAAGTTGCTGAAACTGTGATAGCCTGAGTAATGCATCCTGGCCAGGATACACGCTTTTGATCACGCATATTTCCAGCAGCAATAAATACAGGAACTCCAGCAGAATCAAGAGATGTAATTGCATTTACAGTATTCGGTGTGCTTGGGCAATAATTAACTACTGGAAGTAGGTTATGGTGGCCCTGAGAAATAGCAACTGCCTGAATATTAAATTTATTTCTATTTGTATTTACCCAATTAAGTGCCTTAACAAAGGTTTCCTCATTAGATATTTGTCTTACTCCAGTAGATGTAGCCCCAATAATTCTTACAAAAACCACTTTAATATTAGGGTTTGTAAGAACAGATGCTGAGGTCATTTTGGTGCCGTGATCGAAACCATTGCGTGACATTTGGTTAAGAGGCATAGATGCTGCTCCTGGACCCTCCATAAAATTAGATCCATTAGCACAAGAATTCCATTCTAAGATACACACTTCATGAACAATTCTATCCTTGAATACTGGTAAATTTGCATTCAAAGCCGTATCAAGAATTGCCACCGTTGCAGGTTGTGAATTTGCTACAACCGTATTTGTTGTTGTGATAGTAAGTACTGCTGCCAATACGGCAGTTATTAGTTTTTTATTCATGTTGCCTATTCTACTAAATGACAACTAGATCGTCAATACTAGTTGTTAGGAATATCTGGGCGTTGTCTTTTTGATGAATACCATTTGCCTGCATCCATCTCTGGGGCTTTTAATCCACCCACCTCAATTAGAGCAGATAGCATAGCTTTAACATATTCTATTTCATAATTAAGTCTAACTATTTCTAATTCTGCAAGTCTAAGTCTTTCTGATTTTCTCAATTGTCTAGTCCTTCTATATGATCTACTGGCGTAGGTGCAGTAGCTAAACTGCCACAATTTGCACATTCCATATCAAGGAAATATGTGGCGATTTCATTTTCATTAAAAATTACTTTTACATTAAATATGTTACAGCCGCATGGACAAACATGTGTTGGAGCACCACGAAGATCCATGGCATTATCATAGTTTTCTGGTTTAAGATTTACTATATCATCCATTTCTTCATCCTGGTCTTCTTCTTTATCAAATATAACAACTGTATGTTTGTCTAAGAAGTCTCTAATTAAACCTACTGATATCATTCCGAACAGTAGGGCGGCTAAACGATTCAGCCACTTCATACTACAATTATACTCCTATATCTCTATGATTGTAAAGGGGCCCCTTACGCTCATTATAAACTTAGATGCTGCCTCAAGAGCCATTCTAACACGCTTGCGAGGGGTTTTTACTGTAGATGTTGAGAACAAAGATCCAAGTGCAACTTGTTGTCCGCTTCCTTCTGCAATATATTCAACATCAATTTCTGCTATATGGTAATCTACATCCATACTGAAAATACGCCCAGTATTTTGTACTGCGATTATAAATATTCCGCCTTCATCACCATCTTCTGTGCTTTGTCCAAATCTACCATAACCGTGTTCTTGAAACGCTTCTTTAATTGATTCAACAAACTTAGTACGCATAAACTTGTCTAAGTTTTTAAATCCTGCTGTAGGTTTATATATTGGCGGAGTCCAATTGTATTGTAGGATCTGACCCATCCTGAAACTATCAACAAAACCTATACCGAACTGTCCGACCTTAAATACCTTTGGATCAGTTGTTTGTAAGATTAAGCCAGACTTTTCATCTGATGCTGCAGAATCGCCTCCAAGGAATACCTTGTTTCCAGCAGATAGGGCTACGATACAGGTCATATACCCTATTGTACTATTTCTAAAATTCGGAGTCCAGATCCCTTAATTCGACTATATTTAATTGGACTAAAGCATTTTCAAGCTCAGATTTAACCCCAATTAATTCCTGGATGGCATTATAATACTTATCCTTCCATTCTGTCAGTTCCCGTTCAAGCTTATATAAGGATATTTTAAGGTCTTTAATTTCTAATTTAAGATGGTCTTGCTCTCTCTCCGCCTGCCTGACCTTTTCTTTTTTATTTTCTCTATATCCTGCGACAATAGCTGTACCCATACCACTAAGTATGGCTGCGGCGATAGCTAAAACAATTGAGGTATAGTCCATTATAGACTAATTATACCTTGAAATAGGTCTAAACTAATAGTTCAGATGCGGATATTTCGTTGCCTATATAACGCTTTTTTAATACAAATTCTCTAACATGGTCAGCGCCATTCGATCTTCCCGCCAAAATAATTAGCCATCGTGGCTCAAGTTTTGAATTGATGCATGACTCACACATCAACAAATTAATTGGCAGCAAAGTAGATTTCTTTGCATTCAGCTTATGCTTGCTTTTATTACAGCTGTAGCATAGGATTTTATCCATTATCTTCCTCTACGTGATGGAATACGATTTCGTCTACTATAGCGAACTCGTCATTTTCTAACAAAACTTCTTGTTCAATTCCGTCTTTTTTATATTTAACCAAAGAAGCAAATGCTCCTAGTTGATCAACTGTTCCATATACTTTTTCTTCATGTATATACACGATATTAATTATCTCATAATATTCTTGCACTTGGAACACCCTCTAGCTCACATCTTACACCAAACGATTCAATTACTTTTTTAACTTTATCAACATAAGAAATCACTTCTTCTTTTTTGCTTCCATCGAATTGTAAAAAATTATCTTCGTATAATCTGATTGCTAGAAATTCTGGGTACATTGCAATATCCATCATAAGCAGCATAGGCTGCTTTATCTCTCTAATCTTTTTCTTCATTTCATCATTATAAAATACAGGTTTGTTAGGCTCACCAGTCCATTGATTAATACCATGTTTAAAATGGTTGTTATCATAAAAATGATTAGATGACACCTTTACTCCTTAATTTTTTCCAGACTTCTGGAGTTTTGTGGAGATTCTTAGACTTATCTATTTCTCCTGATGACATATAAACGCCACCCCAAACTCCATATTCTGAATTATCTACTCCAGACTGATAGCACATTTTCATAACTGGACATGACATGCATGCATCATCTATGTTTTTTGCTATGTTGACATCCATTTCGTATTTATCATAGAATAGATTTGTATCCATTCCACGACATACGGCTAGATGCCACCAGTCAAAATCTTCTGTATCTACACCTAAATCATTTAAAATATTTGACATATTTTGTAGGGAGCTTCCATATACCGTTATTGTTGACGACTATTCTTTCTGCCGTCCCCCATGTATTCTTCCGAAACATGCCGTTCTTGCTTGTATATCCATTAATGTTTTTATTCCATATTAAAAGATCGTAATTTTCCCAGAAAGTATTTATTTTTTCTGATTGCGATTTCTTTATAAAGATTTCAACACCTTGTAAGTTTAGGTTTAACATTTTTCCTTTTATAGACTAAACCGCAGCATCCCAATATATATATTATACAGGAATTACTGCGGCTGTGTCAATACTTTACTTAATAAAAGTGCCATTCCAAATGGACTTTTTTACAGTATATTTGCCACCACGGCGCTTATACTCTTGGACTACCCAACCATTTGCATATGCTGATGGGTATACATCGAATTTTCTTTTTGCTTCGGCGACAACTCTTGCATAAAGTTCTTTATCTGCTGGCTCGCCTTTGCGATCATCTATAACTTCTTTATATTTATCTTTTGCCTTATCTAACTCTTCTTCTTTTACACCATATGCTTTATCAACTGGAACACAATTTGGGACCATACGGCCATTCTTTTCTTTCATGCCTTCCTGCTTATATCCAGTCCAGCAGGCTTTTGTCATGTTATCCCACTTATCTTCTTCTTCATCATCTGATTCATAATCTGAGGATTCGTCTTCATCTTTTGATTTTGCTACTGGCCAATTTACTTCATTCTTCATAGGATCTCCGACAGGAGCAGGATTTTCTGGGGCTTCCATTTCTTCCCCTTCCATTTCCTCGCCTTCTTCTTCCTCTTCAGGCATTTCAATCATTTCCTCAATTGCTTCCATGAGGTGTTCAATTACCATTCCAAGTTGTTCTTTTGTAATTTCTGGACGGAGGGCTTTCTTGATATCTTCATCATCGTCAATTTCAATTACTGTATCTACTGGATTAACTACATCGTCAAGCATATCTTTAATTTCATCAATTAATTCATCTTGAGTATAGGATTTCTTCATGTTCTTTTCCCGCTCTACAATCTTGCGAGACCAAGAGAAACCAGCATCTCCACCCCATGCGTCCCACATAATTCGACCATTCGAAGGGTTAGAAGTATTGAAAAAGTCTTTACCTTTTTTGTCTACTTCATGTCTGGAAAAGAAGGAATACATTCGTTTAACGGTGGACAAACTTAATGTCTCACCACGTGCAAGTTGCCCTGCACGAGTCCAGCCTACTGCGGTTCCAGCACCTGTTGCTTTTCCTTGTTCTTTCCAACGAATAGCTCTCTTAGCTGCCGCCTTCATACCAGCGGTGGGCTTGTATCCTTCTTTAGCCATCACTTCTCCTTTACGCTGACAACTTTGACATTTCTGACTTCGTCATCAACTCCGAATATGTCGTTTAAATAGTCTACAGCATCATTCTCGTCAAATGCCTGTACTTCTGCTTCAATCTCTAATTTTACCTTATATGTCTTCATTATGCTTTGAACTTAGGGCGTCCAAATCCTACTATGGAGATAGGTACATTCTTCTTATTCTTCTTAAATGCACGAAGTTGCCTGCAGGCTTCCCCGCCATTTCTTTGACTTCCCTTTTTGCTGCTTGAAGTATTTCCTTCAATGCACCATACAGTTCCATCTTCATTGTCTTCAACAACGATTCCAACATGCGAAATCCTATCTACTCCATCTCCAGGGAAATCAAAATAAGCAATATCTCCTGGCTCTGGATCTGCAACATCTACATCTATCCATCTTCCAGATTTCTTAAATGCGGCTGCACCACCTGGAGTATAAACTGTATTTGGAACCTTTACGCCAGCCTGATTTGCACACCACATTACGAATGATCCGCACCATGGCTGGAAGTTAGCTTTTGTAAACGCACCATACTTTGTCTCATTGTCTTTTGGACCTTCAATATATCCAACTTGAGATTTAGCAACTTGAATTAAACGGGCAGCGCTTCCTTTAGGAGCCTTTGCCGTTTCTTCTGGTACTAGAAAGTTATCTGACATTTTAATCTTTATCCCATTCTGTATCTACTGGCTGTTCTGCTGGCATTTGATCATTTGGCTTTGCATCAAGACGAGCCCTGACTGCATCTGCTTCTACTTCAGCCTTTAATTCATTAATTTCTAATTCTGATTCAAGCTTCTTATCTGCTTGAGTATTCTTTGCATCTATTTCTTTGTTTGCCATTTGCGCCGCCATAACATCTTTAGCACCAGATTGACCGATCAATAGACCTGCAAGAGTACCTGTGATAAATGTTGCAACGCTACCAAGCACATTAAAGAACATTTTATCATTTTCTGACTGTGCTCCAATTGGCTGGGTTACAAATATAAGAGCGTACAAAATACCTAGTGATGTACACAATAAAATTGTTCCAAGCGTGATGCCAAGAATAAATTTTAATCTTGCATCAAGATCTGCTGGGGTTAATCTTTCTCTAGCCATTCTTTACCTTTGATTTCTGGTACTCATCCCATACTTCCTGTCCAACTAAATCTCTTGAACAAGTTCCAGTAGTCTCACAAATTGGAGGATTGCATTCTGCCTTTTCCCAATTTGCTGGGTCTTGGCATTCATAACGGAATGAACCATCAAAATTACACGATGTAACTGTGAGGGCTAGCATTATACTAGCTAATGAGGCACCTAATTTTCTCATGCCTCTATTATAGCATTTCTATTCTTCTTTTCGAAGAGGGATGGTAGCAAGCCAAATAACAGTAGCAATTACTGTTGCTACGCCCACTACCTGCTGGGCGCTACCCGTTAGGGTCAACCATGCTATAAAAAACCCTAGGAGGGTAAATATTTGGGCAATGCTTTCTTTAATTACCTCCCAAATATAATTTAGGATTCCCTTAATTATTTTCATTATATCCTCCTTGTCATGGCTGCTGCCACAATATTGCTTGCAATAATTACTGGCACAATTACTTCCTGTGCCTTTTCTCTTTGGTCATCTGTCATATCTTTGCCCCACTCTGACGGGCTAAATACTTTTTCAAAATCTATATTTGTAAATGCTCCTATAGGATCTGATAATAATTGTTCCGCCGCCAATTCTGTAGTCGCATCTGCTAATGTATATGGCATAGGAGCATCAGCATTTTCTTCCGCCCTATTAGAAAATTCTACCACTGCCGCCGCTAAAATAGGATTTTCTTTCATCGCTTCAGCAATCACTGCAATTTCCGCAGCCTTAATTCCTAATTCTTCTGCAACTTCCTGCTTTGCTTCTGCTGATAATTCCACTAAAACATTTGCCACAGCTGCAGCTTGCTCTGGAGTTAATTTAACAATTACATTATCTTTACTAGTTAAATTAGCTAGCGCACTCAAATCATCTGTGATACTATTACCTGATGGTTCTTTTGAAGGTTCAGCAGGAGTTGGTTCTGGTTCAGGAGTTGGCTCTGGATTTATATCCGATGGCAGAGGTGAAGGCTCTGGTGAAGGCTCTGGAGTGGGCTCAGGATCAACAGTTGGTTCTGGCTTCGGCTCATCTGTGGTTTCAGGCGTTGGCTCAGGAGTGGGATCGACTGGTTCAGTTTGCTCAGGTGATGGTTCAGGAGAGGGGGTAGGCTGTGGAGATGGTTCTGGTTCTAGGGTCTCTTCTGGCGTTGGCTCTGGTGTGGGTTCTGGGCTATTGGATTGCTCAGGGGTAGGTTCTGGTTTAGGTTGATTCGCTGCAGCATTTGCAGCAGCTTGTGCAATTGCAATTGCAATTTCTCTAGCTAATTGTTCTTCATAATAATTCCAAGCATCATCAATAGCATTATTTAAATCTATAATTGATTGATTATAAGCATCTATAGTATTATTTTTTGCGGTTAAAGCATTAGATGTGTTTGTAATTGCAGTATTATGTGCAGCTGTTTTATTTGTTAAAGTTTGATTGTAAGTTGTTAAAGTTGAATTAGCAGAATTATATTGAGATAACGCTGTTTGATATTGAGAATATTTGGTATCACGATCTGCTTGCAAAGAGGCTCTATCGTCTATTTGTTGTTGTGTTAATGGAGATCCATAGGCAATCCACTCTGCTGGAATTCCGCTCCACCATTGATTTGTTCCAACTCCGACATGCATATTTCCTGGACCACCGCCGTTATACCACCAAGCTTGCAACTGTAATGTTTTATCAGAAGATGTATCAAACCATTGAGTATATGGGCTCCAAGAAGTTCCCTGTTCTTGCCATTGTTCTGTAGCTAAAACTCCATCAACATAAAGTCTAAATCCATCATCAGTAGATCCAGCAAATTTTACTGCATCTATTTCGGCTGGTACTGTGATAGTTGCTTCAAATATACCAATTATATTTTGAGATAGACCACAAATAGCCCCAGACCCAGCCCATATATCAAATGTAGGAATAGTTCCATGACACATTAATCCAGCTCCTTGAGCTAAATATGCGTAATTACCCATACGAGACAATGGGTATATTCTAAAATAAACACCTGTACTTCCGCCATTTCCATATGTTGCGATATGTGCATTAAGTGCTATTTGTGCAGAATTGTAAGTGTTATACTTATTATTTTTATCAGTTAGCTTTGTAGACACTATAGCAGTCTGGGTATCAACTGCGGTTTGAGCTATTTGTTTTTCAGATAAAGCTGTTTCTTCTGCTGCTACCGCCGCATCATAAGAATCTGAAGCATCGTCTCTTGCGTCTTTTGCAGCTACTGCAGCATCATATTTATCTTCTGCTTCAGAAATTAAAAATTGAAATTCTTCTTTGTAATTTAAATCAGCGACACTTGCGTTTAATTCTTGTATTTCTTGAGCGGCTAAACCCAATGGATCATCACTATATGCAGGCGTTAAAAACAGCCAACCAAAGCCTAAAATGGCGGCTAATGATAATCTCCATAATTTAGTCCTAGTCAACTATAACTCCTTGTTACAACTTTTGCAACAAGTTAATTATAACATTGAACTATTTAGCGTTATCTGTTTTGTAAAAGCCTGTGCCTTTAAACTGAATGCCGAATGTGTTGAATTGTTTAACCATTGCCGCACCGCATTTTTCACAAAGCTCTACTGTGTTGGCTTGTGTTATTGGCTTAGGTATTTCTTTTGTGTATGAACAAATCACACACTTGTAATCATAAGCTGGCACTCTATCTCCTAAATTTAAAGGAGCAGTTTAGCCGCATGCTCAGGCGGATCCTAGGCTGCGATGCCCAGGTTACTATTATACTATTTCTTCTTCTTACGTTTCAAGAGGCCTTCTTTTTCTGCCTGCTCAAGCATTTCATCCTGCTCTGCGCCAGAAATTGCGGCTAATTCATCACCATCAGTAATTGAAAATACTTTTGGTTTTGCTTCCTCTGGAACCCTTTTAATTAAATTAACTATTAGCATTCCTTGTAGCATTATAGCGCTATGTACTTCAACATATTCTGCAAGAGAAAATGTTCTTGTAAAATTGCGGCCTCCAATACCTCTGTGAATGTAGGTGCTACTGGTATCCGATTTGCTTTCACCAGTAATCGTTAAAACATTTTTTTCCTGCTTTACTGTGATGTCTTCTTTGCTGAATCCTGCCAAAGCAATTTCAACAGCATAGGAGTCTTCTCCAATTTGTTTTAGATTGTATGGCGGGTAATTAGTAGATGCACCCATAAGTTTTTCAAGATCTTTAAAGTGGCGATCCCAGCCAATAAAAAATGGATCTTTAAAAAGATCCAATGATAGGTTTGTAACCATTTTATTCCTCCTTCAAGCGAATAAATTAATATGTGGGCCCCTAACGGCGACCCACATATATTATAGCAAAAAGCTTTTTAGATTACAAGATGCGCTTTTTCTTTTCTTTCATCTTTTCTTCATTTGCTGTTGCAGCATACAAAGCCCTCTGGTGAGCCAAAGCTCTACCTCTGCTTGGGTGGCATCCTTTGAGTTCGCCTTTGTCATTGACTACTGCAAACCCTCTGCAACCTGCTACATTTTGTTTAATGTCGTATGGCATTTTATCTCCTATTCGTTTGGCGTGTCTGGGAAATCCATTTGGATTAAACCCATTTCTTTCGCCATTTGTTGTCCTTCTGGACTTAAATGTAAAGTGGCTTCTAGATTTTCATCATATTCCACTTCCATTAAACCTTTTTCATATAATTTAATTAAAGATTCGTCAATATGCTGGATGTGTGCCTCCCATAATTCTGGGGCTACATCTTTTGCTTTTTCATGGATAGCAAAAATCATTTCGCCATTTTCATCCACGCCCTCTAGGGTTATCGCACCTATTTCTAAATAGTATTGCAGTTCCATGTCCTCATCCATATCTCTATTATACTCTCTTTTGTGTGGCGTGTAGGACTTGAACCTACGACGACCAAATTATGAGTTTGGGGCTCTGACCAACTGAGCTAACGCCACAGGGTCTTATTGTATTGTCCCGTCCTCATTTTTGTCAATAGTTGTTTCTACCAACTGCTGGACATAGTCAGAGAAGTGTTTTCTGACGCTTCCTGGCGGTCTTGATCCAAGAGATTTCCACAGCCTCTTGTATTCAATTACATTTGCAAATGTTGTAGGACACAGCATGTACCCAGCGTACTCTTTTAAAGTAGTTGGAAGCGGCACATGCTTTCCACAGCACTTACATTCTCTTGCTTTTTCTTGGTATATGCTCATAGTATTTCCATTCCGTCTAGTACATCCGCCAATTTTGAAGGCATTTTGGGAGGCCTAATTACATTTAATCTAATATCTTCTTCCTGTCTATCATTTCTACGGGCTATTGAGTCATATGTATGAACATCAATTTCTCTGTTTGCTTCAAACTTAGTTTTACTTATAGCATTATATATTGAGCCACAGACTGCGTCAGCTAAGTCTTTTGATCCTTTTCTTGGGTGATCAACCTTATCACGCATAATTTTCAGCTGCAACAACTCGTCTATAAGAAGTGGTATATGTGGGCCAGAAAGCCTGTCCTCTGCGACCACCATTGCCATATCATCATAATGTTTTTTAGCAACAGATAGGGTTTCTGTATTAATTCCATATTGTTTTAATTGTTGCATCATATCATGTGAGTTCCATCGGTCAAATGTACATAATCTTATTTTAAATCCTTTTGTTCTTAGAGAAAGAATATAGTCTTTGACCTCAGTAAAATCTACTGACTTATCTGCAGTAGGAGTCCAATATCTAACTGCATCTACTTCTACGATTGGCGCAGGCTGGGAGTATGTGTCGGTTACTTTTACATTTACCCACTTTTGAACGTGAGCCATAGATACGGCACAATGGTCATGCTTTTGTGCCAAGTCTACATGTATAAAGTATTCCTTGTCTGGGTCTGGTGCGAACCAATTTTCAAATCTGCCAAATTGATCTACGGCTAATGCCATATTGTTAAAAGCTTTTTCTATTTTTTCTCTTGACTTAAAGAATGCATCAATCGCTTCTGGTGGCATGCAAGCAAAACGACCAAGAGCGTCTGGCATATTCTTGTAGAATTCTACTTTAAAATTTTCTATAGTCTTTGTAGGATTTATTTCCCACGTAGGTCTTTTCAAAGCATAAACTTTAGGAATTGTATAAGACACAATGTGATCTTCTTCCCATTCAACAGTTATTTCATTTCCATCTGTTCCGTCTGGCAAGCTTTCATCCATCTTCAAAGTCTTAGTTCTGACTACAGTTTCTTTTTCAGCAATTACAGAATCATAAAATTTTTGAATTGGGTCATTCTTAAATCGTGGAAACGAAAGTAAAATTACTTTACCATAGTCTGGGAAACGTGATACGACAGATCCACGATACATATCATAGATAGCGTCTGCTGTTTTTGCTTGGTCATGCCCAGTCGTATTCTCTGTAGCGAAACCTGAAATTTCATCTAGGATAACTGCTATTACGTTATACCCCTCCCAAGCTTCACGTTCCGAGTGGCCAGAATGAACTGTTATAGCTTTATTAAATTTCATTTCAGATGCCTTAGCCTCATACTTACCAATAAACCAAGGAGATCTATCTACTCTAGTTTTAAACCCTTTAAAGAAAACGTTGTTGGCCTGTTGAGCGTTAATAGCAATATTAAGAATATCTATAGAGTCTCCAGGAGGTTTTCCGTAATATGTTGCTGGATCTTTGAGGCAGAGCAATAGATATACCATATAAGATACTGCTATAGTTGAACAGTAGTCTTTTCCGCTACCCTTACCTAATTGTGCAATTACTTCATTGCAGGTTTGCTTAAACCTACGACGACCTTCGTCTTCCCCAAAAAGTTTAATAAGAGTAGACTCTTTATATATTTGAGAACTTTTTTCAATTAATGTGTATTGATATTCAGAAAGCGGTGGAAGGCCAAGATAATCTGGACTAGTAACAAATGTCTTTAAATCGACTGGCCTCTCATCGAATTCCTCACCATCAAGGATATCAATTAGATCATTGAAATTAAGATCCACTAGCTTCCTCAGTCTCAATTACAACTGGCTCAACAACTCCTGTTATTTGAGATAAACGCTTGGCAACTTCCATCTTACACTTAGGACATGTTGCTGTAACTTCTTTTAGAATCTTAACTAGAACATCCTGTTTGCGTTCTGTTTCTGCTACCTGCGAAGCCAACTCTTGATTATCAAGTAAGCCAACCTCTTGTAGCATCCCAATTCTTTTACCTTCAATATCTGCAATTAGTTTTAATGCCGTTGCTTTTATGTTTAATTGTCCTGCTTGATCTGCATCCTCTACGGTCTTCCAGGCCTCTTTTATTAACATGGCGTAATGTTGGTCTGCTCCAGATATGGCTTCCTTTGCCCTGTCACGAGCTCCAGAATCGCTTTTAACGACCTCTTTCCACTCGTCTATATACCCTAAGACCTCTGCACGTTTAAAACCAGTTATAGAGGCGATTTGAGTTGGATTGTTACCTTTAAGTAGTTCTTCAACTACCTTGTTCATGCGATCAAAATGATCAGCTAATTCAATGTCCATATATAGATATTATACCATCTTAGTTGACTAAAATCAGTCTTGAATTTGCTTGGCTATTTTTAATAAAACTAAATATCCAATTAAATCGTCAATATCATTATCTCCTGGATAATCTGTGCCCTTCATAAGTCTATTTAATTTGTCATCAATTCTGACATGGAGTTGTTCTCTTGGTCCCGCCTTTGAAAATATACGAACAGGGTCAAGGGCTGAATTGCCGTAGGCAATATTCTTTTTGACCAGCATATGTGCAATTTCATGGCAGGTATTCCAAATTTCTTTTCCTGCTTCTGTACCTACAGTAAGTAAATATAAATCCTGGCACTCAAATTGTTTTGAGTCTGGAAATACGGGCTCTAACATATCCGCTCCTATTGAACTTGAGACTGATATTTATCATCAATCTCTATCCCGCCAGCGATTTCTGGCTGGAATGTGTAAACATTAAATATACCTTTTGAACCATGTCTAAATATGAACCAGTCTGTCGGGTAGTCCATTCCTGTTTCTTTTACATACTTCAAAAGCTTTTTTGCTCCAGAATTTGAAACTACGTAGCATAAAGTAGACCAGTCTTGATATCCTTTTGCTATACAAGGATTTATTATATCATTATGATTAAATCTTGGGAACTGGTTGGGGTGCACGAAGATACTAAATATATCATAATCTTTGGGGCAAAAATCTAAAAACAAATTATATTTATCTATAAAAGAATTATTTATTTTCGCATCGTCTTCAAAAACTAGCAGGCTGTCAAGATTATTTTCATCTACATATTTCCAAGCAAGGTAATGGCTAGCAAAATTTCCTAGTTCACCAATTTTAAAAGAGTCCCAGCCTAATTTAAAATCTTTATTTTCATTAAAAAAGCTTTCTTTTTCTATTTCATTTCTAGCATTTAATGATTTTATATTATGTTTATTTCCATTTAAATAAGAGTCTATATCTTTTCTATTAGATTTTCTTTCATCATTTATATATATAATATGGTAATCAATACTTATTTTATTTTTAGTCAAGTCAAAATCTTTTCCATAAAATGAATTTAAATCCATACAGTTCTTGTCATGAGACATTCTTGCATATATTTTATTTACAGTCTGACTATCTTTTTCTGAAAACTCTTTAAACGTTTCAAATATTTTTATGGTTTCGTTTGTAGCTTTATCATGACTATAAGACGATCCGACGGGGTGAGTTATTAAATTTTTGCTATCTCTTAAAATTATTTTATCCTTTGATATGGCTAAAGAAGAATGTACAATATCAATAGCCCATCCAGATACCATGCCCTCCCAGCCATGCTTTTGCTCAAAATAGTTAAAGAAGTCTAACATGTCCTTTACGATATCTTTGTGCATAAAAAACATAATCCCATTTGTATTTGTGGCAATAGAGAGATTGTTGTCCAGGATTGAAACTTTTAAATTTGTAGAGTTAAATCCCCATGCATCATTTGTAAAATGTGGAGCGTACAGACCTATATTTTCGTAAATAGAAAGCACATGTAGCGATCTTTTAATAACACTATTCCAATCAGAATAACTTATATCTCCGCACATAAATAACATATAGTCATTATTAAAATCAAAATCTTTTAATGCATAGTAGAACTGCCTATAGTATCTTATGTCTCCGAGATTATTCCATCCTTCTCTTGGTGTACCAGAATTAATAATTTGTAAATTAAGTCCAGAAGCTTTAAACTGAGAATCAATATCTAATACATTATCATAGTAATCGTCCCAACATACTAGATACCCTTGTACTTTCATTGCATTCTTCCTCTAATTTTTGTAGACGATATAGTTTGAGTATAAGGCACATAAACAAGACCTATTCCTCTTTCATCTAACCATTCCTGAGTAAAAGACATTTGTGAATAATAATCTTTTTTGGCCCAGTCAGATCCAACGACTATATAATTAGGTCCTACCATTTCTATTGAAATCCTTGAGTCTTGTCCGCCGACATTCATGACAACTTCATCTACATATTTGCAGGCTAGCAAAACATCTAGCCTTTCTTGTTCGCTGCATATGGGCTTTTTATTTTTGAATTGAAATATGAAATCATCTGTATTAAGAGCGACTACCACTTTACCATCGACGCCAGCAACTTCTCTACATCTCTTTAAAAGATTAACGTGCCCTGAATGAAACAAGTCAAATGTACCACCAGTATAGACTATATTCATTGAGATATCCTATCATATAAGTCTTTTGAAACAAACCAGCTGTCCCATTTTGATTCCTCTGGCATTATCATTACATATCCTTTACTTGTTAAAAGATCTGCAATCAAGTCTTTTGTATATGTATTATTATGCTCAACTGTAATTAGATTAAATTTGGTTGAGAAGTCATACGAATTTAGTATATGGTATTCGGATCCCTCTGTATCTATTGATAAATAGTCTACTGTTTCTGGGCACGAATGCTTCTCAAGCAAATCTTTTAAAGATATGGTGTCTACCATATAGTTGTTTCCATTGTGCTTTCTTGTCTCAGTATGAACATCATTATATGCATATTCTGCTATCCCAGAAAGACCTTCAAAATTTTCTACTTCTACAAATTCTATTTGATCCCCGCTTTTATCTGACACACACAAGGTGTCTATCTTTGCCGTTCTTTTTGAAGGAAGTATTTTGTTATAATGTTTGGAGGGCTCTACTAATAAGCCTTGCCACCCATAATAAGTTTCAAGTAGGAATGTATTTGAAAGATATACTCCATCACACGCTCCAAACTCTACAAAATATCCTGGCTTGTTACCAAAACAAAACAATGCCAATAGGTCTTGATTTATTTGTGAATAGCTTTCTTTTGTAGCACAGAAATATCTAAAATTATTTAGAATCATTTTATAAGTCCATTATCTTTTAGGGCACGATAAATTGTCATGGTAGTAACGTTACATTCTTTGGCAATTTCTTCCATAGTTTTTTTCTGCACAACATACCGTCTGTAAAGCCAGTCTTTACTTTTATATAACTTCATCGCTCCGTCAATACTGTATTGGAATAGTGTGCAATGCCGAATGCATCTGCCACATCAAAATCATCTAACTGCAAATTATATTTATTATTAAAGTAATCTACAGTCCTTTGCTTTCTGATCTCCCGCATTTTTGCTTTATACCAAGAGTCAGCATGTCCTGGATTTTCAAATCTAAGTTTATCTTTCTCCATTTTTGTTGGGTTCTTATTTCCAATATAAGCCTGCCAAGATGTAGGAGAAATAGTAATAACACTAGCCCCACTAGACATAAGCTCAGCAATGACGACACCGTATACATAAGACAATTTTATCACGGCATCTGGGGATTTGACAAACACCGCACCTTCTACAACAATATAGTCAGACTTTAATTCGTCTAGCATGGCATGCATTTTAACTTTAGCATCATGTATTTTCTCATATATGTCTGATCCAGAAAATTCTACCTTGCCCCATTTAATTGGTTTATCATTTTCCATAAGGCAAAAGGCAACCGAATTAGTGGAGGCATCTATACCTAAAACCCTATTGGCTTTAGTCTTAATTAATTCACCCAATCTCATCGATCATCCTTAACAGTTTGTTCTTTTGATTTATATCAATCTTTTTTTGGCAACCAGAACATACACTTGATTCATTGTATCTACTTAATCTAGCATTACATTTTTTGCAAGATCTTTTTGCTCCGCCTCTAATTGCCTTCTTCTCATAATATTTTTCCATGATTCTACGATTAGTAGCAATACGGCAACATTCATCTGAGCAGTACTTTTGATTATGCGTCTTTGCCTCAAAGTCTTTTGCACATTCTTTATTAGCACAAATCATTATTTCTGCACCTCATATGGTTCTATTTGAACTTCCCCTGTAGGGCCAGACCAGCATTCTTTTTTAATCGGGCAACCCTTACAGGCATAACTTGTTTTTAGAAATGGCCTCATTGGAAGCCCGCCATCCTTATAATTATCATAAACTTCACATAGCCATACAAATAAATTATCAATAAGCTCTTTGTTTTTATCATTCATCTGTATCGGAATAATAAGTATCTCTTGTGTATTTTTGTTTTCATACAAGAAGAATGCTTCTTTAACATTACGAAGCTTCATATATGTGAGCAACTGAAGCATATGGTTTGCTGATGGTGACATTTCTGCCTGCCTTGTATCCCAAACCTCTTGCTTAGCAGTTTTTATTTCTCCAAGAATTTCTTCATCATCCCAATTAATTACAAGATCTATAAAGCCACGGATAGGAGGATATTCATTCTTAATTTCCATTTCAGTCTGTACTGACTTTATGTGACCTCCCATTTTTTCAATAAGACCTTGTATTCTTTCGTGGGCCTGAGTACCTTGAGCCATATTTGCAACAGCCTGAGAGTCATTGCTATCTACAAAGTTTGCTCCGCTAAAAGCCATATACCAGTATCTCGGACAATTACCATTACCATATCCAAAGCTGCTTGGACTAAATGTATACTTAGTCATTTCTCCATCTGCACGTTTTGTAGCAAGATAGGCTTCATCAAGCATCTTAGCAAACTCTTTAGGGTCAAACTTGCCCTCATACTTTTTAAACTTTAAATTTTTTACTATGTCTCTAGCCATTATAACGAACGACATACTTGAGGGCATCCACAAGCTTGTCTATCGACTCCTTCGCTGAATAATATATATTCTTCTTATTGTTGTTTACTGTGCCAGCTTTATCCTTAGCAATTGTTGAATATACTGAGGCTAGCATAGAAAACTTTGTAGACATTGCCTGTAATTCAATAATAAGATGTGGTGCTTTTGCTGCTGGAACATCTGGGTTAAGTAGAAGCTTTACCACAATGGCAAGCGCTTTATCAAGCTGTTCATCCTTCATGTACTCATGTAGATCATTGAACTCTGTTATATCATTGATTAATTCAAGAGTATTTTTTTCTGTCATGCTAATACCTTTGTAACTATAGCGTACCCGATCCAGAGTCCAACAATTCCCATAAGGCCAGCAAATACTGGAGGGGCTGGAATGGGAAGTTTAAATGCGCTAAATACTCCGCCCACAACAGCTCCAACTAATGTTGTCATAAATATGTCTCTCATTCGTGCCACTTTTCTACTAACTGTTCCAGTAATGACCATTCAATTACTGCTAATCTTGTCTTGCTATTATCTTCGCCTATTACTAATTTTAGTACAGGATAGTATGCTCTGCTTACTTTAAATGTATCTGTGCATACTTTAGCCCACATTTCTTTTGACACCGCCACAGACTTACCAGACTCTTTATAATCTACAACAAAGCCTTTCCATATTGCATCACCTTTTTGGTAATCGCCTCTACCGCTGTTCTTTTGCTGCTTTGCTCCATCACGTTTTGCTTCTGATCTTTCAGACATTAATTTATCCTATACAAATTTTTATGACCGTCTGGGCAAGTCCAAGTCATTTCTAAAGTTTGCTGATTCCAATAGTAAAATTCAGAATCCTTATTACATTTAGAACACGGTCTAGACTCATCTATCTTATCTAGACCTGGCTCTGGATCTTTATTCTGTATAAACTCATTAAGATTTGGCATCAATAGCCTTAACCAATTTGTCTACCACTTTTGGATTATCACGAAGGAACTGCACGGCTTTTGCTCTACCTTGTAGCCGCTCCCCTTCCACGGTGTACCAAGCGCCACCTTTTTCCACGACTCCGCACATTTCGGCAACATCAAGGACTTCTCCTATTCTATCAATACCAACAGTTTCTCCTTGGTAATAAAAATCATACTGACCAGATAGATTTGGTGGACCTAACTTATTATAATCAATAATCCAGTTTACTGGTCTTCCTACCCTTTGCTCAATAATCTTATCGCCAACTTTAACGCCAGCTTTGATCGCATTCGCTTCAGCTTCCGAGCTCCATAATTTAACAACAGTAGATGAGAAGAATTTAACCGCCATTCCACCCGTCGGAATATGCGAAGCATGCATAGACCCAAACTGATTACGCTGTTGTGATATGAGGACAAGAAGCGTGTTCTTATTCGCATAGTTAAGCATTTTAACTGCATGAGTCATATCCTTTGCTTCTGCGCCTATCTGTTTGGTATCTTCTAACTTTTTTAACTCTGAACTATCTTTTTCAAAATAGATTGCTGGAAGTAGCGCAGATATAGAGTCAACTACAATTAAGTCTACGTTTGCCTCCATTAATTGTGTAGCAACGTCAACCATATCGTTAATTGTTTTTGCTGGTGAGTAAATTAGTTTAGATGAATCAACACCTAACTTTTCCGCCCAACCTTTATCATATGATGCTTCTGCATCAATCCATGCACAGGTTTTGCCGTTCTTCTGTGCCTCTGCTATCATCTGTAGGCAGAAAGATGACTTACCAGCAGACTTGTTTCCCCAAACTAAGACTTGTCTTCCAAAGCCAAGTCCTCCTTTTAAGGCTAGGTTCAAACCAATGCTAGGCGTTGGTTGTCGCTCTACTTGAACATCTACTGCTGATTGTACTCTTGATCTTGTTTTTGGATCTAACTTTGCTAATATATCATCTATTACAATTGTCATTTATTCTCTTTCTTTCTACTATTATAGCATTTAGAACAGGTTCCCGTGAAGCTTTGGACGCTGTTTATTTTTTTCCATTTTATTATGTAGGACCTCGTCAAGGCTATGGAGCACCTGCTCTTCATTTCTCATTGCTGCATATACATCAAGAATTCGAATAATAATATCCGCTATTTCTTCTACCACTTTTTCAGATCCCTGACTCTTACGAATAGCCTCTAAAACCTCTGTGACTTCGGAGTGAACTAAAGCCAATTTATTTCCAATTTTGTCATGGTTATATTCTCCATCCCAAAATCCTTTTTCTCGTGCAGTTTCATGTAAAATGGCTGCAAGAGCATCTAGTCCATATTCGCTTACAATATCATGACTGTTCATTTTTACTCCTTAAACTAAATTTAAATTTAAACATTTCATTGTCGTACTCAACAACTAATTCTTTATCTTCAGAGGCTGCTTCAACAAATCTAGTAGTCGGTACCGATAACATTCCATGCTCTTCTAGCAAGGCCACTAGTATCTTATTCAGGCTCATAGACTGAATAATTTCTTCTGTCATTTTATTTCCTTAATCATCAATGTGCCGTCATCTAGTTTTGACAACACAGGCTTACATTTCATTCCATCACGCATTTTTGCTAATGTTATTTTATACATTGAGGGGAATGCAATTGCTCTAGTAAGATTTTTATCCTTATCAGACATAACAATATGAGACATTGTCTTGCCATTCTTAGTCTGGTACGGGCTAAAGTTTACCACAATCTTCTCATCTTCTTCAAGACTATATTCTTTACGATATAAAAAGTCTACAAATATATCCGCAGAATTAGGATTAATATCAGCAACATCTACATATCTTGCTATACGGTTATCTCCTACAAGAATAAAGTACATCTTTCCAGACTCAATCTGTGTCTGCTCGTGATGAAAAAGACCTATGCTACCAGTTTCATCTACCAGCTCAACTCTTGCCCAGCCTTTGCCACGCTTAATACTTTTAACCATGCCAAACATTACGAATGATCCAAGTGGGTCAAACTGGTCTATAGTTATTGCTTGTGCTTTAATTCTAGGCGGAATATTTTTTAACTCAAATGATGGTATGCCTAGGAATTCGTAGTAGTTTTCTTTTTCTTGACCGCTCCTAGGATTATCCTCAAAGGCAGCACCACCAATAGCGTTAAGAGAGCTAATAGCCCTACTATTAATGCCGCTTCCTTTCTTTGAGGCTTTTTCAATAAATTCTTTATAATTTGCATATGGTCTTCCTTCTATGATTTTATTTGCAATGCTGTCTGATATAAATTTAATTTCTGCCAGTCCAAATCGCAAAGAGTCTTTCTGTAAAGAAAAGTATACATCGGATTCGTTTATATGAGGCAATTGTACCCTTAGTCCAAGTCGCTTTGCTTCGATGAGGTATTCTGTTCTTGTGTCTTTGTCTCCTTCATTTTTGAGCGCTGCGAAAATAAACTCCAAAGGATAATGTAACTTAAGCCAAGCGGTATAATAAGAAAGCATAGAGTAAGCAACAGCGTGAGACCTATTGAACGAGTATCCAGCATGTGCTTCAAAGTCGTGCCAAAGTTTTTCTGCCTGCTTTTTAGAAATGTGCTTTGAAGCACCTTCAATAAATTTATCCTTGAATTGGTCGAATTCTTTTGCATCTTTTTTCTTTCCAATAATTTTGCGGACCTTGTCTGCTTCAGACCAAGTCATGCCACCAAGATGAACGCAAGCCTGCATAACTTGCTCTTGATAAACAATTACACCGTATGTATTTTTAGTAAATGGCTGCATGATAGGGTGTACATACTCCACTGCTTCATTGCCATGTTTTCTATTTATATATGAAGCACCAACTGTATTCATAGCGCCTGGGCGTACCAAAGCGTTAGAAACAATAAGATCTTCAAATTCTGTTGCGCCCATCTTAATCAGTAGGTTCGTGTAAGGCGTCGCTTCAGCCTGAAAGATACCTTTGGTATATCCTTCGCTTAACATTTTATAAACCTCTGGGTCGTCAAATGTCATCTTAGATAAATCAATATTCTTGCCTGTACGTTTTCTAATTGAATTTACAGTATCAGCAATAACTGATAAGCACTTAAGTCCAAGAGCATCAAGCTTAATTAGTCCAATATCAGCAACAGTATCCATATCATAAGCAATAACTGGTATGCGACCAGAAGCTTTATCTTCACGGTCTTCTCTAGTTTCGACTGGTCCATAGTTACGAATATCATCTTTAGCAACAATAACTCCTGCAGCATGGATACCTGTACTTCTGATCTTGCCACGCAATCTTTCTGCAAGCCAAGTAACTTCAGGATATTTCATTCTAAATTCTTTTGTGTTGGGCGAAGTTGCATACTCTTCAAATGTATCTACAGACTTTAAGGCATGGTTAACATCTGAGAGTGGGACTAAAAATGCACGAGCAGCATCACGAACTACACCTTTATCCTTAAAATAAGTAAATGTAGAAATTGATGCTACGTGCTTAAATTTCTTTTTAAGATAATCCTTGACTTCTTTGCGACGACGGTCTTCAAAATCTGTATCAATATCTGGGAAATCGTTACGCTCAGGATTAATAAATCGGAAAAACAGTAGGTCATATTCAATTGGGTCTACATCTGTAATGCCTATGGAATAACACACCAAAGATCCCGCCGCCGAACCACGGCCAGGTCCAACCATGATCTCTTGACCCTTAGCCCAATTAATCATATCTGCCACAATTAAAAAGTAGGAGGCAAATTTCTTATCCTTAATAACTGCCAATTCTTCCTCTAGGCGAGCCCTATAGACCTCATCTGAGGCCTTCCCAAGCCGTTCTAAGCCCTTTTCAGCCAGGTCCCGTAGCTTTTCATCAGCATTGGTCTTTGGGACTGGCAGAAGGTCAAGGTTTCGATATAGGTCATATTCGCCTACCTTATCTGCTATTTCTAGGGTATTATCAAATATATCTGTTCTATTTATTCCAGCCTTCTTAAAATCCGCCTCAATTTCCTCACGAGTCTGCATAAATAGATTCATGCCTTTAAATGACATACGGCGGTCAGGATATAAATAATCAAATCTATCCCCCATGTCTCTCATCTGACGAGACATTTCAAAGTCTGCATCTTTATTCATTTTAGGGTTGGTAGAAATAATTAATAGGGCTTCTTCTAATAATCTATCTTCTTCTTTGGCAAAATGTATATCGCCTGTTGCCACCGCCTTAATTTTTAATTCATCTGCCAACTCAAGAAGCTTTGCATTTATTTCTTGCGGATTGTGAGATTGTACCTCAACATAAAAATCTTCATTAAAAGTTTTCTTAAAATTTTGAAGTAAAAGTTTGGCCTCTGAAAAATCTCCCTTTTCGATAGCCTTACTAACAATACCATTGAGACATCCAGACAGTACGATAATACCTTCTGCATACTCGTTCAATACCTCTCTATCAATACGTGGCTTGGAATAGAATCCTTCTGTCCATGCTATTTCTTGCAACTTGTGAATATTCTCTAAACCTTTTTTATTTTTTGCTAATAGAATAATATGATTATAAGCTTGAATACTTTTATCTTTAAATGATGATCTATCAAATCTATCTGTTGGCGATATGTATGCCTCTACACCAAGAATTGGCTTTACGCCATATTCTTCACAAGCAATTTGCATTTCACGATGCGATGATAGTGTGCCATGATCTGTAATGGCAATAGCAGGCATGCCAAGTATCTTGGCCTGCTTTACTAATTCATCTGGTGAATTTAATCCATCCATTGTTGAATAATGGGAATGGACATGCAAATGTATAAAACTCATAACCGCCTTTGTGTTGGGGCCCTTTCGGGCCCCAAACTATTACCAATCTAAGCTACTGCTAGTTGCAGACTCAGCTTCTTCGGATCCGCCTTCTCCATTAAAGAAAGCTTCTTGCTCTGCGTAAGGTAAATCACGCACAGCAGTTTCTTCTAACTTATACAATTCAATGGCTGTGCTATCAAATGGAGTTTCATCCTTTGCTAGCGGAATAATTGTATAACTTGTTTCGGTCTTTAGACCAGTTCTCTTGATGCGCCACATGAGATTTGTGATTGAACCCATTTCTCCTGCGTACTCAATAAGTGTAGGTGTAACGGTTTTACCGCTTGAACCCTGTGAAAGAATTGCTACATATGGCTCTTCCTTGCCATCATCTACAAGTACATTGATGTAAAGTCGTGAACGACCCTTCCATCCCGCCTTGTAATCCTTGCGATGTTGTTCGCAACCATAGCACTTGCCCTGATCATCAGTTGTGCATAGCGCCTTGCGACGATAATCTTTAGGATTTGTGTGCTCTACTGCAATAAAACCCAGTCCAAGCTTTTCATTATAGTTTGGTGAATCTGGATCTAACTCCTGAAGGAAGCGAATCTTTACGCTTTCTCCATCTTCAAGCTTTACCCATTTTGCCTTGTTGCCTTCGCCAGATGATTGTGGCTTATCTAGCGCTTTGTTGAGGTCTTTAAGACCCTTTACGATACCCATATAGTTTCTCCTTTATAGTTGACGGTATAGATCCGTCTGTTCTTTCATTATATCATGGGTTCCAAGATCGATATTCGATATCGGAAACTGCGTTTTTAATACAGGTGATAATCTCTTTTTCTGTCATATCTCCAGCATCTTTTGCATCATGTGGGTATATCTTACCATATTCATACGATGCCCACAAGATATCTTTATTCTTTAATCTATTGGCTATGCTAAATCCTAATTCTCTGCCAGCCAAATCTGCATCTGTCATAATTGTTATACGATTAAAATATCTATTTAGTAATGCTAAATTTTCTTTTGATAAATGTCCGCCTAAAGTTGCAACGACATTTGGGAATCCAGCCTGATGAATACGGATGGCATCGAAGCTTGATTCAACAACTATAACATTCTCACCAATTCTTTTAGCTCTATGTATATTGAACATAGTTTTATTCTTTGGTAAATTTGTACTATTCTTAAATCTTTTTTCTTTAATGGATCTTCCAACAAGACCAACTGGCATGCCGTCTGGGCTATGTACTGGCACAATCACCATATCCATTTTGCTGGAGTACCCTAGTTTAAAATAATGCATTGACTCTTCATTTATTCCCCTGGACTTGAAGTATTCTTTTGCCTCTTCTGAATTGCCTAATTCTGTATAAAGATTGTCTAGTGTCTCCTGTGGAAATTCTTCAAAGTCTGGCTTATCTTCAAACAATGAGTTCAACGTGTCTTCAAATATATCGTCTGCCTCTGACTTTTTAGACATAATAAATCGTAATACTTCAAACTCATTCTTGCCTAGTATTCTTTTTACTAAATCTTTTAAGCCGCCCGCCTCTCCGCATGACGGATTAAAGCAGAGCCAAGCTCCAGTTCTTTCGCTGATATAGAAGCATGGGGTGTTTACATTGTTATGGAAAGGACAATATAGCACAAGGTTATCGTTAGACTCGCCAATTATATTTAGTCCAAGACCTTTTACTATTGCTTTGACGTGACTTGGCGTATAGAACGAGGTATCAGTTTGCCCTGCGTAATCCCCTCTGATTCCCATGCCTTCTTCTTTCCTACATAAACTCCATGGATTGTCATTATGAACTTCCATGTCTCGCCTGTGAATTCTACCGAAAATGCTGGGTCTATGTCAAGGACTCTTGCATATCCCTTGCTTCTCATGTCATGAGTAAGCACATTCTCATATTGATTTTTAACTCTGATCATATCAGAATCATCTGCAAATTCTACACGAATTTGAAATCTTTTAATTTGTCGATGAGTCATTCTTCATATTTGGTAGATTCTCATAGATAGGTTTGATAATACCTCTATTGATATCCCAATCTAAGTAGAAATCAAACTCATGTCCATGACGGTTCTTTCGGCTAACCACTTCAATCATATTTGTATTTGGATATCTGTGAATAGCCATAGCCATATCTGCATCATATTCAATTGCCTTTGACCAAGCAACTTGGCTCATCATTGGCGGTTCATCTTGGTCCGATATGTCGTCTGCCGTTGCAGCGGTGATATCAACAATCGGAATATTATTTGAAACTGCTAGCAATTTAAACTCACGAGAAATATTACGGTTACGCTCTACTTCAGAATTGCTTCGCTTATTATCATTAAAAAGCTGGTGGTAGTCAAGGATAACTAAGTCAGGCTTATGCTGGTCTATCTTGCCTTGAACTGTTGCTGGAGTAACGTCTGCCAATCCTTCGTTTGATACAAGGATAAATCCATTCTTATTCTCAAATTTCTTTTTACCCCACGCCTTGAAGTCATCTACATTTACATCACCTTTTGAGAAATCGCTATTCTTAAATAGACCAGAGCCCATGATAGTATAGATACGGTCACGCATATTCTCTGGGGACATTTCCAGCGAAATAATCATAGGTTTAAATCCTTGCTCCCATGCCTTGCATGCAAGATATGATGTAAACCAAGTCTTACCACGTCCTGGCCAACCAATAGCAACAATCAAATGTCCTGGAGCCATGCCTGTAGGATATGCCTTGTCGATTGCTTCAATGCCAGTAATAATTCCTGGACTACCGCCCATTGCTGCTGAGCGCTCTTTGACAGATGCAAAATGTTGTTCTGCCAATTCAATATCTGTAAGATCAATATCACGAATATTATTTGTATGCCTGCTCAATCCAGCAAGCTTGCTTTGAATATCTGCAAGAACTCTTGATGCTGAATCTTCTTTAAGCGCTGCTCCTGCCTGCAAAATAATAGACTTTAACCTATTAGAAATATATTCATTCTTTAACTGGTCAAGATAGTATCCAGTCTCTGCTTTTGCTGATGGGTCTGGCTCAAAATCTTTATGACGCTCCATTATAATGCCGACTTCTGGAACAGCCTTAAATTTATAGTAGTAATTCTTTAAGCTTTCCCATACATCACGATAGGAGGTAAATAGCTCATCAACGTTAGCGGCAAGCAATGTACTAATATCTTTATTGTTGCATACTGCTGTAATTACTTTTGCTTCTATATTCACTCTTGTCCGCCTTCTACTAGTTTCTTCGTCTGCTCTCTTAGCATCGCTCTATTCGCTTTATCCTTTTCAATGTCTGACTGAACCTGATCTATTCTATCAAAGTTATAGAAAAAGAAATTAAGCGGGTGTCCAGATTTGCTAGTCTTAAAATAATACTCAAGCAATTCTTTGGCACGGTCATATCCTACACTATCTATAACATCTTGCATAGCCCACTTCTCACGAAACTTATTTATACGAGGCTTCTTTTTGTATTTCTCTGTATACAAGTTTTCGTATAGAGATATTAGAATGTAAGGTTCTTTACTTTTTGCCGCCACTTAATTCCTCTTCCACCTCACGAGTCTTTTGAATAAGCTTTTCTTCAACAAACTTATACACACGCTCTGTAGCAGAATCTACATTTTCTCCACTACGCACAATATCTTCTACGCCAATACCAATCTTAATACTTTCATAGTTTCCTAAATTTCTGGTAAAAGATAGATCTACTTTTACTTTTGTCTCTGACATTACTTATGCTCCTTTAGGTGTCTATTTAAAGTATCGTGAGCAAATATGCCCCAACGAACCTCTGTTTCTTTTTTACATACTGGACAAATAACTACCTTGCCTGTCATTCCTCCGCCTTCCATACTGGCACAAACTTGCCATCGCTGGTCTTAGTATACAATATTAAATTGTGTTTGAGAAGAGCCAATAACTCTGAGCGGGAAGGAACCTCAGAAGTATATCCATCATCTAAAATAAACTGATGTATCTTTAATATGTCGCCTTCTGTTAACATATACATAGACCATCCAGCATCATCTGGATTACTAATTGGATATATCTTGGTTGGCTGCTGGATCTTACCAGCCAAAATATAATCCTCTACAGTAATCTTATGTCTATTTAAAAGCTTTGCGGCTTCACGTAAGGTATATGCTTTTTGCATATGCTTATTAACTAAAGAATAGTTATACATAACTCTACGTCTCTCTGGGTAGCACCAGGCAACTATCTCATCTCTTGCACGAGATACCCGCAAAGATTTATGTATTTTTCCGTCTAAGAAAAAATAGAGTAGTCTTTTAGGTGTTCGAATTCTTTTTGCTCCAGCCATCGTCCTAATGCGCTTCTATCCTTGTTAATCATCCAACGCTTTCCACACATTATGCAGAAAAGCTCTACGTGTAGTTTTTGCGAAAAGACTCTGTCCACAAAGACTCTTCCGCCACACTTTTGACATTTCATCATACCTTAAACACCTTACCATCTACAACGCATGAGTAGTCTGGTGACACTTCAATAATTTGTACATGCGGCCATTTGCCATTCTCAATGTGAGCAATAGCAAAACCTTTTTGCCAGTCATGGTGCTGTGCATACTTCATCCCAGAGCTCTTTGGATCACACATGTGTCCAATTTCGTATCCACGAATAGTTTCTCCCTTACCTTTATTACGCAATTCGTACGTCTGGAAATGGGAGGCAATTCTATGTGAGTGTCCACGAATCAATGATATCTGTAGATCGTTCATATCTTTTCTAACTGCTCCTGTATCTGCTACTGATAGACCGTGATGAACATGGATATCTCCGTAGCGCTTCTTAGGCAATTCATCATAATAAATATAATCGTAGCCAAGGCTATCTAAATTCCATAGCGCTTCTGGCGTAACAACTTTAATATGGTCTGGCAACTTTGCGTCTACATAGTTAAAAATACGTATATCGTGATTACCTAGAGCAGTAAATAGTTCTGCATTCTTTCCAGCGACTTCACGATTCATAGCATAGAAATCTCTTGCGCCTTTTGCTTCATGCTGCATGAGCGGCATAATTGAATGTCCGTTTTGATCTTTGTACATTCTTAAAAATTCTGCAGATCTTCCTTCTGTGTACTTGCTGTAGCATGCTTGGTCGTCGGTATCTCCAAGAATATCGACTACATCTGGCTTCCACCATTTCATTACCTCAAACCACAGCTTTATCATTTTGTTATCCTGATAAGGGAACTGCTGATCTGACGATAACATCCATTTGAGATCGTTTGTCATTATGTCCTTTAATTAGAAAAAGTTGCGGGTAGCAACTCGCATACCCGCAATTGTAACATTTATTTCTGGTTTGTCAAAAGTCTATAGTTTTCATTTCTATTGCAATCCAATTTACTATAACAGTTTGTGATGTTGCCTTTAGGTTTGTAGATACTACCTCAACCCTGGCGCTACGCTCATTATCTGAGGTGGCTCTTACAGAATAACTTGTTTCTGTAGATAGATTAGATGCAATTGTTGCAACGATTGTAGGGGCCTTTGTAAAGTTTGTATTTTTAAATGCGAATTGTACGCTATTTCCATTTACCTTTACTTCTGCTTGACCCACGTCAACGATTGGAAATACTCTAATTTCTTTTTGAATTCCGCCTACGGTAGTATTTGTCAAATTAAGCATGCTGCTATTATTTTCATATATGCTACTGATGTTTCTTTGTAATTGATTTAATTTATTTACATCAATAGGTGCGCCAGCATTAAATACTACGTCTGGGTTGAAGTCTGTCATAGGTTATCTCCTAGATTATGCATATTCGCTTCCGCCTCAGAAACTTCAACTACTGATCGCCTATCTAGGCCATATTGATCAAATGAGTCTGGGTTTACTATATGCCGTTTTTTATTCTGCGATATTAAATACATTTTACCATCCGCTATGTTCTTTATCAAAGTGCCATCACGGAATCCTAATTTACCAACTAATTTAATGTTAGATAAGGCGGTTTCTGTGGCATTTACTGTAGTAAAGGTCCACGAGTCTGCCGCCCTATCTGAAATTAGCTTATATCTTTTTCCGTCTTTTATCCAGTATGTTGCCTTATCGGTTTTTACTGCTATGCCAGATGGAAAATTAGTTGGCGAGGTTATCAAGTTGTTCTTCGTACTTTTGAACAGCTTCATTTTTTGCTTTCTTTTCTTCCAATAGTTGAGTAATCTCTGCCCGTAGTATTGCAATTTGAGTCTCATAATTAGATACAATTTCTCCAATGCGCTGTTGTAGGGCGGTAATTACTAATTCCGCTTTTTCTGCCATTATATTCCTATACTGTTAGTTCGTCAAGCTCTGCCAGTAGGGCAGTCTTTTTTGTGTTGGCTTCTGAAATTTGGCTATTTAGAGAAGAAACTTTTGCCGCATCTGGTGTAGATACTGCATTTTCTTCTACTAAAGATACCTGAAGGTTGTAGATATTGTATTCCAGATTTTTAATATGCTGGTTTACGATAGCAGCCTTTTCTTCATTAGTTAGTTCGTAGCTCATTTTCCCTCCTATTATATTATATCAGACTATAGTTTGTCTATAGTCTATCAAAGCTTGCTTTTTTTCTAATATGGCTAATAGCCTAGCCTGACATTGTTCTATAGTAATATCGGGATCTTCCATACCACTATTAATCATATTAATATATTCTAAAGTAAGAGCATGTTGATTCTCTAGCTCTAAAATTCTATTGTCTATTATTTCTATTTTGTTTATCATAGGCTGAATATCACATTCAATGAGTTAGTTATTGGAGAGTTAGTCTGGTTGGTGGAATTAAGGGTAACAGAATTTGTTGCATACATCGTTCCATTAAATCCACCTCCTTGTGGAAATACTCTAGGATCTACTCTTAAAACATAAGTTTGTCCGCTTCCGCCCACTGCGGTTTGTCTATATATACCAACGCTTAACGGATCAATATTTTGAGAATCACTAGTTGTTGTTGAGACTTGAGTAGTTCCATTTATAACAGTTCTAGTATTAATAGATTGAAAGTTATATCCAAATACATACCAAACAACATAAGAACTTCCATCTGTTGTAGGAGGTCTTTTCGGTGCTCCTCCAGCAGTTGTTGGATTTAATGTTGCGGTGGTACGGTAATAAGATTGAATAGATGTTATTGTTGGGTTAGCTATTGATAAAGTATTAGATGAAGTAACAGTTAAATTTGGGCTAACTCCGTTAGAAAATGTAATTAGACATCTAAAAGTTTTTCCAACATCAGTATATGTTGTATTTCTAAATGCAGTAGTATATGTCGACGATGTACCACCAGATGGCACATTAGTCCATGAATCTGTTGATGCAATATAGTATTGCCATTGATATCCAGATATAGTTGGAGTAGGACTTCCTTGTGCAGATCCTGTAGCTGAAAATACAGCCCCTACTCTTCCAGAAGTTCCAGATTGAAGAGATATTGTAGCAGTTCCATTATTTGGTGCAATTTGTGCTTGTGGAATAAATATAGATCCAGTGACTGGGGAGCCATAACCGTTATAGAGTGGGTTGTATCCTCTTGCTCTCCAATAATATGTTGTATTAGCACTTAAATTTGCTGGTGTTGTATAAGATCCTCCGTTTGTAGATACAGAAGTAGAGCCAGAACTATATGCCGTTGTAGTTCCCCATTCAACTAATACCGATTGTGTATCTGATCCAAAATTAATTCCACTAAATACGAGTGAATTAGATGATGTGGTAGGAGATGCAGGGCTATACGAAACTGAATTTATTGATGGAGTACCTGGAATATTTGCATTCCATTTTGCATATAAAGTTCTATCTTGATTCATTTGAATAGTAGTGGTAAATCCAGGACCATAAACGGTTCCAGATCCATCAGATGACAATGTCCACCCAGCCCATGTTGCATATGTTCTACTTAATGAATTTGGATTTCCCTGAACAGTTGCAGTAGCATTATAAGAAAACTGACCTGACGATGGTACGCTACCTCCTGTATTACTATTTCCATTATAGGATAGAGTTACGTTAGTATATTGATTATTATTAGCTTGAGGGCCATCGCCAGAAGAATTTTTACCAGTAACATATACAGTATAGTTTGTTCCAGACAATAATCCAGTAATAGTATCAGAAGTTAAAGTTGTATTAATTTTTGGATATCCGCCAATTGTTAATCCAGATGAAGTGT
>Ga0315903_10001128_pt1 | contig 40442 bp, 75 predicted proteins | sample LakEriMetagenome_7_FD_203524 | JGI IMG/M metagenome (GOLD analysis project Ga0315903, IMG submission 203524) | Freshwater fungal communities from buoy surface, Lake Erie, Ohio, United States - Buoy 2 MA119 | ecosystem: Environmental > Aquatic > Freshwater > Lake | place: USA: Lake Erie, Ohio... | reverse complement strand
ACTTTAATCTGCCGCAGATTGTGGCCTAAAATCACATAGTTTGGCTCTGTGCTTTCATAGGATTGCACAATGTTGACAATCACATAAGCGGCTTTGTCAGCTTTTTCCTCAAGTGTTTCTGTCCGGCCAAAGTTAATTGCCATGTCCTTTTGGATGGCATCGTAACCAGTATCAGCTTTGCAGCTTTCAAGGACGGCTTCATTCGTGCCATTGCGCACAGCGTCAATCAGCTTGTCCAGAGTGCTGCGCTTGTCCACTTCAAGATTGTGTGTTTCGATTGCCTTAATCAGTTTTGCGCGGTCGTACATGTGACGGGCCTTTCATGTTGTTGAGAGAATAAAAGGCGGGGCTTTCACCCCGCCCCTGTATTAAGCGCCGTAATCAGCGGTAACAAGCTTGCGCGACAGTATAGGCAAGCCAGACACAGGATCGACAACGGCCACATAAAAGCCGGTCTTTGCCGAGTCTGTGATCTCAAGCGTATAAGAGCCTGTTGCCAGCGTCTGCACCTTCAACAGCTTTTTAGCCGTATAGGTAAACAACAGCGTTCCAGATGCTGATTTTGCCTGAACGGTTCCAGATGCTGTTGTTGCTGTTAGCCCTATTCCGGTTGCAGCATCCGACAAGAAAATATCAAACACTCTTGGCGCTGGAACTAACTTGTTGTCATGCGACAGAAACCGAACCTCAACATTCGCAATGTTTGTTAATCCGGGCGAGATAACAAAACCAACATTTGATTTTGTCCGGCCCGAAGCAACAGCCGCCGCAAGGAAGGCCCCTGCTTCAGGGATTTGCCGGTAGTGCTTAAGGTCTGTTGCCGTCAGCACACCGGGCTTGATTGGTTCAGCCCATACACTCATATTAGGCCACCCGGATCGGGAAAGCGATGTAATGGATCACATCAGATGCGCCATTCAGATCGGTATCTGCCCCAATGGTAAAGCCCACACCGGCAGTTGTTGAGCCGGTGTACGCAGAAATACCATTCGATGTGATCCGGGTCACATACGCATCATTGAGGGTTTTCCAGCCCGAAGCCGCCGCCATAGTGGATGACCACTCCAGCGTGCCTTTCTTCGTGTCGGTTTCGTTCCAGATTTTTACATATCCGGGCGCGAAGCCTAAAGAGACGTTAATCGCGGAACCAGTCCCCGTAACCGTCCCGGTAATTGGTAAAGATGACATAATTTAATTCCTTTCTTTTCCGCTAGCGACCATTATGCGCTGAGGTCAGTAGCTGCACACTCGATGCGGGTCATCCATGAATCATTGACAATTTTGGTGTCATGATAGGTCTTCCAGCCAATCGTACCGCGCTGTGCCAATGGGTCAGATGAACTGACTTGTGGCTCACTCCGCAATATCTGAATGTTTGTGCTATCAGAGCCAGTGATGCCGCAATGGATGAAGGCTTCATCACCAAAGATCAGGATCGGGTAAACGTCGGCGTTGGTTCCACTGGTTGACAGCATTGTTGTGCCAGAACCAGCTTTGGCACCGCCAGCGTCCGCAAAGGCGTCAAAAGCGGTTGAGATGATAACGCGGACGCTATCAATCGTACCGATTTCTTCACCGTTTCCTTCAATCATGTCGTCAGTACGGGCGTAACGCTCGATAGGCTTAAAGCCCGGCAAGTTTTGAATATCGTTACGCAAGTAAGGGTGGGCAACCGCGATATAGGCCTTAGGCACTGGCACAGTGCTTTCGCCTGATCCCGCAGTGATTTTCCCTTTGGTTGTCCGGGCCTGATTGTTCATCAGATACTGAACAGCAATACGGATTGTTTGCAAAGAAACAGGCGTATTGATATCACTTCTGGCCGAACCGTTTGAGCGGGTGACCGAGGTGCCGCCGCGAAGAGCAAAGAAAGCGAGGCGCTCGATTGAACGGATTGCCTGCTCGCCCAATTCTTGCGCGATTTCCTGCAACTGCTTCGGATAAGATGACGCGTCTTTGATGACATCGGTTGTCGGAACCCAGTTGCCGTATTGCTTAACGGTGCCTGTGATGATGTCGTAACCGCTTGTCAACGGTGTCGGCGTAACACCTTCAACCAATGGGGCGGTTGTAGCGGCCATCACCTGGGGGCGGCGATGTTGATAGTTCAAGGTGTTGTTTTTAGGAATTGGCTTAACAGCGCCCATTCGTGTTAAAACAGATTGTGCTTTAATCTGTTTCAGAGCATCAACCGCCATAAACTGATTGACGCCTTGGGTAGTACCGGCATAAGTCGTCATGATTTTAACTGTCCTTTCTCATACAGCGCTGCATAGTGGTTTAATTCATCCGGCGACATCTTTGAAAAATCCAAGTCCCGGACGCTGGTCACCTCTTTGAAGGCTGCTTTCTGCGCTGGTGCTGCGGTCGTAGCCGCTAGCTGCCTCTGGCGCAGGGTTGATACCTGTGATTTCACCCTGGTAGCGTTTTTGTAGTCAGTGAGAACGTCGGAAAGCACGTTCGGGTCAGTGCTGTTTCTTATATCCGCCACGCCATCTTGCCCGTATGATTGCTGAACAAATCGCCAGAAGTTTTCGTCGCTTGCGATCTGATCCATATCGGGGTGACTTGCGCTTAGGGCTGCACGTCGCCGTTGAAACTCCACGTCATCAATCTGAACGCTTTCAGGCTTTGCTACTGTTTGGGCTTTTTTCAGACTATCAACCTGATGGGACAAGGCCTTAACAGCAGTTGCCATATCGGGATAATCTTGCTCAAGCGCAACCAGATCAATCTTGGGCGCGGTCATCTCTTCGAGCCGGGCCTTTAACTCGTCGCGTTCTTGCTGGATTTCTGCGAGCGTCTTGGTCAGTTTTGACACACGGCCAAAATTAGACCTGTTTCGCTGCTGCTCTTTCTCAAGCAAGGCTTCGAGTGATTCAATGATTTTGTCGGGTGTTTCGTCTGATTCTGGCGCTGGTGTCGCGTTATCCGTCACGGGCGCTTGTTCAGTGGTTGCCTGTTGTTCTGCCTTTTGCAGTTCAACGTCACCAGAAACATCGCTACCCTGGGCTTGTTGTTCAAGCGCGGATACATCATTGGTTGTCATAATTTACGTCCTTTTTGCTGTTTTGTCAATATCGCCATTCTCAAGTGCAAGAATGGCAATTATCTGGCCTCGAAGGAGGTTTGATTCATCGTGAGGCAATCCAGGAGTGGCCAGCGCTTCCATCAATTTGTATCGCTGGGCGCGTAGAAACTGTTTGTAGTCGGGCCATTCGAGGGTTCTGTGGATCGCGTGTATCATCCGGCGAACCTCGTACCGTCTGGCACATCAACGCCTGTCGTTGTCTCGATGGCGGTTTGTTGCCTTTTGAGGGCCGTTTCTGCCGCTTGCGACCGCTCTTTATGGTCGCGCTCCGCTTGTGCGTTGGTCAGCATGGCTTCGAGGTCGGCCATACTAATATTAAGGTCGCCTGAAAGCTTTGCCATTGCAGTTTCACGCGTGATATTAGCAAGCTGCAAGCGCGTCTGGCTATCCATCTCTGCAAGCTGAAGCTGTGTTTGATACTTAATCTGGTCGCGCTGCAATGCCGGATCAACCGCCTGACCCTGTTGCGCGGCCATCTCTGCATCTTGCTGCAATTCTGCCGGGGACTTGAGGAACTGATCCGGGTCAAGCATGTTTGCCCGGAACGCCTCCCGGTATAATTCATCAATCTTGGTCATCGGGGCCAGCAGTGGCGACTGCCCGAATTGCAGCATTGCCATAATCGTTTGACCGCGCATCTCACGGGCCAGCAGTGACGTGCTGCCCTTGGCGATCACGCGCATATCACCCTTGACGGTTTCATCGGGCGCAAATTGCATGTTCCACTGGTAGAACCGGCGTATAATCGGCTTCGTGATGTCGTCATCGAAGTTTTTCAGCAGCCGCTTAAAGTTGACATTGGACGATGAAATCATCATCGCTGTGCCAAACGCGGTGTTGCTTGGCGTTGCGCCCGGCTCCGGCTCTGCCCACGCTGGCAGGCACGATTCCAAATCCATAAACTCCTTGGCCGTGGACACCAATTGCAACAATTCTTCCTGGAAACCCTCCATTTTGAACAATTCAAACGGCGGATAATTTGCAGGGACGGCCTGCTGTGCCCGTGCCCAGACCTTGCCGGGCGTGATCGAGTAATCGCCGTCCACCGGCTCAATCACCGCTTTATCCACCACCAGTTGAGGCCGGGTTGACAAGGCGGAATTGTCAAGAACCATCCGCCACGCACTGTTCAGCGCCGTCTGGCTGTCCCGGATCAAATCGCACTCGGACAGGCCCCAGATGCTGTTTTCAACGCGCACATACGGTACGACTGAATAAACACTTTCGCCTGTATCAAGCGGTGCCGGGGACAATTTCAACACCTGATTATTTGCCACCAGTGCGACTACCGGGATATCGATTAGGGGGTCATCGTCTGCAAATAATTGAGACAGGCCCTCATCACCGTAGGCGTCAGCAATCTGGCGCACCTGTTCGGCGGTCAGTGATCCGTGCCATTCCCACACGATGATTTTGTCGGCTTTATTGCGGATATCGTTTAATTCTGCCTGTCCACTGTTGTAAACCGTGGGCATCATCTCAAGTGGCGCTGCTTTCAACACCTCAATCAAAGCGCGTTTATTGACCCCGGGATCATTTGCCAGTTTACGCATCTGCGCTTTGGTCAGCGGTCGGCGTTCGCAAAAATATTCAGCATCTTTAACGCTGGTGGCGTTCGGATCGGGAAAGAACGACAGCGGATCGACCCGCACAACAACCGGCTTGATATGACCGCCCTTTGCCAGCGTGTAGTTTCCCGTTTCGTCCCGCATCCATGCGCCGTGCGTGCATGATTCCGAAACTGGCCCCTTGACGATACCGACACCGTATAGCGTCCAGTCGTCGATCACGTCACGAAAAACTGCGGAATAATCAGCCTCAGACAACTGATCGTCTATCAGGTCGCGCATTGCGTCACAGGCCTGCCGGGCGGCCTCTTGAATCTGTTTCGCAGCCTCAGGATCACCCGTGCCGTTCTCTATATCCCGATCGAGCGAGGCTTGCGGCGTTGGCTGAATGTCCCAGTTTTGTGCATCAGAGGGAAAAAGCGTGTCATAAAGCCGGGCACGGATTTTGTTGACTTTTGCAAGGGTCGCTTTGATATAGACTTTTGCGCCGGTTGTCGGTGCCTCGCCGGGTTCATAAACGCCCTCGTACTGCCGAATTGATTTCTGCCAGCGCAATTCCACTGAGGTTTTTGACCGCTCGGCCTCAGCACAAAGCCCAAGAATATGCCCGGCGATGCCCTGCACGGCGGCAAACGCCTTTTGATCCGCGTCTTCCTGTTGATAATCAATATCCTGCATTGTTCTGCCCCGGTCTGTAGCTGACGTTTAACGCCCGTGGAATTGGTCTGGTTTGTGCGATTTTCGGCCCGGACATCATCAGGTATCTGAATGCGTCCATCAGGTGATCGTGTTCTTTGACGATTTTCCCGTTGCCGGACGTATCCCGGCGATAGGATTCATATTCGCTTCTGAATTGCACTAAGGTATTGAAAACCTTGATCTTCCCGGTCTGCAATCCCATCAGGCAGCGATGCACGCCAGCCTCGACCGCGTTGTCTGCTGGCACCAGATTGAGGCCCAGCGAGAGGTATTCGTCAAACAAGCGCTTGCCATCAACCTGTGACCGGCCACGACTGGCCGGATCAATCGCGCCGCGCACCCACGACCCTGACAGTTTAATCCCTGCTGCGTGCGACGCTGGCTGTTGCTCGCCTTGTTTATACTCGCGGTAAAGATACCAGGTGTCGTTGTCCCTATCCCACGCGCCCCACAGACCAGCGGTTGCGCGAAAACCAACATCAAGGCCATACGCTCGCGGCCAGAACTCAGGCAACTGGAACGGATCAATGGTAATATCTGACCACGACACAGGGTAAACAGCGCCGGAACCCAGGGACGGTATGCCCTTTGTCCGTGCGTCAAGTTCATGTGGCGGGATGCTGGCCAGCAATTCGGCCTTGGTTTTCTCGTCCAAATGGGGAACATCGTCCCAGCCCGCCGTGACCGTGAGACGACTTTGCCCGGCCTTAGCCTCCATAAACGACCGCACGACCTCGGACATGCCCTCCAGCGGCGTGAACGTAACCAGAACGATGCCGAAAACTGTCGCCGTGCGGATCAGGCACTCACTGAAAACGTCCATCGGTGGCTCTTCATCGCACCACACAACGTGTTTTGCTGTGCCCTCAAACGATCCCCGGCCCTGTTCGTAGGATTTCAGGCCGATTGTTGACCACTCGCCGGACGGGACGTGTTTGATTTTGACGGTATCGGCCAGCCCCTGAATGCCCTGCCGCCAGGTAATATCACCGATCAACCAGCCTGGGATTGCGCCGTCACCTGTAAAGGCACGCTTGCCGTTGATTGTAATGACATTGCCGAATAGTTTTTGCTGGATAATGTCACGCGTTGTTTCGTTGGTTTTACCAGCGGCCCATATATCGACCTGTTGATGATATTTCGTGCCATTCCACCATGACGGATAAAGCCCTGTTGCGTGCCGGGCCACCTCATACGCGCCTGTCTCTGTTTTACCGACACGGTTTGCGGCCCGAAACAATCGCTGGCTGCATTTGCTGGCCAGAAATTCCATGTGGCGCGGGTATCGGTGCCGCGAGTGATACAGCGCCTGGCCGTGCATGGTGTCGGTATCGTTAAAAAACGCGAACGCTCTTGATTGTTTGTGCTGGATCAACGCACGTTCTAGCAGGGATGCGGCCTGATTCCGCCCGGCATCGTCCAGATCGGCAAGCGCCGCTTCGACCTGCGCGGTTAAATCAGCCAGTTGCTCGTTGCTGATCCAGACGGTCACTCGCTATTTTCCCCACGATTTCCCAGCAATTTTTTAATTGACCCGATTACACCCTCAGGTGTTTGGGGCGCAATAGTCTCAATCTGGGACTTTTCGACGTATCCATGCGCATGGGATAGCACCAGCTTGGCAATCGGCGCGGAATAGAGCTCACCGAGCGCCCCTTGAACCAAATAATTTTCACAGAATGTTTTTAATTCTGTGAGTTTTGCGGCAAAATCTTGGTGCTTGTCAGCCCAATTTCCGAGGGTTGGCCTGCTGATTTTTGACCACACGGCAAAACCCGTCATTGTAGGGCAGACCTGCCCCTCAACCTCGCGCCACCGGCCAGCAATATAGGCGTCCACTGCGTCAAGCGTGTCCTGGCCTCGATATTTAGTGCTATCGCCTGTGGTGTGCGGCATTTTATGCGCCATGGCCCTACTCCCTGTTACATTATAACATAACGCTAAGGCGTGCTTACGTCAAGATAGTCTCGATGTGGGACTATATTAGTCTCAAAGTGGGACTAATTTTGTTTGACAATCTTTTGATTGATTCGCCCAATTTTACCGTGCAAATGCAAATAACCTAACAATATCAATGCGCAAACTTTTGATGGACTTTTGATCGTTGCTTGATTGAAAGATAGTCGCAAATCGAGATAGTCTCATTCTGGGACTAAAGAGTGAAATCCAGTCTATTTCTGATTTTCCATAATACTGCTACGCGCACATAGAGACATGCACATATAAACATATCTTTATGTCCTTATATGCAATGTTATAACATACCCCCCCCTCTAAAAATAAAACACATAATTAAATAAATTACCCCTTGACGCCACCCCAACATATCTGTATTGTTAATTTATCGGGACAACACGGCCCGGACAAACAAGAGGGATTAAGACGATGAAAACCAAAAGCACAGCAGCCCAAGCCGCCGCAATGATCCGCAAGGAATTGAAGGCACTTTTACCCGGCACAAAGTTTTCTGTGACCAGTGACACCTACTCAATGGGCAACAGTGTGAATGTTCGGTGTGAGGATTTGCCGCCGTTTATCGTAAAGAAAATCGAGACAATCCTTGCCAAATACGTATATGGCCATTTTGACGGAATGACAGATTGCTATGAATACACCAACTACAACGAAAACTTGCCACAAGTTAAGTTTGCCCGCTTAAACAACAACCGCAGCAATGAGATGGACGCGGCAATTATCCGCCACATTAAAGGAATGTATGCCGGTTTTGAGGGTTTAACAATGGAAAACATGGGTAACTTTTTTAGCCATGATTGGGATATTTACGGCTCACAAATGGTTTATCAAATGTTTACAGGTTATCGGGAAAGTTTCTGGGACGACATCCTAACCCGCGCCAAAGCCGCCTAACACCCACAACCACCCATAAACGGAGTAGAGACGATGAATAATTTAGCACGCCTTGACACGGCAATTAAAGAACAGGCTGCATATTACGGAGTTACCGTTGAACAGCATAAAAAATTTCAAGAGGAAATGGCAGAATTGCAAGAATTTATGGAATATGAGGATTTTGACCAATGAGAACAACAATCGACCGCATCTTCAACGGCATTGCCAGCGTCATTATCATGGCGTGCCTGTTATCCGTGATCGTCTGGTGTGTTGCTGGCGTGGCGGCCACCAGCGACATTCAGGCTGCGTGCCAGAAGCAGACAACACTGACCTATAAAACCTGTTTGCTGGAGGCGACGCGATGACCACCAAACACCACACAGAGGCCGAGCGCCTGTATATCGTGCTAAAGGTCATTAACGATCGGGAGAGCATGAAAAGCGTTGCTGCACGATATGGGATAACAATCCCTACCCTGATGTCGTGGATCAAGAAACACAAATCCGGCCAAGGCCTCGACCGCAAGCGCAAGCCTTACCCATCGGCACCGGTTGAGCGGTATCTGAATTACACCAGACATCACCCTGATGCCTCGCTAGAAACGGCTGGCAGAGCGCTAGGTTTAAGCAAGCAACGCATTCACCAGATCATTCAGGAGATAAAGCGTCATGCAGCCAGAAACGATTGAGATAGCCCGATCAAGCAAGGTTTGCACGGTGTGCTACCGGGTGTTTCAGGGCTACAAATCAGGCGCCTATTGTTGCATGGATTGCCGGGCTGTCGGCTACAATCGCAAGCGTCAACAGCGTGCAGTTAAACTTAAAAACAGGAAATGGATAAGGAAATGACCGACACAACCAGCCACTGGCAACCGATAGCCACTGCGCCACGTGATCGTAAAATACGGTTGAGAGCCATTTACGATTACGCCGGAGAACCGTTGATATGCAACGGCATCGGCCAATTTGATGATGTTCTCCAAAAGTGGAGCGGCAGCCCAACAGAATGGATGGATTTAGAGCGATGAGCATCCTCGACGAATTCGACCCACACGTGACCAGCACCAGCACGGCTGACATTCGCAAGCGGCGGCGGGAGAAGAACATCAAGGCCAACGCTATGAAAAACCCCGGCAAATACACTGTCCGCGATGATAAAGGGCTTGTGATAGCGTTCGGGACGGCGAGGCAGTGTATTGAGCGGTTGCGCTACCAAATTGTGAAAGAGGTCAGGAAAACTAAAAGCTGTTTTGTTTGCAAGAAAAGCTTTGACGTAAAGGGCAATGTCAAAACCTGCTCACCGGAATGCCGTAAAGAGATGCGGCGGCAGCTACGGAAGTTTGAACACAACAAACGAAAAAACGAGGCAAACCTTGAGCGATACCACCGCACCAAGGAAGCCACCAGGGAGGCTCGCAATGAAAAACAGCGAGCCAGACGCCAAGCCATGAAGGAGGCTAAAGCAAATGAAATTCAACCGACAAAAACACCTTGATGAGACACGGGCAACCCGGATTGATAAAAATGGGCACAATCGCCGTTTGGATCAAAAGATGTATGAATATGAAAGGGAAAAACGCAGCGGCGACATTTTTCGACGATTCCCGGAATTGGACACAGAACCTAAAATAATCACGTCAGAAACACCGGACTATAAATTGGTTTACGACACTGGAAAGCGTGATGATAGCTTGAATTATCGGTATAGCATTGTTGTTGATGATGTAGGCAGACGTTCGCGTGTGAGCCATGAAGATTTAATCTGGCCTCAGGATGATGACATTAAAAACGGCAAGGAATTGTTTGTTTGCAAATATGACTTTAGGTTCGGCGTTGGATTTGTTGACTTTTACAAAAAGCGGCAAGAACTTGATGCTTCACGCCTTTTTTCGATTGTGGCCATATTGCTTTTCATAGCGGGGCATATTTTTCTGGCGATTGTAACGGGAGGGTGAAGGACATGACACAGTTTAAGATCGGCGACAAGGTGGCAACGTCCAGCACGATCGGCCTGGAAGACACAAAAACCATTACGGGCGAAACCATTTATCTTTTTTACACAAGTGATGGATTGGCATTTACAAAGCAATTTCCACACTACGAGGTTGACGCATCCAGATGCGTTGTTTTAGCAAGGGAGGCAGGCAATGATTTTTAAGATTGGGGACAAGGTTGCGATCAGCCAGAACAGCCGTTGGGCTGCCCCAAAGCCTTACCTGATCCTTGAGATTACAGGAGAAACTAAAACACAATGGCGTCTTGAGGACGGCACCAGAATTACCAAGGATCGGTTAAAAATTGTTGGAACAGATTACACCTATGCCCAATCTGTGACAGACAAGATTTTGTCATACAACGAAGGGATAAAAGCAAAACGGCAAATGTCTTTTTTGAAAGACCACATTATCAAGGCGCTTGATGGCGTTAAGACGCCAGACCAGATGAAAACAATCCACGCCGCCATCGTTCAGGCGTTGGCGAATACGACAGAAAAGGAATCAACACCATGACCAGCGATCTATACGCCCTTGAGGTGACGCCAGACACGGTTGACGGGGGATTTACCATCACCTGTCCGTCGATGCCTGGTTATTCCGCCCATATTAAAAATCTTGATAACGTTATTCATTACGGACGGCAGATGATTTATTCTCGCATTGTCTATCTATTATCCCGCAAGCTACCAATCCCCCTCCCGGTGGCCACAGATGACGCGGCATACCTTGTTGACATACCAGCAGAACAGGCCGCCGAGATTGCGGCTTATAACGCCAGCTTGCCATAAGCAGCCCCCCCCACCAACCCCTACCACCCCGGCACTGGAGACAGGCCGGGTTTTTTTATTTCCAAAGGGGTCGAATTCGACTGGTTTAGAATTTGGCCACCAGTCAACCTTCCTGATTTTTCCGCAAGCCGCGCATACGGTCAGCCATTGCCTGTTTCTGCTCATCAGACAATTCGCGTTTGCGGAGGGGATTTTTATTCATACGATACGGCCAAAGGTCACACTTAATCGCAGTGCAGCGGCGAACCTCAGCCTGATTTTGTCCGCAACAGTCCAAACACTTCGCCCGGATCACATCCAGCAAGGGACGGTCAAAGTGGCCATTGGCGTTTAACTCTTCAACCGTCATCGTTCTGGGGTCGCGCCCTACCAGCAAGCCCTCTTCTGATTGTTCGGTTGCTGTTTTCAGTGATTGGCTCTTCATGTTATTCTTTCCTTGTTTTGCTGATTCTTCATGTAAAATGAGGCAAGAATGACGCTGATGTCAACTTCTTTTTTCAATAGATTCCTAGCGTGTTTTTTCTTGGCCGAAACACCAAGCCTTCGGTGATGTCAAAAACGCCCCCAATCTAATTTTTTCACGGCAAGAATACGGCTGAAAAAGCGGCAAGGGCATCTTTAGGGTCGGCAGGTGTTTCCATTTTGGAAATAACCAGCCTGAAACCATATTGCCAACGTCGGCAATATGGTCTGGATACACTCAATATACTGATTACGCACTTGTTACGCAGTGATTATGCACCCTAACTTATTGATAAACAATCTCGTTACTCATTACGCAGCTATAGAGATATAATAATAATATATAAAAGAACAAACCAACAACATGCTAAGCATTTAGATACACTTAGCTATAGTAGTATACTATAGAATAGGAAAATCATTTGGAAAATCCAAATATATAATTTGGAGTGATTTCCATTAAGCCCTTTTTAGGGGTGCCTCTAGAGGCTCTGTTCTCGTTTTCTCTCAATTCTGCGCTTTTGGTGCGTAATGAGTAACGAGACTATATTTCAATAGCTTAGGCTGCGTAACAAGTGCGTAACAAGTGCGTAATCAGCTAAGTTATTGCGTAATTAGTTCTGGTAAGAAAGTAAGTCGTTTTACACACAGCCCTACCAGAGCCATCATTGTAATCCTTAACCGTTTTTGTGACAACATCTTTATCAACCAGCCTTGCCAGAACAGACAAAACCTTCTCGCGGTCGCCACCAACGCCGTTTTTACCGCGTTTTTTGCATCGGTTTACGATAACTCCCTCACCCTCCCCTTCCTCACTGTCAACAATCGACATGATCTTTAGGGCCAATGCCTTGTCAGGGTCGTCCTCGCTGTGGTCGTTACTGGACACCAGCCGTGCTTTCTGGTCAATATCGTTTTTGACCAAAGCAAACGCCCACCGGACATGCTCGAGCGTTCGCACACCATCAGGGGCGGCAAGAATAAACGACACCTTAGCAACCAACTCATAAGCCCCCAGTGCGAGGGCTTCAAGCCCGGTTGTTGCCTTGAACTCAAGGGCCATGTCCTCAAAGTGCGTGACGCACTCTCTAAGCATTGTTTCCGCCTCGGCGGTAGTGTCAACAACACTGATTGGAATCGTCGCGTCGCGCTCGATCCTATCGCGTTTGGCTGTGGACATCGTGCCGCCTAACGCCAGCATCTCAAGGCGCAATGCCGTATGCTCATCAAGCGATGGCGGGTTAAAACCCATCACAGCACGCGGAACGGTTTCACGCTCATTGAAAATCAGTGCTCGGCCAATAAACCCATTTGTTGCCGCCTGAAAATCAACAACATCATCAAAGGTCACTGGCGTGGTAAACCCAACCATGCTTAAAAACGGGTTCACTAAGCCATCATTCAATTCGTTAATCTGCCTTTCCACGCGGTCGATAATCTTTTGAACACGCGGGTGGTCACTAGCTGGTATTTCATCAAGCTGGCGAACAAGGTGCCTGTGCTCTTTCATTAAGGCGGCGCGTAATTCTTCTTTCATATCGCCCGTCAACAGCATAGTGCCGTTTGCCTTAGAGTAAGCCGCCATTAACGCGCCGATAACACCCTCAAGATAAGCCGCGCCGCCGCGTGTTTGAGCGTTTTTGATTTTCTGTAAAAAAATGCCGATTTCATCAATGATGTAATAGGCCGATTGGTGGCGCGTAAGGTTCCGTAAAATTTCCTGCTCCGACTTAATGGAGCCATGCACCGCCGGATGGATACCAGCCGCTTTGTGCAGCTTTCCCATTGCTTGCTGGATGGCCTCTTTACCTGTTCTTGCCCCTGCCACACAAAACGCAAACAGGTTGCTTGTAACATCGTCCACAGCATCAATATGATGCAGGCCGATGATATTCCCAATCGTCACAAGGGATGCGGCAACAGCCAGCGTTTCACGGGGGCGGCGGCATTGGCTGTTGATCCAACGGCATATTACACCCGTAAAGCCCGGAGGGCGCAACAGGTCAATCTGGCGCACGTCAAACGCGTCATCGGTAAACAGCCCGTCTGGAATGACAAACTCAACAGCAGCCGACCACCCGGCACTTGTGGCGATGTGGTGCAGTGTGCCATACATGGCAGGATTGCTGGACTTGCCGAACGATTGCCAATGACTGGATAGTGTGGAATGGCCGGGGTATTTTTTGCCGTTGCGCGACCATTTATCCCAAATATCAAGACCAGCGCCACTACTGACATGATGCAGAGACATGCCGACCTTGATCCACGTGTCATACCCGCAATCAGGATCGATAAACGACAACATCTCAACCAATTGCGCGTCAGTAACATCAACAGCATGGCCGTTGTGGGTAACGCGCTTGACTTCTGGTTTTAACAATGCCGGTACAAGCCGCTCTGGCGCGTCGTCAATATCCTGTATAGAGCCAGATAATACCGTGTAAGGATTGCCGCTTTTGTGCATCGAGCCGGGGCCAACAACGTAACCGGTGGTCTTAAAATCAATGCCGGGGTATTTCTCTATATGTTGGACATAAGCGCCATCTGGCATCTTAAAATACAGGTGTCGCGAGCCGTTACCGCTACCAGTGTTGACGATCAAGCCGCAGCCTGAAATTTCCGGGAAGTCCTCCATTAAACGAGCGTATGATGCAATACCGCCGTTGCGATAATCAACATCAATGACCAGCAGCCCCTTGACCAAGAGGCCATAACCTGTTTTGAACGCGCCAGCCTCGACCATGTTTTCGTATTGTTCATCTGACCACACTTGACCATGTTGCCAGCCATACGCCCATGGATGTTTACCCGCCATGGTGCAATCTGGATTATCACAGGTGCATCGCCCGTCCCTGATGGCGTGTAAACCAAAGACGCAATAACCCTCTTCCCACCAGATGTCCTGCATGGTGACTAAGCCTTAAAATATTTTGACAGCACAGCGATTGTTCGGGGCGATGGCAGATAATCAACCTCGCCTTTTTTGTAATTGCGCACCCGGTTTAAGGTGCTGTATGTTAGGCCGGTGTCCTTGACTACATCGACAATTTTGTAATCTCTTGAGTTAAGGATTGCCGCAATTCGCAGCACCTCCTTGTAATAATCAGACATATTTATAGCCCCTTTTCATGTGTTATCCATCGTCACGATCACACACAAAAAAAATCACGTCAAGATAAAATTGTTTATTGACGCTTAATTTTAATTGTGAAAAGGTGTATCTGTGATTAAACAACGGAGGATAAACAAGCAATGATAGACTATTTCAAACCGGGCAGACCAACGGATAAGCCCGTTGTGATGACCATTGTCGGGGATATGGGGACGGGCAAAACCAGCCTTGCCGCATTGTCGCCCAACCCCATCTTTATACAAGCCGAGGAAGGCTTGCGGTCATTGACCGCGCAGGGCGTGGACGTTGCCACAATGCCGTCCTTGCCGTCTGATCCTGTTGAAGCCTATGAAGTGTTAATAGGTCAATTGCGCTGGCTGTATGCAAAGCCGCATGACTTTAAGACAGTGGTTATTGATAGCATCACCGCACTTGAGCGTATTTTTGTTGAATACGTCCTTGAAACCGATTCAAAAAAATTTGAAAGCGGCCCAAAGGAAAAACGTGTCTTTGACCGCGAGCGAGTTTTGAAAACAATCGGCAACGCCATTGGTGGTTATGGCAACGGGTATCAAGCCGTCGCTGGAATGCACAACACCATTCGTCAAAACTGCGAGTATTTACGAAATAAGCGCGGAATGAATGTTGTCTTTATATCCCATGCCACGATTGAGCAAATCAGGCCCCCAGATGAAGAGCCGTTTAACCGCTACACCTTGCGAATGAATGAAAAATGCGCCCCGCACTACACTGACAATGTGGACGTGGTAGCGTTTCTGCGGCTTTCTTCCCATACCTTGACCGAGAAAGATCATACTGGGAAAGAGAAAAAAGTTAAAAAAGACGGGCGAGGCCGTGAAGTGATTTGTTATTCAAATGTCTTTAGCCAAGCAAAGAACCGCTACGGGATTGACGAACCCCTAGAATATGAGAAGGGGATCAACCCCCTTGCTCAATATATCCCAGAGCTGCGTTTAGATAACGTGGACTATGCACAAACTGAAACAACTGAAACAACCACAGAGGTATCAAACGATGAGTGATTTTTTAGACAGCCTGTTATCAGATTATAAAGCCGAGGATTACCTTGAAGGGTATGCACAGGCCCCAGGTCAAGCACCGTTTATCCCGGACAATACTTTTGTTGAAGTGCTGGTCACTGGCGCGGAATACAACGAAGAGGGTAAGTCTGTAAAATACAGCTTTGCCGCCGTGAAACCGCAACAATTCAGCGGGATTGTGGTTCGTGCTAATTTACCTTTGGATTCATCGGCACATGCACGACCAAGCTATGAGCCAGATCAAACTAAATGGGAAAAGAAGGTTGTTAATTCGCGCAAAAAATTCTTTGCTGTTGATGCCGCGCTTGGTTCAAAGGTCACGCTGGCTTTGCAGGGTGGTAAGCCGTTGACGGCCAGCCTAGTCAGCAACGCTCATACCAATAAGAAGCTAATCATTCTTGTCGGTGTTTATGAGGATGACCGCAAGATCAGCCGCAATTATTTAAACGGCACCGGCATAAAGGGCAGCGTTGTTGAATCAACAGCGGCAACACCTTCAGCCGCACGCCCACCGGCACCAGTAGCGCAAGCCCCCCGCCCCGCCGCCGTTGAGGTGACACAGGGCGTTGATACGGATGACGAAATCCCATTCTAAGCAAACACAGGGGCGGCAATACAAGCGCCGCCCCCTTTCTTTATACAATCTGGGAGAGGATAAACGCATGATCCAAGGGTCAGACGAATGGAAAGCCTTGCGCGTGGGGCGGGTGACAGCAAGCCGCATTGGTTCAATCATGGGATGGTCGCCATACCAAACCCGCGCCGATGTATTGCGGGAAATGGTGCGGCAACACTTTGGGGCTGAGCCTGAATTTACCGGCAATATCGCCACCGAATACGGGCAGAAGCACGAGCCACTAGCACGCCACGCCTATGAGATTGAAACCGGCAATAAAGTGCGGGAAACGGTGTTTTTCCACACCGACCAATTCGGGGCATCGCCTGATGGGTTAATTGGGGATTTTGGCATTTTGGAGATAAAATGTCCGTTCTCTAAACGCAAGGACGGAACCCCCATATTTACACCAATTTGTGATGATAGCCTTTTACACTACAGGGCACAGGTTCAATGGAATCTGTATATGGCTGACCGTCAATGGTGTGATTTTTACCAGTGGGCGCCGAACGGCTCGCGGCTCGACCGTGTTGAGCGCAAAGAAGAAATGATAGCCCTGTTATGGCGCACAGCATGTGAATTTCATGCGGAATATCAAGCAGCCCTACTCAATCCAGGCGAACACCTTGAAGAAAAACGCCGGGTGATCGACACGCCCACGGCGCAAAAGATGGTGACGGAATGGGATGAACTGCGCGATCAGATCGACCAACTGGAAGAGCGTAAGAAAGCACTTCTGGAGGACTTTATCTCACTGGCCAAGGGCGGCAACGCCATCATCGCAGGGAGACGATTAACACAGGTTGAATCCAAGGGGGCAATATCATACGCCAAAGCCATTAAGGAACTGTTGCCTGATGCCGACCTGTCGCCATATCAAGGCAAGCCGTCCGTAAGCTGGCGGTTTACATGACGCTGCGGCCATACCAACAGGAAGCGGTTGACGCTGTGATGCATCATGTTATGGCGTCAACCGCGCCTTGCATCCTTGAGGCGGCAACGGGGGCGGGAAAATCACATATCATCGCGGAAATATCAAAGCTGATACACCAGCGCAGCGGCAAGCGGATATTGAACCTTGCGCCGTCTGGCATTCTTGTGGAGCAGAACTATAAAAAATATCTGGCAACTGGCAATTACGCCTCGATGTTTTCCGCCAGCGTGGGGCAAAAATCCACAAAGCATCCGGTTGTTTTTGGCACGCCCGGGACGGTGAAAAACAGGATCAGCAGATTTCAAAACGATGTGGCGGCCATCATCATTGATGAAGCGCATGGCTTGACGCCAACCGTTCTTTCGATTGTTGATGCAATTCAAAGCACAAACCGCAACGTGCGCGTGATCGGGCTATCAGCAACGCCATACCGCATGAATGAGGGCTTTATCTATGAGATAGGGCCAGACAATCGCGCTGTTGATAAAGAACAACGACTGGATCATACATTCTTCAAAAAGTGCGTTTATCAGATACGCGCCCGAACCCTGATTGATATGGGGTATCTAACACAACCGGTCATTGGCTCAATTGGGGCAGAGCATTACCAGACGCTTGGCATGACCTTAAACAACGCCGGGAATTTCAGTCAGGACGACATCGACCGCGCCTATCATGGTCATGGCCGCAAAACCGCTGCAATCGTTATGGATGTGGTTGAGAAAAGCAGGGATCGGCGGGGGGTAATTATCTTTGCCGCCACTGTCGCGCACGCGCACGAGGTTTTAGCATCCCTGCCGTCGTCTATATCGCGGATTATGACATCAAAGGACACTGACCAGAAGCAATGTAAGGTGATTGTCGATGCTTTCAAGCGGCAGGAGGTTAAGTATCTGGTGAACGTTGGAAAGCTAACCACCGGTTTTGACGCGCCGCATGTGGACGTTGTGGCCCTGCTACGGGCAACGGAAAGCGTTGGGCTGTTACAGCAGATTATCGGGCGGGGGTTAAGGTTGTTTGACGGCAAAGATGACTGCCTAATTCTGGACTATGCCGAAAACCTAGAGCGTCACTGCCCTGATGGCGATATATTCGCACCAATCATCACAGCAAAGAGAAAAAAAGAAGGCGGCGGAAAAATTGATTGCCTGTGTCTTGAATGCGGCGGGGTAAACACATTCACGGGCCGCCCCAATGAAGGCGGATATGAGATTGACCCATACGGGTATTTCACCGACCTTGATGGAACGCGGATACCATCGGACTATGGCGACGTCCCAGCGCATTACGGGCGGCGCTGTATGTCTTATACGATGGTTCGCGGTGCTTTCGTTCAGTGCAATTACTGGTGGACTTTTAAGAAGTGTCCACACTGTGAGCATAAAAACGACATTTCAGCGCGGTATTGCGCGGAGTGTAAGGGCGAGATTGTCGATCCAAACGAAAAGTTGAGGATTGAATATAAAGCCCTAAAACGCGACCCGACACGGATGCAGTGCGACCAGGTGCTAGATTGGATGGTCACAGAAGGTATTAGCAAAAACGGCAATGAGACATATCGCATTGATATTATCACGCCGCACCGGTACTTTCCAATCTGGGTGATGAAAGACCCCGGCGATATTTATAAGGCAGAAAAGAAACTGGAGATGGTCAAGCCCTATCTGTTTGGCGATAAGCCGGAGACGGTGACTTACAAGAAAGAAACCACCAACCAATTCTATAACATTTACGCCTTAAACCAGCCAATAGATGAGGAGCCAGAGGCATGAAGTTTCCAGCAGGGATACCGGTTTATGGTGATGTGAAGTTTCGGGGAAAATGCCCACGTGAAACGGTTGAGATGGTGACGTTCTTTAATCGGTTGCGGAACACGATGCCGCACCTTTCCTTGCTGTCTTTCCATGTGGACAATGAACGGGCTAGGACATGGCAACAGGCCGCGTTTGATAAGGCCGAGGGCATGACCACCGGCATTGCTGACATTATCATCCTTGGCCGCATTCCGTTCGTGTGCGAGATGAAACGCCGCGACCATACGCAATCGAAACTTTCATCCGAGCAAGCAGCCACCCTATTGGCCGCCAAAGATGCCGGGTGCTTTGCGTGTATTGCTTTGGGTGTTGATGCCACCATGCAAGCCGTCGAGGCATGGCAAAAAATAATCATTGACGGTAAATTTTAACCGTGGTTTGATAACAAACAGGAACACAAACGAGGGAAAACCAAATGACACAAAGCGCAGAGCTAACCATCATCACAGCCAATGACGTGCAACTGCCTGTCACGGCTCAATCACTGTTCGTTGACGGTGGACTTGATAACATTCTGGCCCGGATCAAAGAGGATGCCTTGAGCATTCTAACTGACCCGACAACAGAAAAAGGCCGGAAAGAAATTATCTCAACGGCCTATAAAGTGGCACGGTCAAAGACCGCCATTGACAAAGCAGGGAAAGATTTAACCGAGCAGTGGCGCGTTCAAACAAACGAAGTCAATGCAGCCCGCAAAAAGGCAAATACGTTTCTTGACGAATTGCAAGATCAAATCCGCCAGCCCGTTACCGAATACGAAAATCGGGAAAGAGCGCGGGTGAGAGAGCGTGAGGACGTCATCGAAGAAATTCGCTTACTGGCACAACTTTCCGGCCCGATGGAACCAGCCGAATATCAAGCGCGGATTGACCGGATTGAGGTTATCAGCGCATCTCTGGATTTCATGGAATTTACGACCAAAATGCAGACTATGAAAGACGGTGCGATTGCGCTATTGACCGCACAAAAGGCTGATCGTGAACAGGCCATTGCAGACAAGGCCCGTCTGGAAGAACTGGAGCGCATAAACGCGGATCGGATACAGGCCGAGCGTGAAGCCAAGATTGCAGAAGATGCAGCCAAGGCGGCAACGGAAGCTGCTGAGGTTGCGGCAAAAGCTGAAATTGACCGAGTTGAGCGAGAGGCCGCCGCAGCCAAGCAGCAAGCCGAAGAGGCCGCACGAAAAGCACAGGCTGATAAAGAGGCCGCCGAGGTTGCGGCCAGAGCCGAACAGGAGCGCATTGCGCGTGAAGCACAGGCCGCCATCGACAAAGCCCACGCAGACGCACAGGCGGCCATCGAGGCAGAGCGCAAAAAAGCTTTAGAAGAACGCATTGCCGCCGAAAAGAAAGCCGCCGATGATGCTGCGGCCGAAGCCCTCCGCCAAGCCGACGAAGCGCACCGGGCGAAGGTGCTGGGGGAAATTCGGACTGATCTTGCGTATCATTTTGGGGGCGTTGCAAATCCAGAAAGCATTCTTGATGCAATTTTGGATGACAAAATCCGCCACGTTACAATCAACTTTTGAGGGAGAAAGTTATGACACTAATTTTTGAAAACTGCACCATAGACGGACAGCATGTTCCGTATCTTGAAATTGGAGGTAAAAACACCAAGGCCGATTACATTATAGAGCCAAGAAGCAGACCTGCTTATGTTGCCCAAGAGCCGGAAGCAAAGGCAACCTATGTTGACCTAGATGTCCAAGAACACTCACCAGCAAAGCGCGAAATTGACCAACGGTCTTTTATGTTTGGAATGTTGTATATGTGGGCCGGAATGTTCGGGCTTTTTCTCTTGGCGTGTTATTTAGGCACAATCTTCTTTCCAAACGCAACAATCACTTTTACCCCATAAGGAACAACCCCAATGACACAAGACGAATTAAAAACTATTCTGGCAGACCACAAGTTATGGTTTGATACAGACGGCGAAAAGGGTAAACGTGCCAATCTGCGCGGTGCCAATCTGTCCGATGCCGGTCTGCGCGATGCCAATCTGTCCGATGCCGGTCTGCGCGGTGCCAATCTGTCCGATGCCGATCTGGAGGGTGCCAATCTGCGCGGTGCCGATCTGTTTGATACAGCCGGAAACTTGGCGGAGATTAAAAGCCTACATATTGACACCTACGTTGCCACATACACGGCAGACCGCCTACAAATTGGGCGTCAAATTGCGCGTAAGTGATGCCGCTGGTTTTTTAAACGAAAATAAAAAGTAGAGAAACTATGGCAAGAGCAGACTTAATTTTAAACATTGTGCAATCTGGCTTGAGTGGCGATAAAGCCAAACTCAAAAAGGCGACAGAAGCGGTTATTGCTGAGGAACGCTCTAAGCATCACAATGTTCTTGCGACCAAACTGGAGGAAATGCTGCATATTACGCCTCCTGACCGTCCTATTAACGGGACAAGTGGGAGGCAGATTATGGATCATCGAATCAACAATCTTGTTTATGAGGTTAACCCGCAGAAAAAATTTGATGACATCATCCTTCCAGATGACGTTAAACTTATTTGCCAAGAGCTTATTCAAGAACAGTTCAGAAGTGATTTGCTCAGGTCATATAATCTTGAGCCACGAAACCGAGTTCTTCTCATTGGGCCTCCAGGGAACGGGAAAACATCTTTAGCGGAAGCCATTGCAGAGTCTCTAATGGTTCCTCTGTTGGTGGTGAGATACGAAAGCATTATTGGTGCATATCTTGGGGAAACCGCTGTCCGACTAAGAAATCTGATTGATTATGCCTGCACAAGAAAATGCGTTCTCTTCTTTGATGAATTCGAAACCCTTGGGAAAGAGCGTGGCGATACTCACGAAACGGGAGAGATAAAAAGAGTTGTGAGTTCCCTTCTGCTGCAGATTGACACGCTGCCTAGCCATGTTGTGGTGATCGGAGCTACTAACCATCCAGAACTTTTAGACCGCGCCGTATGGAGAAGATTCCAAGTTCGAATGGAAATTCCTTCCCCTACGAGGTCAAGGCTTACTGAATGGTTTGAACGCTTCGAGCGTAAAATCAAGATTCCCCTTGGTCTTGCCCCCGAAACACTTGCTAAAAGAATGCAGGGAGCAAATTTTGCAGAGGTTGAGGAATTCGGAAGAACGGTATTCCGTCAATATGTGCTGGGGCAACCAGATGCAAAAATGAAAGATATCGTCCAGCGGACATTGAAAAATTGGGGAGTACGGACGGCGCAAGTAGACCAGAAACAGCAAGGAGATGAATAATGGTCGAACGTCCACTCCTGTTGTTTCCTGGGAAGGCAGAGGCATCTCGCACAAAGAAGCCTCCATACCACCCCATTGATGAATGGCGTCGCTTTGATGACGATGTTATTTCAGAGATGGGTAGCAGGGCTTTGGAATGGTGGAAAAAATACAAGAACATAATTCTTCAGATTATCGAATTATCGCCAGCCACACCAACAGGACATGAAGGAAGCACACAATGACCGACAATACCACCGCCGACCGCCTAAAATCCTTCATCGAGCGCATTGAGCGACTGGAAGAGGACAAGGCCAATATCGCCAACGACATCAAAGAAGTTTACGCCGAGGCCAAGGGTGAAGGCTACATCGTTAAAGTTATGCGCGAGATTATCAAACTGCGCAAACTGGACAAAGCCACCCGCCAAGAGCAAGAGCAATTGGTCGAGCTTTACAAGAACGCGCTGGGGATGGGGTGATGACGTGGGAAGGTTAGGCTATAGGATGTTAGGAAAACCGAGAGCAAGAAGAAAGCACGGCAATAAACAGCGCACGCCGGACGAAAAGATAAAAAATGAAAACCTTTATGTTAATAATCTAATTGCCAAAATCAGACACAAAAAAAGGGTTCTTTCTATCTTTCGGGGCAGACCAAACAAGGGAGATGGGGCCGACCGCTCTGTGTTTCTTTACAAGTGGTCAATGCCGGGCAGCCAGTGGATTCAAGGGCAGAAGTTTTGGGGCGAAAACCACCAAGAGCGGTGCGATGCTGCAATTGCTCAAATCAGGGCTGCTTGTAATGAAATTATTGATGCGGAAATAGCCGCAATGGACAACGAGGGGATGGAGTGATGAAAAATCTGAACAAAGAACATTTTGAGTTTTTACTTGGCCTTAAGGATGGTGCCGATATTTTTGGCTTCAAAGAGGCACGTCTTGGCCGGGAAATAAAAAAATATGCGCCCTCTTGGATATTGATTGGTGAGGCCATGGGTGAATATGACGGAGCCGAGCGGATTCCATATTATGGGGCGCTTGCAACTCGCCAAGGGTTGAGAGGGGCTAAAGAAGAATTAGAAAAACTGGCCGCAATGAACAACGAGGGGATGGGGTGATGAGAGAAGAAGACATCGCAAAATTTGACGCAATCGTCAGGCGATACATCGAAAAGCCCTGTGCAGAAGGGGCGGTAGAGGTCATGCAGACCATCTGGGACATGAAGCAAGCTTCAAACGCTGAGATGTGGAAAACAGCCGAAGAATATTATGAAATCCTGTATGAAAACAAGGATGCCAGCCCAGAACAGAAAGAGGCAGTTCAGCAACGGCTTGACGATCTTCTGGCCCCATACAGCAATGATATTGCCTATTATGCTTTCTTGAAGATCAAGAAACAGCAGATTTTAGACGAGGGGATGGGGTGATGACATGGGAAAGGTTTTTGATCGCGCTGCTGTCTGTATGCCTTATTGGCACCGCATATTTACGGCTTGGGGCTGGTGATAAGCCATCCGAGCCAAAAATCACCATCGCCACCGACCCGCCGACCGGGTGCGAGTATCTGATTTACGGCACAACAATGACCCCGCGACTATTGCCAAACGGCGATCAGGTTTGCGGGAAAGGAGAGGGGAAGTGATGAAAGAAAAACCAATATCATTCAACGCGCCGATGGTTCGTGCTGTGTTGGCAAACATCAAGAAAATGACGCGGCTGGTGATATTGCCGCGGCCCGTCATAGATTCTGGCTTTGAGGCAAATTATGACGAACCAGAATGGGTGTTAAATTGGAAAAAATACGAGGATGGTTTTACACCAGAAGAACTGGCCAAAAAATGCCCATACGGCAAACCGGGCGACCATCTTTGGGTGCGCGAAACTTGGGCAGTTGCGATAAATGTTGAAAATCAAGACAACTGGCCTGGCCGGCCACACATTCAAGTGGGCGACATGCCGTTTTCAAAAGCTGTAGTTTATGCAGCCGATGGTCACTTTCAATGGTGTGATGGTGATGGCTTTCTGATTGATAAAAGCCAATGGAAACCATCTATTCACATGCCCCGCTGGGCCAGCCGGATCACCCTACGGATCACCGACATTCGCGTTGAGCGGTTGCGCAACATTAGCGAGGCAGACGCTATCGCTGAGGGGATTGTTCAAGGCTCAGATGGATATTTTTACACCGGGGTTCCTGTTAAAACAGGAACAGAAACATTTGCAAGATATGTCACAGCCAGAAACGCGTTTAAGCATCTTTGGCAATCCATTTACGGCAACGACCCGGTCAAAAGCTGGGACGCCAATCCATGGGTCTGGGCTTTGTCTTTCGAGAGGGTGAAGTGATGAAATACACGTTGTTTATGAATGGCAGCACTGTTGTTGGTGAGGGCAACACACCCAAGGAATGCGTAAAATCGTTTATGGAGCAAGGCTTCCCTGGTAGTTGGCTAAGAAAAGAAGATGGAATCTGGGTTTATTTTGATCGAAGCAATTCGCTCTGGGAGCCAGGCCCTAAAAATTTGCCCTATAAATCTTTCTGGGGACTTTTACAATACTTGTGCCGAAATCATAGGCTTACGCTTGAAAGGACAAAATGATGAAAATACCAGTTGAAATAGAAAATTTTTGGCGAGAATGGGCACCAAAGATTCCTTTTATTCAGTTTCCCGCTGATTGGAAAGTGGCAATCATGCCTTCTTTTAATGGGGCTTTAATTCGATATTGCGTTAAAAAATCAGCCAGTAAATTAGTCTGCGTTTACCTTACGGTTGACGATAGTCTTGGCCCGCACTGGGGAGTGTTTTCTTACGATGAAGATGATGATTTTGATGGGGAGATTGAGAGATGCGCCATGGATAACATAAACGAATTGCTGCGACTGATTGACCAGGCTGGAAAAGAGGCCGCCTCGCCAAAATACGAAGGAGAGAAAGAATGAAACACATTGAAGAAATACACATAGCCGACTTTGCACCGTTCAAGGATTTTTCCGTCAAGTGCGGAGATGTCAATCTGATTGTCGGAGATAACGACAGCGGCAAGACCCGGTTGCTTGAGTGGCTGGAGACAGAACCACCAAATTATTATAACGCAGAAGCAGCGTGGTGGGTAAATTCAGAAGCCAATATCACCCACAATTGGGAGTATATTTTTGATTACACACCACATTGCAAAATACGCTTGGTTGACGAGATGGAGCGCAACGGGCTTCACTGGTCTAAATTTGAGGGCGCGTGGCAACACATTTTTGCCGAATGTGTTGAAAAAAACCTTCAAATCTTTGTCGCTACCCACAGCTGGGATTGCGTCACGGCATTTGCAAAAGTGGCGTGTGAGTATGAAGGGCGGCTTGAAGGGGTGTGTTTCCGACTGGGGCAAAGTGCTTTGGATCGTGATAATGGTAAGATCATTGCCAGAAGCTATGAAGCACAGCAGCTAGCTGCATTGACCAAGGAAGGCGTGGAGGTAAGGTAATGGATGAATTTGGCTGGGCCATTGTCTGGGCCTTAATCTTCGTGTTTGCACTCTTTGCCCTTGCTGCATTCTCACCAACTGGGGCTGAAAAGAAATTCAACACCTGCATTGCCGGGAAAGTTGACCCGGCGGTGTGCGCGGTATTATTGAAACCAGCTTGTGGAGGGGCAAAACCATGACTCGCATGACCCCAGAACAAGAGGCCGAACTGCGCCGCCTAATAACGGACGGGTTCCGCAGCAAGAGCAAGTTGAAGAACATCGAGGCGTTTCTTGACGGGCTTAAAACACCGGTTAAGTTTACAGACACATTGAGGGAGTTTTGAGCAATGACAACCCACGCGCCGCGCAGGAAGTTTGACACGATTTTGTCGGTGGTGGCTCAAAACACCGGCATTGACAAAACACTGATTGTTGAACGAAACCGGACAAAATGCGTTTCGGAAGCTAGGCACATTGCGTGCTGGATTGCCTACCGGAAAATAGGGTATTCTCTAACACGGATTGCCAAGGCGCTGTCAGGCCGCAATCACACCACGATCATGAGTAGCATTGCGCGAGTCGATCATTTACTCAGATGGGACGAGGACATCATCACAATGGTTAACAACTGCCTTAATGATCTTGAGAACAAACCATCGATAATGACCCCCACCGTAAAAGTCAAAATCTTAGACCCACGCGCCAAGATGCCGCAATACGCCACGGCTGGCAGTGCGGCTTTTGACCTGGCGGCTTTGGAGGGTGACTTGATACCGCCGGGGGAGCAACGTCTAATCAAGACCGGCTTGGCAATGGCAATTCCCGCCGGATACGCTGGCGAGATACAACCACGATCCGGCCTTGCGTTGAAGTATGGGATCACCATCACCAACAGCCCCGGCCTGATTGATAGTGATTATCGCGGCGAGATTGGCGTTATTCTATACAACAGCGGCATCCGTGACTTTATTGTTGAGCCTGACGACCGCATCGCCCAGATGAAAATCATCAAACTGCCAGAAGTTGTGCTTGAACAGGTCGATGAACTTGACGAAACAGAACGAACGGGCGGCTTTGGCTCGACGGGGGTGGCGTGATGATCCAATATCTAAAACACCTATCCCAGCGCAAGCAGTCACGGCTGCCAACGGTGCCGGAGTTTTTGCGTAATGGTGTGCAAAGAGGGGATATTCTGGTTTTGAATCGCTTTGGGCAAACAGAATTCACAGAGCGAGGCTTATACAAGAACCACCCAATTGAAACAACTGATTTTGGTAATTTTTCAGAAAGAGGCTGGTATCTTTTTTCTAGAAATGGATGCAAATTATCGACCCACATAATCCGCATTGAGCGAAATGGCAAGGTGGTTGCAAAGGGGCAGGAATACAATGACTGAAGTGCTACCAACAGTGAAAAAGTTTATTTGTGATGGGTTGTTACGGCGCGGAGATGTGCTTGTTATATCAGACGAGTATCGAGAGCATTTTTCTTACACAAGACTGGTGTGGCAAGGGCCAGAATACAGCGCTCATGATAATAATTTTGACAATATTCTTAATTCGCGGGGCGGGATGCCAGACAACCTTGATATAATCAAAATTGAGAGAAATGGAAAAGCTGTCGCGCTTGATATGCAACCATATCGTGGTCAGCTTCATGTGCCAGACTGGAGTGAGCGCGAACCAAAACCTAAGCGCCGAATGTTTTTTAACGTGGCCACTTGGTTTTAATTTGGCAGGAATACACTTAAAGCCCCAACTCCCGCCGATACAGCTCTAAATCCTCAGTAGCAATATCCGGCGGGTGTTTCATATCTCTCAAATACCGCTCCCACAGGTAAATAGCCTGTGCGGCTTTGGCAATTTCCCAGTCACTGGCCCGAAGCTCTGATTTGCCACTGGCGAGCGCATACAGCCGGTTCCTGCCGATGCCGATGTCAACAGATAATCTTTTTACGTTGGGGCTGGCCTCTAAAAGCCGTGCAAAAATGTTTGTCATGCCCCTAACATGAACAATATTGTTGAGTTTGTCAATATTCCTGTTGACCTAAACAAATTTGTTGTGTTTAATCAATTTACAGACAACGGGAGATTAACATGACTGACTTAACAGCATCATTCGAGATCGACATTTTGATTAACGAGCCCGTGGACACGTGCGATGACCCGGCAACATGGGTTTTGACAAATGATCCAGAAGCTAATTTTTGCAGCCTTGAACTGGTTTTTACGGGCTATCGTTATCAGGGCGAGCTGATGATTGATAACGTCACCATAAACGTCAAGACAGGCGTTTTGGATGTTGAAACCGTCCTGAAAAGAAGCGGCATTACCGAGGCAATGGTGTTTGCCAAGTTTGAGGGAGACGAACCTGAGACGATGGCAGATTTCCTGGTGCGCAAAAGCTTGAACGAATATTACTGGGGGCCACGGTGAGCAACAACCCATTTACCCCGGCTGAGGATCAGATCATCAAACAAAGCCGGGGCAATCTAACCAATCGGCAGATAGCGGAAAAGCTTGGGCGGTCTTTGGACTCTGTTAAAAAACGCATACGAATACTCAAGCTCAAAAAAGAGAAAAACAGCCCGGCTTTTCCTAAGGAGATGGTTGATAAGATCATAGCACTGCACGGCAACGGCATGACGTCAGACCAGATTGCCGCCATTGTCGGAAAATCACCGCAGGGGGTTCGTAATAAGTTGCGACTGCTGGGGCTTGGGCGGCAGAAGCTTGCTTCACGTCCACCGCAACCAAAGCCCAAGCCTATTTACAAGGGTAAAACAAAGCCTGTTTACAAAATCCCCGAGCCAAAGGGTGAGCGGTATATGCCGGATACCTTGGCTGCTGTTATGGCGCTTACCACTGAGCAATGCCGCTGGCCGGTGGGGCACCCGGGGAAAGCTGGTTTTCGGTTCTGCCGCAGGGATCGGGACGGTAAACTGCCTTACTGCGAGAAGCATTACAAAAGAGCTTACAGATTGCCACAGCCACCAGAGGGGGTTACGCCATGTCCATCGCCTTGACACTATCGGGTCTTCTTGATGACCTTGAGCGCATCGGGAAATTAGGCAGCGACACCATACCGATTGACCGTGGTGTGTTTGATGCCATATTTGAGCGCCTGAATGATGCCTTTATTGAGGCGGCCAATCAAGAGAAAATCCCGCTGGCTTTACAAGAGGCCATCGACATCAGTGAGGCCGGTGAGAACGTGATCGAGTTCCCACGGGCACGGTTTGTAACAGCAAAGGATAAATGAGATGGAATTTAGAGAATTTAACAAAATATCGCGCCTGTATCGGGATATTGTCATCACTGAAAAGCTGGATGGCACAAATGCCTGTGTTGCCATTGGTGAGAACGGTGAGTTTTTCACGCAATCGCGCAATCGGATGATAACGCCAGAGGATGACAACTACGGCTTTTCACGATGGGCGCACGACAACAAAGATGAGCTGATCGAGAAACTGGGGCCGGGCCATCACTATGGCGAATGGTGGGGCAATGGTATTCAGCGCCGGTATGGCCTGACAGAAAAGAGATGGTCGTTGTTTAACGTGGGCCGCTGGGCTGATGATCGGCCATCGTGTTGCCATGTTGTGCCGGTGCTTTACAGTGGTGTTTTTGAGGATGGTAAAATCAATCACGCCATACAGCAATTGATTGGCAAGGGCAGCATTGCCGCGCCCGGTTTTATGAAGCCAGAGGGCATTGTGATTTACCACACCCATTCACGCCAGCTTTTCAAGGTAACACTTGATGGGGATGGTCATAAGGGAAACAACACATGATTAACCTAAAAACCCTATTCCGCCGCAAGCCGTTGCCATTGGTGCCGGACTTTCTGCGTGATGGCATTGCTGTTGGCGACACGCTGGTCACAAACCATGGACGGCATGTTAACTTTGCAGGAATTGATGGCGCAGACAATGACCGCCCTATCATGACCACAGATTACTGGAACTTTACCTTAAACGGCTGGGGGCGGCTGGATGAACAAGGCGATCTACGCGCCCTTCACATCGTCAAGATTCTGCGCGGCAAGAAAGTCGTGGCACAGGGGCAGCGATACTACACAGGGGGAAGCCAATGAAATACGCATTCTGGGCACAAACGGCTTGCTGCAACCCCGGCAATATCGACTATGTGCACAATTTCCTGAAAGACTGGGAGCAGCCGACCTTATGGCTGTCATTCAGCAAGTTGTGGCAAGACAAAGACGCGATAAAGCGCCTAGCACCACTGCGCCGCGACGGCATCAGGATCGAGGCACTGGTTGGGGATAAATCATGGGTTATCAGTCCAAAGACCGCGCAAGCACAATCCCTTAAAACCTATGTCGAGTGGGGCCATGAACATTTTGACGGAATCCATTTTGATGTTGAGCCTTGGGCAACAACAACATGGCGGATCGGCGGATACATCGAAAAGCAAGCAATGATTAGAAACTACATTGCTTTGCTGGGATCACTGCATGCTCAGGCCATCGACAAGCCTGTCACCCTGTCCATGGTGCCCCAGATGGCAAAGATCGGGCTTGCAGGGGTCGAGGCATCGTCCATACTAGCCGCGATGGCCAATTCTTTAGCACTGATGATTTACAACACCAAACCCCATATTTGCCGAAACCAGACGGCCAATATTGAGACCACAAAATACGTGCCGTTCTGGTCTGGGTTTTCAGTGGATGCACAGAAAGAGCCGGGCCAAAGCTATGCAGGGCAAACAAAGGCCAACATTATTGCTGCGCTAGAACGCCACAAAAATGAGGTAGTTGACCAGTTCCCGCTATGCCAAGGAATTGCTATCAATGACCTTGGTGCGCTGATGGAGATATGGACAAAACGATGAACGGCTATGAGCGCCAAGATCACAACGCCCCAGCAACGCCATGGCGTGATGCGCTGGCAATTTTGGTCGGGGTGCTGATAGCAATATTATGGAAAATGGCATCATGACACCCGAACAGCGCAAACAGGTCATTGAGTTGTCACAGGACGCCACAATGAAAACGACAGCCATTGCCAAGATTGTTGGCGTTACCAAAAACGCGGTGTGCGGTGTCAGGAAACGTGCCATGGATGCGGGGCTATTGGAAAAGCGCCCATCCATGCAAGTGTTGCATCGTAGGACTGCCGCCGTAAGGCCGCGCAGGAATGACAGGCGCACACCGGCAGAACGGGCCATCATGGCGCTGGATGTTGAGAAATGTTGCTGGCCAATCGGCGACCCCAAGATTGCCGGGTTTCATTTTTGCAATGAGGCGGCTATGCACAGAAGAAGAAAGCCTCGCTGGTGTGATAAGCACATCGAGGCGGGTTATTACAAAACACAACAGAGGAAAGGATAGGGTGATGACAACGACTGAATTTATACCGGGGGTTTTTTACCCCAATGAGATGATATCCTTGTTGCCACCGGGTTCATCCATAGCATGTGCCGACATCACAACCAAGGGCAAGCGACCTGAGCAAACAACCCACTTCACCGTCACTGAGAAAATTGTGACTGAGCCACCAAAGCCAAAACTGCCGACTGTGCCGGAGTTTCTTAAAGCCATGGCAATGATCCCAGAGGATATTTTTGTTAGCAACAGCGGGTACAGGCATCGCTTTAGTAAAATTTGTGCCAATGTTTCCTACCCGATCAGAACGGGGGACAGGAGTTGGACTAGGGAAGGATGGTATTTTGAACCAAATGAAGGAGACAAGGATTGCCCACACATCATCCGCATCGAGCGCAACGGCGTGACGGTGGCGGAAGGGCAGGTTTATGATGAGTGAGCCATTAAAAATTGAGTTTGAATGTTTCCCTGTGGGCGACAAACTACCGTCCGGCCCATTGTGGCTTTATTTTCCCCACAGAAAAAATGACAAATGGCAACTATGCGATAAATGGAAAAACGCACTTGGGAAAACAGGGCACGGAGAATTCCAGTTAATGGATGGGTTGGGTAGGTGGATTGTAACCACAAGACGACCAACACACTACGCTTATGCAATGCCAAACCCAGAGGGAGAGAAAAATGATTAACCCATTCAAAAAGAAGCCCAGGGCTTTTATCAACATCGACATCGAAAACGGGCGCATGGAGACGCGCTTTAACATCAACACCCCGCTTGCAGATGCGGAAGATGTTGGGCTTTGCCTAGGGGCAGCCACAAGCCAAGACCATCCCGCTGCTCGCGCATTCCTGCGCGGCCTTGTGGATGGCTGGGGGCAGCGTTACGGCGAGCCTAGCTATACTGACGCATTTGTTCCATTTATGTGAGGTGTTTGAAAAATGATTCTTCCAAACAAATACCTTCGTGAACATGAAGCACTTATCGGCGTCGGTTCGTTGTTATTAAAACACCTGTCCGTAGAAAAAACCTTATCTGGTCTATGGGATGAGGTGAAATCCGCTTCGAATGTTGGAAACTTTGAAAGATTTGTGCTGGGCTTAGACTTACTGTTTCTGCTGGGACTCGTTGAAACTAGAAGCGATAAAATAGTGAGGGCAGCAGCATGATTTACCGCATATATGCAAGTGACCCTAGGTTCAAAGCCGTTGAATTTCAGAGCGGTTTAAACATTATATTGGCTGATAAAAAAAGCGAGTCTGATAAGAAAGATTCAAGAAATGGGCTGGGAAAGACTAGTCTAATTAATATCATCCATTTTTGCTTAGGGGCAGATTCAAATAAAAAAATCCTGCCTTTAGAAACAATAAAAAATTGGATCTTTTATATTGAATTGGATCTCTTTGGTGAACGCATTACCGCAGCAAGAAGCATTGGAAATCATGGGATTATTAAAGTTCAAGGAAACTTAACCAAGCTACCATTCGCACCAGAAAAAGACCAAGAGGATGGGTTTGAATTTTATAAAGCTGTAGACTGGAAAAAATTACTAGGAATCTGCCTCTTTGGACTTTCAAGCATTAGCCGTACAAAATACGCTCCTTCCTTTAGAAATTTGATTTCTTATTTTGTAAGAAGTGGCGTTGATGCTTACAGTACGCCCTTTAGCTACTTTAGAGGGCAGCCCGCTTGGAACTCACAGGTGCATAATGCATTTCTTCTAGGATTAAATTGGGATCATGCCGCTGATGTACAGGAAATAAAAGATAAAAATAAGGCCGTAATCTCTCTTAATGCAGCGGTGAAAACCGGGATAGTATCCTCCAAAGGCGAACTTGAAGCAGAACGCGTAAGATTGCAGATAGAATTTGATAAAGAAAAATCCGCTCTTTCTGAATTTAAAGTGCACCCCCAATATCAGCAAATCCAAGAGCAGGCAAACACGCTAACTCGTAATATTCACGATGCATCCAATAAAAATCTTATGCTGCGTAGGAAGCTAGAACGTTATCAGGATTCTGTTCACTCCGAGCAAGCTCCAGATTCCTCTGCCGTTGAGATTCTTTATCAGGAAGCAGGACTGACCTTTGGTGATACGGTTAAAAAAACGCTCGCAGAAGCCAAGAAATTTCATAATGAAATAGTGCAAAATAGGAGGCATTTTTTGCAAGCTGAGATCGAAGAGCTTAAGAACCAAATCTCAGAGAATGATCGGATTGTAAAATCGGAAACTACAAAGCGGGCAGAGTTGATGTCTGTGCTTAGTACGCATGGAGCATTAGAGGAATTCATGGTGCTTCAGGAGCGTCTTTTGGAGAAAAAAGCAAAGCTCGAAGAAATACGTCAACGGATTTCAGATATCCAAGAGATGTCCACACGGAAGAAGGAAATTAAGGCTGAAAAAATTGAATTAGAAACCAAGCTCCAGAGAGATTATGAACAATCACGAACCGAATGGGAAAAGGCTGTTGCTGGCTTCAATGAAAATTCACAAGCTCTTTATAACGAGTCTGGCAACCTAATAATTAACGTATCGGACAACGGCTATAGTTTTGATGTTGAGATACCCCGCAGTAGTAGCGAAGGCGTCGGTAAAATGAAAATCTTTTGCTATGACCTCATGTTAGTTAATTTGTTTGCAAAACGCGGTCTGATTAATTTTTTAGTACATGATAGTACCATCTTTGATGGGGTAGACTCTAGACAAACCGCACAGGCTTTAGAGCATGCACATCGGAAAGCATGTGAAAGTGGTTTCCAATATATTTGTGCCTTTAACTCAGACGCACTTCCTAGGGATGATTTCAGTGGCGAGTTCGATGTTAATAGATTTATTCGTTTAACACTTAAAGACCAAGACCCAAAAGACAGCCTTATGGGATTTAGGTTCAATGAGTAAAAGGGAAAATGTGACCAATTTTAATGAAGACGTAGTTGAACAAGCTGCATTGGAATGGCTTCAGGAGCTAGACTATAGCTACAGCCACGGCAGCACCTTGCCGCGTATCAATCCGCTTACGGGCGCAGAGGATTATTCGCAAGTTGTGCTTGAGGATGAGCTGCGCTCGGCTCTTGCGCGGATTAACCCAAAAATACCGAGCGAAGCCATTGATGACGCGTTCCGTAAAGCAACACGATCTGCCGCACCTGAGATGATCGAAGATAACCGTCTATTCCATCGTTTGTTGGTGGATGGGGTAGATGTAGAATATACACGTCCTGATGGAAGCATTGCGGGTGACAAAGTGTGGCTGGTGGATTTTGATAATCCAAAATCAAACAGCTTTATGGCTGTAAACCAGTTCACCATCATAGAAAACAAGCACAACCGTCGCCCAGCCATCACGCCACGGCCCGGCCACATGCGGCAGCCAGCGGGTCAGTTTTTCCGTGTGATCGAACTGCTGGCCATATACTTGCTTGTGCATCCGCTGATGTGCGCCATGGCCGAATATGCACGACAGCCAGCCGGAGACGATGAATAGAGGCCAGAACGGGAACCCGGCAGCGCCAATGGTCAAGCCCCAGGCAACGCCAAACAGGATGCGATTAAACTGCGTGCTGATGCCCCAGTCATGTCCCCGCGCTCTATTGACCAGTGCGCCGAAGATGGCTGCCCAGATGATAGTGATAGTGGTCATTTCACAATCTCCCCCACTGCTTTTAGGTTTGCACATGTCTGCCCGTAGGCATCACCAAGGTCAACGATAAACCGCGCTGCGTCACTGGACGTGGCAACATCACCAACAGGCACAGGCGCACAGGTCAGCAACGCTGGCGGCACTTCTTGGCGCAGATAGATCGTCTCAGTGACCGGCTTGCAGTCCGTCGCGCACGCCGACAATAGCGTCACGCACAACAGGGGCAACAGGGCTTTGATCGTTGGTTTCATTGATTGCTTTCCTTGTTTTGGCAAGGGCCGCTGCCCTGCGCTGGTTTTCTGCCGTTGTGGCTGCCAGCGCGGCGGTGATGCGTTCCCGGTCGCGCTTGAGGCTTTCAATAGTGGCGAGGTTCTGCATGTTGGCTTCGGTTGCAGCTTTGGCAACGCTGTGTGCTACGGCGAGCTGGTTGCTTAGGGTGTCAATGCGCCAAAAGCAATACACAGCCGGAATGACCGCAATCAGGAACACCACACCGGCAGCAATGAATTTTGTCGGCAGGACTGGAAACATACTTGACCTCTCAAAACTTTTGAGCCATGATAGCACAATCATGTCTCCCCATGATACATTGTTTTCCTCCCTTGTTTGTGCCTATGAGAAAACCCGGTTCCCTCGCCGGGTTTTTTCTTTTTTATTCCTGAACAAATCTGTTGACGTGGCGACCTGGGTGTGGTTAGCTGTGTTTGTCGCCACATGGCGCTTTTATCGAACCATCCGATTACACAGGAATGAAAAATGTCTGACATTGAAAACACCATAGACACCGACAACGACACAGTAGCCGCCGAAACCGTTGAGGGCGGCGCGGATACAGTCGAGGTTGGCAACGACACCACAGACTAAGGAACAAGTTAGGGCGCGCACAATCTCCTTTCGTTAGCCTGTGGCCGGGCTATCGTCAATCAAAAGCGTCTCTCGTGGCCGAAGAAGCCGTGACTCGTGTGCGCCCTCCTAGACAATAGGGCAGAGTCATTAAGAGCGCAGGCCAGTTTTACGCCGAAGTAGCTCAACTGGTAGAGATGTCTTTGTAAGACATGGTTCCGGGTTCGAGTCCCGGCTTCGGCACTTTTCAAGGGTAGCTCAGTGGCAGAGCTGTCGGCTCATAACCGATCGGTCGCCGGTTCAATCCCGGCCCCTTGAACCACTTTTAAAAAACGGAGGATGAAATGTTTTTTCCACTTTTACAGGTTCTGTTTATTGCCCTGAAACTAACGGGCGTCATCGCATGGTCGTGGTGGCTGGTGTTGCTTCCCGCTATTATAGGCATCTTAATTCATATTATCGTTGCTGTCTTGATCGCATGTGGGGTTTGCACGGTAAAAGAGGATGTTGAAATTTATAAAAAAGAGTGGATACGCCACAATTTGCGCGGCGGCAGGCGGTAAGGCTTCGGCACTTTTTAACAATGGGGAGGAAAACAAAATGATCGACAAACTCATGCCAGCGATGCTGGTGCTATTGGTCGGGCTGGCGATTATTAACACTGGCTGGGACTTGTATAACAAGGCCCACCCGAAGGGTTACGAGCCTATTGCTGTGACAGACAAAGCCACCGGCTGCCAGTACATCTATGGGGGCGGCTTCGGGATCGTGCCGCGCGTTAATGGCGTGGGCGACCACATTTGTGATGAGGATCAGGAATGACAGAGTTGCTACAGGGCATGCCGAGGCCCGGCGAAGCGTGGCAGCACAAAGAGGGTGGCATCTATATTGTCAGAGATGTTGGCGTTTGGAACCTGTGGTCGTCAAGGCCGATTACATGTGTTTTTTATTCACACCTTGACCAATCGCCAGAAATTTACATCCGCGACCTCCCGCAGTTCATGAAAAACTTTACGAGGGTAGATCAATGAGAACAGACACACCCACCCTAATCAAAGCCATGCGCATTCTGGCGCAAGACATCCAGTCTGGTGACGGCGTTGCCAATGCGGCCATCGCAGAAGCGGCGGATCGGCTGGAGGAGATGGAGCGTTACATTTTCTTAAATGAAACTTTTACCTACCACAAAGTCGATGATGATATACCAACAGACGGCCAATATTTGATGTTCTGGCCTGAGTATGGCTGGTGTCGCGCCCTTTACGATCATGTCTTGTTTTCCGGTCAGGGATTTTGGCGGATTGAAGCTTACAAAAATGGTGGCCCAATAGACGAAATTGAATACCGGTGGTTTCTTGAAAACCCACCCACTCACTGGGCCGAAATGCCAAAAGACCCGGTTTAAGTAGGGGATGATGAGTGAGAAAAAAAAGCCTTTACGCAAATGGCGCTGTCGCGCGACGTCCAACACGCAAACGCTAGACTTGTCATTTGAGAAGATTGTTTCCGACCCTGGGTATAGGATTGAGGAGAGGTATAATGAATATATCATCACTAACCAAAGCGCAGCAAATTGAATTGGGTAAAATTTATTGCGGCAGTGAAGGTGCGTATGCGAACCCGCAGACGTTAAAAGCACTGGTTAATAAGGGCTTAATAGAGCGCAAAATAGGGATGATTTTCAAAACACAAACGTATTATGTCCCGCTTTCTGTTCACTACATGGTGACGCAATGGGCCGCCGAGGGGCTACTTGATGGAGACAGCAATGACTGACGATGATTACAAACCCACATCATTTGGCGCTCTCCTTGTTGCAACAGAATTGACGCGGCGAGGCCATGATCCTGAAACAATCATGGAAAAAGCCCAGGAAATTTGCGAGCGCAACAACCGAGAAGCTGAGGAGCAAGAGGCTAGGGAGCAAGCGGAACGGAACATTCTTGATACGGTCATGCGGCAATGGCAAGGAATTGAATTTGCTAGGTTTCGGTATTTGAAAGAAAGCACTTCTGATGATGGTAATGTTTGTATTTATTTAACCGCCGCAGAACTCCGCGCCGCATTTGGCCGGGATAACCCGCTGATTGCAGCGTTTGAGAAAAGGAAGGAGTGAAAATGATGTTCACCGATGATGAAATGGAAATGATTTTAACGGTAGTTAGCGAGCAAAAAAGATTTATAGATAAAGTTTTGCATCATGTCCCAGGGCTATTGTCACGGTCGGATCGTGATGATCTAAACGAGCTTCATATTCTTATAAATAACGCAATAACCCGCTGGAACGCAGCAAAACCCTCTTACCGTGTGGAGCGTGAACAATGACATCAGATTTTGCCGAGGACGCCGCTCTTTATCAATTCGGCCCACGCGATGGCGTGTCATATAAACTCAATCTAGACACGGGCAGAATTATCAGGTGTTATTACAAGAACGGCCTGCCAATTACAGAGGCTGAATTCAAGTCAGAACAGGCAAAACAGGAGCGAACAATGACCGATGACACAGAGCGCAAGCCGGTCTTATTTGAATGGTCAGTGCAACAAGACCCGTCTAGCTGGGAGCCAGAACAGCCGGTGATCCACACCCTGCCGCACATAAAAAGGCGAACGGGCTGGCATATCAGCACCAAAGCAACCAGATCGCACAAGACGATTCAATTAGCAAATGAACTGCTGGCCGAGGTCAGCGCACTGCAAAGCCAAAACGCCCTGTTGCTCGATACATTAAAGAATCTGGTCGCATGTCAGGATTTGTTGGCAACGCAGCGCGGGCTGGTAGATTTGGACAAGTGGATACCCGCGTGGAAAGCCGCCGAATCCGTAATTAAAAGCTGCGAGGGTAAAAAATGAGTGATGACAAGAAATCACCAATAGATCAGGGCATGGCACCCTTGGCGTCGCCCCGATCCGGCCGGATCAACTCACACCATGACTTTTTCTCTTTGCAGGGCCTCATAGGGGAGACCGTAACCATCCCAAAGGTTTCTATGATTGAGATAGATAAACGGCTGGGCGTGCTGTTATATCAGAACGCCATGTTGCTTGAGGCGTTGAAGGGGCTTTATGATAATTGGTATGATGATAATGAGCCTTTATCAGAATGGGGTAAAAGAGCCAAACGCGCAATCGAAATGTGTGGGGGCAGCGAGATTGACACCCTACCCACCCCCTGATAAAATCATTGCACGCGACGGGTTCCGTTTCGGTCAAGGCCGTCTCCACCCGTTGTATCTCCCCTATCGCTTTGGCGACAGGGCGCACCGGTTAAAATCCGGTTGCTAAAAAGGCTTCGTCATTAACTTGGCGAGGCCTTTTTGTTGTGCTGGCATTGCCAACCCTATGCGGTCTTATTCCCCCATGGCAATGGTCTCCCTGCCTGTTGCCATGCCATCAGCAAGCCAACGATCCCAGCCAGCACAATGATTCCGCCAATGACCATTTGAATTTTGTCACCAGAGGACAGCGCTTCTTTCTGGGTTTGCAGGGAGTCGATGACCTTTGTAACAGGATCGGCCAAGGTTGCAAGCCCTGTCGCTGTGCTGGCCCCGGCCGCCGTGACCTGTTCGGGTTTGACGGGCGGAACGGGCACAACGTAATTGCTGGACACAAACTTGCCAGTAGCCTGGCCGGTTGTCCATAAATCAGCTTCAACTTTCCGGCGGTTCACAAGTCCCTCAACAATTTCTTTCCGCTTTGTTTTTGGGTTATAGCCCTTGTTCCATCTTGGGAATTCAAACAAAACACCGTCAAAATCGCCCTTGTTCAATTTCTTCAACAGGGTGCTTGACCGAAACCCGCCCGGCCCCACGTTGAATACAAACGACACCAGCGCATCGTATTGGTTTTGTGTCATCGCCTCGATGATATGCGGCTTGGTGTATTTGTTAATCGCGCCTGTGGCAACAGACACATCTTCCGTCAAGAACTGTTCCGCTTGCGGCTTTGTGATAACGTCGCCTTCTTTCACGCCCTTTGTGTGGCCCCAGCCGATTGTCCATTTCCCGACTTCATCAAGATACGCCACCAGCCGCAACGCCTCCCACTGCTTGATTTTAGCGCGACCGTTGGGGGATAGGGTTTTACTGGACATTTAACATACCCTTCATGATCGATGATTTGGCTATTTCAAGCGCACCAAAAGTCGATGCGCCAAACAACCCGCCGTCAAGGACAATCGCAACATCATCCTCACAAACCATGCAGACAACAACAGAGATAACCTTGTGTTCTTTTGCAAATTCGACCGCACCCTCAAGAGCACCAATTACCTCTGGATCGTCAGTTGTTTTGACAATTTCTACCTTTGGCAAAACATAAAGCTGCGCCCCACCGTTTTTTGGCCGGACGTTCTTGATCTTGGGGACACTGGTTTTCATTTCAGTAACTGCAATCCGTTTGAGATGATGACACCGGCAACACCGGCAACAATACCAACCAGCCACCTGTTGCGGTTTTCGGTTTTCTCGCGCCGCTCTTCATCGCCATTTCGTTTGGCCTCCTGAATGCGAAGATCATTAACGGCATTTGTCAGCGCGTCAACCTTTGCCTCCAACGATTTATACGACCCTTGCATTGATTCAACCTTTGTAAGATTGGGGATCAACAAGTCAACCTTGGCCTCTAACGACACCACTGTTCTCTGCAATGATTCCAAGAAAGCCGCCAGCTTTGCAATATCAACGTCATTCGGTGCCATGTTCATATCCATTATACCACGGGTTGTGTTTGTATGCGATCAATATTCAATCAGGCTTTCGAGCTCCCAGCGGTCATTAAAGCTTGTGCCACTATAACGAAATGTTGCCATTGCGCCATTTGCACCAATAGTTTTGTTGGCAGAGCCAGCCAGCCATATTGGCCTATTTGTTGCGGTGGGAGCTGGGCTAGATGTTTGATTGTGGTTAATAGTTGCAGAGCCAATAAAACGCACAACAATGCGAGTGCCAGCTTGGC
>Ga0315903_10001126_pt1 | contig 40476 bp, 46 predicted proteins | sample LakEriMetagenome_7_FD_203524 | JGI IMG/M metagenome (GOLD analysis project Ga0315903, IMG submission 203524) | Freshwater fungal communities from buoy surface, Lake Erie, Ohio, United States - Buoy 2 MA119 | ecosystem: Environmental > Aquatic > Freshwater > Lake | place: USA: Lake Erie, Ohio... | reverse complement strand
GGTTCCACATAGCGACAGGGGCCACAACGTCAGTTCCCGCGCAGTCAATGTGTTTTCCTCCGCAGGTCGCCTGATTGGCCCCGTCGTATTCAAAGGTGCGGGCCTCACCCCCGCAGAACGGACAAGCCTTCAGTTTCTCAGTCATGGCTCTTGCCTTTCTGGTTGAGGGCGGCTCGGGCGAGGTCGTATTCAATGCTGTCAAAGCCCGGCAGGATGCGTTCAGCCATCGCGGTCGGAGACGGCTCGTCGGGGAAGTTCAGGCGCATATCGAGGTCGTCAGCCAAGAGCGCGCCCTCAAGGCGGCACAGATACTCCGCCGCCTCTCGCAAAGCCCGGCGCTGCTCTTGGTATGCTTTCAGGAGGGCGCGGAGGTCCGGCCACGGAGCAGGGTCGCTTGCCGACACCTCAAGCCGCGCTACAACCGCCCCCATATCAGTGGGGAGTTCGTAGCGTTGCCGGAGAGCGGCTCTCATCACAGGAACGACAGGGGATGCGAGGTTGTTGGATGCGAACTTTGCAGCCTGCGCCATTTCCTCTTGCGAGACGTGCCGCCAAGCCTCCCCCTCTGGTGCAGGGGTGCGGCGGGCGGGGATGCGAAACGGTTCGGACGCTTGGTCCTCAAAACAGGAGCCGTTTCGTTTTCCAAACCACTGGAACAGGTCGGTTTCATCGTATTGAAGCAGGCGAAGGTATGTCCAGTCGCGCGTCTTTGGCTTTTGGTTGTAAGCCAATCGCTCCAAATCGGGGACGTGTGTTCGGAGCGCCGATACCGGGTGATCTCTCTCGCTCATCGTTCATCACCTTTCTGGCTGAGGGTGGTGCGGGCGGTCATAAAGGCGTCGTAGCGCGGCCCGACACCAAGAAGCAGCCGTGCCCGTTCGTCAGACCATGTTCGCCAGTCGCGCGCGAACTCGGCGTCCATCAATGCCTCCAAAGCCCGCCCCCGCTCTTGGTATGCGAGCAGGAGGGCGCGGATCACATCAACGCGAAAATAGGCATTGCGAAATGGCGTAGTGCCGCCGTGAGCGTCAACTTCAACAAGCCGTGCGCTGACAACCGCCTCCATATCGTCGGGGAGTTCGGTCATGATGCTTCTCCTGTGGCTTTGGCGATGGCGGCGCGGATGAGAGCCGCCGTCGCGTTTGCCCCCTCAGCCTCAGCGACATAAAGGCCCGCTCGGCAGGCCTCCAAAAGATCAGGGGCGGAGGCAATAAGGCGGGCGTTGGCGGCATCGGTCGCGGCGTCATAGGTGGCCAACCACATATTCTCGTAGCTGGCTTGTGCGATGACTTGCCTGCCGCCGGGGGCGAACAAATCAAACCTAGTGTCGCCCGGCTTGTATCCCGGCCCAAACTCCCAAGGCCCCGGCGTATGCGTCGCCCCCATCACAACCACCACAAGCTGATAACCCCGGCCAGCACGGCCAGAATGATGAGGCTGCGAGGACGAAGAACCTCGGCCACGGCGCGGAGCCACATCGGAGGCTCGTCGGAGGGGCGGAAGTCCCAGCCGCGCGATGAACCGTGGTCAGTCATCATGGCCGCGACGCGGCGGTGGTCACGGGGGTCTTGCATGTCGATCATTGTCTCAGTCCTTTTCGGTGTCGGCTTGTCCCGACGGGCTCTCTCTCTATACCCGGCCCAGGCGTTGTACAAGCATTTTCTCACATGCATATTTTTCACAACCAAACGCTTGACACCTATTTCGGACAGGCCTAGAGAGGGTGGGCAGCCGGGACAAGCCGCTGCGGCAGAAGGACAAGAGACATGGCTACCACCACCGTCACGTTTGAGGGGCGCGAGTTCCCGGCCCGCAACCTCGACAACGGGCTGTACGAAGTCCGCTACACTTTCAACGGCCCGAAGGGCTGGGAGGGCGGGTATATTCGCGGCCGCGGCCTCGACCGCCTGCTGGTCCTCTTGGGCTACCAGCGCGCCGCCGCAGGTGCCGAGCTGAACCCCGTGGAGTTCGGCTGATGCCCAGCATCGACGACATCATCTCCTACGAGCAAGGCGAGATGGAAGAGGACCAGATGGTTGACTTCTTCCAGAACCTGATCGACACAGGGGCCGCCTGGTCCCTCCAGGGCCACTACGGCCGAACCGCAGCCAGCCTGATCTCCGCGGGCATCTGCACCCAATAAGGACAGAGACCATGACCGACTTCTCCAAGCGCATTGCCTTCCTGATCCTGCCGCTGCGGGACAACGACGGCAACCGCCTCACCGAAACCCACGCCGCCCTGCGCGGGGATATCCTCGACAACTTCGGCGGCTACACCCAGACCCTCGTGACCGGCGCTTGGCGCAACGGGGACGGCGAGATCGTCAACGACGACAGCCTGAAGTACGAGATCGCCATGACCACCGGCGCTGGCGACGGTCGGGTGCTGGTGCAGATCGCGGCCGAAGCCTGCCGTCGGGCCCGCCAGGCCTGCGTCATGATCCAGCTGGCCGGTGGCGTGGTCCACTTCATCAACGCAGAAGGGGACATGCTCTGATGCGCGACGCTCTCTTCACGCTGGCCATGCTCGTGGTCTTCCTGGCCAACCTCCTGTCTATGGGCGAGTGGTATCGCTTCGCCTCCGACAGGAACTTGAGCACCGAACTCTTCTCGGGCGTCCTCTTCGCCATCCTGGTGGCGGGCGTGTGCCTCGAGGTCGCCCTGGCCGTCTGGTGGCTCGCATGACCCGCGTTCAGCTCAAGGGCATGACGACGCGCGGGCTGATCGAGTTCGCCCGTCTCGCCCACCTCAACTTGATGAAGCCTGACGGCGACCTCATCCTCGAACTGGCCGAGCGCCTCGACGACGTCTATCCCTTCGACGCCGACGAGCAACCCCAGAACGTCTACAACGACTTTGAAAAGGAAACCATGCTGTGAACATCACTCTCGACATCAAATGCCCCGAGCTGGCCGAGGCCATCAACAACCTGGCCGCCGCCATGTCGATCCGCTCGGTCAACCAAGAGCTGAAGCGCGACATCGTCAAGCCTGCCGTGAAGGCTCTGGTGGAGGCCACCCCGGTCGAGGCCCAGGTGAAGGCCATCCTCAAAGGCAAGCCGCCGGTCGACGAGGCCGTGCCGAGCGAGCTGGGGGCCCCCGCGGTCGACTACACCCAGGTCAAGGCCGCAGTGCTGAAGGTCTCCCAGGAGAAGGGCCGCGCCGCCGCCGTCGAGCTGCTCGGTGAGTTCGACGCCAAGGTCGGTGGCGATCTGACCGAGGAACAGTGGGGCCCCTTCCTGGCTCGTGCCGCCGAGGTGCTGGGCTGATGCGTAGGGGCATGTCCAGCCCTTCGGGCGGCGCGCTGATCTTCGGCGCTGACCTGGTGGTGCCGGGCGTGCCCCAGCCCGCCAAACGAGACCCCTCCCTCCCCCGCAACGTCAAGGCGGTGCGGGTGGGGGAGGCGGACCTTCTGCTCACCCGGGGCGAGCGCAAGCGCGTGCTGCGCAGATTGCTGGTTATGAAAGCGCAAAGAGGAGACATCGAAACATGAACGACACCACCGCCAGCAAGGCCCACGCCCGCCTGTCGCCGTCCGGCGCTCACCGCTGGATGGCCTGCCCCGGCTCCCTCAAGATGGAAGAGCCCTTCCCCGACACCTCCTCGGTCTACGCCGATGAGGGCACCGCCGCCCACCAGCTGATGGAATGGTGCCTGACCTCTGGCCAGGACGCCTCTGCCTACGCCGGTCGGCTGATCGAGATCGAGGAGAGCGGGCGCAAGTTCGAGGTCGACGAGGACATGGTCCTCGGCGTCCAGGGCTACTGCGACTACGTCCGTGGCCTGGGCGGCGAGCTGATGGTGGAGCAGGTCGTCGACCTGTCCCCCATCCTCGCCCAGCCCGACGCCTACGGCACAGCCGACACCATCGTGATCGTCGGCACCACCCTCCACGTCATCGACCTCAAATACGGCCGCAACTACGTCGCCGCCGAGGACAACAAACAGCTCATGCTCTACGGCCTGGGCGCTCTGGACCTGGCCTCGCTGGCCTACGACATCAAGCGCGTGGTGCTGACGATCTACCAGCCCAAGGTCTCGATGGAGCCGAGCACCTACGAGATCAACGTCGAAGACCTGCTCGAGTTCGCCTCCGAGGCGCGGATCGGAGCAGCACATGCCGTCTACCAGCTCAACGGTGGCCGCAAGCCCGAGCTGAACCCGGGCGCGAGCCAGTGCCAGTGGTGCAAGGCCAAGGCCGTCTGCCCGGCGCTGGCCGCCGAGACCACCGCCGTGGTGACCACCGCCGCCAGCGCCGACGACTTCGTCGACCTGACCACCGAGACCCTACCCGCCGCCCTGGCCGAAGTGCCGGGCGACGTGCTCGCGGAGGCGCTGGCCAAGGTCGACCTGATGGAGATGTTCTGCCTCGCCGTCCGCGCCGAGACCGAGCGCCGCCTCGTCGCGGGTGTCGAGGTGCCGGGCTTCAAGCTGGTCGAAGGCAAACGCGGCCACAGGAAGTGGATCAACCCCGAAGAGGCAGAGCTGCAGCTGCGCTCCATGCGGCTCAAGGTCGAGGAGATGTTCGAGCTGAAACTCATCTCCCCCACCACGGCCGAGAAGCTCGCCAAGGCAGGCACCATTGGCCCTCGCCAGTGGAAGAAGCTGCAGGAGCAATACGCGCAGAGCCAGGGCAAACCCTCGGTGGCCCCGGCCTCCGACAAACGCCCCGCTCTCACCGTCGCGGCTACGGCCGACGACTTTGCCCTCATCGAGGAGCCGCTGGCGTGACCTGGTTCGACTTCGTCCTCACCGCACTGGCCCTCTACGGCTGCTACAAGCTGATGCTCGACATCGTCGACACCCTCTGGCCGGTGCGCTAACCCCATGTCTCGGCTGATTGGAAAGCTGCCCGCCGCGGCCGAGGCTCTTCTGAAAGAGGCGGCAAATACCGGCTTGCCTGGGTCTTTGATCCGGCGCATAGCTATAGATCGTGCCTACGAGACCATCGCTAAATCCCATCCTGAAATGCTGAAGAGAGATACGAATATGAAAGTCAACTTCCTCGCCCGCTGCGCCTTCATCAACGTCTTCGAGGCCACGGCCATCGACGGCGGCGACCCGGCGTTCAACGGCAAGTTCATCGTCGACCCGGCCGACAAGGCCACGGTTAAGAAGCTCGACGAGGCCATGCTGGCCGTGGCCAAGGAGAAGTGGGGGGCCAAGGCCCAACAGGTCTTCGACAACCTGGTCAAGACCGGCAAGAAGCCGGAGGTCGGCTTCGTCAAGGAGCCCTACAAGAACAAGGACGGCGGTGCCTACGACGGCTTCGAGGACATGTTCTACGTCACGGCCAAGTCGTCGACCCGCCCGCTGCTGATCGACCGGGACAAGACCCCCCTGGTTCAGTCCGACGGCCGCCCCTACTCGGGCTGCAAGGCGATCATCCAGGTCGAGTTCTGGGCGCAGGACAACAAGTGGGGCCGCGGCATCCGTGCCCAGCTCAAGGGCCTGCAGTTCCACAGCGACGGCGACGCCTTCTCGGGCGGCGCACCGGCCTCGGCCGACGACTTCGACGACATCGCCGACGGTGTTGACGCGGGAGACCTCGCCTGATGGAAAGCGAACACTCCGAAGAGTGCCTGGAGCGCCAGCACAGAGACAACGTCGGCTACCTCGCGGGCCACGCGCTGGCGGGCATCCTCGCCAACGACACGATCAACAGCCGTCTCACGTTCCACCAAGTCGTGGGACTGGCCGCCAACTACGCCGAAGCCCTCGCCAAGCGGCTTGACAACCCGTCCCAGGCCGGGGTCTAACAGGAGAAGGGGTGGTCCTCCCGGGCCACCCCCGATCTGCTAGAAGGACAAGAGACGTGCAACAGAAACCCTCTGCCCCGCGCTCCTTTTTCAAGGAGCGTCACATCAACGAAATCAGCCAGGGCACGGAGCCCTCCTTCCAGGGCGAGGTGCCGGTGTTCGACCGCGCGTCGCACAACCCCGCCCCCCGCTCCCGACACTCGGACAGCTACGGCTTTCGGGCCCGCACCGGCATCAAGCCCGGCACGCCCCTCCCTCCCGAGGCCACGGGCGATCCGCACCCCGACAGGCTGGCCCGCGCCGAGGCGCTGCGACTGGCGCTGGCCCAGAAGGACAACCGCTACCGGATCGAAGGCTCCGAGGATCGCCCCGACAGCGAACCGAAGCCCCGGGGCCCGCAGTCCAAGACCCCCGACATCGTGGTGCCCCGCAGCTATTACATCGACATCCCCGCCGCCAGCGCCTACGTCGAAGGCCGCCGTGGTGAGGACGTGCTCTACTTCATGACCATCTCCGAGGCGGCGCGTTGCATGACCGGCGAGAGCCGTGACGTGTGGCGCAACGCCGTGAAGAACGCGGCCGACGGCACGGTCAAGGGAGCCTTCGGCTGGACCTGGACGCGGCTGCGCAGCCGCAGAGGGAAGAACCGTTGACCACCTTTTTTGGCGATACGGAAACCTACTGCGAAACGCCCCTCGCCCACGGCCTGCACCGCTACGCAGAGAAGGTCGAGATCACGGTCCTGGCCTGGGCTATTGACGAAGGCCCAGTCGAGGTCATCGACTGCACCAGGCCCGGCTGGGAGGACAAGGTCAAGGTGGCCCTGGCCGCCGCCGACGCCGCCGACGAGCAGGTCTGGCAGAACTCTGCCTTCGACCGCACCGTCCTGCGCCACGCATGGGGCTACGAGATGCCGGTCGAGAAGGTCGTGGACACGATGGTCCAGGCCCTCGCCCACGGCCTTCCCGGCTCCCTCGACAAGCTGTGCTCGGTGTTGGGCGTGCCGACCGACCTTGCCAAGGACAAGGCGGGCAAGCAGCTGGTCCAGCTCTTCTGCAAACCCAGGCCCCAGAGTTCCAAGGTCAGGCGCGCGACGCGCGAGACCCACCCCGTTGAGTGGCAGCGGTTCCTCGACTACGCGGGGTCCGACATCCTGTCGATGCGCGAGGTGCGCAAGCGCCTGCCCAAGTGGAACTACCCCGGGAACCAGCGCGAGCGTGACCTGTGGGTGCTCGACCAGAAGATCAACGACAGGGGCGTGGCCGTCGACCTGGCCCTGGCAGAGGCCGCCGTGCGCGCCACGGACCTGGCCAAGAAGGGGCTGAAGGCGAAGACCCAGGAGCTGACCGGCTTCGACCCGGAGACGGGGCAGGGGCTCGAGAGCACCACCCAGCGCGACGCCTTCCTGAAGTACCTGCTCGGCGAGTTCGGCGTCGACCTGCCCGACATGCAGAAGGGCACGCTCGAGCGGCGACTGGCCGACGAGAACCTGCCAGAGCCGGTTAAACACCTGCTCCGCATCAGGCTCATGGCCACGGTGTCGTCGACCGCCAAGTACAAGACGCTCCTGCGGGGGACGTCGAGCGACGGGCGGCTGCGCGGCACGCTGCAGTTCTGTGGCGCTGCGCGCACCGGCCGCTGGGCTGGCCGCCTCTTCCAGCCCCAGAACCTGATGCGCCCGACGCTGAAGCAACAGGCCATCCTCGACGCCATCGAAGCCTTCCTCGCGGACTGCGCGGACCTGGTCTACGACAACGTCATGAACACCGCCGCCAACTGCACGCGCGGCGCGCTGACCGTCGGGCCCGGCAAGAAGATGGTGTCCTCCGACCTGGCCAACATCGAAGGCCGGTTCCTGGCCTGGCTGGCAGGCGAAGAGTGGAAGCTCCGCGCGTTCAGGGACTACGACGCAGGCACCGGCCCCGACCTCTACTACGTCGGCGCGTCCGAGGTGCTGAACATACCTATCGACCAGGTCACGGCCGACCAACGCCAGGCGCAGGGCAAGGTGCCCGAGCTGGCCTGCGGTTACCAAGGTGCCGTCGGCGCGTTCCAGGCGATGGCCCGCATCTACGGGCTGGAGATGTCCGACGCCCGGGCGCTCGAGATCGTGAAGGCCTGGCGCAAGAAGAACAAGCACATCGTCGAGCTGTGGTACGAGACCGAGCGCGCCGCGATCCGCGCCGCAGAGCAACCGGGCCTGCGGGTCGAGGCGGCCGGTGGCAAGCTCGTCTTCCAACGCGACGGCAGCTGGCTGCGCATGCGCCTCCCCTCTGGCCGTTGCCTCTGCTACCCCGGCGTCGCCGTCGAGGAGGGCAAGCTGACGTACATGGGTGTCAACCAGTACACCCGGAAATGGGAGCGGCTGCACACCTACGGCGGCAAGCTGATCGAGAACGCCACGCAGGGCGGGGCTCGCGACGTGCTGGCGCACAACATGGCCGAGGCCGAGGCGGCCGGGTTCCCTATTATTTTAACTTGTCACGACGAGCTGGTCACGGAGCCTATTGACAGTGACCAGTTTACGGTTGATCGTCTCTCCTCAATAATGACCACGGTCCCCCCGTGGGCACAAGGCCTGCCTCTGGCAGCGGCTGGTTGGGAAGGCGCTAGATACCAAAAATGAGAGAACAGTGGCGCAAGATCGAAGGCTGGGAAGGTGACTATTACGAGGTCAGCGACCGTGGCCGAGTGCGCTCGAAGGACCGATACGTCGCTGCCGGGAAGGGCGGGCTCGGGGAGGCGATCCGGCGCGGGCGCATTCTCCAACCAGCCGTCAAGGGCAACGGCTACCACGTCGTCACCTTGGCGGGAGAAGGCAAACGCCAGCAGCATACGATCCACGATCTGGTGCTCGCTACCTTCGTCGGCCCAAAACCTGACGGGCAGGTCGCGCGCCACTTGAACGACCGGAAGGGCGATAACCGACTGGCCAATCTCTGCTACGGAACGCACAAGGACAATGCGGCAGATAGCATCGTGAACGACGTCAGACCGAGAGGTTCGCGCCACGGCATGGCGAAGCTGACCGAGAACGACGTGCGTAACATTCGCGCCCTAAAACTCGACCACATCACGGTGGCCACGCTTTACAACGTCCACCCTGCGCACGTCTGGGGCATCCGCACCCGGCGAACATGGAAGCACATCTGATGCGTGAGAGCACAGTCGAGATGCACCTGCGCAAGAAGGCGACAGCCGCCGGGGCGCTGGTCAGGAAGATGGTCTGGCCGGGGCACCGCGGCGCGCCGGATCGGTTGGTGATCTGGCCTCAAGGCCCCCAGCAGTACGGCGTTCCGCTCATCGCCGCGAAGGTTCATTTCGTCGAGCTGAAGGCCCCCGGCAAGAAGCCCGATCCGCATCAGGAGCGGGAGCACGCCAAGCTGCGCAGCCTGGGCTGCGCGGTCTTCACCCTCGACAGCATCGAGGCAGTCGACGATTACATTGAGGAGAGGACACAGTGAACCCTTACCACCAAATCCGAGAGCGCCGCGCCCCGAAGCCGACGGGCGGCAGCATCGCCCACAAAACCTGGACCGCCGCAGAGTTGGCCCGGGCCATACGCCACCGGCGTGCCGGTCGCAGCGCGGCGTACATCGCCGGGATACTGGGCCGCACCCGCAACTCGGTCATCGGCGCGTTGCGCCGGGCAGGTGAGCCAGGCGTGCTGAATAACCAGTTCCCCGATCCTTGGGGCCTGCGCCTTGTCCCGTGAGTACGTCCCCAGGCCCTGGCAACCGGCTATGATCGACCACGCCTGCGAGGTCGTGCGCGCCGGTCAGTGGGCGGGGATGGGCACGGGCAAGACCTCGGCCACGTTGGCCGCCCTCGACCTGCTCCACCTCTGCGGCGAGGTCACGCGACCGGCGCTGGTCATCGCGCCGAAGCGGGTGGCCGAGCACACCTGGCCCGACGAGGTCAAGAAGTGGGACTTCTGCGCGGGGTGGCAGGTCGACACGATCCTCGGCACGCCTGCCGAACGGCTGGCAGCTCTCGGCCGTGTGCGAAGGGGCGGCTCGCCTCTGGCCACGATCAACTACGAGAACCTGCCGTGGCTGCTCGAGAAGCTCGACGGCGACTGGCCCTTCGGCATGGTGATCGCCGACGAGAGCACCAAGCTGAAGAGCTTCCGTGGCGGCTTCCGCACGCACCCGACCACCGGCAAGACCTATTACCAGGGCGGCGGCTCGACCAGGGCCAGGGCCCTAGGGCGCGTCGCCCACCGCACGCCGCGCTGGATCAACCTGACGGGCACGCCGTCGCCGAACGGGCTGCAAGACCTCTGGGGCCAGGGCTGGTTTCTCGACGCTGGCCAGCGTCTGGGCCGCACGTTCGAGAGCTTCAAGGAGCGGTGGTTCCAGAAGTCGTTCGACGGCTTCAGCATCGACCCGCTGCCCTTCGCGCAGGAGCAGATCGAGACGGCGATCCGCGACATCTGCCTGACCACCGAGGTCGACGTGGAGGATCACGTCAAGAACGTGATTTACGTCGAGCTGCCAGCTAAGGCCCGGGCGCAGTACCGCGAGATGGAGCGCAAGATGTGGACCGAGATCAAGGCGGTCGGCATCGAGGCGGCGAACGCCGCGGCGCGCACGGGCAAATGCGGGCAGCTGGCGTCGGGCGCGGTTTACGACAACGAGGAAGAAAGGAAGTGGCATGAGGTTCATGACGTCAAGCTGGTGGCCCTGGGGAGCATCATCGAGGAAGCGGCCGGTGCTCCCGTGCTTGTCGCCTACAACTGGCGGCACGATCTCGAACGGCTCCAGCGCACCTTCCCCAACGGCATCGACCTGTCGACGCCAGTTGGCTTGCGCCGCGCTAAGGCAGGCGAGGGCCGAGTTTGGTTTGCGCACCCGGCCTCTCTGGGCCACGGGGTAGACGGGCTGCAGGAGCACAGCCACGAGCTGGCGTTCTTCTCGCTCGATTGGAACCTCGAAGAGCACGACCAGATCATCGAGCGCGTGGGCCCCATGCGCCAACAGCAGGCCGGAAAGAACCGGCGCGTATTCGTCCACTACCTTGTCGCCGCGGGGACTGTGGACGAACTGAAACTAGAGCGGCTCAACACCAAGAGGAGCGTCCAGCAGATCATGCTCGACGCCATGAAGAGGAACACATGACCGACGACGCATACTTCGACGCCAGCCCCGACGTGCTGAACGACAACGCGCAGGGCCGCCTGCGCGGCATCATTGAGCGCCTCGAGCGTCTCGACGAGGACAAGGCCGCCGTGATGGCCGACATGAAGGAGGTCTTCGCCGAGGCCAAGGGCGAGGGCTATGACGTGAAGACCCTGCGCAAGGTGCTTCGCATCAGCAAGATGGACAAGGCCAAGCGCCAAGAGGAAGAGGCGATCCTCGATCTCTATCTGTCAGCTTTGGGTTTGATCTAGCACCGATCTGTGTTAGGTTAGCCGCTGACCTCACAGCCTCCCGGGAGACGGGGCCGTGGGATGAGTGGCGCGCGATCAAGCGCGTGTCACGCCCAAAGCTCCGGCCGCTGGTTACTTGTCCTTCCCAGCGGCCGGAGCTTTTTGCTTTAGAGCACCCGGATCAGTTTGTTCACGATGATCGTCGGCTGCACGTTCTGGCTCGCGCCTGCGCCCGTGTCGGCCAGGGTGATACCCGTGGTGGCCGAGCCGCTGTTGTACGACGTGACGGTTTCACCGCCGCCGGCACCTGTCGCGGTCGAGCCCGAACTGGTGACGTCGCTCGACGAGGGCGGCGAGATTAGGTGGGTGTGGCCCGGGTCGGTGACCGTGTGCGTGTGTGCGTGCAGCCGCTCGTCACCGCCCGAAGCGCCGAGCACGTCACCGTCGATACCCGACACCGCGGCGGTCAGGCGGTTGGCCGAGGTGCCCCCCATGTCGTCCCGGCCAGCGCCTGGTCGGCCCCGGTAGTCGGGCAGGTTGAAGGTCGTCGTGCTGTCCCCCGAACCGTAAGTGGTCCCGAGGCGGGCAAACAGCGTGGCGTAGGTCGAGCGGCTGACCGCTTGCCCGTAAGGGAAGACCCACGTCACGCCCTGCACGACAGCCGGTTCGGCGGTGCCTGCGTAGTCGATCACCGTTCCGATGGGGCAGATGATGTTGGCCAGCGCCAGGACTTCAGCGGCGGTCGGGTAGTCCTCGGCGAGCAGGGACTGAGGGACGAAGGTGGTCATGGTCTCGTTCTTTCAGCGGGCCCAGAAGGCATACCAAGGGGCGTTGACGGCACGGTAGGCACGCTGGTCTCGCGCCTCGCACAGCTTGATGACGGCGAGGCCGTCCTTCTTGTCGCGCTCCGACTGCGTGAGGCGGCCGGTCTCGTCGAGGGCGTAGTTGCGCCAGTCGTCCAGCGGCACGCCGCTGTCGGCGAGGGTAGCGTGGCCGACGACGTTGCCCAAGATGGCCTCGCCGAAGACCGAGCAGCCTTCAGCAGGCGCTGATACCCTGGAGCTTGCACAGCTGGTAGCGAGCAACGCGCTCGCGGTCAGCAGGATCAGCTTGGCGTACCGCATCTTGGGCCTCCTGTACCTGGGTCCGGGTGGCGGCGTCGGCCGCCGCGTTGTTGACGGTGATCTCAAAGGTCTCGCTTGCCGTCGCGGTGCGCGCGTCGGCGATGGTGGCTTGGTCCTTGGCCTGGTCCGCAGAGGTGCATGCCCCGCGCCACGAGAGCAGGGACAGCACGGCGACGACAACGGCCGCCAGGATCAGCCAGGTGCGGAGGGGGAAGGGGTTCTTCATGGGTAGCGCCTCCGGTCCAGCTCGAAGTGGGGACCGTCGCGCAGGCTCTTCCAGTCGCCGCCCCAGATGATCGGCACGTTCAGTTCCTTGGACGCCCGCTTGAAAGCCTCCGCGATGCGCGGGTAGAGGGGCCAGTCCCAGCGCACTTTGCCGCCGACCAGGGCCGCGACATCGACCGCATGGCCCGTGATGTGGCGGCTGTTCAGGGTCTTGGACGCACCTTCGTTGAACAGCTCCTGCTGCCGGGCGCGGGTCCGCAGACCCTCGGTGATCATGAAGTCGAGGGGGCTGTAGGACAGGGCCAGGTGGGCGACCTTGACCAGGTCAGGGTGAACGCCTTTCAGGCGGGAGAGGGACCGGGAACCGAAGACGTTGCTCATGGCTTTTTCCAGCTTGCGACGATGCGGGCGAGGTCGGCGGCCGACGCGCCGCCCATGTAGAGGAGGGCGAAGAAGGCCTGCGAACCGATCAGGGCCAGGGCCACGTCGCGCAGCGGCCCACCCTCGCTGAGCTTCCAGATGATGCCGACCAGCAGGATCGTGGTCGACACGACGTAGCCGATGGTGACCCAGCGACGCCAGTGGAACGAGGGTTCGGGGAGGGGGTCTTGGTTGTCGGTCATTCTCCCTCCTTCTTCTCGATCCGGTCTAGCTGTTCCTTCATGGCCTGGGTGCGCTCGTCCAGGCGCGCCAGCGTCCCGTCGGCGAGAGGGCCGACGATGCGCTCGAGGCTGGCCACGCGCTGGTTGATGCCGCCGCCCCAAAAGATGAGCACGGCGATCTGGAGGCCAAGCGTCAGTATGACGCCGATCATGGCCCAGTTCAGTTTGCGGGCGTCAGAGTGGAGGGTCATCTACTTGACTACCCGTATTTTTGCGGTGGCCGACGCAAGATCAACCGGGTCGGCTCCCCCGAGGTTGTGGGCGAAATACTTCACGGTGTTGGCGGCGCTCACCCACGAGTGGATGACGACACCGGCCAGGTCGACGGACAAAGAGGCTTGGGTCAGGTCGCCCAAAGCCGCGCCCGTCACGGTCAGCGTTTGGATCGCGCCAGACCCACCGAGGGCGAGAGAGGCGGCGTCGAAGGTCGCGGTGCCTTCCAGCATGGCGCGGTCGGCCAGCTCGACCCAAGTGCCGGTTTGCGTGTAGAAGTGGCGGCCGTAGTTTTCCACGATGATTTCGCGCGGCAGCTCGTTCCATAACGTCTGCTCCCCCGTGCCCGTGACGATGCGCGCGTAGCCCGTCACCGGCAGACCGCTCGGGCCGCTAGTAACCGTCGCCCCCGCCAGCTCCACCACGAAATCGTTGCCCGGCTTGATCGTCGCGAAGCTGATGTCCCAGTTTACGAAATGCGTGTAGAAGTTTTCGTTCTCGCGGAACGTATAGTCGGTCAGCTTGGCAATCGTCGTGCCCGACAACTGGTTGAACACTCGGTTGTTGCTGACAACCGTCAGCGTGTTTTTGTTGTTGTAGGCGTGGATGGCGAGCTTTGCTGAAAGGTCCGTGCCGTCGTGGCCTGTGTACCCGATCAGCATCAGGTTGGTCTGGACAGTACAGTTTGCCACGGTGATCGAGAGTTTGGTGCTCGCCAGCTTGACTTGGTCGGCCTGGAACTCGACAAAAGACCGGGACAGAGCCGTCGTCACCAAACCGTCTACGCCGAGGACGCGGACGTTGTCGATGAGGACTGTCGAGCTGGGCGAGTTGGCACCCAGGACTGTGAGGAAGAACCTCGGGAAATCGACCGTCGTGCGGACCTCGACGTCGCGGATGGTGGTGAAGCGCGCGGTGTCAGGGTTGGTCAGCTGCGAAGCGAATACGGAGTAGCTGGCCCCAACCGCCACGTCGATGTTGATGCGGCAGTTTTCAACGTAAAGCTCGCCGCACTGCGCGTCGATCTCCAGACCGCCCGAGATTGTTCCGACGCCACCCCGGTCGAACACGCAGTTGATGGCTTCCGTACGCCGCGTCTGGGTCTTGCAGCTGCGGCCCCTGTTGCCTGTGAAGGTGCAGTTGACAAAGCGAGCGAGCGGCCCGACGGGCACCCCGCCTCCGCCCAGCGGGCCGAAGATCGCGGCTCCGTCTGCATCTTGGAGGGCGTTCTGGACGTTGAGGAAGGACGAGTTTGTGACCTCGACAGCCACGCGCGCCTGCGAAACCCGCAGACCTTTGCAATCGCCCGTTGCGTCCAGGCTGGCGTCGCGCGTCGCCCCGTCCGTCGCCAGATCGTCCAGGGAGTACCGGGCGAATGGGCCCGAGATGTCGATGGCGTAGGCGACCCCGTTGGACCCAGCGGGCCCGTAGACGTTCGTGACCCGCACACCCCGCACATGGCACTCACCGGCAATCGCCGACGAGCCGGAGGCACAACCGAGCGAGAGGGCGCGCTGTATTTTACTGTTGGCCACGATGGTCAGGGAGCCGCCTGTCTGGCCGATGTAGTTCTTGGTCGCCGCCGTGCTGAACACGCCGAGGAAGTATTCGGTCGCCGCCGCCGACGCGTCGTAGGTGATCGTCACATCACCTTCAAACCGGAGATTGTAGGCCGCGTTTGCCATCGTAATGTTCGGGGCGATTTCTCCGTTAACGTCGTACGAGCCGCGCAGAACCAAGGGCCGCTTGGTCAACGCCATGAAGTGGACCGCAGCCTTCATCGCGGCCGTCGTCTCGGTCGTCGTGGTCATTGGCCCGAACATTTCGGGGCGCGTGACCGGCTCTACGATCAACCAATAACCGCCGTTGGTGGCGTCCGTGGAGCCGTCTGGCATAATGCGGTCGGTCGAGCGTTGGTAGGACGCCGCTGGGTAGCCCGCGGAAACAATCGTCGCGTAGGATGTGCGGGCGTAGGTTGCGCCGCCACCGTCGCTCTCGGCGGCATAACCCCGCGTGGCGATTTGCTTGATGGCCGCCGCGACCGTGGCCCCGGCGAGAGATGCGCGCGAGGCGTAGGAGGGCACGTTGACGCCGGAGACACCGGCGGCGTCGGAGGCGTAGCCTTGCGCCAGATCGCGGGCCAGCTCCACGGCGGCCACGTCTATGATCGGAATGGCGCGGGTGTAGCGCACCTGGATGCGCGTGCCGGTCGGGGGCGCGACCGCGAAGGTGAGCGTGGTGCCGACCCAAGTAAAGTCTTCGCCGCCGACCTGGACCACGCCGCTGATCGACACAGACAAGTTGGCCAGCACGGCCGGGCCGTGGGTCAAAGTGAAGTTGGTCTGCGTTCCGTTGCCTGTGAACAAGTCGATGTAGGCGTCGGCGTAGGCGGCGACGGTGGCGAGGTCCGTGGGGTCGAAGTTGGTAAACCCGGTCGCGCCACTGTTCCACGCGATGAGCTGATTGGCCACAGGGTCGGGGAGGGTGGGGCTGGCGGAAGAGCTGATCGGCAGCTTCAACGAGCGGCCGACCTGTTCGATCAGCTGCTGCGCGATGATGGTGATCTTGTCGAAGGCGTCGTTGATGACGCTTGGGTAGAAGCCGCCGTTGTTCGTCAGCACCAGGGGTTGGAGCGCCTCAACATCGGAGGTGATTGTCAGCCTCTCGCCGGTCGGCAGAGCCGTGGTGCGCGTCACCGTGCCGCCGGGATCGTTGTTTTGGTTCGAGTTGAGCGCGACCGTGTAGTCGGTGTCGAGCACCAGGTCGCTCTCGATCCCGAGGGCGTTGGTGCGGACGACGCGCAGATCGGCGGCGGTGAAGACCTTGAACGCGAACGGGAAAACCGTCGTCGCGTCATTGCCGAGAAACGGCCCGGCCTTGCGGGTGCTCGAGGATATGGCCAAGATTAAAAGCTCCGAAGGACGGGCGCGATCCTAGAGGCGAGGCCGGGCCTTAGACATACCGAAAAGGTCACTGCATCCTGCTCTCTGGCGAGGGCGCTCCGGTGATGACGCCGCGCGCTGCGTCCAGCGGGCCGGTCGGCTCGATGTCGCCTTGCGCGACGCCGACGCCGTAGCCCAGGGGCTTGGCCAGCGCGCCGATGGGCGTGCCGGTCAGGACGCCGAGCAGGTTCAGGGCGTCGCGCGTGTCGGCGCGGTTGAAGCTCTCGCCGTCGACCAAGCTCTGGTAGACCTCGGCCGGGGTGCCCAGGCCGCTCTCGATCACCGACACCGCGGGCGACATCGAGATGCGGTCGTCGTAGGGCAGCTTCGTGAACGCGCCCAGCGCGGCGTTGGCGGCCTGGCCCACGACCGGCACGGCGGCCAGAGCGAACTTGGCCTGCGACGAGAAGAACCAAGCGAACAGGTCGTCGAGATAGCCGTCGCCCTCTTCGTCTTCCCACCCGCCGCGCAGCGCCTTGGCGATGGCGTCGCCGAGCAGGGCGGGGACCGCGAAGCCCATCAGGTAGACGTAGAACAGGCGGCCCATGCCCTTCTTGAGACCGGCGTCACGGGCGACCAGCTGCACCTCGGTGGCGTTCAGGTTCGCCATCATGTTGAAGTAGCCAGCGAACTGCGTGAAGACGCGGATGAACGCCGGGCCCGTCTCGAAGCGCGAGACATCCTCCGGGGCCATCGTGCCCTGGGTCTCGCGGATCACGCTGTCGGCGAAGCGCGCGGCGTCGCGGTCGCTCTCGCCCTTTCCCGAGGCCTGGTTGAAGGCCGCGGTCCAGCTGATGACGTCCATGACGTTCTGCAGCGCCGACTGCATGAAGTAGGCGTTGCGCTGCAGGAAGGCCACGGCCTCGTCCGTCTTCGACGGGTCCAGCTTGGTGAGTTGCGCGATGGTCTGGCGCGCCTCGAAGATGTCCGAGGACATGCGGTTGGCCAGGAAGACCGACTGGCTGGCGGCGGCTTCGGCGACGCCCTTGGGGTCGCGGACGTAGCGCCACAGAGCGTCGCCCAGGATCGGGGCGTCGACACGCAGCAGCACGTTCGAGAAGCCGGTGACCTGCTGCGCCGTGTTCACGACGTTGGCGAACATCAGTTGCATGCCGACGCGGCTGCGCACGGCGCTGAAGAAGCGGTCGGCTGCCTTACCGGCGCGGCCCTTGGACGGGGTCTCGACCAGCTGCTTGGCGGCGCGCTGCAGCCAAGGCAGCAGCAGGTCGGTCTGGGCCGTCGGGTCGTAGGCCTGCAGCTTCTGGGAGAAGCCCCGGTCTTTCAGGATGCGGGCGACGTCGCGGACGGGCGGGCCCAGGTGCGTGAACTTCAGCACCTTGTCGATGTGCATCGGCAGCAGGCGCAGGTCCAACGCCAGCTCGCGGGTGTAGTCCTCGACGCGCGACTTGGTGAAGCCGTTCGAGGCCGCCGGGAACATGGCGCTGTCGCCGCCTTCGATGGCCTCCTGCTCGGCGCGCAGAGCGGCGTCCTGAACCAGGAAGCCGTCCGTCATCGCAGGGACGTAGCCGCCGCGCAGCTGGCCGAAAGGGGTGTCGACCGGGTCGGCGCTGACCTCGTCGAAGTACCGGCCGTAGATTGCGCGGTGAGCTTTCTGCGCGCCGGGCTTGGTCTCTTCGAGCAAGTCCCACACGGCTTGGACAAAGGTCCAGTCCTTCTGGGTCAGCACGCCCTCGGTGTGCAGGCGGTCGACGAACGACTGCCAGCGGGTGTCGTCGAGCGAGCCGTCAGCGTTCTTCTTGCCCCAGTTCCTGCCGAGCAGGAGCTTGGACTTGTTCGAGCCGTTGCCGGTGTGCAGCAGGGCATGGAACAGTTCGGACTTGCCGCCGAAGGTGTAGCCGATCTCGGGGGCCTTGATGTCGACCGGCTTCAGCTCGTCGCGCATGCCGTCGAGCAGCTCGCGGAAGCGGCGGATGTAGACGCCGCTCTCGGCGCGGTAGGCGTCGGCGGCGACCGAGATCGGGTTCCAGATATATTTGCGGAACGGCCCCGAGTTCGCACCGTCCGTACCCCGGGCCCAGCTCTCCACGCGGCGCAGCGCGGCGCGAGCGCCGAGCAGGTCACGGACGCGGTTGTCGCGATCCGTCGGCGCGCGGTCGACGCCAGCCTGGGCGGGGATGCCGATCTCGTCGAGGCGCAGGCCCAGCTCGGTGGTGACCACTTCGCGGTCCATGAGCTTGCCGTCGATCTCGATCTGTTTGGTGCGGCGCGACAGAGCCCAGAGCTGGTTGACGGTGTCGCGCAGCGCGGTGAACTGTTCGTAGGTCAGGTCGACGATGGGCTTGGCGTCGCCCCTGGCACCGTTCACGAAGGGCTCGATGTCGGCGTAGAGCGTCGGGTCGTACTGCGACAGGGCGCGCATGTAGCCCGCCGGGTCGTTCTTGACGCGGCCGACGCCGTAGGAGGACAGCACCGCGCGTGCGGCGTTGACCAGGTCCATGTTGCGCGACTTCGAGATGCTGTCGTCCTTGGCGCTCACGATCCGCGTGAACAACCGCATCGTCTTCTCGACGTCTTTCTGCGCCTGCTGGACTGCGCGGCCGGTGTGCAGGTTGACGAGCTGGTTGCGTTTGGCCGTGGCGAAGCCGGGCAGGTCGTCGCCCTTGAGCGCCTTCTCGGCGGCCTTGGCGGCGCGGCCTTGGGCGGCGAGGTACTGCGCCGGGCGCAGACGCTTCAGCTCGAGCCGGTTGACGACCGAGGCCGCGAACTCCTTGGCGGCGCTGTTCAGGATCGACTTCTTGCCGATGGCCTTGTCGGCCATCGCCATCTCGGCGGCGACGAACTTGGCCCGGGCCTCGTTGGCGACGGCCTCGTTGGCGGCGCGCTCGATGGACTGCGCGTCGGACAGGTCGCCGTAACGCTCGAGCATGCGCTGGTCGGTCAGGCCCTTGATCTTGTCGGCGCTGTCTTCGCCGTTGACCATGTCTTCGATCAGGGCCTGGCCGTTGGTGTAGCCGAACATGCTGGCGACGGCGTCGGGGTGCAGGCCGTCGGTGCTGACCTCCCCGTACTTGCCGCCACGGCGCAGGCCGGTCCAGGTGCCCTCGTCGCCGTAGAGCGACTTGAGGGTGGCCAGGTCCAGCTTCGCTGCACCTTCGACCGGCTCGCCGTTCTCGCCCAGGCCGCGGCGCAGGAAAGCGCGGGCCCGGTTGACGGGCTCGGCCATGACTTCGGCGGTGACCTCGGCGCGGACAGCCTTGCGCTGCTCTTCGCCTTCGCGCTGCAGCGACCGCAGGTAGCGGTCCTTGGCACCGGAGGCCCAGCGCATGTCACGCGCGCTGCGCTGCTCGAGCTGCTCGATGGCTTCGGCCGTGGCGTCGCCTGCCAGCCGCTGGTACTCTTCCCACTCGTCGTCGCTGGCGAACTCGGGCTTGTTGGTGAAGGCTGGCGTCAGGCCACGGGCCTGTTCCATCTCGGTGATCTCGGCCTCGGTGGCCAGCATCCGGTCCATGACCTGACGGACCTCGTCGGTCAGCTCGACGTCGAGGGCGGTCAGGGATTTGTAGACGTTCTTGAGCCAGGCCGAGAAGCGGCGGAACACGTCGCGCAGGGCGAGGCTGGGGCTGCGCCCCCCGAAGTGGTAGGCCTCGAAGCCGCGCGCCCACTTCTCGTGGAAGGGCCTGCGCTCTTCGAGCGACATGACGTTCCAGTCGGCGAGCGTCATGCCCGGCCGCATCCAGTTCAGGACGGTGGCCATGTCGGCGACGATGTCGGCCGGGGCGTCGGTGGCGTTGGCCATGTCGGCCGTGGCTTCGAGGAAGAAGTGCCCGGTTTCGTGGATGAAGGTCGAGAGGTCGGCGGCGCGCAGCAGGCTGATGACCGACGGGGTCTGGGTGATGTCCTGGCCGAAGGCGATCTGGCCACGGTTCGGTTGGAACAGGGCGAAGCCCTTGCGGGCAGCCTCGGCCAGTTGCGGCGTGATCTCGAAGCCGTTCTGGATGCCGAGCTTGTTGGCGGGGCGTTGGAACTCCGCGAGGGTGCCGTAGCCCGAGTTTTCTCCTCGGGCGTCGACTTCCGCGACGAACTCCATCAGGTCGCGACGAGGCGAGCCCGGCTCGTTGCGGATCATATCCACCTTGCCGACCTTGGTGCCGAACTTCTTGACGATGTCGTTGGTCACGTTGACCAGGTTGCGCTCGTAGAACCACGAGCCGTCGCCGCCGGTCAGCCCGCCGTTCTGCTGGTTGCCGTTGATCCAGGCGATCTGCTCGAAGCCGTTGTCCACAGCGTAGCGGATAGCCCGCTTCATCAGCAGGGCGTCCCAGCTCTTCTTCCAAGGGGCGTCGGCAACGCCTTGGCCTTGGGCCGCGAGCAACGCGCCCGCCGCCTCGGTGGTGCGCAGGCGGGCATTGCTATAGGCGTTCATCGCCACGCGCGCCTCGTCGTCGAGCAGCGAGCTGTGGGCGTTCAGGACGTTGTAGGCGTAGATCGCGGCCGACGACGGGTTGCGGTTGTTGCGGTCATTGAGATCGTCGAGGGTGCGCTGGGTCGCCTCCTCGACGCCGGGGTTCCCCCGATACCGCTCCAGATGCTGCCCAAGCGCCCGGAGCGCGGCGTCCACCGTCGGCGGCCACGAGGCGCGCTGCGCCTCCAACGCGGCGTTGTAGGCTTCCTGAAGCGCAGCCAGCGTCGCCGGGTCGGCAGAGATCGCGTAGCCGTCGGCCTCGCCCATCGCGTGGTGGGTCGACTGGACCTCGTCCAGCACCATCGTTTTCTTACCGTTCGCGGCGGCGTGTTCGGACGCGCGGAAGTGTCCAATGATGTCGTTTATGCCCTCGAAGTGATGTTCCGAGCTGTCGAATGTGTTACCCTTGAAGACGGGCAGGCGCACGAGAAACTCGCGCTGCGATCCGGGGACCGCGCCCTTGATGGTGTAGTCGGTAAACCGGGTGCCGAGCGGGTTCCTGTTCCTTGCGTCCTCGACGTAGGTCCGGCGGGCATAGCCCTCGTTCTCGGCGAGACGTTCTTCGAGCTGGAGGCGGTTCGCCCGCTCCGCAAACGCCTCGGCCTCGGCCTCGGTTTGGAACCGCTCGCTCCACTCTATGTAGTTGGCGCGGTTGTATATCGTCCAGCCGCTTCCATCGCGGCTCTCGGTTGCGCCATAAGCGGGGTTGGCCATAGCCTCCTCGCGCACGCGCTGCTGGCTTTTCTCGACCAGCCGGTCGATCTCGGCGTCCGCGTCGGGATCAGGCTCACCAAGAACCGTCTCCTCCAGCCGCACCCCGCCGGACTGCACGAAGGCGAGCACCGTCTCCTTCGAGACGTTGCCCTTTGCATCGACCTGGCCAGCTTCGAGCGCGAAAGTCTGCGCGAGCGGGTCTGGATCGGCCAGCGCATCAAGCCAGTCGTTCAGCCCCGTGATCTCGATCTCTTCCTTCTTGACGCCGGGCGTCTTGGAGAGCGTCGCCATCCACTGCGCCGCTGGCGCTTTGGTCAGGGGGCTGCCAGCCACAGCGCGTTCGAGCGCCGAGTAGAAGGGGTCGGACTGGTTGAAGGTTTCGGTCTGTTCGCCGAAGTCCAGGTCCACCGTGAACAGCGCGCCGGTGCCGGGCACCTCGGTGAAGTAGTCCTCGGGGCGGGTGTCGTGGACCGTGAGGCCGACGGCGGCGTCGACCCGCCCGTCCTGGTAGATCAGACCCTTGCGGGTCAGCACGCTGTCCTGATCGTACTTCGCGCCCAGATCGCGGGCTTGCTTCTCGGTGATCCCGACGACCACGAACGAGTTCTCGATCTGGCCGTAGCGGCCAATCGACGGCTGGTAGTCGACGCCCAGCGCGTCGAGGTCAGCGACCAGCTTGGCCTGGGCCTTGGCGTTCTCCTCCGGCGTGGCCTGCTGGCCCATCGGGTTCTCTGCCGTGAGGATCGTCCAGTCGTCTTTCTCCAGCAGCGAGCCGATGTTCTCCAGGGAGAAGTAGGCGTCTACGCTGCGGGCGACGGGGCCTTGGTTGTAGGCGAGAGCGCCGGGATCAGACTGTTCAGCGGCAGCTTCCCAGTCGCCTCCCAGATCGGGTCCGAGGGCTCCAACATCCGCGGTTCCTTCAGCGACGACACGTTGGGCTGCTTCTTCATAACTCACATCCGCTGTTTGACGAGCGCCCAGCTCTCCGTACAGGCGCTTCTCATAGTACCACAGGACGGCCTGAATGTCCGCCACACTGATCTCAACGCCTTGGCGCTTGAGCGTAGCCCGCGCCTGGGCGACCGTGTCCAGCATGAAACTGCGGTCGGAGGCGTTGAAGGGCTTGTCCTCGATGTTCTCGAAGGCGGCCTTGTAAAGCGTGTTCGCTGCGGCCTCGATCTCGGAGGGGTTCTTGTAGCCGCGCGCCGCGTAGGCGTTGCGAGGCCCGACCGCCGCGGCCAGGGTCTCGTCGTCCGACAGGTTCGGTTGGCCCAGCAGCTCGCGGAAGCGGGCCATGCCCTGCGCGGTCGGCTTCTGCAGCAGGGTGCCTCGGTAGCGGTTGAAGGTGCGCGACCACCAGCGGTCCATCGTCAGGTAGCCGTCCGCGCCCATCAGGTTGGCGTAGAAGGCCCCGAGCTTCGGGCCGAAGATGACGGCGGCCAGCGGCAGCTTGACGTCGGCCTTGTAGCTGGTGGAGAACTCAACACCGAGCGCCGCGGCCTTCTTCTTCAGGTCCGACACCGTCAGCTCTTGCAGCAGCGTCTCGCGCATGCCTGCCGGGCCGAGCGTGTCGTGCAGCTCCTGCACCTTGGCCAGGTTCTGGTCGACGCTGGCCTGGCGCTGGGTGCCTCGGTCGGCGACGAAACGGCCGTCGGTCTTGAAGGCCCGGTAGATGCCAGCGGCCTGCTGGAAGTTCGGCACGACCTTCTGGCCGTCGGACGTGATGGCGATCAGCGCGGTGAAGGTGTCGCGGGCGTCCTTGTCCGTGGCCAGCTCTGGGAACTCTTGCGCGAAGATGTCGAGCGCGGCCTGGAACTTGGTCGAGTACCAGCCCACACCGGATTGCTCCGGGTTCTGCAGCTCGAACTGCACCTCCTCGGCCATCCACTTCGCGATCTTCTTCGCGGCTTCGGGGCTCCGGTCCTTGGCCGAGATCGACCCGTACTTGGCCCGCTGCCGCGCCTCGAGCGCAGCGGCGACCTGGCGGGTGCTGTAGCGTTTGTTCGGGTTCAGCCCGTACTTCTGCAGCGTCTCGCGACCGTCGCGCAGAGAGGCGCTCTGGGCGAAGCTCGAGCCGAACAGCTCCGCTGCCGCCTGCTCGCGGAAGTCTTCCGCGGGGCGGGTCGCGATGCTCTCGTTGGGATCGGTGCGCGCTGCGAGCCGCGCCAGGCGATCCTGTTGCGCCAGCTCGCGCATGCGCGCCGCCAGCCGCTGTGCGTCTTGCGCGGTGCGAACGGGCCCCTCCGGTTCCATGTCGACGGCATCGAACAGCGCGACTGCGCCGGGGATCACGGCGTCGCTGCGGTAGCCGCTGAAGCCTGCGGCCTGGATCGCCTTCTCGTAGGCGGTGGCGATCTCGTTGGGCGTGCCCTCGGTGGGCTTCAGGTTCTGCGGGTCAGCGTCGAAGTCGTAGAGCTTTGAGGCGGGGACGCGGGCCTGGTAGCGGAAGGAGCGGTTGCGGATGCCCGTGCCGGGCTCGCCGTTGTATACACCACGCACGCCGAAATAGGTGCGGCCCGGCGCACCGGCGGCGCGGCGCTCGCGCTCGGCGTCCTGCGTCACGCCCGTCGCGCCCCAGCGCGAGGGGTCGGACATCATCAGCCCCGAGGTGCTGCTGTAGTGGATCAGGTCGACCGTGTCTTCCTGCTCCATGACCCGGCGGCCGGTGCTGGTGGGCAGCTCGGCGGCGTAGCGCAGCTGGTACTTCTCAGCCAGCTGCTCGGCCGTCTTGCCGGTGCGCGCGGCCATGACGTCGTAGAAGGTGGCGGGCAGGGTCGCGTAGGCAGCGTTCACGTCCTTGGTGAAACGACCGGCGGCGTTCAGCTCTTCGGTGATGCGGGTCTGCAGGCGCTCGCGGCCAGCGCGCAGCTCCTCGGTGGCGGTGGCCTGGGCGACCGCGGCCTCGACCTCGGCCTGCAGCGCCTCGCCGCGCGTGGCCATGAACTCCTTGGCCTGGGCCTGGCTCATGGCGGAAGGGCTGATCCGCATGTGGGGCAGCAGAGCCGCCGTGGCGTCGGTCGTGGCGAGGTGCGCTGCGAACTCGCCGGTGGTGATGCGCACGTCGCCGCCGGTGGCGATGGCGTTGGGCAGCTGGTCGGCCAACGACGGGATCGCGGCGGTCACCTCTTCGATGGACACACCGGCGTCGTTCAGGCTTTGGGCGAAGGTCTGGGCGTCGACGTAGATGTTCTCGGCGGGACCGTTCTCGGTCATCTGCTCGACGAACTGCTGGAAGGTCTGCGGGTCGCGCTCGCGCAGACGCGACGCGGCGGACAGGTCGGTCAGGTCTTGGAAGGTCTGGGCGGCTTGCTCTGCGCTGGCGGCGTCTGCCTCCATGCGGGCTTGGCTTCTGCGCCTGCCCGGGGTGAGCAGGTCAACGGTCAGGGCAGCGATGGCACCGGCGGTGCCTCCGACAGCGCCCGCCTCCGCAGCGCCTTGGCCCGGCGATACGTCTTCCCCGAGCAAGGCCGCCGCCAGCAGGTTTTGGCCGACCGTGTCTGCCACTTCGGTGGTGCCTTCACCGATGCCGCCAACCAGAATGTTCGCGAGGCGGCCTTGGACCTGCGCTCTCAACGCAGGAGGCAGGCGGCCCAGCACAGCGTCAAGGCCGAGCTTTTCTGTAATCAGGGTCAGCGCGCCGCCACCGCCGAGAGCGATGTCGTCCGCCACGGTGTAGTCGGTGCGCCCGTCCCGCGCCATAGCCTCTTCGACGCGCACGTCCATGCCGCGGACGCCTTGGCCCGTCATGGTGATCGCCGAGCCCGTGCCGCCGGTGACTATGTTAACGCCGATCTGCGTGGCGATTTGGCCAAGCGCGTCGACCACGTCGCCAGTGAAGCCGGTGTCCCGGGCTTGGGGAAGGAGGTTATTCTGGGCCCCGTACAGGGCGCGCTCTCTCGGGTTCAGCGTGCCCGCAATGTTGCGCGCGCCGATTTCTATCCGGGCACCGAGATCGACGCCACCCTCGAACAGGCGTTGCGTCGTGCTGTCGTCGGCGTAGCCGAGCCGGTCGGCGAGACGCTGCCCGCCCCGGCTAATCCCGGCGATAGCACTGCCCAGCATCCCGCCGCTGCCAGCCAGACGCCGACCCAGGTCGCCGGTGAAGGTCAAAGTGCGCTCGATGCCGGTCAACGCCGGGAGGTCATCATGCGCGACGGCGGCGTTCTCGGGGCGGGACAGGAACGCCGTGATCTCAGGGAACTGATCCGGCAGGTCTTGCCAGTTGGCCGGGGGCAGCGGCACATTCTGTTGGCGCGCGGTGGCGTAGGTGTCGACGGGCATGCCACGGCGCGCCGCCTCCCGGCGGTCGGAGGCGACGGTGTCTGGGTTCAGGGTCGACGCCGTTTCCAGGGAGCGTTGGAGCCTGCGCCGCCCAGGGATCAACTCGTCGAAGATGTTGTCTTCTGGCTCTTGGAAAGACATTGTGTCCTAGTTTCCCTGGGTCACGCGGACACGAACGTGTTCGCGGTAGATGGCCGTCTCGTCGATGTCGCCACGCGGCATGCCGAGAATAATCAACCGCTGGCGGGCCGCTTCGCGGTCGGCCTGGCGCATGCTGTCGTAGCCCGTCGACGTCCTGCGGTTGCCCGCCGCCAGACGGGCGAGGCGGGATTGGATTTCTTGCCTGATTTCGTTCTCGTCGAGCTGACGGCCCGCGGCGACCTGCCGCGAAACGACCCACTCGCGCACGCCTTGGTCCAACACCTCCAGCTGTTGGCGGTCTTCAAGCGCGCCGGGGCCGGAAGGAGTACGGTCGATCCCCATGATGTCAGTCACGGAAGCGAAAGCGCGGGTGTACTCCGCGTGCGGGACCACGGTCGCGGCGCGGGCTGCTTGCTTTTGGGCCTCGCTGGCCCGGGTGGACTGACCTATGAGGCTCTCCAGATCGGAGGTGGATAGGTAGGGGCCGAACTCGGCCTCGATCTCTTGCGGCGACTGGCGGGCCAGCCGCGCTAGTTGATCGGAAGTCATCGCCGCGAGCCGCAGGCGCACAGCCGGGTCGCTGCGCATCACGGGGTCCGCAAGGCGCGCGAGGCGAGCGTCGAGGTAGCCCTGCACGCCGTTGAGGCGGCCCGGCGGAAGCGCGGCCAGCATCGCGGGCGTCGGCATGGTGCTGGTCTGCTCAATGTGTTGGTAGGCAGCGTCGAGCGCCGCCTGTTCGGCCTCGCGTTTGGCTCTATCCTCTTCGCCGTAGACGCGCGAAATGGCGGACAAAGCGGCCTCCCGCTGGACGCGGTTGTTGCTGAAGCGTTGCCGGGCATCGGCCTCCATCTGGGCGCGGGTCGGGCGGCCCGCGGCAGCCTGCCCCTCGGCCTGCTGCGCGCTTTCGCCGATCAGCGTCTCGGGGTCGACCAGCTCGCCGTTCCTGCGCATAGTGACGTGCAGGTGGGGGCCCGTGCTGCGGCCGGTAGAGCCGACGCGGCCGATGTTCTGGCCCGCGGTGATGTCTTGCCCTTCGCGCACGTCAGCGCCCTGCAAGTGCGCATAGCTGCCGATGAGGCCGTTGCCGTGGTCGATCCGCACGATGTTGCCGTTCAGCTCGTCATAGCTCACTTCGAGCACGCGACCGCCCATCATGCCGCGGGCAGGCGACCCGAGGGGGGCGGCAAAATCGGTACCGCCGTGCATCGTGCGGGCACCCGTGATGGGGTGTATGCGCATGCCCATCCGGGAGGAAACATCCGCGCCCGGGGCTGGGTGTTGGAACTCGCTGCCGGGCTGGCCGGGGGGCGGGGCCACACCCTGCCGGGCAGCGGCGACATACGCCTCGGCCTCGTTGTAGGCAATCCCGACCGAAAGAGTGTTCTGCGCCGCGTTCTGCTGCGCTGGCGTCATGAAGCCTCGGTAGCGATCAAAGAGCTGTTGCGCCCCCTCGAAGTCTTCGTCCTCCGTCGCGATGATCGCGTCGAGGTAGGCTTTGCCGGTGACGTCCAGCACGGCCAGTTCGTCGCCCTCCGTCGACAGACCTTTTCTGCGGCGATCCGAGATCACCGCATCGCGGATGTCGCGGCGGGCCGGGCCCGTGACGGTCTCGTCCCCGGGGTTACCGAGGATGGCCTGCTGCCCGATGGCCTGCCTCGTGACCGCGACCTCGGCCTCGTAGCTCTCCCGTTCGCGGGAAGCGTGTTGGAGCATGCTGCCACGGTACTGCGTCGTGTAAGTGCTGGCGCGCGGCGCAAACATCTCGAGCTGCTCGCCCGTCAGGCCCATCTCTCTCGCGATGTCGCCGACGGATTTCTCAAAACGTGCGCCGTACACTTGGTCTAGGGGTTCGCGGTTCTCGCCGACAGCGATAGCCGCTTCGCCCCGCAGCCCCGACCACTCAGCCTGCTGTTCTTGGGCGGCGACGGCAACGCGGTTCAGCGCGTCGTTTACCCGGGTCTCGTTGAGCTTCTCGACCTCGGCGCGGTAGATCGCGCCCACGGCCTGCCCGGCCTGGGACAGGGCCTGGCCCGTCTGCTGCATCTGGCGCGAGGCGAACTCCGCTCCGCGCGAGGCGTCGGGCGCGTCGAACTGGCCCGGGGCTTGGCCCGGGGCGACGCGACGTTGGTCGTCGATGCGAAGGTTGGCCATCAGCCGCCGTAGCCCCCGAAGCGGGACATCGGCCGGTCACGGCCGCCACGGAAACCGGAGCCCGACGAGGGCTTCATAACGGCTCCGTTGCCCTTGAACATGCCCATGCTGTAGGCGCTCTGCGCCATGCTCGTGGCGCTGCCCAGAAGGCTGGTCGCCGCTGCGCCCATCGGGTTGATGCCCTTGGCGTTGGCCCGGGCGGCGCGGCCCTCGTTGCGCATGTTGGTCGCCTCCGTGCGCTGGCCCCAGGCCGCGCGCACGGCGTTGATCCGCGCCTGCTGCGCGTCCTCGGCGGTGACCAGGTCAGTGCCGACCACGATGGCCTGCGCGGTGGTGCTGCCGAGGGCGATGCCGCTCGCGCCCATCTCTGCGCGCTGCGTGCCCTTCTGCCGGGCACCGCTGCGCTCGATCTCTTGTGCCTGATAGGCCCCCTGGTCCAGTGCGATCTGCGCGCGGCGCTCTGCCAGCTCCGCGTTCATGTCGGCCATCTGGGCCTGGAACCCGAGCGCGCTCTTCTGGGACTTGGCCGAGCCGTAGGCACCAATGGCCGAGGTCGCCGCGCCTACGCCCTGAAGGGCCATGCTGGCTGCGGGGTTACACAAGGGGGCCTCGCATCTCAAAGCGGTGGAAGGGGAGGCCTTCGACACCGAAGGGTTGGGCTTCGCTGATCTTGAACCCCAGCCTCTTCAGCCAGGAAATGCTCGTCGTGTTGCGGGCGTCGACGTGGTTGAACAGAAGGGGGTATTCGGCCAGCACGGCAGCACAGTACGAGCGGGAAAGCCGGTTTAACATACGGGGCACACGGCCCAGGCCGGGCGTGCCGACCAGCCACGGGTAGGCGGTGTTGGACAGGGCCGCCGCTGGCACGAAACCGAAGAGCGCGACGATCTCGCCTTGGTGCTCCGCGACAAAGGACATCGGGCCCAGCCGACCGTGCGACAGCTCGACCGCCTCGCGCAGCTGGCCGAGCACGTCGGGCCCCGAGGCGGCGACCAGCTCGTCGCGGTCGGAGCCTCGCAGGTTCGGCTCGATGGTGTCGGCGTCCGCGATCTGGGCGAAGCGCACCTCAACCGGCAAGGACAGTCTCCGCGGAGATCGACAGCACGGTCAGGGGAAGGGGGTCGGACTGGCGGATGCAGATTTGCCCGTTGGTCGACCACTGCGGCCCGATCTTGATGGCGATCTCGTCGGTGGTCAGGTTGGGCGGCGCGCCGTACACCTCGGTGGTGCGCTGTTTGTACTCGGTCAGGCTGGTGAAGCTCGGGCCCGCAAACACGCCGGAGCTGCGGTAGACGCGCAGCCACACCTCGTTGACGTTCTTCGGTCGGCCCTGGCCCGCGCCCGGCATCTCGACGGCGAAGGGCAGGGTCTGCAGGTCGGCGGTGATGGGCAGGCCGATGATGATCTTGGAGGCGGCAGCGGGCAGCGCCTCTGGCAGGCCGCCCGCCACGACCGTCTGCTGCGGGCAGACAGCGCCGTCTGCCAGGATCGACACGGTCTTGCCGTTGAGGTGGGAGAGGCCCGAGGTCACCGTGCTGATGGCCGAGCCGCTGTAGTAGACACCGGCGTCCACGAAGAAGGCGTCGGCCGCTGCGCTGAAGGCCCTGCTGCGCATGCGCTCGACGTAGCGCACCGAGCTACCGTTGATCGTGCGCCGGATGATGGCGTAGAGCGCCGTCTCGGTGCCCTCGCGCACGGCCGCGATGCTCTCGAACGCGCCGTCGGTGTCGTGTTGGTGCCAGCCCGACACCTGCTGCTCGGGGATGTAGGTCAGGCCCAGCAGCTTGCCGCTCGAGCTGACGAACCAGAGGACCGGGTAGGGCGACTTGGTCTGGGCGGTGTCGACGATCTCGTAGGTGTCGAACAGGTGCGGTGCGCGCAGCGACAGGTCGCCGGTCAGGTAACCGGCGGCGGTGTCCTGGTACGACATCTCGCGGATGTGGCCAGCCGTGTCGGCGAAGATCAGGTTCGAGCCGGTGGTGATCGGCGTGGCGGGGCCCGCGCCGACGAACGACTGCGGTCGCACGCTGAAGCCGCCCGGCGTCAGGGCGTTGCCGCCGGAGGAGATGCGCCACTCACCCGCCTGGGTCATGACGATCAGGTCTTGGAGAGGGACCAGGTGGATGATCTGGTTATAGTCGCGGGCGGCGATCTCGAACTGGATGCTGTCGTCGTCGCGCGGCGGCACCGAGAAGTTGAAGTCGACCTCCGACCCGGTGCGCGTGGTCCAGATGTTCTGGGGCTGTGTCGTCGAGCCGCCGAAGACCTTGCGCTGCTCGAAGTAGGTCACCGCTCCCGGGTAGTTGCTGGAGGCGAAGGGGTCGGAGGCTTGGGGCGGCGTGATGCCGCCGTTGGCGGGCAGGTTGTCGTCGATCACGCTGACCGAGCCGTTGCCGTCGAGCACCGCGATCAGGTAGAAGAGGCCGCCCGCTTGGCGGTAGACCCGGTAGCCCGTGGCCCCGGTGCGTGCCGTCCAGCTGACCGTGTTGTAGGTGTTGGCGGCGCTCAGGTTGTTGGACGCCGTGACGGCCGCCGACGCCGCGCTCTCGGCCGTGGCGGTGGTCGCCGTCACGACATACGCGTCGTTGCGCAGGAAGCTCGCCCCCGCCGTGGTAGGCGTGACGGCCAGGCCCGCGGGGGCGTCGATGCCAGGGCCGGTGGTGGCGTTGGCCAGGGCCCAGCTCGTAGCGCCTGAGCGGCGCAGCTCCTGCGTGACGTAGTCGGGGTGGACCAGCGTCAGCACATCCGCCGACTGCACGAACTTGACGTCGAACAGGTCGGCCTCTGCGTAGCTGTTGGCGACCTCGTAGGGGCTGCCCGACGAGAGGACCGTGCCGCCCTGGCTGTGGAAGCGGAAGTAGCCCGCCCCGAACTCGATGACCACCGTGTCGGAGACGCTGAAAGTGAAGGGCAGGAGGCGGGTTTTCTTGGTGCTGTCCTTGACCTCGCGCACGAACTGGAAGCCTGCGCGGTTCTGCGCTGGCCCGTGGGGCAGGGTGATGAAGTTGCGGCACAGGGCGAGGCCCGTCTGGTAGCGGACGTCGTCGATCCGGCCGTACATCTCGGGCGTGATCTCGCCCCCGGCCATCGAGCGGAAGTTGGTGCGCGTGGTGGCACCCATCAGCGTGCCCCCACCCAGGGGGCGACGTGGGCGTCGCGGACGCGGCTGGCGCGGCGCTGCTTGGCGTCCATGACCTGGGCCTGGTTCAGATAGACGCCCATCGTCTGGAGCATCTGGGCGGCGACCGTGCGGCCCGTCTCGCCCTTCAGCACCGGGCCAGCCAGGAAGCTGGCCAGGAAGTAGGAGAGCGCCAGGGTGAAGAGGGGCGGGAAGAAGCTGGGGATCGTCACAGCGACGGTGTAGCGGATGCGCGCGTCGACCACGTTGGTGTAGAGCACGCGCGTGTTGTCGGAGCGGCCCTCGATCTCGAAGTCATTGACCCCGTTGATGGCGGCCAGCGGGCCGTAGGCCGTGCCGACGAAGTCGTCGGCGTCTTCCGCACCCTGAACGGCGAACACATTCAGCACGTTGGAGGGCAGGGCGTAGGCGTAGGCCCACTGCGTGTTGGGCTTTTCGGCGAGCAGGGCCAGCGTCGTGCGGCGCAGCGCGAAGTTCCAGGGGTACATCTCGAGCAGCGCGTCGCGCGCGATGGGGTAGAACAGGGCGGCCTGCTCGGCCTGCGCGCTGCCCTCCGGGGGCTCGAGGTTCACGACGGTGGCGTCGTCGCCGAGGTGCGACAGGGCCAGGTTTGCAATCGCTACGGAAGTTGTCAACGGAGGCCTCCTTGGCGCACATACCGCGCCGCTTTTTCGAGCACGGCGCTTTGGTCTTTGAAGTGGCCAAGCCCCGTGTTGCACGAGTGACAGAGCAGCCCACGGAACGCGCCCGTGGCGTGGTCGTGGTCTACGTGGAAACGGCCTTTTCCACCAGCTTCGGCGGCTTCGCAAAGAGCGCAGCCAGCTTGCGCCAGACGGTCGAAATCCTCCAGCGTCAGCCCAAACTTCTTGAGCTTACAGCGGCGGCGGTTGCGGTCCGCCGCGGCGGGCGTTTGGTTGTTTCTAGCCCGTGCCTTGGCGTTTATGCACGGCTGGCAGTAAGGCCTAACGGCTCTTGGCGCTCTCGTGCTGTTTAGCGAGCGAAAAGCAGACCGAGGCAGAACCTCTCCGCAGCACGCGCAGGGTTTCGGGTCGGCCAACATCTTAACACCAGGCCTGCAGGCCATCGGGGATCACCTCAAAGAAAAGAGCCGGGGGCTTGTGGGCCCCCGGCTCGGAACCCCTACGGGGAGGGGGCTATCTCTGGCCTAGACCAGGGCGGCCTGCTCTTCGCCAGCTTCAGCGGCTTCGGCCAGGGCCTGTTCCACTTCGGCGGGGAAGGGGGCAGCCGCAGCGACCAGAACGGGCTTTGCCCGGGCGGCCTTGCGGGGAGCTTCGTCTTCGACAACAGCCATCCAGTCGACGATGCCGTGGCCTTCGGCGAGCTGGAACTTCGAGCCCACCGGGCGGAAGTGGTTGGCGGGGTAGACACCCGGGTGGATAGCTTCCACCCAGGTGTTTTTCCCAGCCTTGTCGTAGACGCGGCGGCCTTCAGCGTCGAAGCGTCGGCCTTGTGCGTCAATGCGGGCTTTGCTCACGGTTCAGCCCCTTAGACCGGCATCGCGTCAGGGTAGGCGCGCTGGGCCGGGTACGGGTCCATCGACAGGAAGGCGTTGATCTTGCCAGCCGTCACGGTCGTGGTGGCGATCACGCACAGGATGCCGAGATACCGCTCGTACACCGCGCCTTGCGGCAGGGCGATGGAGCAGATCAGGCCACCCGCGTTGAGGCGGGCGTCGTTCGCGGCGGCGTCATCCGTCACGAGCGTGCCCGTGTCGTAGTGGATCGTCGCGGACGTGGCCAGGTCGGCCGTGCTGTCCGAGGCCAGCTGGAACTTGATCGTACCGGCGGAACCGCCGGTGATGATTTCCGTATCCGTCTGGATGATGAGGTACAGGGGCTGGCCCGCGCCAATGTCGCGCGAGGCAGAACCCAGGTCGATGACATCGCCGATGAGGGCGGTGCCTGCCGCAGCTGCCACCGAAACGGCATCTGCGAACTCGTTGCGTTCGTCGAGGATCATGGTCTTGTTCTCCAGGGGCCCCGCTTACGCGGCGACCTTTGCTTCAGTGTGCAGCAGGCTGTCGACCCGGCGAACCGGGAAGCCGTCGAAGGTCATCACGGACTGGCCAGCGACGTCCGACATCATCAGGGTCGAGTTCTTGACCTTGTTGACCATCTGGCGGCGCAGGAAGCTGTGAACGCGGCGGCTGCAGTAGAAGGCACCACGGATGCCGGTCAGGTTCGGGATGAACGAGGCGACGTCGGTCATCAGGTCGATGAGGTCAGCGCCGGTCGCGGCATCCTTCGTCAGCTCGGCGAAGTCAACCTGGATGCGGTAGACGTAGCGCCAGTCCTTGAGGACCAGGCCAGCGTCCATGCGGTAGTGCGTGCGGTAGGCTTCCATCCGGCCACCGGCACCATCGACGTTCTCGATGGTGATCTGGCCCTTGTCGTCGGTCTTGAGACCGGCAACGGAGCCCTTGGGGTAGGTCATGAAGCAGGAGTTCGGGCCCCAGCCAATGAACCAGATCGAGGTGTTGGTGGAGTTCGAGCCGTCGGCGGCCGAGGCGTTGATGTTCTGGCCGTTTTCGGCGGACAGCGAGGAGTAGCGAGCGGCGAAGCCCGTGAACTTCTCGGGGGTGACGTCTTCGTCGGCGTAGAAGATCGAGGAGGCGAGGTCTTGCGACATGCCCTCGATGTGGGCGGTGTCTTCCGACAGGCGGAAGGCGGCGGTGTTGCCGTTCAGGTCAGCCAGGGCCTTGTCGACCTCGGCGTAGGCTTCCATCATACCGGCGTTGTCGGTCACCTGGGCGGTGCGCGACTTGGTCGGCTGAACGCCGCCGTACAGCTTGCGCCAGGTCGGGGCAGGCAGGCCGGTGCGGATGGTCGAGCGGTGACCCGTCGGCAGGTTGCCTTCGATGTACACGGCGTCGGCCAGGATTTCGTTGGTCTGGGCGAGGATTTCGACGATCTTGTCGACCTTGCCGTTCGGGTCCAGACGCTTGGAAACGTCCAGCAGAGTGGGGTGGGTATCCGCAAGGGTGGCCACGGTAGTTCTCCAGTCAGTTCATGTTGGGGAAAAGGGTCTTGGCTGCGTCCTGGGCAGGGGAGGACTTGCCCCCCGCCACGAACGTGTCTTCGCTGATGGCCTTGCCGACACGGAACATGAACCGGATGACTTCCGGGTTGTCGCCGAGGCGGTGTACGTCCAGCAGTTCGCGGAGTTCCGGCGTGCCGAACTGGTCGACTGCCTTCTTCGCGACCGCCAAGTTGGCCGGGAGAGCATCGCCCCCGAACTCCTTGTCGGTTTCGGCACGGGCCTTCCAGTCGGCGAACATCTCGCTCGTCGCCTGTTGGCTTTCAGCGACCCACTTCTGGGCCAGCTTCACGCCAAGGTCCGTGACCTTTTGCGCGGCGTCCTGCGGCAGGTTGAGTTCCTTGGCGACGTTCTTGAACTCACCGAGCAGTTCAGCGTCGAGTTCGACGCCTTCCGGCACGGAGAAATCCTCGTAGGCCTCTGGCGCGCCCTGGGGTGCGTCGTCGGCCTTGTCGCCTTCGGCCTGCTGCGCCTGTTCGCCTCCGACCGGATCGGTCGGGGCGGCTTCGGCTACCGGCTGCTGTGCGGTGGCGTCGTTGTTGGCGACGTCGCCCGCGGTCTGCGATGCGGCTTCATCGGTGGGTGTGTCGGCCGTCATCAGCGTCGTGTCAGTCATGTCCGAAATGCTCCTGCATCATGGTCTGGAAGCCCAGCGGCGCGGCCTTGGCGACCTTGCCCTGGAACTCGAGACCGATGGCGCGCTTGCCTTCCCTAAAGAACGTCTCACTGTTGCCAGTGAAACTTGAGACGTAGAGACCCGTGGCCTCGAGCAGACGCCAGACAATCCGGCGGCCCCGAGGCGTGGCCATGAGCCATTCCAGATCGGCCTTGTCAGTGTCCCTGCGGTTCCGAGCGTCCTGGGCTCTCGCCTCGGCGCTCTTGTGCTGGGTCTCCAAGTCGGTCGGGTCTTCCTGGCTCATAGCGGGAACCTACGTCGCGCGCGGAACGGAAGACATACCGCGCTCGAGCCGGGCCAGCGAGCAGGTGTGCTTTTCGACCTCCCCGTCCAGGCGGTGGTAGGTCTCCGCATCCATCGAGCGCACCGACCGATAGCCGCTTGCGTGGCTCCAGATGTCGGGGGCGGCGAGGGTCCGTTTGTATTTCACCGTCACGCCCGGGTAGTCCTTCTCGTCGCCGTGGTGGACGTGGCCGACGTACCAGACGCGAGAGCCGTGCTGTGAGGCTTGCCACAGGTCGGGCACGTCGACGGCCATCAGCAGAGGGAGGTCTTTGCCCTTCGCCCCGTCGCCGTGGGTGGTGCCGATCAGGTTGGTGCCGAAGCCCATGAACCAGTAGGGGTTGGGGCTGGTGACGACCGTGACCCTGGGCTCGTTCTCGTAGAGCAGCGCCAGCATCTCGGCCAGCATGATCGCCGTGATGCCGTCGTGGTTGCCGGGGTTGATCCGCACGGTGAGGTAGAGGTGCTTCTCGAGCATGCGGGCGATGTGGTGGCGCTTGCAGCGGATGCTGGCGCGGACGACCTCGGCGTGGCGGCCGTGCGTGTCGAGATGGTGGCCGCTCTTGGTGCGGCTCGCGTTGTTGTCGGCGTGGAGGCTGTCGCCCAGATCGATGTAGAGGGCGTAGGTCGAGGAGGGCGTAGAGGCGACCAGCCTGTCGATGGCCGCCTTGGTGATGCGCTCGAACTCGGCCAGGTCGAAGGACTGTCCTGTCTCTTCCTTCCACGAGTAGAGGCCTGCGTGCGGATCGCCTTGCGGGTAGACCGTCAGCAAATCGTCGTCGGTGTGTGCGGGTGGGGCGAGGGGCTCGAGGGGCTCCAGTTTCTCAAGCAGCGCCGCCTTGATAGCCAGCAGCCGCTCGGCCTGCGCCTCGGCGTCTGGCGACTGGCGCTCCCACACCCGCTCGACGCCGTTGGGGCCGCGCTGTACGGTGACCTTGCCCATGCGGTAGCCGGGGGCGACGCCGTCGTTGAAGTGGCCGGGCGCGTGGCCGTGGCGGGCGGCCTCTTTGTTGTAGCGATCCGCTGCTTCCTGCACGGATGACTTCCCCAAGCCCAGTGCCTCCGCGGCTTTGCGGACGCTGCCGTGCTCTCTGACCGCCTCTGCGGCCCGCCACTGGGTGTCTGTAGCCCAGTCGGGCTTGTGGCCGTCGGGGGGAACGAAGGTCAAAGCCATGAGGCGTTTCCGAGCTGTGGGAGGGGGCGGCCTGTTCGGCGTGGATCACGCAGCCCAGCGGCGCGACACGAGTTCGGACACGCCGAAGCGGCCCTTCCCGGCTGCGATGGCATGTTCCGCGTACTCAAACGTGTCGCCCGGCGTCAGGCCGGTGGCTTCCGATGTCGTGCCGTCGTAGTAGGTCAGCAGCGCCTTTGTGAAGCCCGCAGGAACCGGCTCGGTGAACACCGGCAGGCCGCGTGTGGCCGTCCCGCTCGTCGTCAAGATCGGGGATGTGGCGACCGTGCCCAACTCAAACTGCGGGTTTGACAGAATGATGCTGCCTGTGGCGTTTGCTGCCGCGCCAAATCCGGTGCGGATCGTACCGTTCCCTGCCAACACTGATGTCGTCAGCGTAAACGTCCGCCGACCAACCGCCGGGTTTACCAGAACATTGCTGGACGCGCCCGCCGGGAGCGTGGTGCCATAGGCCACCGAACCCGGCGTCCCCGCCGTCGCTTCGACATAGACGCTGTAAATATATGACGAGTTCGCCGCGAGGGCGATTGTCTGCGAGAACCAAGCCCTTTGAGCGGTGCCCGATTGCGAAAAAGCGGTGTTGAGAATGGTCGAGGATACGGGGGCTGAGACACCCGTAATGATGCCCTCGTCCCAACTCGTCGGCCTGTTGCCGCCGCTGTTTGCAAACACGCTGTTGATGAGAATGTTCGTCGCCGCCGGTTCCAGCGCCAGCCCGCGATCAGTCCGCTGCGGGGCGTTCTCCGCGAACGCCGTCAGCGTACCCGCCGCCGTCAGGCCCGTCGCCGCGCCCGTGCGGGTGTAGGCCGAGCCAGCGGGCATGGCCGACGTGAAGTCATGGGTGACGCCACTCCCCTTGAAAGACGAAATGGTCGTCTGGCCGAAACCAAGGGCGAGGGCCTGGCTCACAGGTAGAGGGCCTTGATGTCGGTGGCCGTGGTGTTGGTGGCGTTCACCCGGCGGCAACGGACAGGCAGGATCGTGCCGCTCGCGACGTTCTTGAACGTCTCGACCACAGCGCCATCGCTGTCTTCGACGCCGACCACGACCACGTTGCCGCCGACGCCCACGAAGAGGGCCGCGGCAGCGCCGCCTGCGAAGTCGGTACTGTCGTGGGGGGTGACTGCAGCGAAGCTGCGTGCGGGACCGTCGGACATGTCGTTCTCCTAGTAGCTGTACGGCGCTGGCGAGCCGTAGCCGGTCAGCTGGTTCATGATGTCGGCCCCTGCGTTCGAGGCACCGTTCTGCGTGGCGACGCCCCCCAGCTTGCCCATGCTCTCGGCGGCCTGCTGCGCCTGGACTGCTGCCTGTTGCGCCGCCTGCTGGTCGGCACGGGCCTTGCGGACGAGGGCGACCTCCTCCTTGCCGACGATCAGCTCGGGGTCGACGCCGATCTGGTCGGCGTAGTTGTCCACCCAGCGGTCGGCGTCGAACTTGTCGAGCACTTCGGGCTTGATCTGGGCCATAGCGCCGAGGTTGCCGACGAAGCGGTCGGTGCTGTTTGCGCCGATGGCGCGTTGGGCTTGGGCCAGGATCGAGACGAACTCGACGTCGAGGTTCACGCCGATCAGCTCTTCGGGGGGCGGCGGCAGCGCACCCGCCTGCAGCAGGCGCTCGAAGGTGATTTCGATGAGCGGGTCGAGCAGCTCGTTGTGCAGACGCTCGAGCACGGGGCCCAGCATCAGGAGCTTCTCCTCGTGGCGCTCTGCCACCTCGGTGGCCGTCATGTTGGTCGAGACGGCCTGCGAGATCATCAGGAACAGGTCGGAGTACATGCCCTCGCGGATGCGTTGGCGGACGTCCTGAATGTCCATCAGCAGGTGGTTGAGGTCGAGGCCCACTTGGAAGAGGGGCTTGACGCCGCCACCGGCCGAGGCCGTGTCGGCGACGGTGTAGCCGCCGGGCAGGATGTCGACCTCCTCGCCCTTGAGGCTCGAGGGGCCCTGCAGCGGCGGGCGGGTCTGGTAGTCGATGCCCTGGCTCTTGCGCAGTTGCTCGTGCTGGAGCTGCTTGATGTCGCCGAGCACTTCCATGCCGGGGCTCTGGCCGTAGACGTCCTCGCTCGAGGTGTACCAGCGAGGGGCCAGGACGCGGAACCGCTCGAAGCCGCTCTCGCGCAGGAGCTTGTCGCCGTCGCCGCCCTTCTCGAAGTAGCACGACGCCCAGGGCATGTCGCGGCTGGCCTTGGAGCGGATGTCGCGCTCCTTGCGGGGCTCGATGGCGTGGACGATGGTGACCCAGCTGTCGCCGTTGCCGTTGGAGACCATGTTCTTGACGGCCGACGAGCAGTTCTCAGCGCCGAACTCCTGCACCAGCTGGCGCGCGGTCTTCTGCAGCTCGCGGTACGACGTGTCGACGTTGCCCTTGAAGTCGGTGGCCAGGGCGTAGCGGCCCACGGTGTTGGGGTAGAGGTGGATGCCCCTCTCGAAGTCATCCATGATGAGACTGTTGCCCGTGCCGAAGGCACCAAGCTCTTCGTAGAGCTGGTGCAGGGCGCGGTAGGTGTTGGACTGGCCGAAGACGGCCTGCATCTTGCGGGTGACCTGGGCCAGCCAGACCTTGACGGGCTGGTACTCCATCAGCGCGTCGTCGGGGATGCGCAGGCGGAACCAGGGGCGCGCGGGGCTGGTGACGCCCGACATCATGCCCGCCGACAGGATGCGCAGAGCGCCCGTGCCGGTGCGGTCGTAGATGTTGTTGTGGCGCTTCTTGCCGTCGTTGCGGTCGGTCACGGAGAAGCGGCCAGCACGAGGAAAGAGCTGCGTCGACAGCTCTTCCCAGTGCGATACCCACGACGACCGCTCGGTCTCGAGCATGGACCATCGCTTCTGGTAGTGCTGCTTCTTGGGGGTCTCGGTCACGCTGGTGACCCCAGGTTCAGTCGGATCATGCGGAGGCACGCCTCGAACAGCACCGCATCGCTACGGCCGCGGCGCTGGACGCCGCAGGCTTCGGCCAGGCGGGTGATCTGTTCGGTGGTCAGGGTCATGTTCATCCACCCAGGAGCGTGTTGCGGCCGAGGGCCATATTCTGCAGCGGAGCACCGCCTGGCCCTGTGAGCAGGGTGGCGGCAGCCGACCCCACCTTGTTGGCCCTGAACAGCGAGGCCAGGTTGGGGGCCTGGCGTTGTGCCTTGGCCTCTGCCTGCTGCGCGTCGGCCTGCGTCTTGGCGGCGGCAGCAGCTGCCTCACGCTGCGCAGCCTCTTGAGCGCGCAGAGCCTTGCGCTGATCGCTTGCAGCGCCGAACACAGCGGCAACGGGGGACAGAAGGCGAAGCGGGTTACCGCACATGGTTTAGGCCTCGAGCTTAAGCGAGCGGATCGTAGTCGCGGGGCTTCCTCGAAGACATACCGGGCATGTTGCGCATCTTCGGGGTGTTGATGCAGGCGAGGGCCAGAGCGGATAGGTGGTCGGGGCTGCGCTTGATCCTGTCGACGATGTCCTCTCTGCTCTCGACGTAGACCTGCGAGCCGCGGAGCTTCCACTTCGGGGCGCAGAGGTCGGCCAGGAGCTTCTTCGACGGGGGCAGGGCGATGTTGTTGTTGGCCTCTGGGTCGAGCAGCTCGCGCAGCCGCCAGATGTGCTCCGACCGCTGGTTGAAGAAGCCCAGACGCCCCGACTTGTCGCGGGCACCCGACTTCTCCGACACGTTGACACCGAGCACCTGCTGCCTGGCCTCCTTGAGGAAATCGTAGGGGCTCGAGCCCACGCCGATGATGTCGATGTGGATGGGGCTGTGGTCGCGGTTGGCGGCGATGGCCAGGCCCGCCACCATCGGGCCGTTGGGCGTCTCTGCTCCCGGGTACTCGAGGGGCTCGTCGAACCACCAGCCCTCGTGCCTGCGGTAGATCACGGTCTTGTCCTTGCCGCCTCGCGCCACGTCGACGCCGAGCGACAGCATCTCGGGCTTGGGCGAGAGGGGCTTCCAGCGGGCCTGGGCCAGCTCCACCCAGCGGGTCGGGATGACCTGCCAGATGTCGTCCTCCATGCCCGCCTTGAAGTCGCCATTCAGCATCTGGCTGCGAAGGGGTTCTGGCAGCGCCTGTAGCGTGCTCATGTAGCCGGTCCCGGTGAGGAAGGGGTTGTCTCGCACTCGCGAGGGGATGAAGGTCCGAGACATGGG
>Ga0315903_10001125_pt1 | contig 40486 bp, 34 predicted proteins | sample LakEriMetagenome_7_FD_203524 | JGI IMG/M metagenome (GOLD analysis project Ga0315903, IMG submission 203524) | Freshwater fungal communities from buoy surface, Lake Erie, Ohio, United States - Buoy 2 MA119 | ecosystem: Environmental > Aquatic > Freshwater > Lake | place: USA: Lake Erie, Ohio... | reverse complement strand
CGGGGGTCCATGCCTTTTGCCCTTGTCACCCCCGACCTGATCGGGGGTCTATGCCTTTTGCCCTTGTCACCCCCGACCTGATCGGGGGTCCATGCCTTCGATGATCATGGATACCCGGTCAGGCTGGGTATGACAAAAAAGGCCGGGTATGACAAAGAAAGGCTGGGTATGACAAAAAGAAACTGGGTATGACAAATAGAGCCGGGTATGACCAAACGCGGACCCTTAAGCGCTTTGGGGCATCAAAAACTCGCGGCTGATGCGGCCGCCTAAGGAGTTCACGCGTTCCAAAAACTGCGTCAAATACGCGTGCAGTCCTGTGGCCAAAATTTCGTCAATCCGGCCAAAGGCCAACTCGGCACGCAAACGTCCGGCGTGGCGCAAGGTGTCGCTTTCGGAGTCATGCGAGACCAACTTCAAATTCGCAAGCACTTCGTTCAGGCTGGCGTGCAAAGAGCGCGGCATGTCCGGGCGCAGGATGAGCAATTCAGCAACCCGTTCAGGGCGAATCACGTCGCGGTAAACCTTGCGATACACCTCAAAGCCGCTCACGCTGCGCAAGATAGCGCTCCAGTGGTAGAAGTCGTATTCCTGCGTCACCTCAGCCTCTGTGCCACTGTAATTGGGGGCCCCGAAAAAGTCGTTTTGCATGGCGTGGAACTTCACATCCACAAGCCGCGCTGTGTTGTCGGCCCGCTCCAAAAAGGTGCCCATGCGCATGAAGTAAAGCGACTCGTCCATCAACATGGTGCCCACCGTGACGCCACGAGACAGGTGCGAGCGAAACTTGACCCATTCGAAAAACTGCCCCGGATCGCGCTCAAATTCCCCGCTTTTGAGCATGCGGTTGACCTCAAGCCAGGTCTGATTTTGGGTTTCCCACACCTCGGTGGTGAGTGTGCCCCGCACAGCGCGGGCGTTTTCACGGGCGGCGCGCAGGCAAGAAATGATCGACGAGGGGTTGTTTTCGTCCCTGACCATGAAGGCCATGACATCCCGCGGTGTGATGGTTTTGTAAAGCGCCAAATAAGAGGGCAGCAATTCGCTGATGGACAAAATGCCCTCCCAACCCGCCTCTGCGGCCGCTGCCGATTGGGGCAACAACGAGGTCTCATAACTCACATTGAGCATGCGGGCGGTGTTTTCTGCCCGCTCCATGTAGCGGGACATCCAGAAAAGGTGGTCAGCGGTTCTTGAAAGCATGTGTGTGTCCCCTTGTCAGTCCTGCAATATCCAAGTGTCTTTGGTGCCGCCGCCTTGGCTACTGTTCACCACCAATGAGCCTTCTTTCAGAGCCACGCGAGTCAACCCTCCCGGCACCATTTGAACGGTGCGGCCACTCAGCACAAAAGGCCGCAAATCGATGTGCCGGGGCGCGATGCCGCTGTCTACAAACGTCGGGCAACTCGACAAACTGAGCGTTGGCTGAGCAATGTAGCCTTCGGGGTTGGCCAGCAAAGCCGCCCTGAAACGTTCAATTTCGGCCTGGGTGGATGCTGGGCCGACCAACATGCCATAGCCGCCCGCACCGTGCACCTCCTTGACCACCAAGTCTTTCAGATGGGCCAGGGTGTATTGCAAGTCTTCGGGCTTGCGGCACATGAAGGTCGGAACATTTTTCAGAATCGGCTCTTCGCCCAGATAAAACTTGATCATGTCCGGCACATAGGGGTAGATCGACTTGTCGTCGGCCACGCCCGTACCCACGGCATTGCAAATGGCCACATGCCCCGCTTTGTAGGCTTCCATCAAACCCGCACAACCCAGCGTAGAGGTAGAGCGAAACACTTTCGGGTCTAGGAAATCATCATCCACCCGACGGTAAATCACATCCACACGCTTGGGACCACGCGTGGTTCGCATGTAAACGAATTGGTCTTTGACGAACAAATCCTGCCCCTCAACCAACTCGATGCCCATTTGCTGGGCTAAAAAGGCGTGCTCAAAATAAGCGCTGTTGTACATGCCGGGCGTCAGCACCACCACGGTGGGCTCGGCTGTGGTGGCGGGGCTGGAGGCGCGCAGGGTTTCTAACAACAAATCCGGGTAATGCGCGACCGGGGCCACCCGGTGCTGGCTGAACAAATCCGGGAAGAGCCGCATCATCATCTTGCGGTCTTCCAGCATGTAGCTCACCCCGCTGGGCACCCGCAAATTGTCTTCCAGCACGTAATATTCGCCGTTGCCCTGTGCATCCGGAGCACGCACGATGTCGATGCCACTGATGTGCGAATAAATTTGGTTGGGCACATTCACACCCACCATTTCGGGCCGGAATTGCGCGTTGTTTTCAATCTGCTCACGCGGCACCACGCCCGCCTTGAGTATTTCCTGATCGTGATAAACATCGTGAATAAAGCGGTTCAAGGCGGTGACGCGCTGCACCAAACCGGCTTCCATGCCTTTCCACTCTTGGGCAGCAATCACTCTGGGAATCAAGTCGAAGGGGATCAGTCTCTCGGTACCAGCGCCGTCTTCGTCCTTGTCACCATAAACGGCAAAGGTAATGCCTACCCTTCGGAATATCATCTCGGCCTCTTCACGGCGCGAAGCCATGGACTGGCTGTCCTGGGCTTTCAACCAACGGGCATAGGTGAGGTAGTGCTCCCTGACTTCACCCAAATCGCCTGCACTGGGCAGGCGACTGTACATCTCATCGAATTGGCGCATAGCTCTTTACTCCTGGACCTGAATTAGCAAGATACATACCTACCTGCCTTAACCCGCATCAAGTCAGGGCGCCGACCCGGTCTTTGTCAGAACGAGCCATCCCTTCATTTGGGAGCTGCCCATCCCTTCATTTGGGAGCGAGCCCCTGCTCGCGAATGGTCGCCATAGCCACAACACACATTCGGCCGCAGGGGCAGCCTCCCACGGGGATGACAATTAGAGCAACCCATCTGTCACCCCCGACCCCGACCATGATCTGTCACCCCCGACCCGATCGGGGGTCCATGACTGCGGGGTCATGGATACCCGGTCGAGCCGGGTATGACAGATGCGTGGGCCGGGTATGACAAGGGGTTCCGTTGGCTACCACGAAGGTTGACGCCATACATGACTACGGGTCCATGGCTCGGGCGTCATGGATAGCCGGTCATGGCGGGATGATGTGGTGCCAATAGCGTCTGGACTGCACCCTCTCGCATTGCACTTGGTTTGGGGTTTGGCTGCGCCACGCGGCGGCACCGCAGCGAGTGGATTCGATCAGTTCAATGCCCCGCGCACGGTAACGCGCCACCACCGGTTCTGCCGGGTGTCCGTAGCGGTTGCGGTAACCGGCTTGTACCAGTGCCAGCCGGGGTTGTAGCGCTTGCAAAAAGGGCTGTGTTGAAGAAGTTTTGCTGCCATGGTGCGGGACCAAAAGCAGATGCACGCGGGCCAAGCCTGCATCGACCAAGGCCAGCTCTTGTTCAGCCTCAATATCCCCCGCCAGCAGCGCTGAGGTCTGGCCGTTGCTGATGCGCAAAACGCAGCTGACCGCATTGGGCTTGATGGATTTGGCAGATGACCTGCCGCTGTTGGCCAGGTTTGACCCAGTGGATGAACCCGGCAACCGCGCTGGGCCCACAATCAAAACAGCCGGTTCACTGGGTGGGTGCAGCACCTCAAAATGCACCCCATCCCAGTCCCACGACTGCCCGGTCTCGCAGCGTGTCCAATCTGGCCGCAAGCCGTGCAAAGGGTGCTTGTCTTCTAGCGACGTCCATAAGTGCGCTTGAGGCTGCATGGCCAGCACGGCCGCAGCGCCTCCTGTGTGGTCGCTGTCGCGGTGGCTCAGCATCAAGAGGTTAATGCGTTCCCCCATTTGCGTTAAGAGGGGCACCAAGACCCGATGTCCCGCATCGCTTTCAGCCGAATATCGCGGACCCGTGTCATACAAAAGGCTGTGCTTGGCCGTGCGTATCAGCACGGCATTGCCCTGCCCTATGTCTGCGGCCAAGAGCTCAAATGCGCCAGCAACAGGGCGGGGATGCGCCCAAAAGAAAACGGGTAAAAGGCAAGGCAAGCACATCAGTTTCCAAGACAAGGGCAGCTTGAGGACCAGGCCCAAAGCACCCGCCAGTGCCAGCGCGGCAAAGCCCCAAGGTGGCATGGCAGTAGAAATACTGGCCATGGGCCACGCTGCCAGCCAATTTAAAAGGGCGGCCATCGGTTGCAAAGCCAACGCAGCCAAGTCCCAAGCCCCCGACCAGATCACGCCCAACATGGCCAATGGGGTGACCACCAAAGTTACCCAAGGAATGGCGAATAAATTGGCCAACAAGCCCACCAGCGACACTTGACCAAAAAACAGCAGCGTCAAAGGTGCCAGCGCCAAGGTGATCGTGCCTTGCTCACGCATCAAGCCCCAACCCGCCTGAACACCTTTGCGGCCCCATGTGAGGACGGCGTCTGCACTCAGACGGTGCCTAAACGATTTTTGCACCAAGTCGGTGCTTAAAAGGGGCTCATCCGGGTGCCTTTGTTGCCCAGCCTCGGAGGCCATCAAGACCCCCACCGCCACAAAGCTCAACCAGAAACCGGCTTGCAACATGGCCCAGGGGTCCAAGCTCAGCACAAGCGCCCCCGCCAACAACCAGATCAGCACCTTCGGCCACTCCCGCGCCGATATTTTGAGAACCACCACCACCGACAGCATCCAAAGTGTGCGCTGTGAGGGCACCCCCCAACCACTGAACAAGGCATAAAGGCCCGCCAAAATCAGGCCAGTCAGCGCCCCTGCGTGGGCTGCTGGCCAGTGCAAGGCACCGGCAAACCCCCATAAGGCTGACTTGCGCCACCCCCAAGCCACCAAGCCCGAGGCCAGCCAAGCAAACATGGTCACATGCAGGCCCGAAATACTCATCAAATGGGCCACCCCCGTGGCCCTGAAAACATCCCAATCACTGCGATCAATCGCCGCTTGGTCACCCGTAACCAAGGCCGCCACAATGCCCGCCAATTTGGCTTTTTGGGCACTTTCAGGGCCTGGACTTGTCCCATCAGGGCTGATTGACCCTGCCTTCAATGGGGCAGACCCGCTATGGGACAAGTGCGTCAGCAAGCGGTCACGTACCGCCTGCCGCCAACCCTCGATCGGGTGCAGCCAAGTACTGGCCACGCGCTGGGGAGCCGGGTCTTTGATGCCGGTACGCACATAACCTGTAGCCTGAATGCCCTGTTCCCAAAGCCACAACTCGTAGTCAAACCCCCGTGGGTTCATGTTGCCGTGCGGGGCTTTCAGGCGCACTCGCAAGCGCCAACGTTCGCCAGCCTTCACGGGTTCGGGCAGGGCCGAGGTGTTCCAGCCGCTGTCGTCTGTGCCCTCTTGGCCGTACCAACCCAAATAGACCTGCGTTGGCAGTTCGGCTGGCAGTTGCAGGGACCGCGCAAGCCCTGATTTGTCTACTTGCCAGGCTTGCTCGATGCCGAAGCGAAAGCGCCAACCCAAATCCTGCCGCTGGGGCATGGCCTGCACCACGCCCACCACATCCAGATCTTGGCCCTCCAAGGCTGGGTTCATGAGCTCTGCTCTGGACAGCGCATGCAAGCCTGTGACGGTAAAGGCCAGCATCGCCCAAACCAACCCGCCCGAAAGCACTCGCAAACCGCTTAACGAAGAACCCAGGCGCTTGGCCCCTCCCACTCGCAGCCCCCATGCAATACCCAAAGCCAAAACGCCCAAGGCCGCATAAGCCCCGAACGGCCAAAGCGCGGCTTGCTGCAATTGCAGCGCAATGCCGCCGCACCACGCCAACAAGACCCAGCCCAAGCCCTGCGACCAACGCATGGAGGCCAGAACGATCATGAACAGACCCGAAAAGCGCAGGCTGACGCCTGACCAGATTGGGGCTTGGGGCAAAGTGTCATGGTCAGCCTCCCTGAATTGGCTGGTGCTGTAAGTGCTTGCCTGAAACGGTCGACTTAAAAGCGGGCCTGAAATGGCCGTCGCGTCGCTCTTTTGTGGGGTCTAAAGCTTCGTTTAAAGGGTCTTGGAAGGGTCTTAGAAAGGTATTTACAGCCCTTTTGTCCAGAATCCTGGCGCGTGTCTTGCTAGTTTAGGCAGCCCAAGCTGCACTTGTCATTCGTGCAGCCCCTGTTGCGCAAATAGAAATATGTCGATACACGTTGCCCTGCACCACGTCACCCATTACGAATACGACCGCCCCGTTCAATTGGGCCCCCAAGTCATCCGCCTGCGCCCTGCACCTCATAGCCGCAGCCGAATCCTGTCCTACAGCCTGAAAGTCGAGCCCGCCGAGCACTTCATCAATTGGCAGCAAGATGCCTTTGCCAATTACCAGGCGCGCTTGGTGTTCCCCAAAAAAACCACAGCTTTCAAGGTCACTGTGGACGTGGTCACTGAAATGGCCGTGTTCAACCCCTTTGACTTTTTTCTGGAGCCCTCTGCCGAGGAAGTGCCCTTCAAGTACGCCGACACCGTCAAGGAGGAACTCAAGTCTTATTTGCACAAAAACAGCAAAACCCCTTTGTTCAAAAAATACCTGTCCGGCTTGAACCGCAAGCGCCAACGCACCATCGACTTTTTGGTGCAAGTTAACCAGCGCTTGCACCAAGATATTCGCTACACCATCCGCATGGAGCCGGGGGTGCAAACGCCAGAAGAAACGCTCCACCTGAAAAGTGGTTCGTGCCGTGACTCAGCTTGGTTGTTGGTGCAATTGTTCCGCCACATGAACATTGCCGCCCGTTTTGTCTCGGGTTATTTGATTCAGTTGGCACCGGATGTGAAATCGCTCGACGGCCCCAGTGGCACCGAAGTCGACTTCACCGACCTGCACGCCTGGTGCGAGGTGTATTTGCCGGGCGCAGGCTGGATAGGCTTGGACCCCACCTCGGGTTTATTGGCGGGCGAAGGCCACATTCCGTTGGCTTGCACACCCCAGCCTTCTGCCGCAGCGCCCATAGAGGGCCTGATGGACGAGGCCGAAGTCACGTTCAAGCACGACATGCGTGTGACCCGAATACACGAATCCCCCCGTGTCACCAAGCCCTATACCGACGAACAATGGGCCCGCGTGCTGGCCTTGGGTGAACAGGTGGATGCACAACTGCAAGCCCAAGATGTGCGGCTGACCATGGGCGGAGAGCCCACTTTTGTTTCGACCCTGGACCGTGACGGTGCCGAATGGAACACCGACGCGTTGGGACCGACCAAACGGGGCTTGGCGACCGAATTGGTGCACAAACTGCGGCAGCAATATGGCCAAGGTGGTTTCTTGCATTTTGGTCAAGGTAAGTGGTACCCGGGCGAACAACTGCCCCGCTGGGCTTTGAGTATTTATTGGCGCGCCGACGGCACCCCGTGCTGGCAAGACCCTGCCGTGTTTGCCGATGAACGCGAGCCCAGCCACTACACCAGCGCCGATGCCCAGCGCTTCATGCAAGGCCTGACCGAACAATTGGGTTTGCCTGAAGACACCGTGCTGCCAGGTTACGAGGACACTTGGTATTACCTGTGGCGCGAGCGCCGCTTGCCCGTCAACGTGGACCCCTTTGATGCCCGGCTGGACGATGAGATGGAACGCATCAGATTGCGTCGCATATTTAGCCAAGGGCTGGACCAAGTGGTGGGCTATGTGCTGCCCCTGCAAACTCGGGAAATGGCAGACACCGCAAGCTCACCCCAACCCGGACTGAAAGGCCCGTTGTGGCAAACAGGGCGCTGGTTTTTGCGCGACGAACGCATGTATTTGATGCCCGGCGACTCGCCCATGGGCTGGCGCTTGCCCCTGGACTCATTGCCTTGGTCTGCCCCCACCGACCGCTTGAGCATGATCGAGCAAGACCCGTTTGCGCCTCGCGCGCCCTTGTCCACTGCCTCACCCGTCACGGTTCAACCGCGTCACGCTGCCCCGGTACCTGCCACAACAGAAACCAAGCCTGCCAAGTTCAAATCAGACCCTTCAGTGGTGCGCACCGCGTTGTGCGTGGAGGTGCGTGCCCCGCAACGCGCCAACGGTCCCAAGGCCGAAGCCGATGCGCAGAAAAAAGGCAAAACATCGGGCGTGCTGTATGTCTTCATGCCCCCTTTGGCCCGCTTAGAAGACTATCTGGCCTTGGTCAGTGCGGTCGAAACCACAGCCCAAAAATTGGCCATGAAAATTGTGCTGGAGGGTTACCCGCCACCCCGAGATCCGCGCCTGAAATTGCTACAAGTGACGCCCGACCCCGGGGTCATCGAAGTCAACATTCACCCGGCGCACAACTGGACCGAGCTGGTGGACCACACCGAATTTTTGTACCAAGCGGCTTTTGAAACCCGCTTGTCGGCAGAAAAGTTCATGACCGACGGCCGCCACACGGGCACCGGAGGGGGCAACCACATGGTGATGGGGGGGGCCACCTCGGCCGACAGCCCGTTTTTGCGTCGCCCCGAGTTGCTGGCCAGCCTGATTTTGTATTGGCACAACCACCCGAGCTTGAGCTATTTGTTCAGCGGTATGTTCATCGGCCCGACCAGCCAAGCCCCGCGCGTGGACGAGGCCCGCAATGACCAAGTCTATGAACTGGAAATTGCCCTGCGCGAGATTGTGAAGAACCGACAAAAGTTTGGCGCGGATATGCCCCCATGGCTGGTCGATCGCACCCTGCGCAACATTTTGGTGGACGTGACCGGCAACACCCACCGCAGCGAGTTTTGTATCGACAAAATGTACTCGCCGGACTCGTCTACCGGACGGCTGGGCTTGCTGGAACTGCGCGCCTTCGAGATGCCGCCGCACGCCCGCATGAGCATCGTGCAGCAGTTGCTGTTGCGCACCTTGGTGGCCCGCTTTTGGGACGAACCCTATTCGGCCCTGGTCACGCGTTGGGGCACTGAACTGCATGACCGCTTCATGCTGCCGCACTGGATTCACAAAGATTTTGACGATGTACTGACCGAGTTGGGCGATGCCGGTTTTCACTTCGAACCCAGCTGGTTTGCCCCACATTTCGAGTTCCGCTTTCCACTGGTGGGCCAACTCCGGGTGGATGGCGCGGTCATGACCTTGCGCAACGCCCTGGAGCCTTGGCACGTCATGGGCGAAGAAAGCACGGCGGGCGGTACCGCCCGCTATGTCGACTCCTCACTGGAGCGCATCGAAGTGCATGTGACCGGCATGAACCCCAGTCGACACTGCGTCAGCGTGAATGGCAAAGCCCTGCCCTTGCAAGCCACGGGGGTGGTAGGCGAATACGTGGCCAGCGTACGCTACAAGGCCTGGAACCCACCTTCGTCATTGCACCCGAGTATTGGCGTTCATGCGCCTTTGACGGTAGATTTGGTAGACACCTGGATGAAGCGCTCGCTGGGAGGGTGCCAATACCATGTGGTGCATCCGGGTGGACGCAACTACGACAGCTTCCCGGTGAATGCCTACGAGGCCGAAAGCCGCCGCATGGCCCGTTTCTTCCGCATGGGACACACCCCGGGCGAAATACGCAAACTGGCCGCCCTGGGACCCAACACCACCCAATACGCCAGCCCGGAATTTCCGCACACCTTGGATTTGAGACGTCAGTAAATGCCCGTCCCCCGCCCTGCCCGCCCCCTTGCCCTGCCAGCCCCCTTGCAGCGTTATTGGTTACTTGCCCCCGTTATTCGTGGGAGCCCGCCCCTGCGGCCGAATGCTGCCGAATCGGTATTCGTGGGAGGCCGCCCCTGCGGCCGAATGCTCAATTTGGCATGGCTTTTTTACCTGGATAAGCCCTTTTGAACCTCTTTGAAGCCCCAAAAATCAAGCGACAATGGCTCGCATGAACGACAACCTGCCCCTGCATCCAAGCACGGACGAAGCTGAAACCATGACCTGGCTTCAGCTTCAGCAAGACCGCGCACCCGCAGGGCACTGGGATGAACTGCGAGGCCAAGTCTCCAAGGTCTCCACACCCTATGAATTTGTTGAATCTGGCATCACAACGCGGCCAGACGGCCCGACTTCCCAAAAGTCAATGAACCCACTTTGGCAGAAGTTCATTGAACAACGAGGCGCCAACGCCTCACCCACGCCAACCGCCCCACCCTCTCCGCTCAATACTGCAGTTGCCAGCGGCATTAATGCCATCAAGGCGGACCTGAACACCCGCAGCGACAACCTGCAACGCCAGGTGCGCGACAACGGCATCACCTACAACGTGTATGCCTCCGCCGACCAACCGCAGCGCCCCTGGTCGCTCGACCTGTTTCCGCTCATGTTGGGCACTGCCGATTGGCAGCAAATTCAAGCGGGCGTGATGCAGCGCATGCAGCTGCTCGAACGCATCATGGACGATGCTTATGGACCACAGAAATTGGTACTGAACGGCCAGTTACCCGCAGCTTTGGTGCAAGGCCATCCGGCTTATTTGCCAGCCATGCGGGGGGTTCCCCCGGTTGGGGGACGTTATTTGTCATTGGCGGCCTTTGACCTCGCGAGGGGCCCGGACGGTTGTTGGTGGCTGCTCTCACAGCGCACACAGGCCCCTTCCGGACTGGGATATTTGCTAGAAAACCGGCTCATTGTTTCGCGGCTTTTCCCGCAAGCCTTTGAGGCTTTCCCGGTGCAACGCCTGGCCGAAACTTACCGCACCTTGGTCGATGGCATGAAGGCTCGCAGCCCTGCCGGGGCTTCGGCCCACATTGCTTTGCTCACGCCAGGCCCCTACAACGAAACTTATTTTGAACATGCTTATCTGGCCCGCTATTTGGGCCTGAGTTTGGTGCAGGGCAACGACTTAACGGTACGGGGCGAAAAGCTCTACCTCAAGACCCTGCAAGGCTTGCAACCCGTGCATGGTCTGCTCAAGCGTGTAGATGACGACTGGCTGGACCCGCTGGAGATGCGTGCCGACTCCACTCTGGGTGTGCCGGGCTTGCTGCAATCGGTGCGAAGCGGCAATTTATTGGTGGCCAACACCCCCGGATCGGGCTTTCTGGAGTCGAATGCCCTGCTGGGTTTCATGCCCTCATTGGCACGGGATTTGTTGGGTGAAGCCTTGCAACTGCCCGCCATTCCGAGCTGGTGGTGCGGCGAATCGGCGGCGCTGCAAGATGTGTTGCCGCGCATCCAGAGCTGCGTCATCAAGCCGACTTACCCCTACAACACCGACCGCCAGAGCTTTGAACCCGTATTGGGTCACACCCTGTCACGCCGTGAACAAGACGAATGGGCTGGACGCATCTTGCGTGACCCGGATGCGCATACCCTGCAATCTTGGCTGCCGTTGTCGCACCAACCGACTTGGCAAGCCGAATCTAAAGCTGCGGCAACCGGGGCATCGAGCATCCAGTCAAGACCTGTGGTTTTGCGTGTGTTCGCCGTGGCCGATGCCCGGGGCGGGTGGCAAGTTTTGCCGGGTGGTTTGGCCCGCCTAGGCACCCGCGAGGGCATCGCGTCCATGCAACGCGGGGGCAGCAGCGCGGATGTGTGGGTGCAATCTCCGTCCCCGTCCCCGTCCCAGTCTCAAACTCAATCTCAAAGCGCCAGCCTACCTGCCGCCGAGCCCGCCAGTCAACAGCGACAACGTCTGGTCACCAGTCGTGCCGCAGAAAACCTCTTCTGGATGGGCCGCTACACCGAACGGACAGAAAACACCCTGCGTCTGGTGCGTCTGAGCCTGGAGATTTTGAGCAGCGAGAACCAGCATTTACCTTGCTTGCTCCAGTTCATTTCCCGCATGGCCAACCGCCATGGTTTGGTCAGGGCGGGCGTGCCCTCTGCGACGCAAGCACACCGCGTGTTTGAACGCTCTCTGATTGCAGGTTTGTGGGACAAAGATCTGGCCACCAGCGTAGGCTTCAATTTGCGTGCGGTTAGGCTGGCGGCCGCCTCGGTGCGTGAACGCTTGTCGCCCGAACATTGGCGCTTGCTGGAGCAAGCTGAAGCCAGGTTTTTCAGACCTGCCCAGGCCATCGAGCCATCCTCTCCTGCGGCCGCAAGCACCACCGACACGGTCGCGGTCCAACGCCTCTTGGCCGAGACCAGCCAGATGCTGGCCGCCTTGACTGGAGCCCAAACCGACCGCATGAGCCGCGACGATGGTTGGCGTTTGTTGTCGATTGGCCGCCACATTGAGCGGCTTGAATTTTTATCCCACGCTTTGAGCGAAGCCGTGCAGTTGGGCTTAATCGGTGAACAAGCCGGTTTTGACACCGTGCTCGACCTGTTTGACAGCACCATCAGTTTTCATGCCCAGTACCAGCAAAGTCGCACACCGCAGGCCTTGATGGACTTGCTGGTCACCGACCCAGACAACCCCCGCGCACTCGGTTGGGTCTCGCACACTTTGCGTTCACGTTTGCTGCGCATGGGCCATTTGGCCGATGGAGCCACCCTGGCCCTGGCGAACCGGGTGCCCAAACTGATCGATCTGAGCCCGGAATCACTTTGGCCTTACGGGCTTGTGGCGAACCGCTTACCAGACCCGACCGCCAAGCCGGACCTCAAACAAGCTCAGACCCCGCCCTCTGCAACCACCCCTGCAGGTCCCAGCGCAGTGCCTGAGTTACCCGAGCTCCCTTTGCATGCGGCATTGGGGCAATGCCAAAACGCGGCCCGCGAAGTATCCGACCAACTCTGTGCGCTGTTTTTTACCCACAGCGGCGAAGCCCGTTACAGCGTGGGGGCCTGATCGCCCCTGACCCTCTATGCGCCTGGCCATTACCCACGAAACCCGCTACCGTTACAGCCCATCGGTGCAAACCGCGCAGCATGTTGCACACCTTCAGCCTGCTGACACCCCCTGCCAAAAGGTCATCAGCCACTGGATGCAGGTCGAACCCAGCACGCCGGTGCAGCACAACATCGACGCTTTTTGCAACCACCGCGCCTACTGGGCCCTGACGCACCCACACGAGGGCCTGATGGTGCGGGCTTACAGCGAAGTCGAAACTTCGGCGCTGCCCGAAAAGCTCGATCTTTCAGCGGCCTCTTCCCCCATGGGCCAAAGCTGGGAATCGGTGCGCGAGCATTTTCGCTACCGAGGCGGCCAGGCGGGCGATGTCCACAGTGGCTTTGTGTTTGGCTCGCACCACGCCCCCGTACACGAAGCATTTTTGGCTTACGCCCAAAGCAGTTTCAGCCCCGGCCGACCCTTGATTCAAGCGGCTCAAGAGCTGACCGCGCGCATGCACCGGGATTTCCGCTACGAATCACAAAGTACCGACATCAACACCCCTGCGCTGGAAGCGCTGCAAACCAAACGCGGGGTGTGTCAGGACTTTGCCCACATCTTGCTGGCCTGCTTGCGATCGCTGGGTTTGCCCGCCCGCTACGTGAGCGGCTACCTGCTCACCCAACCGCCCCCGGGCCAAGCCCGGCTGGTGGGCAGCGATGCATCGCACGCTTGGACCGCGGTGTACCTGCCCGAATTGGCCAACCACGCCTGCCAAGGCTGGCTCGATCTGGACCCCACCAACAACCGAACAGGTCTTGCCAGCCCCGGCGAAGACTATGTGCAACTGGCTGTAGGCCGCGACTTTGCCGATGTCTCGCCGCTGCGAGGAGTGCTGCAAGGCGGTGGTTCGCACACACTAGAAGTCGCCGTAACAGTGGCCCCGCTCTAGATAGCACGCGCCACTGCCTTTAAATGCCCATTCCCCGTTGGAGCGAGCCCCTGCTCGCGAATGTGGGTGAAGCGGATGGATTTCGCAAACAACGCACACCGCCTGTTGCCAAGCTTTCAGCGACAATGGCGATTCTTTTTTGACCTTCTCCGCGTAGTAGAAAATCCCTTTTCTCGCGCCAGCGGGAATTCCACTTTTCACAGCTAAAAAGCCACACCATGAGCATTTACGACAACTTGAAATCCCTCCACATCGAACTGCCCCCAGTGGCCGTGCCTGCTGCCGCCTATGTGCCCTTTGTACAAACCGGCAACCTGGTATTTTTGTCAGGTCATATTGCTAAAAAAGACGGCAAAGTCTGGGCGGGCCAATTGGGCAAAGACATCAGCACAGCAGAAGGCCAGCAGGCGGCGCGTGCCGTGGCGATTGACTTGATGGGCACCCTGCAAGCCGCTGTGGGCGACCTGAACAAGGTCAAACGCATTGTCAAGGTGATGAGTTTGGTCAATTCAACCGGTGACTTCACCGAGCAGCATCTGGTCACCAACGGCTGCAGCGAATTGCTGGGCCAAGTGTTTGGCCCCCAAGTTGGCGCTCACGCCCGCAGCGCGTTTGGTGTCGCCCAGATCCCTATGGGCGCGTGTGTCGAAATTGAGTTGATTGCCGAAATCGGCTGATCAGCGCCAAAACCATTTGTATCACCTCAACCCTTAAAAGACCCCCATGACCATTTCCATGTCCAGCGCCAGCTTGCCCGTTTGCACCCGAATGCTCTCCAACTTGAACCACATTCTGGGTAAGGCGGAACAATTCGTCGAGAGCAAAAAGATCGACCCTGCCGCGCTGACCACCTACCGCCTGTCCCCCGACATGCTGCCCTTCACTCGCCAAATCCTGATCGCTTGTGATGCCGTCAAAAATGGCGTGGCGCGCTTGAGCGGCGTCGAAGCGCCTAAATTTGAGGACACCGAAACCACAATTCCCCAATTGCGTGAGCGCATCCAGAAAACGCTGGCATTTATCGCCACCGTGCCAGCAGCCTCGCTGGATGGCACCGAAGACAAGGAAATCACCTTTCCCGCTGGCCCCAGCAAAACACGCACGATGAAGGGTCTGGATTTTCTGACGGGCTGGATGCTGCCCAATATGTACTTTCACATCACCACCGCTTACGCCATCCTGCGCCATAACGGCGTTGAAATCGGCAAGATCGATTATTTGCTAGGCGAGCAGCCCTGAAACTTAGGCCTTGCACGCCAGCAGGGCGTGGGGGCGGTCAGCTCGCAGGCAATGACATAAAAGGTTTAAAAGTCCGCCCTGTGCATAAACCACCCTGCTTGGGCAGTCACTGATTGATGCAAGTTCGGAAGTAGAAATGAAAAACGCCCCGTGAGGAGCGTTTTTGCATGCTTTTTGGCGGAGTGGACGGGACTCGAACCCGCGACCCCCGGCGTGACAGGCCGGTACCAAAAGTCAATATTCATGCGGGTTACAGCCGCATTTCAAATTCCAAAACTCTTAAATCTACCCCAGTAACTATGCGGCCGCTGGAGGCCGAATTCCAAAATAACTTGCTCTCAAATACGCAGCAGACATGCATTCCATGCTCGGTACGGAGGGATACCTTCAACAAGAGAGATAGCGAATAAACGACAATATGCCGAAATTAAAAGCTCCTAACCGACAGTCGCACCAAAAGAAGATGACAAAAAAGCACGAATCCGACAACTAATTTTCGATAATAAATAGTCACAAACCGACAAATAAGGTCTAAAATAAGCGATATAACGACATCCAGCAGGAATTACATGAACAAACAAGCAGGAAAACGACAACAACGGACTTTTCAAGGAGACGTCCTGATCCCCTTCGACACGGCAGAAGAACGTCGATTTCAACGAGCTGCGAAAGATCGCCAGATCACTCGAATTGCAAAAGGCCTTTATGTCAATGCAGTCGACCAGGATGACCTTGCAACAGACACGCCTAGCCCAGTTGCCCTCACGGTTCGACGGAACTGGCAGCGAATTGCAGGTCACATGTTCCCTCATGCCGTTGTATCGCACCGCAGTGCTTTAGCCGGGGGAATTACACCGGACAACGAGCTGATCCTTAGCTCCCCTACCCGCTTCAACCGTACCCATCAACTACCTGGGGTGTCGGTTGTTCTTCTGAAAGGCCCGGAACGTCTACCCGGAGATATGGCTTTAGGGGACAGCGGCTTGTACTGGTCTTCACGTCCACGCATGCTGCTGGAGAACCTTGGCAAATCACGAGGGGGTAAAAGAACCATCGGCAAAACTGGCGTAGAAGAAAAACTGGTCGAGATTTTGAATGCGTCTGGTGAAGACTCGCTCAACCGGATACGCGATGATGCGCGCGAAATAGCTTCACAGCTAGAGGCCGACTTCGATACGCTTAGCAAACTCATCGGGGCGCTCCTCGGCACTTATGCCAAAGGCACGCTAACGACCCGCGCCGGAGTACTCATGGCGAGCGGCACGCCTGCTGATGCTGAGCGACTGATCCGATTCGGGATACTCGCAGATGCATTGCGAACGACTGCTGTTCCAGATTACAAAGATCAGGCCACAGAGGAACCTGCCCGAACGCATGCGGCGTTCTTAGAGAGCTATTTCTCTAACTATGTAGAGGGCACACGATTTTCTATCGAAGAAGCGCAAGGGATCGCGTTGCACAACGCGATAGTTCCCAATCGCCAAAAAGACTCACACGACATTCTTGGCGTCTTTAAGCTGATCCTGCATCCACATTTTCGAAGCAGCTTGCCAGCGCCTGTTGACATTCTTGAAGGCATAAAAGAGCGTCATCGGCTAATGCTTGAGCGCAGGCCCGAAGCTAGCCCCGGTGAGTTCAAAGAAGATACGAATTTCGCAGGTCAAACAAAGTTTGTCGAACCTGCTTACGTGAGGGGGACATTACTTGAAGCGGTGAAAATGGCGACAAGTGTGCCCGAGGGTTTGGCTCGAGCAATTTTTTATGCTTTTCTGGTTTCGGAGATACACCCATTCAATGACGGCAATGGCCGACTGTCTCGAGTGTTGATGAATGCTGAATTGTCACGATTGGGGCGTGCAAGGATCATTATTCCAACGCTGTATCACGAGCAGTACGTCGATGCACAGCGAGCTCTATCGCGTAGAAACGACCCCGAACCGCTCATTCGCGCGTTAAGCAGGATTGCCGAATGGGCAACGTTGTTTGATTACACCGACGTGCATAGCGTCATCATCGAAATCAAGAAGACGAATGCTTTTGAAGAGGACCTCCGCGAATTTCGACTTCTACGTCCAAATGGCAACACCTTCGCGTAGCTATGGGGCTGCAGACGGGTTGATGCCAGTCGGCGAATCAGTGGAGCAAGAGGCCTCAAGAAGATCCTTGAGATTGCTAAGCCTATCTTCAGTCACCCAAATAGGGATCAGGGAGAGGGAGCAACATGGGCTCTGATTGGTCTCGAAATTGGAAGCAGCCGCATCTGGCGAAGTTTGATGATCTTCAAATAACTGGCTGTTGACTAAAACAACTGGCGTCACCAACATGATCGCCAGTAACTTTTCGATGGAGGGTAAATTGGTGGGTAGAAATGAAAAACGCCCCGTGAGGGGCGTTTTTGCATGCTTTTTGGCGGAGTGGACGGGACTCGAACCCGCGACCCCCGGCGTGACAGGCCGGTATTCTAACCAACTGAACTACCACTCCTGATAGCTGTAACTTCTGCCAATTTGCTTAAGCAAGTTGGCCAAGTGCTACAAAACTTGGCGACCCTACGGGGATTCGAACCCCGGTACTCACCGTGAAAGGGTGATGTCCTAGGCCTCTAGACGATAGGGTCATAACCTGGACTGATTCTTTCGAATCGTTTCGACACTTGGTGGAGGTAAGCGGGATCGAACCGCTGACCTCTTGCATGCCATGCAAGCGCTCTCCCAGCTGAGCTATACCCCCCTTTGGTATAACGTTTTGCATTGCATTTCTGCATTTGCATTTCATCATGCCTCGTTGGTGTCGAGACTTGAATTATAGACAGAAATTTATACGATTTTCAAGCGCCCGATAATTTTTTCTCTCTGACTTAAGGCCAGCACAGCGTCCAAAGAGGGGGTCTGTGCAGTACCCATCACCAGAACCCGGACAGGCATGGCAAGCTGGGGCATTTTGAGTCCGGCTTCGGTCAAGGTTTCCTTGATCGCGCTCGAAATGGCGGCTTTATCCCATGCACAAGTCGCCAATTTCCCAGCCAACACAGCCAAGGCTGGCTTGATGGCTTCGGTGACATGCTGCGCCAATTCATCCGGGTTGGGCGTGACATCGATGTAAAAAACCGATATCCATTTGGCCAAAGCCACCAAGGTGTCGCATCGGTCTTTGAACAAGCCACAAAGGCTGGCCAGCCGGTCGTCGGCCTCAACGCCCAGCCTTGCCAAGAAAGGCCCTACCTGTTCGGCCAGTTCAGCATCGGCCATGGCTTTAAGGTGCTGAGCGTTGACCCATTTCAGCTTGGCCTCGTCAAATTGGGCGGCACTTCGACCCAAGTGATCCAAGTTGAACCATTCCAGAAACTGGGCACAGCTGAAGATTTCGTCATCACCGTGGCTCCAGCCCAAACGTGCGAGATAGTTGACCATGGCATCGGGAAGGTAGCCTTCATCGCGATAAGCGGTCACGGCTTTAGCGCCATTGCGTTTGCTCATTTTTTCACCCTGCTCGTTCAACACGGTGGGTAAATGTGCATAAATGGGCGGTTCATTGCCCAGTGCTTTGAAGATGTTGATCTGTCGTGGCGTGTTGTTGACGTGGTCGTCACCGCGAATCACATGCGTGATCCGCATGTCAATGTCGTCCACCACCACGCAAAAGTTGTAGGTCGGTGTGCCGTCCGGGCGGGCAATCACCAAATCGTCTAACTCGTCGTTGCTGATCTCTATGAGACCCTTGACCTTGTCATCCCAAGCCACCACACCACCCAAGGGGTTTTTGAATCGCAAAACCGGCCTCACCCCTTCAGGAATAGCAGGTAATGTTTTGCCCGGAGCCGGACGCCAAGTGCCGTCGTAACGGGGTTTTTCCTTGTCGGCCATTTGGCGCTCGCGCAAGGCATCCAACTCCTGCATGCTCATGTAACAGGGGTAGACGTGCCCTGCCGCCTGCAATTCGGCCAACACAGCTTTATAGCGGTCCATGCGCTGCATTTGATAGAACGGGCCCTCGTCGTGGTCAAGGCCCAACCAAGCCATGCCTTCAATGATCACATCAACCGAGGCTTGGGTCGAGCGGTCGAGGTCGGTGTCCTCAATTCGCAAAATAAAGTCACCGCCGGTGGCGCGGGCAAAGGCCCAGGGGTAAAGGGCCGAACGGATGTTACCGAGGTGGATAAAACCAGTAGGTGAAGGCGCGAAACGGGTGCGATTGTGGGTCATATCAGAGGGTATCCAGACCGCGGGAGAGGTCGTTTTGTACATCTTGCGGGTATTCGAGGCCCACAGCCACGCGAATCAAGCCCTGGCCAATGCCCGCCTCTTGGCGTTGAGCCTCGGTCAATCGGCCATGCGAGGTGCTGGCCGGATGGGCGACCATGGTCTTGGTGTCCCCCAAGTTGGTAGCCAGGGACAACATTTGCATCTGGTTCATCACATGGAAAGCCCGTGCACGAGATTCTTCGAGATCCTTGGCTTTCACATCAAAAGACAGCACCGCACCGCCGAGCCCCGACATCTGCCGCATCGCCAAATCGTGCTGGGGATGGCTGGGCAAGCCAGGGTAGTGGACACGGGCTACGGCCGGGTGTTTTTCAAGCCACTCGGCCAATATTTGCGCGCGGGCCGTCTGTGCGCGCATGCGCAAGTCCAGCGTTTCAAGGCCTTTCAGGACTACCCAGGCGTTGAAGGGTGCCAAGGTCATGCCGCCACTTTTGAGTACCGGCAAAAACTTTTCGGTGATCATTTGGTGAGATGCGCAAAGCGCTCCTGCCATGACCCGGCCTTGACCATCCAAGTATTTGGTTCCCGAGTGCATGATGATGTCAGCGCCCATGGCCACTGGGCGCTGCAAGGCCGGCGTGGCAAAGCAGTTGTCCACTGCGAACAGGGCCCCGGCGTTGTGCGCCATATCGGCCAAGGCCTGAACGTCACACACCTCGGTGAGCGGGTTGGTGGGTGTTTCGGCAAACAGCAAACGCGTATTGGGGCGAATGGCGGCTTGCCAAGCTTGCAAATCGGTCTGCGACACGAAGCTGGACTCGACACCGAACTTGGCCAAGTCGGACCCTATCAGCTTGATGGTTGAACCAAACATGGAACGGGAACACAGCACATGGTCACCCGCCTTGAGCAATCCCATGCACATCATCAGAATGGCTGACATGCCAGAGGCGGTGCCCATGGCGGCCTCGGTTCCCTCCATGGCCGCCAGGCGCATTTCCATGCTGCTGACAGTAGGGTTGCCATAACGGCCATAGGTGTAGCCTTCTTCGTCACCGGCAAACCTTCGGGCCGCAGCTTCGGCGGTAGGCTGAACGTACCCACTGGTCAGGTACAGCGCTTCTGAGTTTTCACCATATTGGCTGCGTTCAACAGCTGCACGAACCGCCAGGGTTTCAATGTGCAAATCGTCCAGTTTGGATTGTCCGGTCATGGCTGGGCCTTATACGGTGGCGTTGGGCAAAGCCAAACGCGAATGGTCATCGTCACCCTCCACCACTTGGAGTCGGGTTTCATTCAAACGGTTAATGTCTTCCGCCGAGATATCGCCAGTGACATAAATGCCGTCAAAACAAGATGCGTCAAAATCAGACAAGGCCCCTGCTGCGTTTTGACGGGCTTGTGCAACGGCTGTTTTCATGGCGTCGACATCTTGATAAATCAGCGCATCGCAGCCGATGATTTCCCGAATTTCATCAATGCTGCGGCCGTGCGCCACCAACTCTTCTTTGGTTGGCATGTCGATGCCGTACACATTGGGGTAGCGCACAGGTGGGGCCGCGCTGGCCATGTAAACCTTGCGCGCGCCAGCATCGCGGGCCATTTGAACAATTTCGCGACTGGTGGTGCCGCGCACGATGGAATCGTCCACCAGCAACACGTTGCGCCCTTTGAACTCGCTGGCGATCACGTTGAGCTTTTGACGCACTGATTTCTTTCGCACCGCCTGACCCGGCATGATGAAAGTACGGCCCACATAGCGGTTTTTGACGAAGCCCTCGCGGTACGGCAAACCCAGCAACTGGGCCAATTGGGCTGCACTCGGGCGACTGGATTCGGGGATAGGAATCACCACATCAATTTCATTCGGAGGTACCGTGGAGATGACGCGTTTGGCCAAGGTTTCGCCCAGATTCAAACGCGCTTGGTACACCGAGATGCCGTCCATCGTCGAGTCGGGGCGGGCCAGATAAACGTATTCAAAAATGCAGGGGCTCAGTTGCGCCGCTTCGGCGCATTGCTGGGCATGCATTTGCCCTTCCAAATCAATGTAAATGGCTTCGCCGGGTTGAACATCGCGCACGAACCGGTGCGATGTCCCCTCGAGGGCCACGGATTCACTGGCCAGCATCCAGGTCCCGTCCTGGCTTTGTCCGATGCACATGGGGCGAATCCCAAACGGGTCGCGAAAGGCCAACAAACCGTGACCCGCCACCATGGCAATCACCGCATAGGAACCTTTCACGCGGCGGTGTACGCCCTGCACTGCTGCAAACACGTCGCGCGTAGCCAATGGCAAGCCCCGTGTGGTTTTTTCCAATTCGTGCGCCAACACATTCAGCAAAACCTCGGAGTCGCTTTCGGTATTGATGTGTCGGTGATCAGTGGAGAACAACTCGGATTTCAGCGCGTGTGCATTGGTCAAATTGCCGTTATGTACCAAAACCAGTCCAAAGGGTGCATTGACATAGAAAGGCTGCGCCTCTTCGTCGCTGAAAGCGTTACCCGCAGTGGGGTACCGAACCTGCCCCAGCCCGCAGTTTCCCGGCAAGCTGCGCATGTTGCGGGTGCGAAAAACATCGCGCACCATGCCCTTGGCTTTGTGCATGAAAAACTTTCGGTCCAACTGCGTCACGATGCCCGCCGCATCTTGCCCCCTGTGCTGCAGCAGCAACAAGGCGTCATAAATCAACTGGTTGACCGGTGCGCTGCTGACAGCGCCGACAATTCCACACATACTTTTTTTCCGTCCACAAAAATCAAACGACTCTGAAAAATTCAGGGCAAATAGGTCACAAAGCTTGGGGGCAACAGCGGTTTTAGCCCGTTGAGCATCCGCTCCAACCAAACAGGGCCTTGCGCAGACGACCACCAGTCGTCACGAGAAAGACCCGTCAATTGCAACACCACGGTCAAGGCCAACAGCAGCACCACACCCCGCGCCAAACCAAAAAAACCACCCAAAGTGCGATCTACCGGACGCAAACCCACAGTTTCAACCAGTTTTTTGATGAGCCAGGACACCAAACCTGCCGCAAAGACAGTGAGCACAAAAACCAAGGTGAAAGCCACTGCGTATTGCAATGAATCAGAAGCGCCCTTCATCCAAGGCAGCCAGCCCACCACATCGGGTGCCCACCATTGCGCCACCACAAAAGCCGCCACCCATCCCGCTAGGGACAAAACTTCGTAAACCAAGCCACGCCACAACCCAACCACCATGGAGGCCAGCAAGACCCCCAATAAAATCCAGTCGGTGAGGGTAACCGCCATTTCAGAGCGTCAAGAGGGCTGCTGACAAATTGAGCTTGCGAATCCGGGCGGCCACTTTGTCCGCTTCCTCTCGCGTTTCAAAGGGCCCCACGCGCACACGGGTTGTGCTTTTGCCCTCTTTGCCTTCCACCACTTGGGTATAGGTTTTCAAACCGGCCTGCTCCAACTTGCTTCTGACATCGCGGACTTTTGCCGCATCGGTAAAGGCCCCTACTTGGATGACCACACGGCCAGCAGTTGCTTTTTCAGGCTTGCCATCGAGCAGCGCTTGGGCTTTTTCCCCATTGTCTTTGGCGGTGCTTGCGGGCGTTGGCTTTTCAGCTTTTACAGGGGCTGCTGGCTTGATTTCTTCTTTGGCGACCGACTCTTTTTTGCCCGCCGCCTCTTTATCCGCCGATTTTTCAGGGGAAGTGCTTACTTTTGATGTATCAACCTTGGGGTCGTTCTGTCCACCCGCTGGGGAAACCACCTCCTCGCGGTCATTCAAGCTGGCTTGGGGCAAGACAGCGCCTGATGGGAGTAAGGGTTTGGCAGGCGCTTGCTCTGCGGGCACTGGGGTGGAGCTGGACAGCGGCGGTGTGCTTTGCCGGTCAGGAATCAAGATGGGGGTATCGACCGACACCGGTCGGGGCTGGGTGTCAAAAATCAGCGGAAATCCCACCACGGCAAACAGCACCAAGACCACGGCACCCATCAAGCGATGACGCGCTCTGCGACGAACGACCTCGATGGTTTCTTTGGAGCCGGAATTGACCGCCTCGGCAGAATCGGATTGACCAGAAAATCTAAATTTGAAAAAGGCCATGCGGGGTGCTCAAGGGCTGAGATGTTTGGCTTGCAATCGCGGAATGCCGTCTTGCAAAACACCGCCCACGGTGTAGAAAGAGCCAAAGACAACAATTCTATCAGCCGGGTCTGCGGCATCCATCGCGGACTGCAGCGCCAGCATGGGCGTTGCATGAACGCTGGACGCTGTGTCGATTCGAGTGTTTTGCGACTGCCAGGTTTGCGCCAAATCGGCGGCCTTGGCGGCCCGTGGCAAAGGCAAATCAGTGAAATACCAGCGGTCGATCATGGGATTGACCTTGGCCAGCATAGGCAACAAGTCTTTGTCGGCCATGACGCCCAAGACGGCATGGGTGGTCGGGTAAAAACCCATGGCATCCAAATTGGCAGCCAGTGCGGCCACCGAATGCGGGTTGTGTGCGACATCCAACACCAAAACGGGCTGACCCGGCACAATTTGAAAGCGCCCAGGCAACTCCACCATGGCCAAACCGTTGCGCACCGCTTGCGCGGTGACAGGAATACGGGTACGCAGGGTTTCGAGCGCCGCCAATGCGCCCGAAGCGTTCACCAACTGGTTGGCCCCGCGCAAAGCCGGATAAGCCATGCCGCTGTACCGGCGTCCCCGCCCTGCCCAGGCCCATTGCAATTTGTCCCCCGAAAAGTTGAAATCTTCGCCCAATCGCCAAATATCGGCCACCAAGGCTGCAGCATGGTCCAACACGCTTTGCGGCGGCATGGGGTCACTCACAATGACCGGGCGGTTGGCACGCATGATGCCGGCCTTTTCTCGGCCAATGCTTTCACGGTCTTTACCCAACAGCGCAGTGTGGTCGATGTCGATGCTGGTGATCACGGCGCAGTCGGCATCAATGATGTTGACGGCGTCCAACCGTCCGCCCAAACCCACCTCCAAAATGGCCACATCCAGGTTAGAGCGGGCCATGAGGTGAAGAATAGCCAGGGTACTGAACTCGAAGTAGGTCAGGCTGACCTCTCCGCGCACGGCATCGACAGCAGCAAAAGCACTGGCCAAAGTCTCGGCCGAGGCCGATTCACCGTGCAGGCGACAACGCTCTTCAAAATGCACCAAATGGGGCGAGGTGTAAACGCCTGTGCGATACCCAGCTTGCAACAACACGGCCTCAAGCATGGCGCAGGTCGAGCCCTTGCCATTGGTACCGGCGACCGTGATGACCGGGCAGTCGAAGCGCAAATCCATGCGGTCCGCCACGGTTTTCAAACGTTCCAGACCCATGTCAATGGCCACGGGGTGAAGTTGCTCGCACCAGTCGAGCCATTCCTGTAAAGTCTTCATAGGCGGCGATTGTCGCCCAGTCTGCACACTTTCATCCTCAGCACACTTCATGGACCTCATTGTTTACGGCATTCCCAATTGCGACAGCGTCAAAAAAGCCAGGGCTTGGCTCTCGGATCATGGGCTGAGTGCTACTTTCCACGATTTCAAAAAACAAGGGGTCCCCCCCGAACAGCTGGATCGCTGGCTGACCGCGGTGGGCTGGGAGACTTTGTTGAACCGCAAGGGCACCTCATGGCGCAAGCTGGATGCGGCACAACAATCTAACGTGAAAGACAGCGCCAGCGCCAAAGAAGTCATGTTGGCACATGCCAGCACCATCAAACGCCCCGTCATTGCATGGCCATCTGGCAAAATTACAGCGGGTTTTGCGCCCGATCAATGGCCGCAGTAAATGCCAGCTTTGGATGGCCTGCCCTAAGGCGTCACTTGAACGGCAAGAAACAAAACTTTACCCAATCCCTTGTTTACAAATCGCTTGTCGGACATAAACTTCGGCTGGGTTCACTTTAAGACATGAAATTTATGAAAAAACTGACTTTGACCACTTTGTTGTGCCTCACAGCCTCTTGGGCACAAGCGCAAGAGGTTGGGCAAGTCATTTCACGTACGGCGGTTTACCAACAAGTGGTGGTGCCGCGCCAGACATGCACCCAATATCAGCCTCCGGCGCCACCCCAGACTTCCGGCGGCGGAGCCCTCATTGGGGCCATTGCAGGCGGCCTGATTGGTAGCCAATTGGGAGGAAACAACAGCAAAGGCCTAGCTGCCATGGCAGGTGTGGTGGGTGGCGCCATGCTGGGGGACAAAGTGGAAAGCCAATCCCCTCCCCCTGGCGCTCAAACCACCTGCACGACCCAAAACGTTTATGAAAACCGCCTGACGGGCTACAACGTGGTTTATGAATATGCGGGCAAGCAATACAACGTGCAATTGCCCCAAGACCCGGGGCCGACCATTCAGCTACAAGTCACGCCTGTAGGCCTACCTCGGTCTGAAGCACCCTCTCCCGCCTCAGCACCGGCAGCGGTTGTGATGACCCAGTTGCCCACGCCAACCACCACTTACATCAATGAATCTCGCGTGGTGTATGTCCCTGCACCGGTTTACCGGTATAACTCGCCCGTTCAAACCCATGTGAACTTGGGTTGGGGCTGGCACGGCGGTCACCGCCATGGACATTGGCGATAAAACCCGGGGCCGGGTTAATGGCATGGCCTGCAGAGTGGCCTAAAATGCCGGGTTGATTAGCCACAAAGGGTGTCTCAAGACGCCCTTTTCCTATTGACGCGGGCCATCACCCGCCCTTTGAAGCCACTCTCCATGACCACCGAAAAAATCGACGGCGTCTCCGTCAAAACCCAAGCCAATGTTTACTTTGATGGCAAATGCGTCAGCCACGGTCTGACGCTGCCCGACGGCACCAAACTCTCTGTGGGTGTGGTTTTGCCAGCCACTTTGACCTTTGGCACAGGCGCACCCGAGATCATGGAATGTGTGGGTGGCTATTGCGAATACAAACTCGAGGGCAGCAACGAGTGGGTCAAATCCAGCGCAGGCGAATCGTTCAGCGTCCCCGGCAATTCCAAATTCGAGATCCGCGTCACTGAGCCCTACCACTACATTTGCCACTACGCGTGAAGCGGCGGCTGATCGGAAACCCATGAGCACCATCCTGCAAAACCTGCCCAAGGGGCAAAAAGTCGGTATCGCCTTTTCGGGCGGTCTGGACACCTCCGCTGCCCTCTTATGGATGAAGCAAAAGGGCGCTCTGCCCTACGCTTACACCGCCAATTTGGGGCAGCCAGACGAGGCCGACTACAACGAAATTCCTCGCAAAGCGATGGAATACGGCGCTGAAAAAGCCCGCTTGGTCGATTGCCGCAGTCAACTGGCCCACGAGGGCATTGCGGCCATTCAATGTGGTGCGTTCCATATCAGCACGGGCGGCATCACGTACTTCAACACCACCCCGCTGGGCCGTGCCGTCACGGGCACCATGCTGGTGGCCGCCATGAAACAAGACGACGTCAACATCTGGGGCGATGGCAGCACCTTCAAAGGCAACGACATCGAGCGTTTTTACCGTTACGGTTTGCTCACCAACCCCAGCCTGAAAATCTACAAACCTTGGCTTGACCAGTTGTTCATTGATGAACTGGGTGGACGTGCCGAGATGAGCGCATTCATGACCGCCAACGGGTTTGGCTACAAAATGAGCGCCGAAAAAGCCTACTCCACCGACAGCAACATGCTGGGTGCCACCCACGAAGCCAAAGACCTGGAAAGCCTGGCCAGCGGCATGAAGATCGTCAACCCCATCATGGGCGTGGCATTCTGGAAGCCCGAAGTCGAGGTCAAAGCCGAAGAAGTGAGCGTGCGCTTTGAAGAAGGCATGCCGGTGGCACTGAACGGTGTGGAATACGCTGACCCGGTCGAATTGTTCCTGAAAGCCAACGAAATCGGTGGCAGACATGGTTTGGGCATGAGTGACCAGATTGAAAACCGCATCATCGAGGCCAAGAGCCGTGGCATCTACGAAGCCCCCGGCATGGCACTCTTGCACATTGCCTACGAGCGTCTGGTGACGGGCATCCACAACGAGGACACCATTGAGCAATACCGCATCAATGGCCTGCGTCTGGGCCGATTGTTGTACCAGGGCCGCTGGTTTGATCCGCAGTCCATCATGTTGCGCGAAACCGCCCAGCGCTGGGTGGCACGCGCCATCACCGGCACCGTGACCCTCGAACTGCGCCGTGGCAACGACTACAGCATCCTGAACACCGAGTCGCCCAATTTGACCTACCAGCCCGAGCGCTTGAGCATGGAAAAAGTGGAAGACGCCCCGTTCACCCCCCTCGACCGCATTGGACAGTTGACCATGCGCAACCTGGACATTACCGACACCCGCGCCAAACTTGGCATTTACGCCCATACCGGCCTGCTGTCGGTAGGCGATGGCCCGCACATCTACAAACTGGATGGCAGCGGCAAGAAGTGATTCTTTGATTGCATCAACAAAAAACGGCCTTCGGGCCGTTTTTTGTTGTGGGCGAGTTCTGCCTTGTCATTGCGGCCAGTCGGCCCACCTTAAATGACCACCGGCTCTGGCTCCAGCAGAATGCCGAAACGCTCGTACACACTGGTCTGAATGGCTTTGGCCAAAGTCATCACCTCGCCCCCGGTGCAAGGGTCGTCGCGCCCACCCCGGTTCACCAGCACCAAGGCCTGTTTTTCATAGACGCCTGCATGGCCAACGCTCTTGCCCTTCCAGCCACAGGCGTCAATCAGCCAGCCTGCGGCCAGTTTGATGCTGCCATCCGGCATGGGGTAATGCACCACTTTCGGGTCGCGGGCAATGATGTCGGCGCACTGCTCGGGGGTCACGCTGGGGTTTTTGAAAAAGCTACCGGCGTTGCCAATCACCTTCGGATCGGGCAACTTGGCACGGCGAATCGCGCAGACCCAGTCAAAAATCTGCCTTGCGCTGGGTGTCCGAATGCCGGTCTCGGCCATTTTGCGTTGCAAATCCAAATACCCCAGTTCGGGCTTCCAACGTTTGGGCAACGCAAAGCGAACGCGCAAAATCACTGCCCGTCCGGCCAAACCCAAACCCTCTGGGCCACCGGATGCATGTTTGAACACCGAATCACGGTAACTGAAACCACACTGCGCTGCATCGAGGCTAAACACCTCGCCCGTGAACATGTCCATGGCGTCGAGCGAGTCAAAACGGTCTTGCAATTCCACCCCGTAAGCACCAATGTTTTGCACCGGCGACGCCCCAACGGTGCCGGGTATCAGGGCCATGTTTTCCAAACCCGGATAACCGTTTTCCAAGGTCCAGTCCACTAACTTGTGCCAGTCTTCCCCCGCACCCGCCTCGACCACCCAATGTTTATCGGTTTCTGAAACTAGGCGAATTCCCGGGACCTCGACCTTGAGCACCAAGGCCTTGACATCGCCGGTCAAGACGATGTTGCTGCCGCCACCCAGAATTTGACGCGACAAAGTGGTCAATTGGGGGTCGGCCAACACGGCAAGCAAGTCGGATTCATCCCTTACACGAACCAATGCGTGTGCCTTGGCAGCGATGCCAAAGGTGTTGTAAGGCTGCAGGGGGACATTTTTCTCCAGGTTCATGGGAGAATTGTCGCATTCTCAACCTCGGATTTTTCCTGCCATGCCTTCCTTTGATACCGTTTGCGAACCCAATATGGTCGAAGTGCGCAACGCTGTTGACACTTCAGCCAAAGAAATTGGCACCCGTTTTGACTTCAAAGGCACCTCTGCCGCCATCGAACTCAAGGACAAAGAGATCACGATGTTTGGCGATGCCGAGTTTCAGCTCACGCAGGTCGAAGACATCTTGCGCAACAAGTTGACCAAGCGCAACGTGGATGTCCGTTTTCTGGACATTGGCAAAGTCGAAAAAATCGGTGGCGACAAGGTCAAGCAAGTGATCAAGGTCAAAAATGGCATTGAGACCGAAGATGCCAAAAAAATCACTAAACTCATCAAAGAAAGCAAGCTCAAGGTGCAAGCGTCTATACAAGGCGATGCCGTGCGTGTGACTGGGGCCAAGCGTGACGACCTGCAAGCCGCCATGGCTTTTTTGCGCAAGGACATGACAGAGTTACCTCTGAGCTTTGACAACTTCAGGGATTGATCTGTCCTGACCACGACTTGTCTGTCACCCCCGCCCCCTGACCTGTCACCCCCGACCCGATCGGGGGTCCATGTCTTGAATCCTGTCACCCCCGACCTGATCGGGGGCCCATGTCTTGAATCCTGTCACCCCCGACCCGATCGGGGGCCCATGTCTTGAATCCTGTCACCCCCGACCTGATCGGGGGTCCATGTCTTGAATCCTGTCACACCCGACCTGATCGGGGGTCCATGTCTTGAATCCTGTCACACCCGACCTGATCGGGGGTCCATGTCCCCTGCGGCGATGGATACCCGGTCACGCCGGGTATGACAATGAGGTGCGGTAGCGCGCCCCTGCGCGCGAATGACCGCCTGAGCTACTGCACACATTCGGCCGCAGGGGCAGCCTCCCACATTAGAAGAGTAAGACCACATTCGGCCGCAGGGGCAGCCTCCCACGGGGAAGTAAATTCGGCCGCAGGGGCAGCCTCCCACGGGGAAGTAAATTCGGCCGCAGGGGCGGCCTCCCACGGGAGGGTAGCTTCCCGCGGGTAGGGCGGCTGTTCGGTGTTAATTTGTGAGCCCGGCGGGCTCATCGAGAAAGCTGCCCGAGCGCAATGTGACTACCAAGGTATCGCGCCAACCTCCCGGCTGCTCTGGCTGAATCGGGGTGGTTTCGTGGATCACTCGGGTATCGTCCAACAACAACACAGACCAAGGCTCGCTTAGGGTAAAACGCTGCCCGCTGGGGCTGTCTATGTCAAAGACCCGGGTTTCGCCCCCTTTGATGCCGTGGCGACCAATTAAAAAGACCGCCACCCAGTCCACACCATCGCGGTGCGCCCCTTCGGGTGTGGGCCGACCTATGCCGTCGGTGGTGTCAATGCGAAACTGGTGCGCCTCGGTAAACCAGGTCTGTTCGCCTTGGGCTTTGGAGGCCACTTGGGCCAGCCAGCACAACAGTTTCTGCCAAGCAGCTTGCTGCACCACTTCGGGGGCCATCGGATCAAACCATCGTTGCATGCCACCATGCAAAGCGTTATAGGACACAGGCTGCCAATGGGCGCGGTGAGGCACCGCTTGCAAAGCATGCGAGTTGACTTGAAAACTGGCATGCCGACGGCGGCGATAGCGCCCGCCATCTTTCAGGTATTGGTCGGGCAGCAGATCCTGCCAACTGGACTCCAAATGTTGCAGGGCATCCAAAGAAATACCCGCCATCTTGCAAACACTGGCCGCTTCCAGCACCGCAAAGCCTTGCGCAGAGAGCGTACTGTCAAGTTGGTCAGGGGAAGTTAATGGGGGCTGGAGCGTTTGCTGGGGCATGAAATCATCCGAAAATTCAAGCGAAGCCTGCAAGCATAACGCCGGAGACGTCCAAAAAAAACGCCCCCTGCCAAGGGGGCGCATTAATTTAGCGTGGGGGACGGAATAAATCAGGCGTAGCGCTGGCTGGCGAGTTTGGCTCCCTCTGCCAATGCCTTCAGCTTGGCCTCGGCCACCTGGCGGCTCATAGGGGCTAAGCCGCAGTTGGTGCAAGCGATCAGGCGGTGCTTGGGCACAAACTGCAGTGCGCGGCCAATGGTGTCAGCGATTTCCTCAGGCGTTTCCACCACCGGGTTGGCGACGTCAATCACCCCCACCATCACGTCTTTGCCCTCTAAGAGTTTCATCATTTCCATCGGCACATGCGAGTGCATGCATTCCAAGCTGACCTGCTGAATGCTGCTTTTAGCCAAGGCCGGAAACACTTTTTCGTACTGTCGCCATTCTTCACCCAGCGTCTTTTTCCAGTTGTTGTTGGCCTCAATGCCGTAGCCATAACAAATGTGAACGGCCGTGGTGCAGGTCAGGCCTTGTGCAGCGCGCTCTAAGGCTTTGACACCCCAGTCTGCGGCTTCGTCCATGTAGACATTGAATGCGGGTTCGTCGAACTGAATGATGTCCACCCCATCGGCCTGCAGCGCCAATGCTTCTTGATTGAGCAGATCGGCAAAGGCCATGGCCATCTTGACTTTGTCACCATAAAACCGGTCGGCCACGGTATCCACAATGGTCATCGGGCCAGGCAGGGTGAATTTGAGTTTCTTCTTGGTGTGGGCGCGGGCCAGTTGAGCCTCGAAAGCGTGCACACGGCCTTTCAGCCGCAGGGGGGCAATGACCTGGGGAACTTGCGCGTCGTAGCGGTTGTTGCGGATGCCCATGGTGACTTTGTTTTCAAAATCAATGCCCTCCACCTGCTCGACAAAGCCATGCACAAAATGCTGGCGGGCTTGCTCACCGTCACCGATCACGTCCAGCCCGGCGTCCTCTTGCGCCTTGATCCAGAGCAATGTGGCATCGGCTTTGGCTTGCTGCAGTTCGGGGCCTTGGGTTTTCCATTGGGGCCAGAGTTTTTCGGTCTCGGCCAACCAGGCGGGTTTGGGCAAGCTGCCAGCGATTGCGGTGGTGAACATGAAAATTCCTTTGTCGTAAAAATGGTCAGGCATGGGCTGCCAGTGCAAATTCTTGCGCCAGCAGTTCGTAAGATCGATCTTGGGCTGCGGGGTCATGGGTCCAGGTAATGACCACCAACTCATCCACCTCCTGCCGCGCCGCCAGTTGGCGCAGTTTGCGCCCCACGGTCTCGGCGGAGCCTATCAGGGCCGAGTCGCGCATCCGCTCCAATGCAAACTGCTCGGCAGGGCTGTAATCACGCGCTGCCTCTTTGGGCGGCAACAAGGGGCCAATGCGGCCCAGATTGCGGTCCATTTTCCAACGGGCCCGGCTTTCAAACAGGTGCAGCGCTTCGGCATCGGTGTCAGCTGCAAGTGCCCACACACAAAGTGCCGCATAGGGTTTTTGCAAGCCAGCACTGGGGCGAAATGTTTCACGGTAGATTTGCAAGGCCTCGTCGGCCCCCTGCCCATCGGTGATGAAATAGGCAAACGCGTAGGGCAATCCCAAGTGGGCCGCCAATTGCGCGCCATAGTCTGAGCTGCCCAACATCCAGACTGCGGGCACGGTGTCGGACTGGGGGTAAGCAAACACATTGTGCCCAGGGTGCCCAACGGGCAAGTTACGTCCACTGACCCAGGCTTGCAATTCCATCACTTGTTGCGGAAACCGCTCGGAGGCGCTGCGGTCGGGGTTCAAAAGTTGCGCGGTGCGGCCATCGCTGCCGGGGGCTCGCCCCACCCCCAGATCAATGCGCCCGGGGGCCAACGCGTCCAATACCCGAAACTGCTCGGCCACTTTAAGCGGCGCATAGTGCGGCAGCATCACCCCTGCACTGCCCAAACGGATGCGCTCGGTGCGGGCGGCAATGGCGGCCATCAAGACTTCAGGGGCCGTGCCCACAATGCTGGGGTGGCTGTGGTGTTCACTGACCCAAAAACGTTCATAGCCCCAAGCCTCTGCTTTTTGGGCCAGTGCCAAGCTCTGCCGGATCGTGGCGTCCTGACCTCGGCCTGCGCCCGCAGCAGATTGATCAAGGATGGAAAGTTTCAGGCTCATGGGGTTTGGCTCAGGGTGGGCTCAAGATTGGGATGGGTTGTTGGCAGAGGCCAGTTCGGCCTCTTGCAAAGCCCGCCACATCACTTTGCCACTGCCACTTTTGGGCAATGCATCGACAAAACTGACAGCACGCGGGATTTTGTAGACCGCCATATTCTCACGACACCAGTCCATGATGTCTTGCGCCGTCACTTTGTCCTTGCTGTCAGGTCGTAATACCACCACCGCCTTGACCGATTCACCCCGGTAGGCATCCCGCGTGGCGATGATGCAAGCCTCTTGAATGGCCGGATGCCTGAACATCAAGGCCTCCACCTCGGCCGGCCAGACCTTGAATCCGCTGGCATTGATCATGCGTTTCAGGCGGTCGGTCATGAAGAAATAACCCTCATCGTCGACCCGGCCCATGTCACCCGAACGGAAAAAGCTTTTGCCATCGCGCTCAAAAAAGGCCGCTGCAGTTGCCTCCGGGCGCTTCCAATACCCCTTAAACACCTGCGGCCCGCTGATCACGATTTCTCCCGATTCGCCTGCGGGCAGTTCAAGCAAGGTGTCTGGGTCCACGATGCGCGAGTCGACGCTCATGAAAGGGATGCCCAAGCATTGTTTTTTGGGCGCGTCGGGGGGGTTGGTATGTGAAGGCGCTGCCGTTTCGGTCAGGCCATAGCCCTCCACATAACGCAATCCAAACAGATCGATCAAGCGCTGCGCCACCGCTTCGGGCATGGCCGCCCCGCCGCCGCCAATGTAGACGAGGCTCGTTAGGTCATAACGATCCAGACGCGGACTGCCCAGCAAATCAATCACCATGGTCGGGATGTTGGTCCAGTGGGTCACGCGCCATTTGGAGATCAAATGCCCAGCCACATCCCGGTCCCAACGCGGCATGATCACCAGGCAAGAGCCCAGCAAAATATTGGTGTGCATCAGGCTCACCATGCCGGTAATGTGAAACATGGGCACCACACACAAGGTGACGTTTTCGGGCGTACCACCGCCCCACAAGCCACTGGCCATGGCGTTGTGCATGAGGGTTCCATGGGTATGCATGCAACCTTTGGGCAAACCTGTGGTGCCACTGGTGTAGGGCAAAACCGCCAGATCATCCGGGCCGGCTTGTGGCGCAGGTAACTCGATCGTCTGTGATTGCGACATCAGGTCAGACCAGTCGTGGACTTGCCCGGACATCAAAACAGGGCTTTCACGCTGAGGCAAAAGCCAAGCACGCCAGGTTTCCGGCAAATCGTCAGAAGTAACAAGTTCGGGATCAAACACATCCGTAAAGTGCGTGATCACCAAATGTTTCAATCGTTGCTCGGGGGGCAAGGCGTTGCTGGCTTGGGCCAGATCTGCAGCCAAATCAGCTGTGGTCAACGCCACCCGGGTATCCGGATCGATGATGTAGTGCTTGAGCTCCTCGGCCCGGTTCATCGGGTTCACCGGCACCACCACGGCATCCAAACGAAGAATCGCGAAATGGGCAATGACCCACTGAGGGCAGTTTTGCATGTTCAGCACCACGCGATCCCCAGACTGAACGCCAAGGCCTGCCAATTGCCCGGCCAAGCGCTCGGCACTCAACTTCAACTCTCTGAATGTCCATACCCGGTCCATAAAAACCAGCGCCGCTTTGCCTGGGTAACGCAAGGCGCTGATGGCCAGATTGGTCCAAAGCGAGGTGGCCGGGGGGGTGATTCTGGCTGGCAAACGCGCGGGCCAAACAGCAGCATGTGCGGACATCAGCAGTCTCCAGAAATGGTTGTTTGCTGCATGGTAAACGCCCTCTGGTGTCAGTACAGATCGGACTTTGTCACAGTCGGGACCACCACTGCAAAAAGAACGGTCAATTTTCCCAGTCCACCCTTTGCCACATCCGAAACCGTTGAATGGATGGCTTTTAAACAAATCTTAACGGGGTAGTTAATAAAATAAGTAATTACAAATTTAATTGTACTATTTGATACTTTTTATGTATAGTAAGCCTCTCATTCACGATTTTATTAAGAAAATAGACATCATGCAAACAAACAACACACTCGACACCCCGGAAGACTATTGCGGTACGACCTACGCCGCCAAAATGCTCGGCCTCTCGGTGGGGACCATCCAGACGCTGGTCGAAAAAAATGAACTTGAGGCATGGAAAACACAAGGTGGCCACCGTCGGATTTCGATGCCCTCCATCCGCGAATACCAACGCAAGCACAACATGCTGACCGTTCAAGCTGAGGCGCGAGACAACCGCCTGCGTGTGTTGCTGGTAGAGGACGATGCCGTCACGCGCGAACTGTTGCGTGGTTATTGCAACCGGTCCAACATGCCTGTGGACTGCACAGCCATGTCATCCGGCCTGGAAGCCTTGATCGACATCGCCAGCATCAAACCAGATGTTTTGATCACCGACCTGGATATGCCCGGCATCGACGGTTTCGAGTTGTTGCGCATCCTTCGCCAAAACCCCTTGTTCAACCGCATGACCAGCTTGGTCCTGTCGGCCCTGACCCAAGAAGAAGTCGATGCCAAGGGCGGCCTGCCTGAGGGCACCATATTCATGCCCAAACCCATCAATATGGATTGGTTCAACGGCTTTTTTACCGCTTACCTGGCCAGCCGATACATGGACATGCCCGCACAAGAGACGGCTAAAGCCCCCGTGCTAGCAGAAGCTTGACTGTGGGTACAAGTCTGCAAAAAGGCCTGTAACTTGAGCAGGCTTGTGCGTTGATTGCGTCAATACAACGACGCCAAGCAGCTGCTTTGTCAGCAATTGGTTACCCAAAACGATATAGTAGATACTTAAAACTATAAGTAAAAGGCATTGAGATGAGCAACTGGTATCTGATTCACACCAAGATCCGCCAAGAACGGGTTGCTCTGGAAAACCTCGAGCGCCAAAGTTTTGAGTGTTTTTTGCCCTTGATGCGTGCAGAAAAGCTGCGACGCGGCGCACTGCAGGTGGTGCAAGAAGCGCTGTTCCCCCGTTACCTGTTCATCCGCTTGGGCACAGGGCTGGAGTCACAAAGCTGGACCCCTATCCGCTCAACTATGGGCGTGAGCCGTTTGGTCACTTTTGGCCAAACGCCCGCCAAGATAGACGACGAGTTGATTGCCCAGCTACAGGTCAAATCGGATTCGACCGAAGTGCAACTGCGTCACTTTGCGCCTGGCGAGCAGGTCGTAGTGACCGATGGTCCGTTTGTGGGGGTGGAGGCCATCTACCAAATGGCCGACAGCGAAGGCCGGGTGATGGTGCTGCTCAATATCCTGAGCAAGCAAGTGAAGATGTCGGCGCTGCCGGGCAACATCCGCAAAGTTAACTGAGTTCTGCCTAAGGGCAGATACCGCTCAGAGCCGCCCACGCCCAGAAGGCAGCAGTTATTCGATCTTTGTTTACACCTAATACTGATAGGACAAGTTTTTGTATTCGATCCGCTTGTAGCTGCTGGATTGAACGAAGTGCTAATGCTGCTCTATCAACCCCAAAACTTCATATGGGGACGTGGCATGTCAGTGAAAATCGGCAATGCCAATCAGTCTCTGACCGATCGATAAATCCAAGGTACCTCAGTTTCGGGGATAGGGAAATTCGTCGATGCTGACGCACAACATGAGCGAATCATGCTTTGAGAAAAGTGGCCTCAACGCAACACCAGCTTCCGATTGGGCCGAACGAACAAAAACGTAATAGGCGAGCACCAATGAAAACGGACCAAACGGGCATAGATAGTGACATAGCCCAACGCAAACACCAAGCAACTCATGGCGGCAAACGCAGTACTGTGACCCACAAGCAATGCCACCAATACGGCAGGTATGGTTCCAACTGCCAGCACTAAACCCGTGATCGAGTTGCGCATGCGATCGACCATCTTGGGTTCATCCGGATAAACACGTCCCAGAATCGGTTTGACCACGCGACGCATCATCAGTGTGTGCAAGTGCAAACGGTCCGGGTGACCCGGGTTAACTTTGGTCATTCGGCGTCGGTAGATGCTGAAGAGCACTTCCGTCACAGGGTGAATACAGATCAGCAATGGGGCAAAAGCCGAAATACCAGTGTTGCGCTCGATCAGCAAAATACTGGCCCATGCCAAGGCAAACCCGCCAAAGTAGCTGCCACCATCGCCCAAGAACAAATGCCCCCACGGCCAATTGACCAGCCAAAAACCCAGCATGGCCATGGCAATGGCTAAACAGGCAAACGCCAAATTGACATCCCCCACAATGGCAGCCAACAAAGACAAACCGATGAACGCAATGACCACAAACCCGCTGGCCAAACCATTGAATCCATCGATGATATTGACCGCGTTGGCCACGCCCCCAACAGCAAATGCAGTGAAGGCCACAGAGATCAAGGTGTAACCCAACAGGCTGTCGAGCAGGGGAACGTCTACGCTGGTCAAAGAAACACCCGTCAGCATCCACCCCAACACCCCTGAGGCCATGGTGGCTAGCAGTCGCGCCATCACGCCGACCCTTTTGGTCACATCCTCCGCCAAACCAAAACCAAAGGCGGGCAAACCCGCCAACAAAATTGTGCTCAAAATATCGGCACGTTCAGCCTGAGCCACCAAATACGCAGCCACAACGCCCACAAAAATGGAAATTCCGCCCACTCTGGGCGTCGGTTTTGTGTGGTTCTTTTGAATGCCCACCAAGCCATCCATCGAAAAATGGCCATGCCAATTCTTGGTTATGACCAATAAAAGAGCTACCAGAAATGCAACAAAACCAGCGACGTACACGGAGGGCGGAAGGCTGGGTAGGCTGGGTATAGACATATTGGCTACAATTATAAATGCCCGCCCACTCAAGGCCTTAGGCTAAAAAAATATTAATCCTGTCTATCGCGTTACCCCATAAACCAGTATTCCCAACCACTCATGCAGAGCGGTTTCGTTGATCGTGCCGCTATCAGACAGTAGGGTTGTCTTTGGCGATAAAGCCAGCGATTTCATCAACAGACGCGAGCGCCGTCTTGGTCCACTTGATCACCATAGATCAAGCGCCGTATTTGGCAAATACCGCTTTGACTTGCTTGTCGGTTGCGAATTCGCCTGCATCGGCCTCCTTGATGCCTTCATGAATGTCACGAATCTGCCAGGATTCACTCTGCACATAGTTGGTCAGCGCATCGATGGCCAAAAAGCTCTTGGTCCGGGCGGTCGCCTTGGCCAGCTCTTCGATCTGGTTGTAAAGCGCCTCGGGCAGGCGTACGTTGATGGTTCTGGCGGTCATGGCGTAACACTCCTGTGCATGTGTAATACAGTGCATTATCCACTCCACAAAGCCAAAGGGAAAGGTGGGCGACCTCTTCCCTGAGCAAGAGACCCCAACCTAATCAGACTACGGCAATTGCAAGAATTGCATTTTCCAGCTTGTTGCCGCTGAGCGAAAATAGCGAAAAACAGCGACTGTTTAGGCCCAAATCGGGTCACCTGGAGGGTGTGTGGGGAGACCAACGCGCCGCAGGCAGATCGCGTAAGTGGTTGGTGGAAAATGGAAAAAAGAAAGGGGTCAAACTCAGCGATGAATTTGACCCCAGGTGGTGATTGGTGGATCAATCAGTCAATTGAACCCAGATCCACCGCTCCCCCATGTCCGAGAAATATACCTAATGTCTCAGGACACGCTCATAAAAGGGCCATCAATACGGTTCAAGAATTTCCAGCTCGTCACTAACAGCAACAGCGACCGATCAGACGCCATCGCGTCTGCGTAAAAGCGACGGGTGTTGACTCCTAGCCTCTTCAACCGCTGCAGATATGACAATCAAATTATCGGATTCGCTCGCGTTCACAAGCATGAGTATCGTCCCACGCAAATCATGCACCTCCTCCGTTGAAGCCTTCTTTGGCTCAGTAAGGTACTCTCGATTCCAAGAAACGCCGCGCAGTGCCTCGCGCGCGCGCAGGGAAATCCAATCCAGTCTTTTTGTTGGTTGCCGAGCTGCATTTGCAATCCTCGAAATATGATCCAGCGCATCTCGCAGGAGAGCAATCTCTTCATCCGGGTTCATCTTTTGCATCTCCATATTTCGAAATTAACCACTCAGGCAGACAACAACTTAATGTAGCGGTCGTAGCTGAAACTCCGGTTCTTTTTGTTCCCGGTCGTCTCCGTGATCAGTCCTAATTCCTCTAGCGTTTTCACAGCTGCATTGGCGGTTGGGAAGGTCGTTCCCAAGGCGGTCTTCACTCGCTCTACCGTAAAGCGGGGCATCATTGGCAGCATCTCAAAAAGGCGATATGCAGCCGCCCCGCTCTTTGTCGCTTCCAACAGTTTCCTGCGATCTGCGGCAACCAAGGAGGCGATCTTAACGATGTTCTCCTCTGCCTGGTTGGCTGCGACTCGGACGCCCTCCAGGAAGAAGCGAACCCAGGACTCCCAATCCCCGTCTACCCGGATCCCGGACAGGAGTCGGTAGTACTCGCTCTGGTGCTCCTTCAAGTAGCCACTCAAATACATCAGCGGCTCAGGCAAGAGTCCCAAGTCTTCAAGTAAAGCCGAAATCAGCAGACGCCCGATACGGCCATTGCCATCCAGGAACGGGTGAATGGTCTCAAACTGGGCGTGGGCAAGTGCAATCCCAACCAGAGGCGGCAGTCCCCTGCCCTGACCAGAAACCTCCTCGTCTTTGCGTGGCTGGTCATGAATGAACTTCTCCAGATCGCTCATCAGGACCTGGACCTTATCCGCTGGCGGAGGCACGAAGACGGCGTTGCCTGGCCGGGTTCCACCAAGCCAATTTTGAGAGCGCCGAAAAGCACCTGGTTGTTTGCCCGTCCCCCGAACTCCGTTAAGTAGAAGCTTGTGGGCTTTGCACAGTAGTCGAACGCTGATGGGCAACCCCTTGGGGTCGCGCAGGTTGTCCCTCACCAACCGGTAGGCAGCGATGTAGTTGGTGACTTCCTCTACATCGTCGGTGTTGCTCACTTCAATCCCGGCCTCGTCATCAAAGAGGTCCGTGATCGTGGCTTGCGTTCCTTCGATCTGGGAGGTCAGCAAGGCCTCCTTGCGGATCGCGCTGTAGAGGAGCCAGTCCACAGACGGCACCAATCCCGAAACTCCTGAGAGGCGCGCCAGGGCCATCTCCGCCCGGTGGTTCAGTTCCGTAAAGACCCCTGGCTCCAGCGCAGGCTTGCTCGGCGGCAGTGCATTCGGGACGAACGCCTTCACCACCTCCCCAAGGGTGGTGGATTCGACATAGGTTCCGGTTGCCCGCTTCATTAACAAGGTTCCTTTAATTTGATTTCTTCATTTTAAAGACTTCTTTAATACCGTACAAGACAATTAAAAAGATCTTTAACAACTCCTCAACTTCCCTTCTAGAGTTGGCACTCCCTGTCCTAGGTTAAATAAGCAGTATTACTTCTAATTTATTCGTCGTTCTTGGTCAAACGACGGTTCAGGGGAAATGAAGCAGTCATCGGAGACTCGCTACATCGAATGATCGGTATGCACGACTACATTCGCACAAGCAAGAATTCCTGAATGGCCGCAACGAACCTGAAGTTAACCGTCGAACTCACAAAGACCGCGGCACATGCGGTTTTCTTTGTCAATCGGCACCCATTAGTATGGTTCAACTAGGGGCCAAAATACTATATGGATCAGATACTTAGCCCAATTCCAGTCCCCAAGGCATACTGAGAAACTTGAGAAAAATTGACCCCCTCGGCTGGGCTAAAAGAACCGAATGGGGAAGCCGGATCCGCAAGACGATGCCCGGGAAGGCGCAACCACTGGGGCTTCCGGGCAAAAAAAGGGGACTGAGAAAATTCAGTCCCCTAGTGAATGGTGGTGCCTCGACACCACGCATCAAACAACACTCTCACGGCCCCTGATGGCTGCGAAGGGTATGTCGATATTCTGCCGTAAACCCCGGTGACATTTCCTGAAAAGCAGCGAAACCCTCAGCCGTACTCAACGCTCCCATGCTTATTTTCTAGGCACTTCAGGCAAAAAACCTCGGCATTGAAGTCC
>Ga0315903_10001121_pt1 | contig 40582 bp, 41 predicted proteins | sample LakEriMetagenome_7_FD_203524 | JGI IMG/M metagenome (GOLD analysis project Ga0315903, IMG submission 203524) | Freshwater fungal communities from buoy surface, Lake Erie, Ohio, United States - Buoy 2 MA119 | ecosystem: Environmental > Aquatic > Freshwater > Lake | place: USA: Lake Erie, Ohio... | reverse complement strand
CAGTCTTTCCTGTGCCGTGTGGCAAGTTAACTGTTCCGCGAATTGCTTGATCGGCCTTCTTTGGATCTACGCCAAGAACGAGTGCAACTTCAACAGTTGAGTCGTACTTAGTAGTTGTTGTCTCTTTGGCAAGTGTTACTGCCTCAAGCGGTGTGTAAAGGTGGTCCTTCTTAACCTTCTCTGCTGCCGCTGTATATTTCTTTGAGCGCTTCATATCTTCCTCATTCCTAAATCTTTCGATTTAGCTAGTGGTTGTGGTTAACGAACCAGCGAGGTTCTCCCACATCTACTTCTCACGGTGAGAAGTAGAAACTTAATTAACCGACAGTGATACCCATTGAGCGAGCAGTACCGGCGATGATCTTGCTTGCTGCATCAATGTCATTTGCATTGAGGTCAGCCATCTTGACCTTTGCGATCTCCTGAACCTGAGCCATGGTGATATTTGCAACCTTGGTCTTGTGTGGAACTGGTGATCCCTTTTCAACTCCGGCAGCCTTCAAGATAAGACGTGATGCTGGTGGAGTCTTAGTGATAAATGTAAATGAGCGATCTTCGTAGACAGTGATCTCTACCGGAATGATCTGACCCTTTTGAGATTCAGTGGCAGCGTTGTAAGCCTTCACGAACTCCATGATGTTGACACCATGCTGACCAAGGGCAGGACCTACTGGTGGTGCAGGTGTTGCTGCGCCAGCTTGGATCTGCAACTTGATGAATCCGGTTGCCTTCTTCTTTGGTGCCATTTTTTTATTCCTTTTCTAGTTTTCCGGTAATTAAATTTTCTGTACTTGTGCGAATGAAAGTTCTACTGGTGTTTCGCGTCCGAAGATTGAAACAAGAACCTTGAGTTTTGCTTGCTCAGGCATGATCTCGGAGATTGATGCTGGAAGCGTTGCAAATGGGCCATCCATAACGGTGACTGATTCGCCAACTTCGAAATCAACGACGCGGATATCGGCCTTGTCAGATTTCTTAACAGGGCGTGGAGCAAGAATCTTTTCTACATCATCCATGCTTAGTGGGCTTGGGTGATGTGCGTTTCCGACGAAGCCTGTAACGCCTGGTGTATTGCGAACTGCAGACCAAGACTCGTCAGTTAGCTCCATGCGGACAAGAACGTAGCCTGGGTAGATATTGCGCTTAACCTGCTTGCGCTGGCCGTTCTTGATTTCCATAACTTCTTCTTCAGGAACTTCGATCTGGAAGATGAAATCTTCCATGTGAAGTGAAACTTTGCGGTTATTGAGGTTATCGCGAACCTTCTTCTCGTAACCTGCATATGAGTGGATTACGTACCAGTCGCCGATCGCTGCGCGAAGGGTGCGACGGAATTCTGCATTTGGATCGTTCTCATCTGATTCGAGGTCGCCATCTTCATCGCTAGCGAGCGCAAGATCATCAACAGGTGCGTCGGTGAGAACTACTTCCTCAACGATTTCTGGTGTAGCAACCTCAGCAACGATCTCGTCGGCATTTGCCGCAAGCGCTGCTTCGAAAGCATCAGGTGTCTGGTTCTCGGTCATTGTGTTCCTTACCCAAATACCCAGAAGACGAGCTTGGTGATTACCAAGTCAAAGATAGATACGACTGCGATAACGAAGGTTACGAAGACCATTACAACTGCTGTGTATGTGCTCAGCTGCTTACGTGTTGGCCAAACTACCTTGGTGAGTTCGGAAACGACTTGGCGATAGAAAAGGCCAACGCGCGCAAATAGACCGAGCTTCTCGGCAACTTGTTCTGTTGACTCTGTCATCGTCGTTCCTTTCAATCGGTAAATCAATCGGTTAAAACTTCGTAAAACTTTTACATCTTTATTACTAATCTTTTAAAACTTCTTGCAGGGCAGGAGGGACTCGAACCCCCAACCGGCCGCTTTGGAGACGGCAACTCTAGCCAATTGAGCTACTGCCCTTCGCGAGGGCATGACAAAACCCTAGGGAATTGCAAATCCTCGTGAGCGTCGAAGTGTAGAGGGTCAAAGGGGGGTAGGTAAAACTCGCGCTCAATTCTGCCCGCGCATAGGGCAGACTTCGCCTATGAGCAGAGTTTCCGCACGTATTGCCGCAATCGCAGAATCAGCCACTTTGGCGGTAGATGCAAAGGCCAAAGCGCTTAAGGCAGCAGGCCGTCCAGTTATTGGTTTTGGAGCAGGTGAACCTGATTTTCCAACGCCTGATTACATCGTTGAAGCAGCTGCTGCTGCAACGCGCGTTGTTGCAAATCATCGCTACACACCTGCTGCAGGTCTTCCAGAACTTCGCGAAGCAATTGTCGCCAAGACAAAGCGCGATTCAAATTATGAAATTACCGCTGACCAAGTACTTGTAACTAATGGTGGAAAGCAAGCGGTCTACCAAGCATTTGCATCGATCATTGATCCGGGTGATGAAGTTCTTCTTCCATCTCCTTTCTGGACAACTTATCCAGAGTGCGTGCAACTTGCCGGTGGAAAGACTGTCGAAATCTTTGCTGATGAAACACAGAATTATTTAGTAACTGTTGAACAACTAGAAGCCGCCCGCACATCAAAGACCAAGGCGCTTCTTTTCTGTTCACCATCTAACCCAACGGGTTCGGTTTACTCTGTCGAGCAGATAAGGGCGATCGGCGAATGGGCGCTTAAGAACAATATCTGGATCATCGCTGACGAAATTTACGAACACCTGCTTTATGACGGTGCTACTGCGCCATCAATGCCCGTTGTCGTTCCTGCACTTGCCGACACCACCATCATCATTAATGGTGTTGCTAAGACTTACGCGATGACTGGTTGGCGTGTGGGCTGGATGATCGGGCCAAAGGATGTAATCAAGGCGGCAACTAACTTGCAGTCACATCTATCTTCAAATGTTTCTAACGTTTCACAGCGCGCTGCAATTGCAGCGCTAACTGGAGATTTATCAGCAGTTCATAAGATGGGCGAGGCGTTTAACCGTCGCCGCACATTGATTGTTGGACTTCTCAATGAGATTCCAGGGTTTGTCTGCCCAACACCAACAGGTGCTTTCTATGTTTATCCATCGGTTAAGGGTGTACTCGGAACAACTATCCGCGGCAAAACTCCAAAGACTTCTGCAGAACTTGCAACGCTTATCTTGGAAGAAGTTGAAGTTGCCGCTGTTCCAGGTGAAGCCTTTGGTCCATCTGGTTACTTGCGTTTCTCTTATGCAACTAGCGATGAAGATATCGTCGAAGGTATCGGCCGTATCAAGAAGTTAATTACTGAAGGTTAAGCCCGATCAGATTTACTTCAGGCTCTAAGGTAATTCCGAACTTATCCTGAACATGCTGCTGAGCGCTCTTTGCAAGGGATGCAATATCTTGCGCGGTTGCATTCGCTGCATTTGTTAGCGCAAGGACATGTTTACTTGATACTCGCGCTCCCCCAAAGGTATCTCCCTTTTTAATTCCAGAGTTTTCAATGAGCCAAGCAGCGCTAGTTTTAATCCGTCCATCTGCTTGTGGCCAACGAGGTGCGGCTGCTGGCAACTTCGCAGCAACTTCTGCGGTAACGATTGGATTTGTAAAGAAAGATCCGGCTGACCAAGAGTCGCGATCGCTGGGGTTTAACAACATTCCCTTTGCAGCACGGAGTTCAAGTACAGCTTTGCGAGTTGCGGCTACTGGGGCCTTTTCGCCAACTGCAATCTCTAATTTAGTTGCGAGTTCTGCATAAGTAATTGGTGTTGTTTCAACTCCGATTCGAAGTTGAAATTGCACCTCGATTACAACGTAGCGACCCGGATGAGATTTAAAGTAAGAATTGCGATAGGAAAATTCGCATTCTTGGTTTGTAAAAGTCTTAATCGCCTTTGCTTGGCGATCGTAAGTGCGAACCTGTGTAATGAATTCACTTACCTCATGGCCATATGCGCCGATATTTTGAATTGGAGCGGCGCCAACTGTTCCTGGGATTCCACTAAGAGTTTCTAACCCTGCGAAACCTCTTTCGATACTTATTTGAACAAATTTATCCCAGTTTTCGCCGGCTCCGATTGCCAGTGTTGCGCCGCTACATGCATCGACCTCTGACTTCAGCGCGTGATTGGTAATTCGAATTACCGTTCCATCAAAACCGCTATCTGCAACCAAGATATTGGTTCCGCCGCCGATGATTAAGACTGGGGTATCGCCTGCAGCTTCGATCGCCGCGATAATTTCAGATTCATTGTGGGCGTCGACAAAATTCTTTGCGGGGCCGCCTACGCGCAAGCTGGTGTAATTACGGAGTTCGGCCATTGAGTTAGTTTACCTGCGTGGGGACAAGATTGCGCTCTTGCCTCTAAAGCGCTCGAGGATACGGTCGTAGTTCTTCTTTGATTGAACTTCACGGAATTCTTCATCAGTATCGTAATAACCATGATGGCGCGCTTGTTCTAGGGGAAGTTCCATCTGTAAAAGTCGACCATTAGCATGGCGCAAGCGCAACGAAAATTCGATATCAGCGTTGCGATAATAAATAGCGCGGTTGTTAAATCCACCAGCATTTGTGGCATCTAGGCAGTTGATTGCTAAGAAGTAACTAAATAAGACATCGACTTCGCCAGTGCCTTTATCGTCCACGCTGCGCCACTCATCTTCGGTATTAACAAGTCCCCCGCGCCAACCAACTGCGCTGTATTGGCCCTTGCTTAACTCGGCTAGGACTGGAGCCATAGCATCGCCGGTAAATCTCGTTGATGGATCCATGATTACCAGGTATTTGGAAGAGATGTTTTTAAGTAGCGCGTTGGCGTTCTCGCCCCAGCCAAAGTTTTCGGTAATCGCAATCAATTGAAATTGTGTATCTATCTCATCGACAAGTTCTGCTGGATCGTCAATTACTAAAGCGATAACTGGCGTATTTGTGTGATCCTTTATGGTGCGCACAGTTTCGGCAGCATCTGCTGTGAATCCATCAACGATCATCGCAATTGCAATATCGCCATTTATCTTGATTGGGCGTAGGTCACGAGTAGATGCAAAGGTTGGAAAGCGTTCTTTGGTGCGGAATTCAAAGCCACCAGCAACATCGATTACATCAAAGCCAAGTGCGGCTATCTGATCGCGTAGTTGATCGGCCTTTGCAAAATCCTTTGCAGTGCGCGCATCGAGTCTTTCTTGCGCTAACTCTTCTTTACTCTTGGCTGTCATTTCTTAATTACAACAGCCTTGGCCATGCCGAGCACTTTGATTCCAGCGGATGTAGCAACGAGATCTACTTTGATCTGATCACCAGAAACTTCGGTAACGGTGCCATTGATTGTTAAATCCACTTTTTCACCAGCAGGCACGATCACTGGCTTAATAAAGCGAGCGCCGAATTCTTTAACGCTGGCGGTGCCACCAGACCAATCGGTGACATATTTACCAACGAGCGCCATAGTCAACATGCCGTGGGCAATTACATTTGGAAGTCCCACAGAGACCGCGACTTCTTCATTCTGGTGAATTGGGTTTTGATCACCTGATGCATCGGCATAGGCCTTGAGCATCTGGCGATCGATCAGGACAACTCGCTCTGGAATTGCGAAGCCGACTTCAATCTTTGTTGTCATGCGCGCACCACCAAAGTTGACCAAGAGGAGACAACTAATTCAGAGCTGCGATGAAGATCTGAACGCACGCTAACGATCTCGTTTCCGGCAGCTACGCGATAGCTTTCAATTGTTGCTGAGCAACTAAGTAAATCCCCTGCCTTAACTTGGGCGAAGATTTCAAACTTTTGATCGCCATGTACTAAGCGCGACCAATCCAAACCGATTTCAGGTTGGGTGAGAATGTTTTGAAATTGATCCAATGAGATGCGGATCGTAAATGTTGGGGGTGCAATGGATGTATCGGTCTCGCCAATTACGGCAGCGAAGGCATCGATTTCTGATTGTGAAATAGAGATTGAATCAGCACCAGCGAAGGTGCGCCCGACAGAATCGGGTGCGAGCATTAGCGAGTTTCGCGGTGAAGAGTTGAAGACTTGCAACGTGGACAGAACTTCTTGAGTTCCATACGGTCTGGATCGTTGCGGCGGTTCTTCTTTGTAATGTAGTTGCGCTCTTTGCAGTCAACGCATGCCATGGTGATCTTTGGACGAACGTCCGCGCTCTTGCTTGCCATGGTCTTGCTCCTTCTATCGGTTTGTAACTCGTTTAGTACGAGGCGCTTAGGTTACCTGAGCGATCTCGTTGCGCGAAATTCACGCTTATTTAACTGCCAACTGCTGGTCGAACTAGTAGCGGAGGCGGGATTTGAACCCACGACACAGCGATTATGAGCCGCTTGCTCTACCAAGCTGAGCTACCCCGCCAAGGGTTGTGCACTTTCGAGCCCCCCACCGGAATCGAACCGGTGACCTTTTCCTTACCATGGAAACGCTCTACCGACTGAGCTAGGGGGGCAATAGGTAGAGGTGTGAGTGTACGACAGGTGCGGGGAAAGTTAAAAATTAGCGAGCAGGATCAAGCGTGACTTTGCCGGTTGTAGCCCGCGCCAGCATCGCTTGATGAGCCGCTTTTGCCTCAGATAATCCATAAGTTGCAGCGATTACAGGTTTTAGCGCGCCAGATGAAATCAATGCAAATAGCTCGACCAAAACATCGCCGAGCAACTCTTTCTTTCCAAAGCAATGCGCCAACCAGAATCCTGCAACAGTTTTTGTTCCGCCCATTAACGCACCCGGATGAATTGGAGTTGGCGCAGTTCTTGAAGCCATTCCGTAGGTAATTAAACGACCAAATGGAGCAAGAACTTCAAGGCTGGCATCAAAAGTTTTTCCACCAACCATTTCTAAGACGATATCTACTTTCTTTCCACCATTGGCGGCCATCATCGCAGCAGCAAGATCGCTTGAATTAGCATCAACAACTTCATCTGCACCTAATGATTTAGCAAGTTCATTCTTTTCTGCAGTTGATGTAACTGCAATTACCTTTGTGCCCCACATCTTGGCAAGTTGGATTGCAATTGAACCAACGCCACCTGCTGCCGCTTGAACAACAACGGTTTCACCCTGCTTAACATGCGCCATAGTTTTCAAGATATGCCAAGCAGTTGTTCCCTGAACAAGCATTGCAACGGCCTGCTCATCAGAAACACTTTCTGGAATATCAACACACATCGCTTTATGTGCCAGAGCTTTCTGCGCATATCCCCCGGTGCTAACACTTGCTAAAACACGGCGACCAGATTGGGTCTTGCCGACAACTTCTAGGCCTGGAATTAACGGTAGCTCTTGCTTAGAAAGATATGAGTTCTCAGTTTGGTGGGTATCGGCATAGTTGATTCCGATACATGAGACATCGATTAACTCTTCGTTTTCACCTGGTGTGGGATCAGCTAGTTCAACGAGTTCGAGTACTTCTGGTCCACCAAATTTCGTAATCTGAATAGCTTTCATCTTTAAACCTTACCCCAGTAAATCGATCGAAGTATGAGTGCTGGATATATCTATTCGGCGCTCTGTTGGGCAGCTTCTTCTGCAATTTGCTTACGGATGTCATCCATATTCACGGCTTGGATTGAGGAAATTAATTCGCGTAGTGAAGGTTCAGGAAGCGCTCCTGCCTCACGATAGAGAAGAACTCCGTCACGGAAGGCCATAAGCGTTGGAATAGAAGTAATGCCAGCAGAAGCCGCAATTTCACGTTCTGCCTCAGTGTCGATCTTGGCAAAAGTTATCTCTGGAAATTCTTCTGAAACCTTTTCGTAAACTGGTCCGAACATGCGACAAGGACCGCACCATTCAGCCCAAAAATCTACGAGCATGATTCCGCCTTTTTCAATGAGGCCTTCAAACTCTGCGCTCTTCACATTTACGCTCGCCACTTATCTACTCTCCATCTCTGAGGATTTATCTTGATTTAGCTCTTTTGGAAATCTAATCTGGCAAGAGGATTCCTTAGCAAGTCTTTGCTGAACCGCAAAGGCAAGTAATAAAACTCCGAGCCAAGCTAGAAAAGGTTGTACAGGAGCGAAGTATTTAATCGCGCCGGTTGATCCCAAAGCGATTAAAACCAACTTGTTGCAAACTGGGCAGCCAACGGCGAGATATGAAAGTACTGCACCTATTCCACCGATTTTTATCGATTTCTCTTCAGGAGTAATCACATCATTTCTAAAATAACTAGCAACTAGTAACCCAGAAAGAACGCTGGTGATAACAAGGACCGGAACTGACCATGGCGTAACTTCAACAGATCTACCAAAGACGGGGTTTTCAATGACCGCTGTTGGCAAGCCAACTACGAGATACGTGGCTACTGCTGCTATCGCTGCGACTACCCATCGCCTTGCACTCCATGAAAAAAGCGCTGAGAAACAGTTCGGCATCCTAAATTATTTTTTCCCACCAAATAGACGGCTTAGTAAGCCTGGTTCTTTTGGATCGTTGGCGTGGCCTTGGCAACGCTGGTTCTTCGGAACGCCTTTAAGCGCGACTTCAATGTGGTTTCCGCATCCAGACCATGAAGGCTTTCCGCATTTTCTACAAGTTGTACGGCTACACATGTGCTTTCTCCTTATTTGCGATTGGTGAATTACTCCAGGTGAGGTATCCCCCATCTAGATTTACTGCATTGAAGCCAAGTTCCTTAAGCAACATAGTTGCCGTGTGTCCACGTTGGCCAACTTGGCAATTAACCAAAATGTTCTTATTTGTGAGTTCAGAAACTCGATCTCTTATTTCATCAACCGGCATGCTGACTGCACCCGGAATCGAGCCTCTTGAAAATTCTTCAGCAGAGCGAACGTCAATCAGATCAAAACCCTTTTCGACAAAACTATCGATCTGATTCCATTGCGCAGTCTCTAATAATCCAGAGATTAGATTTTCAGAGATATAGCCCAACATATTTACTGGATCTTTGGCAGAGCCAAATGGTGGTGCATATGCGAGTTCTAGATCTGCAAGTTCTGGCGCTGCAATGCCTCCGCGAATTGCAGTCGCAATTACATCGATGCGCTTATCAACACCTTCGATTCCTACGCCTTGTGCGCCAAGGATTTCTCCCGTAGTTGGATCAAAGAGAAGTTTTAACGCCATTTGTTTTGCATCTGGGTAATAACCGGCATGTGAATTTGGGTGGGTGTGAATCGCCATAAATGGACGTCCATCAGCAGATAGCCGCTTCTCGTTCCAGCCTGTTGTAGCAATCATTAAGTCAAAAACTTTCACAATGGCAGTACCGATAGTTTTTACCGGACGTGTAATTAACCCTGATATGTGATCTGCTGCAACGCGTCCATGGCGATTGGCTAAGTTAGCGAGCGGAACAAGAGTTGCTTCGCCATCGAGGGCATCAACTTTTTGTGCTGCATCGCCAACCGCGTAGATATCTGGATCACTTGTCCGGTTGAAATCATCAACTTCGATTCCACCACGTGTTCCAACTTTGATATCTGCCGCCTTTGCCAGAGATGTATCAGGACGAACGCCGATTGCCAGGATTACTAAATCCGCAGGCAGAACTACACCGCTTGTGAGAGTTACCGTTGTTGGATCGATAGTTGAAACACCGTCAGCAAGATGAAGTTCTACCCCTTGCAAAGCCATTTCCTTCGCAACAAGTGATGCCATCTCTGGATCAAGGGGTGCAAGAACCTGTGGCATTGCTTCAACTAAAGCAGTCTTTATTCCGCGATGAATTAGGTTTTCGGCGATCTCTACGCCAATGAAACCTCCACCAATAACTACGGCATTAGTTGGCTTTTCGTTAACTCGGTTAGTTATGCGCTCTACATCTTCAACTGTGCGTAGAGTCATGGCGCGCTCGACACCAGGGATTGGAGGTACAACTGGTGAAGCGCCAGGGCTAAGAATTAACTTGTCGTAGCTAATCTCAGAAACTTCTTTGGTCAGCAGATTGCGTACTGAGACCGTCTTATTGACTCGATTTATAGCGGTTACTTCGCTGGAGATGCGAACATCTAAACGAAAGCGCGCATGCAGGCTTTCCGGGGTTTGAAGAAGCAAGTCCTTCTCTTCTTCGATAACCCCACCTACGTAATATGGAAGGCCGCAGTTTGCATATGAAACATGGCCACTCTTTTCCAGCACAATAATCTCAGCGCTGGCATCTAAACGACGGGCGCGAGTTGCCGCAGACATTCCGCCTGCAACTCCACCAATAATTACAATCTTCATTAGTTTGTTACCAAAGGAAGTCCTGCTTGAGCCCACTCTTGTACGCCAGCATTTAGATTAAACATATTTGTAAATCCTGCATCTTTCATCGTCGAGATCGCGTTGGCTGATCTACGTCCGCTTCGGCAATACACTGCATAAGTTGCTGTTTTATCTAGCTTCGCAATTTCTGTAGCAAAACTTGGGTTCTCTACATCAATGTTAATTGCGTTAACCAAGTGCCCTTCCATGAACTCTCCTGGGGTGCGGACATCAAGAGTGATTACGCCACTTTCTTGGGTTTTAGCCTGAAATTCAGCAGCGTTCAAATCAGCAGAACTTGCCGAGCTACATCCAGTGAGAACAAGAAGTACGCTAACGATTATTGCTATCTTTTTCATTACTGTTTCCTTTACGCCAGGCTCAAGAAAAGCTTCTGTAGCTTCTCGGTGACTGCTTGGCTATTATTTTTATTGTCTTCAATACATTCTTTTAAGCTGGCTGAGATAAGTGTGAATCCGGCGGTAGTTACCGCTTTGTTGACTGCGGCGAGTTGAGTAACGACATCTTCACAGTTGCGGCCTTCTTCGAGCATTCTTACAACTGCTCCCATTTGCCCCTGGGCGCGCTTCATGCGCTTTGCGATTGCATCAAGTTGATCTTGATCTTGCAAAACATGGGTAGGTGAAGTCTTAGCCATTAACTTAGCCTTCACATTTGCAGATTTGTTCTTGTGGCAAGCCTTCGAGCGCATCATCGATGTGCTGACCGCAGCCAGACCAAGTGAACTTCTTGCAGTTTTGGCAAATTACTCGAGAACACATATTGACTCCTTTGTGAGGTGCTTATGGAGTCAATCTAGCATACCCCTAGGGGTATAAGGCAAATTGAGGTTTTTGGCTCAGAAGTACTTGCGGAAAATCCGTCTAAAGCGCTTAGTTATGCGCTTATTAATCTTTAACGTCTGATCAATCGGTGATACCGCCATCACTTTGGCATGGGCTGGCTCATCAGGAGTGATCACATCTTTGAGTGCCGGAGAGTTTTGATCCAGGGAATCTGCAATTCGTTCGATATTTGCAACCATCGAAAGTCCACGAATGATCTGTTCTTGATCAGCATCTTTTGCATCTTCGATCAGAGATTCGGCAAGTGCAGCGCCGGCCTCGCGCGCATCATCTGTCGCCGTAGTCGTGGTTTCAAAGTCTTCTTCATCATCTATCTTCGATGAAATGGCATAACTTGCAGCAGATAGCGCAACTGCGATCTGTTTCTTAGTGGAATCAGCGATACCTCCGCTGACGGCAGAGTCAAAGAGAGTTCTGGCAATTGTTCGCACCTGAACGAGAGTGTGCTCGATCGCAATTCCTTGAACGTAAACTTCTTCGGCTACATCTTTCTCTGCTGTTGGGAACCATCTGGCATGTCCGCGCGCTTCAACTGATTGTGCACGTATCGCGGGAACTGCTTCCATTAACAACCTTGCCTTTGCTAACCAATTACCCGCTTCTTTCTGGGTGTAACCAGCGGCGACGCCTTCAGACATTTTCGCTAACAACTCTGCAGCTTTGGCAGATACATCGGTGATCTGATCAATTGCACGATCAACAGGAGTCTTGGCATGGGAGAAATAAGAGAAGACAATTGCAATGGCTGCGCCAATAAGAGTGGAACCAAGACGATGCGCTGCAGTTGTTCCACTGATTCCGGGGCCAATAACAATTAGCGCAGTAACTGGGACATTTACAGATGCCACTTCACCTAAGTGAAGTGCGCGCGCAACAACTGCGCAGAAGATAACTGTTAAACCGACTGCGATAAAGCCAAAATCAAAGATAGAAACGTTGATTAAGGCAACGGTTGCGCCAATGGCAGTTCCGACTATCTGACCGAAGCCTTCACGAACAGATTTATGAAGTGAGATGCGGATAGATAAGGTGCAGACAATTGCGGCAACTACGCCGCCATCTTCAACAAGCAGATCTCCAACTTGCCAGGCAACTGCGCCAGCTAGGCCAGCGACAAGTATTTGACGCACCCAAACCCGGCGATCGGCAAATAGCTTCTTTATCTTTTTCCACATGATGTGGCTAAGTTTAGTAGGCGCGCACCAATTCGCACATGCGAGCCGCGTTATCTGCAAGGTTTCCGCGAGAAAGCGCTCCACCAATCAGTAGCGCGCTGTCATTGCCATACATCTTTATCATCTCTGGAATTCGCTCTAGATTCATTCCGCCTGCAGGAGCGACAAACATTGGATTTAACTTGCCAAGTTTTTCACGTGAACGCTCTGTTATATCTAGACAATGTTCGTTGGAAAAGGCGAAACGTCCACCGATATTTGGAAAGATCGTGATGTCAGCCCCAGCAAGTCTCATCAACGTTCCCAAGACAATTCCGTGTGAAATTCCCTCTGCTTTAGAGGTGATTAGTGATCCCAGCATGGCAGGGTGTCCCTGAATAGGAAGTGCGATTGATCCATCGGATGCAATCTTGCGAAGCGAATCAAAGCCAGTTATTCCGGGAAGAATTAACAGTGCGCCTGCACCTAAATCTTTTGCAGTGTGTGCAGCGTCAACTATCTGATCAAAGGGAAGATTAAGACTTGGTGCATAAACTGATTTTCCGCCGGTGACCGCATTTGCCTCTTTTACTGCGCGTGAAATTAAAGTGACTCGCTCTTTCCATGTCGCCCAAGGTTGATTAGCCAGGCTGTGATCATCTTTAATCAAATCAAATCCCGCTAAGGCTAAGGTGCGAGCCATTTCTGCAAGTGTTTTCGCATCAGATCCCATTGGCTTTAGCGCAGTTGAAACAAGGGGGCGAGTTTCTGCGCCAAGTAATTTACGCAGTCCACTGATACCAAAACGCGGTCCGCTAAATTTTTCGAGAAAGGAATCGGGCAGCTTTAACTCAACAATTCTTACATTAGGAAATAGCGAAACATTTCCCCAGAGCACGTTAAGAAATTGGTTTAACTCTCCGCCAGCTACATCTGGGTTATAAGAAATTGTGATCAAGTGGCTGGTTTTATCTGAGGATGAGATTTCCTCAACTTTTCCAACCACTTCTTCCTGAATCCAACTTGGAGCTAATTCATAGGGAAATTCGATCGTCTGTTCTGCACGAATTACATCAGCGATTGCCTTTGGGTCTTCGCCAGTGAATTTATAGGTTACGTAGATACGATCCACTTTAAGCGCCTCCCCATTTGCCATGGGCAATTATCTACCTAGGAAATGCCGCCGCAACACCACCATCGACGGCGATAACGCTTCCTGTTGTGCGTGAAGATTCATCACTTAAGAAGAATGCTGCGGCACGAGCCACATCTAAGCTTCTTACGCGTGCATTTAAAAGATTTCGAGAGGCATAGAAGTCCTCAAGTTCCTCTGGTTTCACACCATGTGCAGCTGCACGTTGTTCGCGAATACCGCCTTCCCACAACTTGCTGTTATCGAAGACTGCGTCAGGATTGATTCCGTTGAAGCGAATTCCAGCGTTTCCACCTTCAAGAGCTGCAATGCGCATCAACTGCAACATTCCTGCCTTGCTAACTGAATAACCACCAAATCCTGCACCTGGTGCAAAAGCATTTTTGCTTGCGATGTAAACGATCGAGCCACCCATCTTCTGCTTGCGCATAACTTTCATCGCTTCTTTAGTTAACATAAATGCGCTGGAAAGATTGATATCCAAACCGCGGCGCCATTTTTCAACATCCAAGTCTTCAAGCTTGTCGCTGATACCAATACCCGCGTTAATTACAGCGCCATCAAGTCCACCGAAGTGCTTAATGGTTTTTGTAACTGTCGCCTGAACATCTGCTTCCTTTGATTGATCACCCAATACCAATAGCGGCGGATTACATTTATTCTCGGCGAACTCTTTCTCAACTTCTAGAAGTCCTTTTTCTTCGATATCGGCAAGGACTACGTGAGCGCCACGTTTTCCGAGTTCAAGAGCGACTCCCCGTCCAATGCCGCTGCCGGCACCTGTAACGATAATGATGTGTCCATCTAGTTGCGCTGGAGCTGGCTTGTTCTTTAACTTAAATAGCTCCATTGGCCAGTAATCAAAACCAAAGATTTCCGCGTCAGAGATCGTGTCTCCATCACCAAATACATCGATGACTCGTGCTGCAACTTTGTGGGTATGTGAAGCAATATCTGCCAGCATCACATTCTCTTTAATTGTTGTTGCAGCGGTAACTGCACCTACGCCTGGAACAATAATTACGCGTGGGTCATTTCCATGGCTTGAATAACCAGCAGGTAGTAATGACTTATTCGCTTCAAAATATGCGCTGTAGTTCTCGCGGAATTCATTGATTCCGGTTTCGGTATCTTCCAAAGTCACTGTTGCTGACTTAGGGCGGATACGCAACATATGGTCTGCGCTAGATGCACCTAGAGCCAAGACTTTCTTCAGATCTGGACGTGATGCAATTTCAGCTAAACGAGTATCTGTTCGAAGCAACTGCTTCTTACCAAGAGTTCCTCGCAACTTAAGAAGCAAATCCTTTAACTCTTCATCAGGCAGATCTTGATGTTGGAAGTTCGCCGCTGGTCGTTTATTGAGCGAATCTAAGTATTTATCAGCCAGCGCCACTGCGTCTAGAGTCTTTTGGTAACAACGATCTGAATCTTCATCCCAAACAACTAGGCCATGATGAGCAAGAACTACCCCGGCATAATCGCCTAAACCGCCAACTAACTTCGAAAGTTCAAAGCCCGGACGAATCCAATCTACATATGCGAATTCTTCACCAAGTGCTTCACGAACCGCTTTTTCTCCTTGCGGATGATTGGTCAGCGCACAGATCGCATCGGCATGCACGTGATCAATATGTTTAGCGGGAAGAAAACCATGTAAAAGTGTTTCGATGGATGGACGGCGTGAAGTTGGATCAACCAGAGCTCGAGTTACATAATCAACCATCGTGTCATCATCTAGTGCATCAAAATCGCGTAAGGCTAGAAGCTCTTCAAGGTAAAGCGCTGGGTAATCTCGATCAATGGCGTACTGCATATCTGCGCCAGATCCCTTAACCCAGAGAACTTTCTTAAGGCGACCGAGATGGTCTTTAACTTCACCTTTACTAGATGTGTTGCCGCCGCCGTAAACAACCATTGATTGGTCGGCACCGATCTTCTGTGAACGTGCGACGAGGTCGTGTAATGGCTTTAGATCACTCATAGTGTTTGGCCTTCTGCTATTTCGTAGGATTGTTTCTCGGTTATTACTGCACTTATGTACTTAGCTGGTGTTACATCAAAAGCAGGATTGAAAGTCTTGGCTCCGATTGGTGCGACTTGGATTCCCTTAAATTGGGTTAACTCTTCATCTCCACGTATCTCAATATGTATTTCACTTCCGGTTTTGATGCTGCGATCAACTGTTGATTCGGGTGCAACCACAAGAAAAGGAATTCCCGCAGCGTGACAAGCAAGTGCGACGCTTAGAGAACCAATTTTGTTTGCAGAATCACCATTTTTTGCAATTCGATCTGCGCCGATAAGGGCAGCGTCAATGCGACCGCTCAGGATCGCCATCGCTGCTGCGCCATCTGGCTCAATTCGATATGGAATCTCTGATTTCATCAACTCCCATGCGGTCAAACGTGAGCCTTGAAGCAAGGGACGAGTTTCATCTGCATAAACCTCTTTAACAAAGCCACGCTTATGCATCTCTTTAATAACACCTAGCGCGGTTCCGGTACCGGTTGTAGCAAGTGAACCAGTGTTGCAGTGAGTCAAAAGGGTCATTGGTTTACTGCCTAATTTTTTGATCAACCAATCTGCGCCAAAGTTTCCCATATCAGTACTTGATTGCTTATCTTCACTCGCTAACTGGTGGGCTGCGGCAAGAACTGCATCACGACCTTCTGGCAAATGTTTACGAATCTTCTCAACAGCCCAGGCCAAGTTAACTGCCGTTGGACGTGCATCGCGAAGTAAATCAAGGTTATGTTCTAACTCTTGCGCGCTATGGCCTTTACGTGCAGCCTCATCAATAACCAAGACGACACCGTAGGCACCAGCAACACCGAGCGCAGGGGCGCCTCTGACTACAAGTCTTTGAATAGCATCGATATATGGGGCTAGTTCGACGTATGAAATATAAGTTTCCGAGATGGGTATCTGTGTTTGATCGAGCAGAACAATCTTGTTTTCTTTCCAGACAATCGCTTCGAACCCGCTAGACATTTAAATGCTCCTTATTCAAGGTCTTGAACTTATCACTTCGCCTCTAAAAAAGAGCTTACTAAGCGTATGAATCCCAATCGCCACCACTCAAGATTCCACCATCTATAACAATAGATTGACCAGTTATATATGAAGATGCATCCGTTGCCAGAAAGATTACTGATCCGATTATCTCGTCAGGGTTTGAGAGGCGACCAATCGGAGTAGTTTCGTCGAACCACTTTGTGCGATGGGGTTCGCCCCATAGCGGCTTGGTGAAATCAGTTTTGATAACTGAAGGCTCGATGCAGTTAACTCTAATTTTATCTTTCGCCCACTCGCGAGCGGTGCTGCGGGTAATTGAAGTCACCGCGGCTTTGGTCGCTGCATATACAGAGATCGTATTGAAACTATAACGAGCGCTAAGAGAACTCATATTTACAATCACTCCACCGCCGGCTGCCTTCATGATCGGATGTGCCGCCTGCGAAATAAAGTAGATCGCCTTCATATTTACCGAAACTATGGCGTTGAAATCTTCTTCGGTTACTTCAGTTATAGGTTTGCGACGATTTATTCCCGCAGTATTGATAACGATATCTAGGCCACCCATCAACACATTTGCCTCATTGACGACGCTGACGCATTGATCTGGGCTAGATAAGTCAGCGCTAATTGAAAAGGCTTTGCCTGATTCGCCAGAAATAGATTTGCGGACTTCATCGAGCCGTTCTTGATTTAGATCCTGAATAGTTACATCAGCGCCGCGTTCAGCAAAGGCTTTAGCAATCAACGCACCTAGCGTTCCGGCGCCGCCTGTAATGAGAACGCGCTTCTGCTTAAGATTGAATAATGGATCAAACATTTGCTACCCCTGTAACTTCTAAATAAGTAACGCTCTCGGGAGTTAAAGTCTGTGGCTTTAAATCGATTCCAGAGAAATTTACTTCCTGCTCAATAGTACTGAAATTGACCAGAATAACCTTTACTTTTTGACCTGTAGTAACGATCAGGCAATCAACGAACTCTGGAAGAGATGAAGCGGTTGGTCTGGCATGAGTAAATCCCTTGAGATTCTTAAACAAGCGCCATACTGGAAATTCTTCACCGGCTTTACTAGAAAAGTTAAGTGAATCTTTACTTCCAGTAGATAGCTCCCGTATTCCACGCCACCCCAAAGTTTCAAAGTAAGTCAGCGTTGAAATTGACTCTGATTCTGTAAGCGAGCGTATAGACATCGCCGTCCAGCCTTCGGAAAACCAAGTGCGCTGACGTGCATCGACCGACGATGGCAGAGGTGTGTTGCTGGCATCTTTATCGGGTTGAGTGGCATTTGGGTTGTACCTAGGGCGAAGCGTTATTGGTCCAATACTTACCTTTTTTCCTTTGGCAATCCGATGCGCGTTTTTGGCAATCGTTTTCTGGGTAGCGGTATTTTGTATAAGAGTTCGATCATCAAATGAGTGCACTTGAGGGTTAATAGAGAAATTAACTTGATCAACGAAATCGACTGAGCCTTGATTGCGGTTGAGTTCGGTGAAGTACAGATCTGTACCACCAATTATTTTTGACTTATCTCCAATTAATTCTTCTGCCGCTTGAATAAACCCAAGTGGAGTTGTTTTATCGCTCGTCGAAAAGATATAGAAGTAGCGAATCTGATCCTTATATTCAATTATTGACTGCAGTACTGCTTTAAGTTGCTGTGGGCTCTCAGCTTTTATCGCAAGATCAAGATCAATCTTTAGCTGCTGAGTTACCAGTAACGTCTTCTCCACCGCAGAGCGAATTTGAGAATCACCGTTCAGTGAAAGGCGAAGGTGCTTGATCGCAAGATCTTCGAACCCCACGTACTCGCTGGCTATTAAGTGAGCAGGATCTTCACTTAACCCCAAGCCAATTTCGGGAATTTCAATCTCTTTTGTGCCAACAGTAATAACGGCACTTTCATTCTTTGAAGTTGATGACGTGTGCTCGCCAGAAATTGAGATGGTTATCTTTTGGCTAAGCGCCTCCCCCGGAGTAACTTGCGCAGGAAAGGGTAGAGAAATAGGTGTGCAGTAAGTTTTATATGAGGAATCACTCCAGTTGCGGTGATCTTCGCTTTCAAATATCTCGCCCGCAAAGTTAACTGATACAACTTGCCCGCTTTGAAGCTTATGGCTAATGCCAGATAGATTTAAGAATGGTTGATCTGGAGAAATCGCTTCAGGGAATTTAGATTTTTCAATAGCGCCATCTGCCTTGGTTAATTCACATTCGCGACCAGCTAAGCCTGCAACGGGATGGAGCAGGCAGAGCCCCAAGCGGTTTCTCATAAATGAAACTGCTGTAGATGCGCTAAACCCGTAAGTGATTTCTCCGCTTTCCGAACCAGTTATCTCTAACTCAACAGATAAGTCTTTAGCATCGTGCGAACCCTGCGCTTTGATCTTCGCACTGAACGAACGATCAGCGATCTGCCAAATTTCATCTTTGATAATAAATGGCCGAGAAGTCCAGTTAATATCCTGGAAAACGAGATAGATCCTGCGAATTATCTCTTCGCTACCATTACTGATCTTCCAAAGACTTCCCTCGGAATACTCCAGAGTTAACGGACCAGCAACAAGTTTTCTCATTTATCTACTACTTGAGTAGTGAACCAACGTTAAAGACTTGGCCTGACTCGGCTGATTCATAAGCACCCAAGGTGATATCTAATAATTTGAGAGTATCTTCGCCGCTGGTTTCAGGAGTTCTGCCTGTTTTCAAGCATTCAATCCAGTGCTTATTTACATTTACGACGCTATCTTGAATTCCGTTCCATGGCTCAGAAGTCCAACCATGATCCGGAATTACAACGACTTCGTTAGTTACAGAAGTTCCCGATACAACTTGTAGATGGTAATCGGCAGATAAGGTGATTGCTCCCTTGGTTCCTTCGATAATTACAAAGGTCTGCGGATAGGTGCTGTGATCTGATCTAGTCTCGTAACTAGCATCAACAATGCAACTGGCGTCTGGCATATGCATCAGAATCGTGGCTGAATCTTCGCCTTTAATGATCGGATTTACTCGATGCGCGGAGGTAAAGATCGTATTTGGTTCACCGATAAAGTAACGCGCAAGGTCAAAGAGGTGAACCGCGACGTCAACGATAATCATGCGTTCGCTTTCCACCAGCCAAGATTGCGCAGAGTAAACATCGTGCGCGGTTCTAAATGAAATTCGCCCAAAGAATGGGCGACCTATAGCCCCGCTATCGATAATCTCTTTGATTTTTCGCATTGGCGTTTGGAAGCGAAAATTTTCATGAACCATGAAGGGCAGGCCGTTATCTGACATCGCCTTAACCATTGACTTTGCATCTGCCATATCCCAAGCAAGTGGTTTCTGACAGATTGCTGCAACTCCATGTTTTGCTGCTAGTTCGACCATATATTTATGAGTTGGTGGTGTCGTAGCAATATCTACGAAATCTAAATCTTCATTGGCAAATAACTCTTCTGCACTTGCATAAGCCTTGCCTCCGAAATTGGCGGCTGCCAACTTCGCTTTTTCAAAATCAACATCGCAAGTTGCAACTAGTTCGACATCGGGATTCTGGCTCCATGCATGGAGGTGGTTCTGGGCAAAGAAGCCACATCCGATTAAGGCATATCTATATTTCTTCTGGGTCATAGCGCAATTTCTCTACTTGGATCTGTAATCCACTCACTCCAAGAACCAACGTACATTTTGCTACCGCTGAAACCGGCGTGCTCCATCGCTAGGACATTTTGTGCAGCAGTAACGCCAGAGCCGCAATAGAAAATTGTGTTATCGGCGCTAACACCGTTGGTAAGTGATTCGTAGTGCTTCTTTAACTCAGCCTTGCTCTTAAAGAGCCCTTGCGCATCTGTAATTTCAGCACGATCTGCCAGACCAGCACCGGCGATATGCCCGCGTACTGGGTCATAGTATTTTCCGCCTCCGTGATATCCCTCTGCTCCTCTGGAATCAAATACGCAGTAATTTGAATCAGTTCTGGCCAGATCAACTTTTTCGACTTCAACTAAGAGATCGTTACGTAGCTTTGGAATGAAATTTGTAGGCGTTAAAACTTTCTTCTCTTGATTTAAGGGCAAGGATTCGCGGTTCCATGCGGTTAAGCCACCATCTAGAACGGCAACTTTTTCATGTCCCATCCAGCGAAACATCAACCAGAGGCGTGATGCCGCCATCAAACCTGATTCTGCGTCGTAACAAATTACTTGGGTATCTGGGGTTATTCCCCAGTTAGAGAGAGTCTTAGTGAAAGCTGCAACCGTTGGAAAAGGTCGGCGACCGGTGACGCCCGGAATAATTTCTCCAGACATATCAGTCGATAAATCTGCGTAATGTGCACCTGGTATGTGGGATTGGTCATAAACCTTTCTTCCCCAGGATTCGTCATCTAATGTAAAGCGAACATCAAAAATTACAAACTCAGAATTTTCTAAGTTGCGCGCCAAATCGCTAGTGGATATCAACGTTGTATAACTCATTGCTGCACACTCTTCACAAGGTATTGGGTTGTGGTTAGGGTACTACAGTGACTCTAACTCCGAGAAGTTCGCTTGTAACGCAAGGCCGTGACCGAAGCCCAAACCGCGCGATGTTAAGAGCGCTGGGCATGCAGGGTGATGATTTTAAGAAACCGCAGATTGGTATTGCATCTTCTTACAACACGATCACTCCATGCAATATGTCGCTGCGCACTGTTGCTGAGGATGTTGCTGCAGGAGTAAGCGCTAATGGTGGATTCCCTATGGAGTTTGGAACGATCACCGTTTCGGATGTTATTTCCATGGGACATGAAGGAATGCATTTCTCCCTCGTTAGTCGCGAGGTAATTGCAGATTCTGTGGAAACTGTTATGCAAGCAGAACGCTTAGATGCGATGGTGACTCTGGCTGGTTGCGATAAGAGCATTCCAGCGATGCTTATGGCAGCTGCGCGTATAGATGTGCCAAGTATTTTGATGTATGCCGGCTCATTACTTCCGGGAAAAACCACTCTTCAAGATGGTACTGAAATCAAAGTAAATATCGTTACTTCCTTTGAAGCAGTCGGCGCCAATGCACGTGGCTTAATGTCTGATGAAGATCTCGATCGTATTGAAAAAGCTGCCTGCCCAAGTGCCGGAACATGCGGCGGTATGTACACAGCAAACACTATGGCTAGCGCTTCAGAGGCGATGGGAATGTCACTTCCGGGCTCATCATCTCCATCTGCAGTTGATACTCGCCGCGAACCCCTTGCAAAATTAGCTGGCGAATCTGTAATCAACTTACTTAAGTTGGGGATAACAACCAGCGACATAATTACTAAGAAATCTTTGGAAAATGCCATCACAGTCGTCATGGCACTTGGTGGATCGACAAATGCGGTGCTTCATATGCCAGCGATCGCTCACGAGTTAGGCATTGACTTATCTCTCGATGATTTCAAGCGAATTGGCGCACGCGTTCCATTGCTTGCAGATCTAAAACCATTCGGTGAATATGTGATGTTTGATCTCGATAAAGTTGGTGGCGTACCTGCAGTAATGAAGATTTTGCTTGATGAAGGTCTGCTCCACGGCGATTGCATGACCGTAACTGGAAAAACAGTTGCTGAAAATCTAAAGGATGTAAACCCTCCTGCTGCGGATGGAAAGATTATTTATCCAGCCGCTAAACCTTTTGGTAAAAATGGTGGCATAACTATTCTTAAAGGATCTCTCGCTCCTGAAGGTGCCGTTGTGAAGAACGCCGGTGTTGATGAGGAGAAATTCCAAGGCGCTGCTCGAGTATTTGACCGCGAAGAATCAGCGATGCAGGCGCTCTCTGATGGCACAATTAAAAAAGGCGATGTAGTTGTTATTCGCTACGAAGGTCCAAAGGGTGGTCCAGGAATGCGCGAAATGTTGATGATCACAAGTGCAATAAAGGGCGCAGGACTAGGAAGAGATGTATTGCTCGTTACCGATGGCAGATTCTCTGGTGGAACAACTGGACTTTGCGTAGGCCATATTTCACCGGAAGCTGTAGATGGTGGGCCGATTGGTTTAATTAAAGATGGCGATCAAATTTCTATCGATATCCCAAATGGAACTTTGGAGCTGATGGTTACACCCGAAGAGTTGCAAGAACGTGCCAAGAACTTTGTGCCACTCCAACCTAGATATACAAAGGGTGTGCTTTCTAAGTATGTGAAGTTGGTTGGTTCTGCAACCTACGGCGCAGTTTGTTCTTAAAGACCAGTAATTTGAACTGCCGCTAAGGCAACTCCGGCAACAATTACCCAAGCAATTAAGCCCATCACCATGGGACGTGGGCCAATTGCTCGAATCGATTTCCAGCGCACGCTTGAACCAAGCGCTACTAAACCGGCGCCAAGAAGTAACTTACTTACCAGAACGATTGCGTCATGAATTCCTGAAGGAATATCAAAGGTGTTTTGTATGGTCGCAACGGCAATAAATCCAATAACGAAGAATGGAATTAGTGGCACTTTATTTGTCTTGGTACTAACCGCTATTCCATTTTTATCATTTTGCGCGGCAACTGAAGTCAAGTAGCGGCGGTGACGAATCGAAAGAATTAGAACAATCGGAGCCAACATACATACTCGCGCTAACTTGATGACAACTGCAGATTGCACCGCTTCATCGCTCCAGACAGATGCAGTTGCGATTACCTGACCAACATCATGTACCGCAGCTCCAGCCCAGGCACCAAAAGTCTGATCACTTAGCCCAATTAGGTGGCCAATAAATGGCAAGGTAAAAATAGAAAGGGTTCCGCAGAGCGAAATCAGAGCGATTGCATATGAGGTTTCTTCTTCGGTTGCTCGCGTTTGTGGCCTAATCGCAGCAACAGCTGTTGCACCGCAGACCCCAAAACCAACGCCAATTAAAAGTCCAAGTTCGCCGCTCATCTTGAATACTTTTGATAGCGCCAAGATTCCAAAAATTGTAAAAGTCACAACCAAGATGACGGTTAGTACTCCCTTGAAGCCAATTGCCTTTAGCGATACAAGGCTTACTTGAGCGCCAAGAAGTGCCACACCAATGCGCATTAATTTTTTGCTCGCTAGCCCAGTTCCGGCAGCGGCAAAGCTTGGCCATCTACCAAAGTTTGCAATAGCGAAACCAAATGCAACACAAAGCGCTAGCGGGCTTACCGCTGGCTGAAATTCATTGATTAGAAAGGCAACGCCAACTATCGCAGCTATCAGACCTAAACCAGGAAGGTTCTTAACCATTTAGATCCCTAACTTCGTTGACCATTGCGCTAGCTGATCTGCGACTGAATCGGTGATCGTAATGTTTTCTGCAATGTCGGGACGTTCTGGATTAGAACGATTTGCTCCAGGTAAGCGGCCTCCAGCAGCAGTTACCAGCGCTGAAAAGTCTGCAGTTCTTGTATTTTCGCCATCTACCGAAAGCTTTGCGCTATCGATAGCGATAATGAAATGTGAAATTTTCTGTGGATTGGCATCTTGTTCACTGGCGAACATATCTGGAATATCTTTTGCCAATGATGGACCAACCAACATTCCGGTTAGCGATTCAACAAGTACTGCAATTGCATAACCTTTAACTCCACCTAGCGGTGCGAGCATTCCGGCAAGCGCTTCTTTCGCATCAGTTGTCGGGCTGCCATCTTTTGTAAATGCCCAGCCAGGCTCAAGTTCGGCACCTGCTTGGGCTTTTGCTTGAATCTTTCCGCGTGCAACGGCGCTAGTTGCTAGATCAACAACCGTTGGCGGATTCGTTGGAATTCCCGCAGCAATTGGTGAAGTCGAAAGTAGCGCAGAGTTTCCACCCCATGGCGGCATAACCGCAGGTCCTGTACTAAATGCGATTCCAACTAGCCCGCGATTAATCATCGGCCAGACATAAATTCCGAGAGCGCCACAGTGGTTTGATCGTCCAACGCCAACAGCGGCAATTCCATTTACTGCAGCGCGTTCAGCAGCAACTTCTGCCGCCTTCTGTAACTGCCAATGGCCAAGTCCATCATCGCCATCAAAGACCACCAGGCTTGGTAGATCTGTTACTACCTTTAACTTCGCATCAGCTTTAATTCCACCTGCTTGCAAACGTGCAAGATAGAAAGGAAGTCTCATTAAGCCGTGGCTTCCAATTCCCCAACGATCGCTGGCAACGATGCAGCGAGCGGTTACATCTGCTTCTTGATCCGGAACACCTGCGGCTTTAAGAAGTGATTTCGCTAATTCGGTTGCCGAGCCAACAGTTAGCCGCGCCATTATTTTGCGTTTTCTTTGATTGCACCAACAGCATGTGTGGCAACTTCGTTATTTAAGACTTTCATAATATTTGAAACAAGAATTTCGTTGATCCGCAATTGGCTTTCCTTAGTAATGCCTGCAACGTGTGGAGTTAAGATCAAATTCGCGATTTGCTCCATCTCGCCCTTAATTGGTGGTTCTTGAGCGCGCACATCTAGGGCAGCTCCTGCAATTACCTTGGCTTTTAACGCTTCTATCAAATCTGCTTCGTTAATTACTTCACCGCGTCCCACATTTACTAAAACCGCATCAGGCTTCATTAACTTAAGAGTTGCCGAGTTAATTGAGCCATTTGTTTCAGGGGTCGATGGCATATGGATACTGACTACATCGCTCTCTTTTAAGACTTCTTCAAAAGACTTAAGTTCAATACCGCTTTGATTTTTCGCATAAGGATCGAAGCCGATCATTTTGCAGCCAAATCCCTGCAATAACTTCGCAGTCGCTAGCCCTGTTGCGCCACATCCAAGCAACCCCCAGGTTAAGCCCGATAGCTCGCGACCTGGAGTGCGGATCCAATTTCCTTCGCGCGTGACTTGATCATGCCCAGGGACATTTCGTAACAATGAAAGCGCTAAACCGAGAGTTAGCTCGCCAACACTTACTGCATTCGCACCAAGACCAGCAACAACTACAACACCGGCAGCATCGGCTGCCTTGATATCAATGTTGTCTAAGCCGACTCCGGCGCGAGCAATTACCTTTAACTTAGGTGCCGCAGCAATTACATCTGCAGTTACCTTCGTTCTATTTCTTACAACTAGAGCAGTTGCATCTTTAAGAGCGCTCTTTAACTCATCGACGTTATTCCAAAGATCGTCGTTTCGGACAATGGGAAAACTCCCCTCCAGCTTCTGGAAGGGAGTTCCCCATACATCTTCAGAGATGAGAATCATTATGCGGAGATATACAACTTTGTGAAGGTGAATTCACGGTGGCCCATAACTTCAGCCTTGCAGAGGCGTCCATTAACGGTCTGATTGATGACATCCATCATCATGTCGCCAGCCTTAGTTAAGTCATATTCATAACGCAATAGACCTGACACATCTAGATCGATGTGTTCAGTCATTGAGTTAGCAGTCTTAATGTTCGCTGTTAACTTGAGTACCGGAATAATTGGGTTGCCAATCACATTGCCTTGTCCGGTTGGGAACAAGTGGATAACTGCGCCGCCTGCTGCCATCAAAGTTACGCACTCTGCAGCTGCTGATGAAGAGTCCATGAAGTAAAGGCCCTTCTTCTTTGGGTCTGGAGCTTCAGCTGGCTTGAGAACGCCAACAACTGGAACTGAACCAGTCTTAGCGATATTTCCAAGCGCCTTCTCTTCAATAGTTGTTAGCCCGCCAGCGATATTTCCTTGCGTTGGCTGTGAACCGAGAAGGTTTGCACCAGTTGCTTCAATTACCTTGATGTAATTGTCGTAAGTTGTTTGGAACAAGTTACGGCAAGCATCATCGATACAACGGTCAGCGATCAAGTGCTCGCCACCAGTTAGCTCAGATGTTTCACCGAAGAATACGGTTCCACCTGCTGCTACCCAGCGATCGACTGCTTGTGATGTTGTTGGGCAAGAGCCAAGACCTGATGTTGTATCTGATTCGCCGCATTTGATCGACATAATCATGTCGCCCATTTCGGCTGCTTCACGCTCTAGGCCAGATGCATCTTGCAAGAACATTGCAGCAACGCGGCTAGCTTCCTGAATAACTTGGAGATCGCCCTTACCTTCAATAGAGAACGCTGCAACCGGCTTGCCAGTCTTCGCGATGCCATCGGCAACTCTCTGGGTCCACTTTGGTTCGATACCAATTACAACCACAGCGGCAACGTTTGCGTTAACACCTGTTCCAATTAGCGTATTAAAAGTTAGCTCTAGATCTTCACCGAATTGCAAACGCCCAAATGCGTGTGGGAGTGCAAGAGTTCCTGGAATTACCTTCGCAACAGCTTCTGCAGCAGCATTTGAAAGATCATCAAGGGGCAAAATAATGACGTGATTGCGGATACCCATAGCGCCGTTTTCGCGGCGGTATCCCATTAAGCGCGGCTTGCTTCCCATCGATAACTCCTCATGTTGTGTGTGTGAATGTAATCGCCTTTTTTGATCGCAGCTGATGCGAGACCAACTTTGATTCCGTATTTAATAATCGCTTCGCCTTCTGCAATATCTGCAAGGGCAAATTTGTGGCCGAGCGGAATCGCGTGATTTAAGATCGCGGTGCTCTCTGTTCCTTCTTTCACGGATCGCCCGTGAAGAGTTCCTGGTTGCATATCCGCCATAGCAACAGCGACATTGTCACCGTCGTGATGGAGCAGATATTGCGGTGGCGTAATTGCCATATCTGACTTTCCTCTCTCGCATAAAGGGGGTAGTGGTCTGACCTCTTGGTGGAGTCTAGGTTAGGTGAGCGTATTTCGTCTAGCCCTCTGCCCAAATTATCGTAAGTGGTCTAACCTGTGGCTATGAAGAGCGAGCTTCGATACGGGGTTATAGGCGTCGGCAGCATGGGGCGCGAGCATATTTCCAACATCAAGGTGATGGGTGGAGCTGTCGTCACGGCCATCAGCGACCCTCATCAGCCCTCAATTGAAGCCGCTCTACAAATGGTCCCGGGGGCAAAGGTCTTTAGCGATCACCGCGCGCTCTTGGATTCTGGCCTAATCGATGCCGTCGTAATCGCAACTCCAAATGACACTCATGCTGAGGTCTTAAAAGATGCGCTCGCTACAGATTTAGCAGTCTTTGTTGAAAAGCCACTCGCTACAACGGTCGAAGATTTGAAATCAATTCTGACTTGGGATGAAAAGCGCAGCGCTCTTACCTGGATGGGCTTGGAATATCGTTTTATGCCACCGGTGACTGAAGCAATTGCGCGAGCAAAAGAAGGTGAAGCCGGAAAAATTCATCAGATTTCGATTCGCGAACATCGCGAACCTTTCTATCCAAAGGTAGATAGCTGGAACCGCTTCACTGAGCGAACCGGTGGCACGTTGGTAGAAAAATGTTGCCACTATTTTAACTTGATGGATTTAGTTATTGGTGAACAACCTATCCGCGTATTTGCTTCAGGCGGCCAGAGCGTTAATCACTTAAATGAAAAATATGAAGGTCGCCAAGCAAATATGCTCGATAACGCATATGTAATTTTGGAATATGCCAGCGGCGCTCGTGGAATGCTCGATCTCTGCATGTTTGGCGAAGGTTCTTTCGATAAAGAGATTTTAACAATCATTGGAGATCAAGGAAAAATCGAATCATTCCTTCCTTCACAAATTGTTAAAGCCTCACGTCGTGATTCAGTTGGAAACCTCGATAACTGGGCGAGTGGAGCCAGCCGTGCGCGTGGCAGCGAAACAAAGATTGTTCATAACTACGATGTTAAGTACATGGGCCACCACTACGGTGCTTCATATATCGAACATACAAAATTCCGCGATGCGATGTTAAATTCCACTGCCGCTGAAGTTTCCTTGCTAGATGGCGTAACGAGCGTTGTTACAGGCCTTGCTGCACACAAGAGCATCAACGAAAGTCGCGTCGTTGAAATCAAAGAGCTTTGGGGCTAATTACCAACTGCTCCAAGGCTTGGCGTAGGTATCAACTGTTTCGGCGAGCTTTTCTAAGCGTGGAATAGAGATTTCGCGCAGCGCCTTTGGAATATCAGGGGCACCAACGATGTCGGCCCAAACCGCGCGTCCGGCAAGGAACCCACTCGCTCCCCCAATTGCACACGCCTTTACTGCATCGTTGAAAAATGGTTGCTTAACTCCGTTGGAAAGAACTACCCACGGAGATCCAATAGCCTCTGAAATTCGTTCTGCGTTCTTGGTTACAAGCGAGAGATCTCCTTCGCCATGAAAGGGAACTTCTGCTTTATACAAATCTGGCTTCCAGGTTGCAGCTTCACGCGCTGCGATAATTAACTCTTCTTCGCGATCAAAAGATCTTGATGTATCGGTTGGTGGCTTCACGATGATTTCGATAATCGATGGCAGACCAGAGACTTCGCATAACTTATTAAATTCGGCTACGAGTTTGGCTCGGCTATCCGGAGATTCATCGTTGCGCCACAGCACTAAGAATTTCAAACCAACGCTATTGATATCGCGCATTCTGATTGGATCAACATCAGGATCGACAGCGGTATCAGTAGCTGCACCACCAGCGGGCCCCACCAATAAATCAGCCGCAGCGATTAATCCGCACGAGCCTTTTAGCGCACCCTGATTGATAATCGCATCAATACCAAACTCTTGATCAACTAAGAGCGCTGATGCAAATGGTGAAAGTTCGCGAGCGACATCTACTTTAAATTGAGTTAACTGTGAGTCAGGGACCGGTGTGCTCTGATGTGCGGCAAACATTCCGCGCAGAGCTTCACGTTGATCCACGGCAACCATTGCAAGCGCACCAGATGGACGGGCTAATTTGGTAAGTGGTGCTCTCATGATCTCTCCTTTAGGAATTTATCTAGCTCTGCGGTATTTGGAATCATCGATTGACCATCTAGGCCACGACATGAAAGCGCAGCAACTGCATTGGCGCGAAGTAAAGAGCGCTCAAGTGTGTGGCCTTGAATTACTTGAGCAAGAAGCGCTCCATGAAAAACATCGCCGGCGCCTAGCGTGCTTACAACATCAACGGCAAAGCCATCTGCGTGAACTAAGCCTGATTCGCTGGAATAACCAGTACTTCCGGCAGAACCTTGCGTTGCAACCGTTATATTTTTTGCGTTAACCGAATCTCTTTCAACTGCTGCACCTAATTGCAGGTCGGGGTAACGAAGCGCCATCTGTCGATCAGTTGGAACAAATAGATCTACTTCTGAAGCATCGAAATCAGCAACGTTGTATCCGGCATCAAATGAAATCTTCGGTCCGTTTCCACGAGAGATGTTTTCAGACTTTAAACGATTAATCCCTACGTGATCCACATGGAGCCACTCAGCCTGACTAATCAACTTCTTCGCCTCTGCGCTTAGATTCACTTGTTGCATTGGCTGACGGGTACTAATTGCGCGCGCGCTATGTTCTTTCGAAGCGACGATCACGCTTCCAGAAGTTGGGCTGGCACCGATTGAGATCCCTGAAGTATCAATGCCTTCACGGGCAAAAATCTTTAAAACTTCTGCGCCATCTTCGTCATCGCCAATTGTTCCGGCAATCGCCGTTGAAACTCCGAGGCGGCTTAGCGCTACTGCGGCAACCGCTGCCGGGCCACCGCCTGCGCGCGCTATCTGGTGGGCTAAAACTCTTTCGTCTTCGCCTGGATAGTTATCGACTAAGGCAATGGTGTCGATAGTTATTACGCCAAGACAAACAACTTGAATATTGCTCAACGCTCATTCTTTTCATTTGCATCAGCAAGGGCTACTGCGCGTGCGCCAGAAATATGTTGTAGCGTTAACTTAGAGACAAGTTCTCCATCTCTTGCTTCAATCGCATCCAAGATAGCGTTGTGCTCGCGCTTTGATACATCTGATCTGCCTGGCAAACGCAACGTGGTTTCCATCGACATCTTCATTACATCTTGCAAGACGTTGAGAGTTTGGTTGATGAATCTATTGCCAGCGATTCCGACGATAGTTAGGTGAAACTTCGCATCTAACGCCTGCAATTGGTTGTAATCAATTGGCGTCGTTGAAGTAACTGTCTCGATCTGATTTAAAGTTGCACGAAGTAAGCGAATATCTTCCTTGGTCGCCTTTGCCGCTGCCCACTTTGATGCCGGAACTTCTAAAACTTCACGAGCATCAAAGAGCTCATTTAAGCCGTGGGTGGTAGCCATCATCGAAGCGCGAAGTTCTTGCGCAACTATCGGTTCTTGAACAAAGGTGCCTTGCCCATGTTTGATTTGAACCAAGCCTTGCGCCTGCAGAATATGTAGAGCTTCGCGCAGTGAAGGACGGCTAACCGCCAACAATTCCGCGAGAGTTCGCTCTGATGGCAGGCGGTCGTTGGGCTTTAAATTCTGAATTTCAATTAACTCGACTAATTGAGTAGCGATACGCGCTGCACGTTGTGGAGCTAACGGGGTTACAGCGCTCATCATTTAACCCTTTACCGCTCCTGCTGTAAGACCAGCGATAAACGAGCGTTGCATCATGAGGTACATGATAACCATCGGAAGTGATGCCACCATCACAGCGGTGAAGAGCATCGAGAAGCTAACGAAGTACTCGCCGCGGTATGCCAACATCGCAAGTGGCAGAGTTTTCTTATCTGATTCTTGAATAAGTAGCAGTGGCCAGAGAAGATCGTTCCAGTTGATTACAAAGAGAAATATCGCTGTTGCACCCATCGCAGGTCGGGATAACGGTAGGGCGATAGAGCGATAGATGCGTAACGGTGATGCGCCATCAACCTCAGACGCTTCATACATATCGCGAGATATCTCGCGGAAGAAAGCGGTCAGAATAAAGATAGAAATTGGCAGAGTTGTGGTCACGTTAATGATCACTAAGCCTAAGAACGAGTTAGTTAGCCCTAGATCTCGGAAGATGTAATAGATCGGAACTAGGTTGATTTGGGCAGGAATCGCCAAACCAAGCGCAAATAAAGTTGCCAAGACTTTTCCAGAAACTGTGATCATTCTGGCGATAGCAAATGATGCCAGGCTGGCAAATAGCAAGGTGAAAATTACAGATAACAGGGTTACAACCACGCTATTTCTAAAGCTGACCTCTAAATCGCTTTCACTGATCAAGCGCTGGTAATTATCTAGATTCCAATTTTCTGGGAGAGAAAGCGGCTTGTTGTAAACCTCAGAGTCGGTCTTAAAAGAACCCAAGACGACAATAAGCGAAGGAATCAGAATTAGCGCGGCAAAGAAAGTAAGCGAGATTATTCGAGAGCTCTTAAAGATCATTTCTTATCCCTCACTTCTCGTATCGTCCGCTAAATGCCCGGCGCTGTAGCCAAGTAATAAGCACCATTGTTGCCACCATAAAGATTGTCTGCGCTGCGGCGTAACCAAGGCGAAGTTCATTAAATAAAGTGAAATAGACCAAGGTGCTGAAAATGCTTGTTGAGTTATTTGGTCCCGCGGTTGAATTTGTCATAACCATGATCAAATCGAAGGCGCGGAATGATTGAATTGTTGTGTATGCCATAACAACCAAAGTTGTTGGCATAGCCATCGGCCAGGTAATGCTGGTGAACTGCTTCCAGCGAGATGCGCCATCAACTTCAGCAGCCTCGTATAACTCTTTTGGAATCTGCTGCAGGCCGGCGATATAGACAACCATCATCTGACCGGTGTGGAACCAGACTTGGCTAAAAGCGATTGCGTAGAGCGCGCTGCTTTCGCTGCCCAACCAGTTAAGCGCAAAGGAAGGCAATCCGATACTGTTAAAGAATAAATTGATCGCACCGAAATTAGGGTCGTAGAGAAAGAGCCAGATCATTCCGACAGAGACAGAAGAGAGAATCGTTGGAAAGAAGTAAAGGGTGCGAAGTGCGATATTTGTTTTAGTGTTTTTCACAAGGAAAACTGCAAATATCAAGGCAAGCGTGGTTTGGAATAAAACGACCAGAAATGTGAATTCAATGTTGTTACCAAGTGTTTTATAGAAGAGATCGTCATTGGTAAGTAAATTTGTAAAGTTTCTAAAGCCCACATTTTCAGGCTCGGTGATGCCATCCCAGCGGCGTGTAGCAAATTGCAGATTTTGTAGCGCTGGATATAGGTAGAAGGCAAGAAAAAGGATTAGCGCAGGAGCGCCCATTACATAGTAGACAAGCGCATCTTTCTTACGCTTTTTACGGGTAGCAGGAGTACCGCTCCCACCATTGGTGGGAGCGGTACCGGTAGCTAGTTTGGTTTTAATCAGCCAGCCAATTTCTGCTTGATCTGCTTAGAGAAGTCAGGCAGAACATCGTCTGGGCTCTTGCCACCAACGATTTGAATGAGGGCATCCTGAGTCAAATCTGAAACTGAAGTGTTCAGAATCAAGAAACGTGGAGCCAACATTGTGTTCTTTGCCTGGAAGGCAGATGTGTTTAGCAAGTCAACGTTTGCTGAGTAATCAACATCTAGAACGTTAACGTGCTGAGTAGTTGCAACTGCATAGATCGCTGCAACTGGACCTGTAGCCAAGTATGAAAGGAAGGATTTAGCAATGCGCTGATCCTTTGGATTCGACTTGGCATTTACGCTTAGGTTGAAGGTGTTGTTCATGATTCCTTCAGCGACAACTTTGCCATCTGTTAGAACCATGCTCATCAACTGCATCTTGCCGGTTAGCGCTGGGTTCAGAGTCTTGATAGATCCCATTGAGAATGTACCGGTAGGAAGAATTGGTGACTTACCTGTCGCGAACAAGTTGTAAGCAGCAGCTTCAGTAACACCTGTTGGGTTATCTGGGAAGCATCCTGCGTTACGTAGCTTGACGTAGATATCTGCAACGCCCTTGAACCAAGTTGAAGTCAGATCGATCTTTCCTGAGTTCAAATCTGCCAAGTTTTCAGATAGCGCTTCGTAATCTGCTGCAGAGTTCATCAGAGCAGAGTTTGAGATCTGCGCTGCTTGTCCACGTGTTGCTCCTGGCCATGCAAGAGGAACATATCCCTTTGCCTTGGCATCCTTACACCAGGCGACCCAACCAGTTAGGTTCTTAGGAATATCCCACTTCTCTTTTGCCCAGAGTTCAGTGTTATAGACAGGGTTGTTAAATAGGTAGTGGTAAGGAACTGCGAGTACGCGGCCCTTTTCAACTCCTGCTGTTAGACCCTTTGATACGAGGTTGCGCTTTACGAAACGCTCGTTAGTTAGATCTGCAGCAAGTCCGCTCTTAACGAAATCGTTGAAGATTGAACCACGTGCTGCAGCGAATAGCGCAGCCTTTGGATTTGCAAGGATCTGCACGCGTGCAGTTGCGTTGTAATCAGTTGTTGTCTTGATTACCTGAGTGATTTTTGTACCTGGGTACTTTGCTTCGTAAGCTGTAATGATCTTTTCGAAGTGAGCCTTATCTTCTGGGCGGTAGTGCCAGAATTCAATTGTTCCAGCTGGTGGAGCAATTTCCTTAATTGGTGCACCGAGGCTTGAGCTTAGGCGAACCTTCTGCCAAGTCAGTTTTCCATTTGATCCGGCCTTGCAAACAAGTGAAGTTGAACTTGTTCCGGTTGAAACACCTTCAACCTTGCAAGCCTTTCCTAAGACTTCTCCAGCTGCAAATGCCGATGGCAATGTCGAAACAGCAACTGCGAATGCAACCACAGCTACTGCGCCAAGGCGACGTGCACTAAAGGAAGTCATTCCTTGAGTTTTCATCATTTGTAGTCCTTTGCTAATCGAGGGTTTTAGTTGTTTTACCATTCTGTGAGGGGTATCCCTAACATCTTTGCCATTTGACGAATACCCGGACGCACATCTATCCACGAGATGACTAGATGATGCGGATATCCGCCAGTGACTATTCCATTTACTAACGCAGCAGCATCAGGTTGAGTGATAACTGTTGCGGTATTTCCTTGGAAGTGATTGGGAGCAGGGATAGATTCCCCTCGGCTCACAACCATTCGTAAACCCGTGCTGTTGCTCGGATCTACATCCCGATCAATACGGAACAGCGTTACTGGTCCGGTCTTGAGCGGAAAATTACCTGCAACGCCTAATTTGCGATTGCAGTGTGTTGTTTGTGTGGCATTTTGTGGGTCTGCAGCCAACTTTGTCGCAGCTGAACCACAATGCCAAAGTCGAACTAAACCTTTATCTGCATCTAGATCGACGATATCTACCAAATAGTTTTCATCTGAGCCAAGTGACTCGCAAACCATCATTGTTACAGCGCCCAGCACATCGCGTTCGCAGGTTGTAACTGTGCCACGATCTGAAAGGCGGCCAAGCGAAGAACAGATGCAGGCTCCCATATCGGTTGGAAATTCTGGCCAGCAACGGATTGCAATCGCATCGAGTGACTCTTCTTCGCGCCAGGTATCTAGCGCAACTTCAACTCCATAAACTTTCTTTGCCTCATCAACGTTTACTGAAGATAGCGAAGGCTGTGCTGCTACTGCGTTTGCATAGGCTAATTCACGCGCTTCTTCCTTAACTTCAGCAATTCGGCCAAATGCATCAGTAATTGTTATTTGGCGAACATCAAGACCAAAATACTTATTTAACTGTTGGCCATCAAATACGCAAGGAGTAAATCCAATTGGAGCATCTCCAACAGCGCCGATCTTTTTGCCCTTTAACCAAGCAAAAGCTTTTTCAACTTCGCCAGCGGGTGCAAATTCTCCGACTATAGATTTTGGAGCAGTTGCTTCAGGAAGTTTGCCAGCGAGCGCATCACGAATTGCACTGCGCACATTCGCTTCATCGGCGTTTCCATGGATATGACGGATTGATTGCCCAACATTCATCAGAGCATGTGCCGCAAGATTTACACCGCACATTGAATTTAACTTAAGTCTTTCGCCAACTTCACCAGGTTCGCGCATCGACCAACCAAGGATTGGTCCTTTAACTTTTCCAAAGAGTTCGACTGCAGGTGATGCATCTGCAAATGAGGCCATAAATAAAATGTGAATGTCAGCCGCTGGAAGTTTTACCGCAGCGAGATCTTCAACTGTCATAACTAGTTCGCTTGGCCCGACTATCGATGCACCTAGTTCCGTTAGCAGCGCACGCGCGCTATCGAAATTAGCCTGGGCGCAGGTCAGATCAAAGGTAGGTCGCGCTAACGCGACGAGAGCTACAGTGCTCAATTTGCCTCCAGTGGTAAGACCTCTTGGTGAAGGGTGCCACTGGCGACCTAGCGAGTCAATGGGAAAGCGCGAGTTTTTCGCTTGTTATGAGACCGTTATGAGGAAGGCGATGGGGTTATCTTTGAAGGATGAAGGGTCTGGTCCGACCATTGACCTCAAAAGCGGGCCAATTCGGATCGTTGGTGAGTATCTCAACCCCCGACTTGGTCGCCAAGATCGTATCTTCAGCCTTCCAGCCTTTACCCGTTGGGTTCCATGCGATCGGCTGGTTCTGCGCAATCAACCTGGTTGTTCCCTGATTTGCTGGCCAATCACGAGGCAGGAAGCCGGTCGGCCCACCTTGGTGATGGTTCTGCCACTCATCTTTATCGAAACCATTTAGCGGGTAAGCAGCGATCGCAGCATTTATTGGATCTGAAAATGGCTGACCAACCACGGTGGCATCGAACATCGCTGCCTCAACTTTAAATATTGATTCGTAACTGTTCATCTCCTCTTGAGATAACTGCCCAAAGCTGACAATTCTGGTTATCGAGGCGATTAGCCCCTTATGTTTTGCACAAATTGAGGCCGAGACGCGATTTCCGATTGGAGTTGCGGTCGGCAACGGATGGCGAAACTTGGTGACTCGCTCTTGTCCGGCAACGCCTAAGAAAGCGATCTCTAAATTAGAGCGCCATAAGGAACTGGTAATTAGCGCCGCTACATCGATTTCTCGATCGCTACTTTTTACCTCTTTCATAGCGCCGCCCAATGCAGAAGCAGCATCCAGACAGATCTTCTTAAAGCGTTCTACATCATCTGCAATAAGTGAGCCGCGAATAATCTCGATCTCAACGCCTAGATCAACCCTGTCACCACCAGGTTGATCAGCACCAACTTTTGCTCCTGTCGGCAGCAACGGATCTCGTCCTTGTGTCCAAGCCACAGTTTGAACTGAAACTTCTGCAGGAAACTCTTCAGCGCTAAGTCGTGGGGCTTCGACTACATTTGTGATTGCAACAGCTGAATCTTTAGTAATAATTAAATCAAAACAAGCCGCATCTATCGTGGTTGGAACATGTGATCGTCCGGCAATGGCCCAAGCTAGATTTGGATTACGGCGAAGTACAAATGCATCAAGCCCTTTTTCGGCCATTAAATCTCGGACGGGTTGGATGCGAAGGCTAAATGCGCTCATGGTAAGGATGCTACAACTTTGGGCTCATAAGAAAAAGTGAGCAAAATATGCGTTACTGGTGGCGGGTGAAGGATTTGAACCTTCGAAGGCAGAGCCGGGGGATTTACAGTCCCCTCCCATTGGCCGCTCGGGCAACCCGCCAGGGTCATTCTTTTACGGCGGGCGCAAGATTACCTCAATTTATTAGCGAGGGGTAATCGGCTATTTTGCCTGCTTTTTCCAGATAAAAATCAAGATTAGTAAGCCACCAACAATCGCAGTGATGCTAAAAATCAAATAAATAGAAAGTTTGTTTCCATATGGAGTTGGTGGAGTGGTTATCGGTTCAGATTTAATCTCTGAAGTTGTTGTACCCGAAGCATCAACTGTGAAAGTAAATTCGCCCTTGATTACATGGCCGTCGGCGGCGACTGCACGATATTCAACTTTATATATTCCGATTTTGTCGCTTGCCGTAAGAGCCTTAGTAAGCGTGGGACCTGCGACGGTTAACTGCCCTTGGCTCAACTCCTCACCAGATGAATCAAAAACCTCAATTGAATTAGAGTTGCCGATATCAATTAAATCTTCGGCGAAGGTGATGTTAATTTCTGGTGGAAGCGAATTAATCACTGATTCACTTCGAGGTATTGAATTAACCAAGTCCGTGTGGGCAGAAGCTGGCGATGCCGAATATGTAAGGAAAATGGCTCCCGCTAAAGCGATAATCTGCCTAAAGCGCATGGATTAATTCTACTTCTTATAAACTTTATAAATCTTGCCAAGCGCGATAACCTAGCGCTATTCAAAGTGATCTTCACCGCTTTTAGGAGGGCCAATCATGGCTGATAGCAGTTTCGATGTAGTTTCGAAGATTGATCGCATGGAGCTTGATAACGCGATCAACCAAGCGATCCGCGAGATTGATACGCGCTTTGACTTTAAAAATACCGGAGCAAAGATTGAAATGGCTGGCGAAAAGATCAATATTGAAGCCGATACCGAAGAACGCGCTAAGGCAACTCTCGACGTCATAAAAGATAAAATGATTAAGCGTGGAGTTTCACTAAAGCATATTGATCCAGGCGAGCCACAACTTTCTGGAAAGATCTACAAGATCTCTTGCCCGCTTAAAGAAGGTATCTCTACAGAGAATGCCAAGAAGATCGCAAAGTTTTTACGTGATGAGGGTCCAAAGTCAGTTAAATCTCAGATCCAAGGAGATGAACTACGAGTAACCAGTAAGAGCCGTGACGACCTGCAGACCACGATGGCGATGATCAAAGAAGGTAAGTGGGAGTTCGCAGTTCAATTTGTGAATTTCCGTTAATTGAAAAAGCAGAAGCTCGGCCTCATATATGGGGTTAGCGCATATGTGTTGTGGGGAATGTTTCCTCTCTATTGGCCGCTGCTCGAGCCTGCTAACCCACTTGAAATCGTTTCGCACCGCGCTGTCTGGACTTTGATCTTCTGCGTAATTGTTTTGGCCATTACCCACGCCCTTAAATCGACCTTGGCCACATTCCGTCGCCCAAAGGTGGCAATCAAATTATTTCTTGCCTCAGTTCTGATCTCTATTAATTGGTTGATTTATATCTGGGCAACCAATAACGGGCACGTTGTTGAGGCCTCACTTGGTTATTACATAAACCCGCTAATTATCATCGCCTTCGGTGTGATTTTGTTGAAAGAGAAGATGCGCCGGCTTCAATGGGTAGCAGTTTCAATAGCAACTGTTGGAGTCATTATCCTTACCGTTGATTACGGTCGTCTGCCTTGGGTGGCACTTGGCCTGGCGCTTTCGTGGGGAACTTACGGACTTGTAAAGAAACAACTAGGTCTGGGTGCGCTTGAAGGACTGGCGATCGAAACGATGATCGCCTTTATTCCCTACTGCGCCTATCTATTCATTATTGGATCTAAGGGCGAAGGACAGTTTGGCAGCGGCGCAGGTTTAACTATTCTCTTGATTAGTGCGGGCGCAGTTACCGCTATTCCTTTACTCTTATTTAACGGATCTACTACACGGCTTCCCTATTCAACAATTGGGCTCTTGCAATATATAACTCCAACGATTCAATTTTCGATCGGTGTTTGGGTAAACCATGAAGCGATGCCTACAGCGCGTTGGGTGGGATTTATCTTTATCTGGTTAGCGCTAATGACGCTGGCAACGGATCTTTTGAAATCAGGCAGATCGGTCGACAACAGCATCGCATAGCGAAAACAAAGCGCTAGTTGCTGAATTAAGCGGCAGTGGGCCAAGTGCGGTGCGCGCATCTTTAGCAATATTTCCAAGCTGTTGGCGGGCTTGTTGCAAGCCATCATGAGTGCGTAGTGCGCGAAGAACCTGTTGAACTTCAACTTCGTCATGTATCGGCGCGCTCAATAACCGCTTAAGTTCGGCATCTTCGGCTTTATTTGAAGCCATAACATTTAAAGTTACAAGTGTAGGAACGCCCTCACGCAGATCTGTTCCTGGAGTTTTTCCAGATTGGCTAGATTCACTAGCAATGTCGATGACATCGTCAGCAAGTTGGAATGCGATACCGATCTGTTCACCAAATTTAGTAAGTGTTTCAACGGTTTCACGATTAGCACCGGATAGAAGCGCTCCAAAACGTGCGCTAGTTGCAATCAGTGAACCAGTCTTATCCCCCACAACGCGCAGATAATGTGCGAGTGGATCTTCACCATTCTGTGGTCCCTGGGTTTCCATAATCTGACCAATAACTAAACGCTCAAATGTTCGCGCTTGTAAGCGAACTGCTTCCGGGCCAAGATCGGCAAGGAGATCTGAGGCTTTGGAGAAAAGGTAATCACCGGTCAAAATCGCGATGGTATTTCCCCAACGATTATTCGCACTTTCTACACCGCGACGAAGTGGCGCTTCATCCATTACATCATCGTGATAAAGAGTTGCCAGATGCGTTAATTCGCAGACCACCGCTGCAGGAATTACTTCCTTGCGCGTTGGATCACCAAAATGAGATGAGATAAGAGTTAATAGCGGGCGCAAACGCTTGCCGCCGGCTGCAACTAAATGGCGAGAGGTTTCTTCAACAAGCGGGTAATCGCCTTTAATATGTTCGCGAAGTAAGTGTTCAACGCCTTGCATGCCTGCAGCAAGATCTGCCTCAAGTGCGGGATCTAGATCAGGAATGCCGAATGATGACATTAGCGAAGGAAGGCTGCTGAACTTTGAATAAAGTTAATCAAAGGAGTTGGGTAGATTCCGAGTGCGAATGTTGCTACTGCAGATACCGTGATTGTGATCTGTGTGTAGATTGACGGGATTACAACGCTAGTTCCATCTGCGACTGGATCTTTAAAGAACATCAGAACAATTACGCGGATATAGAAGAATGCTGCGATCGCTGATGAAAGTACGCCGGTAATCAAGATTGCTGTTGATCCACTTTCGTATGCAGCTGAGAAGATCGAGAACTTTCCAATAAATCCGCTCGTGAGCGGGATTCCTGCAAAGGCAAGTAAGAAGCCAGCAAAGGCTGTGGCAACCCATGGAGAACGCTTTCCTAGACCGCTCCAGCGATTTAGATCGGTAACTTCACCGGCTGAATCGCGAACCAAAGTCACAACTCCGAAGGCACCTACTGTGGCAATTCCATATGCGAAGAGATAGAAGATTGAAGATTCCAAACCTGATTTGCTTAGGGCAATTACACCTGAGAGCAAGAAACCTGCGTGGGCGATAGATGAGTAAGCGAGCATGCGCTTTACATCGCGCTGTGCGATTGCAACAAGTGAACCAAAGACCATCGTTATAAGTGCAATTGCGATGATCGCTGGACGCCATTGCCAGTAAGCCTCAGCGAATGAAACATAGAAGATACGGAGCATCGCACCGAATGCAGCAACCTTGGTGGCAGCAGCCATAAGAGCAGTAACTGCAGTTGGTGCGCCCTGATAAACATCTGGTGACCAAGCGTGGAACGGAACTGCGCCAACTTTGAAGAGAAGGCCGATCGAGATGAATGCGATTCCGAGAAGTAGATAAATATCGTTTCCGCTGCCACCGATTACCGCTGAGTGAATTCCAGCGAAGGTAACTGATGATGAATATCCGTAAAGATATGCAATACCCATCAAAAAGAA
>Ga0315903_10001118_pt1 | contig 40688 bp, 54 predicted proteins | sample LakEriMetagenome_7_FD_203524 | JGI IMG/M metagenome (GOLD analysis project Ga0315903, IMG submission 203524) | Freshwater fungal communities from buoy surface, Lake Erie, Ohio, United States - Buoy 2 MA119 | ecosystem: Environmental > Aquatic > Freshwater > Lake | place: USA: Lake Erie, Ohio... | reverse complement strand
GGAGAAGCTGTCTAGGCTCGCTGGGCGCGATACAGCCCCTCGATGCGGTTGAGCGCTGCCATCTGCTTCTCAGGGCCGTTCTTGCCCTGGAAGTCATCGCCTTTCTGGATGCGCTGAATTTGCTCATCGTAGGTCGAGCCGCTGGAATCAGCGTCAGACCCGACAAGGGCGGAGTCCTCGCGGATCATCTGATCGACGCGGATCATTGCCTTGATGAACTCAGGGTTGTTACCCAGGTCACTTTTGGTCGTGTCGATTCCCAGAGCGATGGCCCCACGGTTCGCCCTTTGCCAATTCGTCTTGGCAGCTTCACCCCACTCCTTGTTCAAGCTGTCGATCATCTCCTGGTGCTGGGCCGCAGCCATTTCCTGTGATCGCGCCACCATCGCGCCGATGTTGTCGTTGTTGAGGGCGATCAGTTCTTGCAGAGCTTCTGGCGGCACGCCGTATTTGTGAGCGACAGCAGCGGCTTTCCCGGCAAGCTCAGCGTTCCATTCCACGCCCTCAGGCAGCTTTTCAGGAGCTTTCAGCCCGTAATCCTCCGGCTTTTCAGGAGCGCCGGTGATCTTGCGAAGCTCAGCGTAATACTGCTGAACCTGCTCGGGCGTGGCGTCAGACCCCGGCTTCGTTGGAGCGGACTTCTTGCCCATCGCCAGTTTTTCAAGGTTCGTGTAGCTGATTGCCAGCTTGTCGAACTCAGGCTTGCCTGCGTCCTTGTTCCAGAACTTTTCCGGCAGCCACTCGGGCCGCTGTTCTCCGCTTGGCAGTTGCGCCGTTTCGGGCGTGGTCTGCGTTTCTGATCCGGTTCCGGTTGCCGCCGCCTGCTGTGCAAGCGCGGTTTCCGCCGTCTGTTGTGTGGTTTCGGTTTCCATGGGAAATGGTTACGCGTTGGCTTCCTGCCACGCGTTGTAAGCGTCGTTGCCGTAGTGGTTCACAAAGCAGATGCGGAACTTGGACGGCTCGCGCTTCGGGTCGGGGAAGCCGGTCGTGTCGAGGGATTGAGTGGTGACGGCTGACGCTTTGACCTGCTCGGGCTGCGTCTCGATGTCGGGGACTTCCACGGTCACGCCGATTTCTTCCGGCTCGGCAACTGGCAAGGATTCCTTTACAGTTGGAGCGCCGACTTCGATCACAAGCTCAGGATTTCCAGCAGCGGCACGAATCTGGCCGACAATGCGCGGTGCCTGCTTTTCGGTGACGTATGCGGTTCCGCCGTCGATGACGCCGATGTTCACGCCGTCGCGGATGATTTGAGAGTCGATGATTTCGATCATAATTGAATAGCGTTTTGGCGTTTGTGGGTGAGGATATTCTGATATGTGCGCAGGTCATCTTTCGCAGTTCCAAATTCGCTAAATGCACGCATGGCCTGAATGAACCTGGTTTTAATGCCATAGATTGCAGGGCCCATAAATTGCTCAAGCTCCCGGATCAGTCGTGGCGCGTCAGCGCTCAAAGATGCGTCAGCTATAGCCTCCATCCAATCAACATGACATCCGCGTTCTTCGGCCTCCATGTGGGAAATCTCCAACGGTATTCCACGTTCAGCATACATTTTCCAGATACCGCCCAAAAGCGGTTTTCCATCTGTAGCAATGCCTGTGCAATAAATGGTGTGCATGTTATTTCTTCTTGGATTTGCCTGCATTGCTCAGGGCAATAGCGATGGCCTGTTTTTGCGACATGCCTTCGTTGACAAGCTTGCTAATATTAGATGAAACGGCTTTCGAGGATTTTCCTGGCTTGAGTGGCATAATCAGTTCTCAGGTTCGGTAACTTGTTTCCGTGGCCGTCCGCGCCTCTTGGGCGCTTCCGGCGCTGTGGTATCCTGCACGGTTGCAGGCTCTTTGACAAGCTCCATTGACGCCAGCAGATGCCGGTAGATGTCCCGAGGGATGGACTTCTGCCCCTCGTTAAAGGCGCATTTCAGGGAATCCTCATCCTTGAGCGACGGCCATGATGTCGAGGCAATCCCGCCCGAAACGCCATTCATCCAGCGGAATAAAACCTGAAAATTATCCTGCTTGAACAGGGTTGAAATAATGGCCGGAATCCTGCCGCGCTCCTCATCGGTCAGCGGCACAAGCAGTTCGTGAAGTTGAATCATGCTCCAATAAGCTCGCGCACTTTGTCCATTCCGCCAGCGTTTTTAACGGCTTGGCTGCCATCCTTGAGCATTTGAGCCATCGCGGCCTGCTGTTGAGCCTCAGCCCGCGCCTGCCGCATTTGCGCCACTTCCTCGGGTGATCGTAGCAGTTTCGGGTCGCAGCCCATGAGACGAGCGCCCTCGGTGGCATAGAAGTCAAAGTTGATCGTATCCACGATGTCAGGCACCGCTGGCGCGATAGCCAGCACCTTTTGCACCTGGGCGTCGGCAGAGCGCAGGCTGATAGCATCCAAGGCAAGGGCAAGACGGCCCTTCATGGAAACCTGCGGGTCTGGCGTCTGGACCATCCCGGGCGCAACCTGGACAATGGCCTCCTCAGGCGGCGGTGGAAGCATCCCCATCTCAGCCCAAAGACCGAACAGGCGAATCATCATCGGCTGCGTGTGATCCGTGGAATCACGGTCAAAGGCCGGACTGATCGCCTCAAGCTTCTCGCTGGCAAGCTGTGAAGCCTCGAAAGCCGTCATCTCGCGGTTGTTCGCCGCATTCATGGCAAACATCTGAAACATGTCGAGGTGGAAGCGGGACTTGATAACCGCCGCCCTTTGCTTCATGCGCTCCATGCCCCATTCGAGGTTTCCGACGATATTCAGTGGCGCGATAGCCTCAGGCCCCATTCCGGACGGGTAAGGGTTGATTGCCCGGGCGGATGTCTTGAGCGTGCCCTCGTAGGTGTCCGGCACCATCAGCGGTGGAAACACCGTCTTTTCAATGCTGACATCCAGCATCTTCGCCATGAAGTTCATCTGGCGAGACTCAGGCAGGACGGAGAAGCCGGGACCGTAGCCCCAATTCCCGCCCATCTGCGGGTCGATGCCTTCCCACGTCAGGAAGCGTCCAACCGTGAACGGGAACGAGTCAAACCCGCCCTCCTGCACGAGCTTTTTTGAGTGCTGCTCGATGTAGTAAGACCCGAACTTCTTTCGCTGGGCAACCGTAAAGCCGGTGCCGTCCATGGGCGCGCCATCACGCTCTTTCACGACGTGAATGAAGGTGAACTTTTTGGTGATGTCCTCGCACTCACGCACGTTTTTGGGCAGGTTGTCCTCGCCAAACTTTTCCTCGGCCTGCTCGTGCGTAAGCTCAAACTCGCGCATTAGACAGTTCGCCATGCCGTGCTGATTGAGCTGAAAGACATAGCTGCCCGGGCGGAGTTTCTCAAAACGTGTCTGGCCTCGATCGTCCACCGTGATGAACATGCAGGCGGTGCCGAGTCCCCAAAGATCGAACAGGTATTCATGCCGCTGGGCGTAGTAGTTTGAGCCCGCGATGTATTCAGCGCCGACGCGTGAACACTCGGCCAGCCAGTTCTTCGTGGCCTCCGAATTGGCAAGCTGTCGAACAGGCGAGAACGCAAACCATGGCGTGCTTTTAGGCGTCGTCCAGGACATGTAACCGGCAACGGCGCGTTCCAGCGAATCCATGGCCGTGATGTCATAAACCCGGGCGTCGCGCTGGTTGTTCGGCGTGTAGTCCTTCTGCGTGATACCGGCCTTGCGCGGGAAGATGTGCTCGCTGATCTCCTGCCAGCAAGTGTCCCAGGTCACGCGCTGATCCTTCAGCTTCTCGTAATCCTTGAGATACTTGGCTGTCTGTTCGGTGCCTTCGGTGTCCATGGCTACGATTTTTTGCTTTCTACGATCATGCGCTTGTGAATCCACGGCATGCTTCCGAGTGCATCATTGCCTTGCTTGCTGGTGTTGACCATCGTGCCTTCCAAAGCGCCGACACCGAGTTTGCCAAGGCTGCCAAGGGCCACATCAGGCGCAAGCGGGCTGTCGGGGTTGATGGTCTTGCGCAGACCCTGGCGGCGGGATGCGGCGACTTGCGCCTGTTCACCCTCGGCGGAGTCGGCGCGGACGGGTGCAGGTGCAGGCGGTGGAGCCTTAGGTTTCTTTGCTGATCCTCCCATGATTTGCCGATTATTCTCATTTTTGAGAATCTGGCAAGCGGAGAATCTTCTTTCGCAGGCGCTGGTAGTCCACCCATTTCACCTCCTGGCCTTCGTGCCGGACATAGCCGATCCACTTCCGCAGGCCGGGATTCGGGTCGAGTCGGCACAATTCCGCGATGTCACCAACGGCCAGGGTGACGAAAAAACCAAGCTGGGCGTGAGCCTCGCCAAAGTCGCGCCAGGTGTCCGTCGCGCAGATGAACGTATCGGGCGTGCAGATGACGTAACCATCCGTCAGGTGGTCGCGCAGCATGTCCTCGAAATTGGCGATGCCGCACCGATTGGCGGTGATGATGGCTTCGTGAAGGGCTTTCATGGTTACATTCCTCCGGTGTCCTGGGTGAGAGTTCGCCTTCGTCCTTCAAATCCATGCGTGAAATCCATGTCCTCCATAGATCGTGTCATTGTCGCGCCGACCTTCACATGCCCCTGCTGAATGGCTTCGGCCATATAACGGGCGGCGTCAGCCGTGTGGCTTGACCAATCGTGCACCGGCTCAGAGTTGATTAGCCTGCCGATGTCCACCTCCCGCGTATGGTAGGCTTCCAGCGCCTCGATGCCTTTCGCGCACCGCTCGGCATGGAATACGAGCGACGGAAACAGCCCTTTCAATCCGTTGATGCCCGTCCAGATGTCGACGCACCGTTTCAGCACCACGACGTTTGCAAACCCTGCCGCTCGCAGTTCCCGCTCAAACGATGACCCGCCGCGCTCGGTCTGTGCTGCGTCATGGGGCAGAAAGTGTTTCCCGAACGCATAGCCTTTTTTCATCATCCAGGAGGCGCGTTGCGTGATCGTCTCCACGCCGTCGATCAATCCCACGTCACAGTCGATCATGCGGATCTCGCGCCCCACGATCTGCCAATACCAGACGCTTGTGTTCGTCGGGCTGCCCAAGTCCCAGGACGTATGCACCAGCGAATCAGCCACAGGCAGCTTGCAGATGCGCTGTTCCCTGTATGCCGCCTCCACAAGACGGGCGTAAATGGCACCAGGACGCCCCACATTGAAGTCGCATTCCATTTCCTGCGCGTAGCTGTCCGCCGTCGTTTTCTCGCGGATGGCTTTCAGCGCTTCCGGCGGCAGGATGCCAGACTCAGACGCCTTTAGCATCAGCGTGTATGAATTGGGATCGGTCAGCGCCTGCGTGTATGCCTTGTAAAAGGCGTTGCGCCCCTTCGGCGTGCCGATGCGCGTATGCCAGCCGTTGTAATCGAGTAAGCAAGGCAGAATGACGTAATCAAAGGCGGCAGGAGGTATGTCGGCATCCTCGTCACTCACGATGCCGTCAAAGTAAAGACCACGCATGCGCTCATAGTTCTCGCCAGAGTAAAGCCGGATGACCGCCCGGTTGAACAACGTAATCTTCAGCTCACTCTCGTTGATCGTCGTGGCCGGGATTTTCTCGCAGTAGTCCTTGAGGTAGGCCCATGCGATGTCCTTGGCCTGATCCCGCGTCGGCGCGATGTAAGCGTAACGCAGCGGCGGGCCGTTTCTTTTGTGCGTCAGAGCGCAGCGAATGAGCTTTTGCACCACGGCAACCGTTTTGCCTGCGCGTCGATGGGCAACCAGCACAGCCCAGCGTTTACCGGACTCGATGAACTCGCGGAACTGCTTCCGTGGCTCAATCTTGATTCTGACTTTCTGCGTTGCCACCAATGATGACCTCGATTTCCAGTTTGTGACGCTCAGGCTCGAAATAAGCCGATGCCTTGCCGATGTGAGCAAGAGCGCCGGATGCGGCGGAGAAGTCGCCGGTTTGTCGCGCTTCTGCGGCGATGGCGGCCAGTTCATCCAGCCATTTGTCTTTGGTCATGTTGAACTTGGACTCAACCTTGGCCGCAACCTTTTCTCGTAATTCTGATATTCTCAGGGAAATCTCAGGGGATTTTGTCATTTTGCAGCTTTCGACTTCTGCCGTCCGGTCTGCGCATTTGCCACGGCTGACATGCTGCTTGTAAGCCTCGGTGGCACTCATCCCAAGGGCGACGGCCTGGGCGAAGTTTTCCCACTTTGGATTTTCAAGGACTGGCATGGCGTCAATGCTTCCCACGCCCTCGCGGAGATTTCAAGCCCAAAAACAGCCTTACCTGTTCCTGCGCCTGCCTGGGCGGCATCGGGCGCCGTTCTCCGGCCTGGACGGCGCGGCAGTGGGCGAAAATGGCCTCTAATTTCTTCTCAGTTTGTTCATTCATAACGCTTTGTAAGTGTATCGAATCGGGTCAAATTTGAGCTTGAACATGCCAGTCCAGCCGGTTTCCCGCTGCTTTTCCACGATGATTTCAGTGTCGTGCATCGTTGCATCTTGTTCATTTGTAAGCTTTTCCGACTTGCGCAGCTTCTCCTTTTCGGGATTCCGACAAACCAAAAGCACATTATCAGCGTTGTTCACAAGCAGACTTGATCCCTTGATTGCATACATGCTGGGGCGCTCCATCTGCTGCGACGGCTTCGCAAGGTGGCAAACGAGGTGAAGATGCACCTGGGTCTGCTTGGCTAAATCTTGAAGCTTGTTGCAGAAATCGCCCTGGGCCGGGTAATCCTCTTCCAGTTCCTCAATTCGCATCAGCGAGTCGATGATGAAGTGGCGGCAACCGTAGCGCCGGAAGGCATACCAAAGCATTTCCATCAGTTCGGCACGCTTCATCGAGCCGACCACATCCGCAAAAATCAGGTAATCGCCCACGCCGCGCACAAACCGCGTGATGATTTCCTCGTTCAGGTGTGGCCCGTTGAACATCGTTGCCATCTTACGCAGGGTCGTTTCAACCCGCATTTCAAGCGATGCCTCGAAAATCGGGGTCTGTTCGGCCAGGATTTGAGCCTTTAGGAAGTTGAGCATCGTCGACTTGCCAGCGCCGGTAAAGCCGCCCCAAAGCGTGACCTCACCAGGACGAAACCAAAAACCGCTGTGCGGCCACCGTTTCGCCATCCAGGGCAGCGTGAACGGCTCGTCTTTGGGCTGGATTTCAGCCACCATGCGGCCTTCAAGCTCACCAGCAGCCACCACGCGCCGAACCCTAGGCATCGCGGCTTGCGCCACCCATTCGGCGGCATCTTGGGCCGTAAATCCTGCCATCAGGCATTCGTTGGCGTCCTTTTTTGGGATCGTAACCACCTTACACCGATGGTTTCCCAGCCGGTCAATCACGGTTTTCGTGATCTTCTTGCCCGCCTCGTCCTGATCGAAAGCCAGCAGGAAGCAGTCAAACGGCGCAAGGTTGTCCCACTCGTATTCAATCCACGCGCAGCCGGTCCCGTTCGGAATCGACAACGCCGAGATGCCCCATTGATGCCATGTCATCGCGTCAATCTGCCCCTCGGCAAGCAGAACCGTCTTTGCCTTGTAAGCGTCCTGGCTTAAAGCCTGCCATCCGAACATGGACGGTGCGCAGTCCTTGTCCTGCCAGACCTTCTTTTTCTCGCCAAGCGTGCGGTATGAGCGGTTCACAAGCTGGCCGTCGGGAGCGTAGGACGGGAACACGATTGCGCCCTTTTCCTTGCAGCCTTCAACCTTGAACGCGGCCAGAGTGTCGCGGTGCAGCCCTCGCTTGTCGCGCAGATAGGCCATTGCCACGCCCCCGGCATCCAGTTCGGCGGAGTTGATCGGCGGCGGCTTGGCGTAGCTTCGCGCCTCGTTGTAACGCGCAGGCTCCACGATGCCAAGAAACTGCTTCGCCTGCCGTATTGACTCGGCTGCCGTCACGCCTTTGGAAAGCCGCCACAGATCGAGCAAATCACCGTGATCTGCATCGTTGCTCCAATCCTTCCAGTTCCCGGCATAGGTTCCGTGAACGTGAATTTTCAGGCTCTCACCAGGATCACCGGCAATGTTCCCGCAGACCATGACGTTCCCGTGAAGCTTTGCCCCCGGTAGAAGTGTCGTCACCACGGCTTGCGCCTGATCGGCCAGCCGCTGGCTAATGTCGCTAACAGTCAAATCTACCATACGTAATCCCTTTCATGCGGTGGAATGTCCTCGGGTGCCTCGCAGAGTTCGGCCTGCTCGGCGGCTTCGCGTTCTTTCCTGGCTTTAATGTTCCGTTCCAACTTCACCCGCAGTTCTTCGGACGGGTCGATGTCGTTTTGCGGACTCGGCTCAGGCTTAACAGTCGGCATGACCGCCATCCTCTCTGATTCCGTGACACTCTCTGGAAACAGTCCAGTCCAACCATTCATCATGGACTTGTTTACGGCTGCCGTAACTGTCCATACATCATAAGTCCGGTGAAGCTGATTCACCAATTTCAGCCAGCCGGATTCAACGTAACCCTTCTTCTTCTCGCGCTTGTATTCCCACCACTCCGTCAATGGCTGCTTGTAGCTCTCCGGCATCTCAACCGGAAACGACGGATTCACGGAAATCCGCGCCCGGTTAGATTCTTGGTTAGATTCTTGTTTACTTCTCGTTAGAGATGCCCCCCGAACCTCTGTCGGGGGAGGGGTGAACCTCCTTCGGGGGAGGGGTGAACCTCCTTCGGGGGAGGGGTGAACGTGGTTCGGGGGCGAACCTGCTTCGGGGGCGAACGACGTTCGGGGGTTTGGATGCTCAAAAGAGGACAAATGATAGCCCGTTTTAGCACCAACAAACCTCTGAATTGTAACAAGATTAGCGTTACATAATTCAGCAATAGACCGCTGAATTGCCCGGTCAGAAAGTCCAGTCATGGACATCAGATAGCGGATTGAAGGGTTGCACTTGCCCGTTTTTTCATGGTGGCAATCCGCCAGAGCCAGCAAAACCAGCTTTTGAGTCGGCGTCACAGGTGCAAATTTGATGCGGTTAATGGCTTGGTAGCTCATCAGGTGTTCTCCTTTCTGCGCAAAATTTCACGCTCCACGGCTGATTTCAGCGGGTCGCGCAACTCGATATGCTCGACCAACCATTCGAAATACCAGTCTGGAATGTGTGTGATGGACGTGCCTTTGAATTTGCCAAAGGTCATCACAAACCCCGCCGGTTCCTTCTTCCATCGGCGTTCTTGATCGGCTTTCCTTGGCGCAGATACCTGCGATTCAAAAAACTTAACCGGCACGCCGTCTTTCCTCATGCAAGCCACAGCCTTGATGGCGGCAGCCTCCCACTCTCCTTGCTCTGCTCCTGCGTTTAGCGCGAGGGCCAGCAGCTTTAACGCTTTCTCTGGTAGTTCTGTCATAAACAAAAAAATCTCCCCCAATGTCAGCCCCGCAGACGCGAACGCCTACGGCAAAGGGGGAGAGAATTGATATGACTGATCTTCCCGGGCTGAACGGAAAGGTCATGGATGAGCGGATTCTACTCCTTCTTCACCTCATGTCCATTGGTTTTCTCAGTCTTGCGACACTTCGGGCATGACTTCCGCAGGCCGGTTCCGGCGTTGACGATGATCTCGCTCATGCCCAGGCAGTGTTTGCAGGTTGGTTTCATGGCTAAAACGGAATATCATCCCCGTTCGCATCCGTGTAAATCTCCGGCTCCGCCTTGGCTGTTTCCTGCCGTTTCGGCGCATCCTGTTGTCCCTGCGGGCGCTTCTCAAAGGTAAACACCTTGCCGTTGCCGATGCTGGGCAATTTGAGCCCTCCCTGGCGCTCGTCTTTGGTCGTAGGCTCAGCCACAAAATGCGTGTTTCCGTAGCGGTCCACGCCGTCTCGGTTCTCTTTCGCCTCAAGGTTCAGGTAAACCTTGCCGTTGGCGTGCTTCGTAGCCCTGGCCCTGCTCAGGTCGATCACGACGCACTCGGTCCCGGCTTTGGATGTGATGAGGCTGGCACCTTGAAGGCCCAGGAGGTTGATGGATATGTTCAGTTTATTCATGGGGATGGGATTTCTCGTGCTGCTTGCGCAACCATTCGTTGACGAATTCAATATCGCCCCGGTTGATGGCGGCTTCAACCTCGCCCGTGCCTTCGTATTCCAGCGGGCCAGACGGGAATTGTTCGGGGTCTGTCTCGGGGGATGGAAGGCGGGTCATTGTTGTGTCTTGTTGAGTTCTGCGATCAGGGCGTCGGCGTAACGAACGCATTGGATAACGATGTGCTGCTCGGCAGTATTGCCGGACTCCTTGGCAGCTTTAATAAGGGCTGCCACGCTCTCTTTAGTTGATGACGCGGCAAGCTCTCCAACCAAAGCCTGTCCTGCAAAGTAGGCTCGCAGGGACATGCCTGTGTAATCGCGCCATCGCTTGCAGGTTTCAGGATCGTTCCACTCTCCCATGTCTGGGGCTGGAAATGCAGGGTCGTTTGGATGTAGTTTCATTGTTGTGGTGGGTAGATGTCGATAAAGTGGGTGTCGCCGTTCCATTTGTCTGTCGTGACTTCCCATTCCCCATTGATAAAATCGGCATAGACCCTGATCGTGCCTTCCGGCACAGGCCCGGCCTCGGCAATGGGGCGCAGGCGGAGGGCGGCCTCCAACTCCTTCACCCTGGCCTCGGCGGCTTTATCCGTCATCTCCACTTGCTTGCGTAGACCTTCAATCACCATGCGTGCGACTTCGGGCCACTCCTCGCGTGAGTTTTGCCACCAGTCCTTGAAATCAGCAGGCATCACCTTGGATAGCTCAAATTCCCACTTGGCAAGTCTGGCCTCGGCGGCGAGGGCGCGGCGTTCAAGTTTTTTGCACAACCTCACAAAAGCAAATGGTGCTGTATCTTCACAAAGCTCACCCTTGTCGCGCAATATGGACTCCAATACGTTTCCAGTCTCCGGCGTGTCTGTTTGTGGTGTGCTCATGGGAGGAAGGGTTGGATTTTGGAGAGGGCTGTTTTTTGGCGTTCTGTTAGCAACCAAGCTGCGTCGCTTTCAGGGGCTTCGGCAAAGGAGTTGAACGCCTCCCTGATAGCCTCGCGCATCTCCTTCGCCTGCCGCACAAACTCGGCGGGGTCGGGGATGCCTGCGAGGGCGTTGACGCAGGCGATGATGCGAGGGCGGCGCTCGGGATTGCTCTCGTGATTGAACACTTCAACAATAGCGCGTATGCCGGTGTTATCACAGATGATGTCGCTCCATATCGTGTCGGCGCTCCACGGCTCGCCAAAGTCGGGAGCCTGCACGGCCTGGACCGCCTTCAGTTCTTCGAGGGTGTATGTTTTCATGGCTTTTCAATAGTCTCCAACAGCCTTTTCATTTCGGGCAGGCTGATGCCCTCGTTGTTGTGCAGGAAGTTTCCCAGCCGATACGGCGGCCAGTTGAGCCGCTCGCGGATGTGACCGCGATGCAGGCCGTTTGCGGCCATGCGCTTGCGGACGTGCTGGGCGATGTCGGAAAGGATGGCGGCGCGGCGTTCCCTGGCGTCCGTCATGTCGCGCTCGGCACCACGAAGTGCCGCCAGCATGGTTTCTTGCTTGGATGGCATGGCGATCACTTCACAAGTTTAAAGCCACCCATCCAGAATCCAAACTGGTCGCCGTCGTGGCAAACAGTCATCATGGCCTCTTCAGAATTGTTGAACTTTGCAGCGTTAGCCTCGTCAGTCAAAACAGGCTCTCCATTTGCGTTGTATCCGTGGAATCCGTTGGCGTATTTGATTTTCATAACGCCCTCATTATGCCTACCGGCAAACATCCCGCAAGGTGAATTTTAATCTTTTTTCACCAGCAGTAGCGCCTTGTTTATCAACTCCGTCGTAAACTGTTGCCGCCCAGCCTCCAAGTTGAAGTAGTGCGCCGTGCTAATTCCCAGCCTTTTCGATATGTCTTTGCCCAGCATCCCGGTGGAATCGCGCCATTTCTTGAGCTGCCTGCCCATATCGGCGTGAAGTTTCACACGGCGGCGCACGGTCTTTTCCAGCAGGTCGTTAATTGCGCCCGCGTTCAGCAGGCTGGTTTCAAGATCAGTCATTCAGGTAATCCTCAATCGCTTGTTTCGCCTCTTCAAACCCTTTGCACACGCGGACCTGATAGCCAGCCGCCAGCAGGCGCTCAGACCACGCTTTCTGCTCGTCGGAGAGTCGTCCGCCGACGAGCCGTTTCATTTCGATGAACAGGCCGTTGTAACCTTTAGACGGCCACGCCAGGAACACGTCACAGACTCCCGGCTTCACGCCTTCGGCCTTGAGCTTCGCGGCCACGATCTTGTGTCGCCATCCGCCGTTTGGAATTGCGAACATGTTGGCAAGCTGCGGGTATTTGTAGCGGTTCATCGCCTCCCAGGTGAAAAGCTGGCGCTGTTCCTGGTGCTCCGTGGCGACGTTGTAGGTGCGTGATTTCATGGCTTGAGATGATAAAACACGTTGAGCGCCCCGCCCTCCCTATCCCACGGCCAGCCTTCCGGCGCACGGCCCTGGCGGCAGCAGGACGAGAGGCAGGCGGCGAGGATGAGGAGGCGGATCATGGCTTCAGGAATGGTTGGAGTTTACGCAATGCGTGATGTGCGTCATCCATGGCTTCGCATTCAGCGTCACTTCCAGAAAGCGGAAGCCTCAGCATGTAGTTCAGGCATTTGCGCAACGCGGCATCTGCGTCCCTAGCAGCCTCGGCCATGCCTGCGCGGAGCTTGGCGTTCTCGTGCTCAAAAGCGCGGCAGAAATCCGCGTCAACCGGCTCGGATGGGAATGTCTTGGACCGCTTGAGCCTGCGGCGTTCGGCGTCTGTTCGTGGTGTCTTACTCATGGCTTTGTGGCTTGGTAGGCGGCGAGGGCGGCCTGTCCGCCGTTCCAAGCCTTGTCTATTTCTTCCGTAGTCACCCAAGCCGACTCTGGCAGTATGTCAGGCGGCCCAAATATACCCATGGCTCTCTCCAAAGACTCCGCCAGCCCGTCAGCGGCGGCGCGGAGCTTGGCTTCACGGGCCTCATGCCAGCCCACGATGGCGCGGGCAAGGCGCATCTCGGAGGCGTTGAGTTCGCCAAAGTGCAGGCGGATTTGATCGTTGGTCATACGTATTTATCCTCGGTAGAACCGCGTTTCATTGTCCCCTCATCAGGCCAATATTCTTCTCCACGGTTTTCGTCCTGCCAAAGTTTCAACGCCTCGAAGCATTCAGGGTGAACATTAGTGGCCTGAAAGTCGCCTTCAAACACCGTTGCTGTGGTGGTTTTTGGCTGTCCGACTTCAATGCGCTCGCCGCACCAGTAACAGCGGCAGGGCTTTCTGGATGACTTTACTCGGGTGACTTGAAAGAAGCTCATGGCTTCAGGAATGGTTGGAGTTTGGCGAGGGCAGTTGAAGCGGTTCTTAAATGCCTGCCATATGAATTCGTTTTGAGCCACTGAATCAAATCACACGCATCCCTGATAGCCTCGCGCATGGCTGCGTTCTCGCGTTCGAGGATCGCCATTTCATCGCCTCGAACAACCTCACCGTGATAAGATGAGCCGTCAAGGGTGTGCGCGTAAATAGCACAGCTAGAATCGTCTGAATCCAGTTTCAAACGAGCAGCGTCCGTTCTCGGCGTGTCACTCACTCCGCACCCCCTTTCTTGGCGGCGAGGAAGCCGCGCCATGCCGTCGCCGCATGGGCGTGCAGGTATTCGCCGTTTCCCTGCTTGGTCAGTTCAAAGTCTGGGAAACACTCCTCAAACTCTGCTTGCCACTTTTCTTCCTGGCTGGGCTCGCGGGGAAGGATGCCTTCGGGGAGGCTGAACCAGGCCAGTTCGTCGCCGTCAAAGGGTCTGTCCCAATTCCATGCAATGGCATCCTTTGCGCCACCATCCCTTGAAAAAATAGTGAAAACATTCCCTTCCTCATTCGCATCCTCCCTCGTCGGCTTCTCGCTGGGCAGGCGCAGGCGGATCATGGGCGGCGAGGGCGGGGCGGACTGGGGCGCGGCCGACTGCGTGGCGATGGGGAGGGCGTAGGTTTTGCTTTTCCTGTGGGGTTCAGGCAAACTTTCGCCCGCTCCATACCTACTTAATACCCATCGCTCATCAAGCAAATATCGAAGCGCATCCGGTAAACAATCCAGCCTCGGATCGTCCGCGTTCACAATCTCCCAGCCGGGCGGAGGCGGCGGGATCGGGCGGGCGGATTTCTTCTTCGTGGTCGTTTTCTTCTTCATGGCATTTTCAGTTTGGGTGTGACTTCGTTATAAACTTTCTGATACTGCTCGCAGAACTTGAGCAGCGTTTCCAGCATCCGGCTGGTGTAATCGTCCCAGGTGACGACGACATGATGAGGCTGCATCCCTGGAAAGTAGGACCAGAAATGCCACTGGCGGATGCCGGTCACGCACATTGAGCCGTGGACCTGCTGTTTGTAATCGTCCGGCAGACCGCCGTCGCGGACGTATTCGACATGCGTTCCAGGAGCGGGGCATTTTATTTCGACGCCCGCGACGTATTGCCCACCGTCCACGATCAGACCATCCGGCGAGCACCCGAGAATCCCGTTGTCATGGGTCACAAATCCTACCTGCTCCACGTTCATCGCTGTGTGAGCCTGAAACGCAAGCCTCGCCTGCGGCTCCATCTCAGTCCCGCGCCTGGTTATCCAGCTTCCTTGAAACTCCGGCTCGAAATCAGGCGCGAACGTCTCGCCAATCAGCTCGTTGATGTAGCTGTCCGCCGACGTCGAAAGCTTGCACTTGGCAGCGGTCACAATCTTGGAAAAGTTTGAGGCAGTCGGCTTCCCGACCCTGATTGCCTTCCATGCCTCTGTTCCCTGCTCGATGTCCTTATGAATCGTCACTTACCACCCCCCTTCACAATAGCAAGAACGCCGCTCCACGCCGACAGCACGGAACGAAGCTCGTCATCCGTGCAGTCGTCGGGATTGTTCCGCACGTCGTCCAGAATGCCGTCGTCCAGGAGCTTGTGATTGATGGCCGTCCACTCGATGCCGTCAGTGGTCAAGCGTTCCTTGACAGCTTGCAGCGCCGTCTTTTCCGGCACCTCGGCGGCAAACATGTCAGCGGGCGGGTCGATCTTTTGAAACGGGTTGATCGGCTCGGCGCGTGCTGTGCGTTTGGCTGGCGTTACATCACGCTCAACGGCGGGAATCAGGTCATCGTCATCGCGCTCGACGGCTTCACGGAATTCAGCCGACAGTGGCAGCCACTTGGAGAGGCGGCGGAAAGCGGTCTTTTTTGCCATCTCGTTGTAATCCGTGACCCATGGGCCAGACGTTCCTGCGCGGCTGCGTTTGCGAATGGATTCAATCTCATCCTTCGACATGACAGCGCAGAAAACAGGGCCATCCTTCGTGACCGCCATAGCATAGGCCGCATACATAGCGCCGCGTGGCTTCTTCCAGTCGATCTCATGGCGTGTCACCTCGCCCATGTTGTATTCGAAAACGTCACCCTCGCAGACGACATCCGCGTGCAGCTTGGCAATGATGCCGGAGCGCATGGCAAGTTCGGCCAGCCCCTTCCAGTCAATGACCAGCGTGCATTGGTCCTTGTAGGGGATGAGATGGGCGCGGCGTCCGTCAGGTTCCAGGCCGAACGCGGACAGGTCGAGAAGGCAGCGCATAAGGCTTTCCTTCGTGCATTCAGCCAGTTTGGGAGTGCGGGTCAATGCCGTGATGGCAATGCGGGTGAAGCGCTCAGGGCTGAGATGTTTCGGCAGAGCCTTGGCGAACTGCTCCTGCATCTTGGCGTCGGTGAGCGTCTGTTTGATGGTGGCGAGTTGATTTGACATGGTGGTGTTTGGTAAAAGTCTTGCGCGTTGTCGAGCCGCGCCCCTCGCCTGCGTCAGGCAATGCAGTAGATGTCCAGGCCGTTCGCGCCGACAGAACGTGTCGTGAACTTCTTGCCCGTGGCCTTGCTGGCGTTGAAGATCATGTTGGTGTAGCGGTTGCGCGGATCAGTCGGGAAATTCCTGATTTCCAAGCATTCGCCGGGCTTCATGGATTCAAGCTGAATGCGGTCCTCGCTTTTCTGGCGCAGCCCGATCCCCTTGCTCTGAGGAGGCGGGCGCTTGATGACGATGGATTTGATGACGGACGGCGTGGTTTCGGTGGTTTCGGTGTCGTTTTGCATGGTGTTGTTTGTGTTTGGGTTTGCTTTGCTGGGGATCAGGCAAAGAAAAGAATAAGGATAAAGGCGACGAGCAGCAGCCCGCCGACGACGGATTCGACGTGCCGGTGGAACTGCGCGACGGTTGCAGCTTTCTCACAGCGAAGCCGACGCTGGCGGGGCGTGTTGTAGCGCTGGTGCGCCATGAACCGCGCCGAAAACTCGGCTGTGCGGTCAATCACGCGGTCGTTTGGGTGTGCGGTTTTCATTGCGCGAGAATGGTGAGAATCCAGCCAAGGGCGGAGACGATGATGGTGATGATGACGGCGGGTTTCATGTTTCCCAGCATTTCAGGATTTCAAGACGCCATTCTTCGGATGTGCGTTTCCACCAGCCAGAGGATGAGGCGGCGTCAAAAGCATAAATTGCGCGTTTTTCATAGCGCTCAGGAGTGAGGCGCTTTGCCCAATGACGAGCGTCGCGCATGCGGTCAGCGGCAGCCTTGCGTGCCATTTCATAACCTGCCAAACAAACAAAAAGGCGGCGGATGGATTTAAGAGGCTTCATGCGTTCTGGTTCTTGTAGGGGTTGCGGTTGACGCCACGGCCTTTCATAAGGCTTTTGAGGCGGGTTTGCACTTCGGTATCAGCCAGCGCAAAGACGCGCATCTGCTGGTTGATCGTGCGGTTGTTGTCGAGCGCGACGGCTTTTATTGCCTTGTGCTCGTCGGGCGGGACTTTGATGACGATTTGTTTCATGGGCAGCGCAAGTATGCACCGCCGCAAATATCGTTCAAGCTATATTTTCATCTTTTTTCACCTTGGCTGTTGACTCGGGAGTTTTGCCATGCGTTCATGCAGCCTTCACCATGGACTACGATTCATTCATCAAAAACAAGACACGCCGTGCCGAAAGCCACGGATTCGATCCTCTCTCAATCACCGCCCCTCTTTTCCCGTGGCAGCGCCATGTTGTTGAATGGGCGATCAAGAAAGGCCGCGCCGCCCTCTTTGAGGATTGCGGACTCGGCAAGACTGCGCAGCAACTGGAATGGGCCTCGCAAGTCTGCCGTCACACTGGCGGCAGCGTGCTTATTCTGACGCCTCTCGCGGTGGCGCACCAGACATCCCATGAGGCTGACAAGTTCGGCCTTGTCGCCAAGGTTGCGGAATCCGCCGATGACATCGACGCGCCCGGCATCTGGATCACGAATTACGAGAAGCTAGAGAAATTCGACTGCTCGCAATTCGTCGGCGTCGTGCTCGATGAATCCAGCATTTTGAAAAACTTCACCGGCAAGATGCGCAAGCTGCTGACCGAGACTTTCAGCGAGACTCCATATCGCCTTTGCTGCACGGCCACGCCGTCGCCAAACGATTACACCGAGTTCGGGCAGCACGCCGACTTCCTGGGCGTCTGCACGCCAGCGCAAATGCTCGCCACGTTCTTCATCAATGACACGTTCAACACTGGAGACTGGCGCTTGAAAAAGCATGCCGAGTCTGAATTTTGGGCATGGCTGGCGTCCTGGGCGGCATGCGTGTCGAAGCCTTCCGACCTTGAATTTGATGATGCCGGATACATTCTGCCGTCGCTCAACCTGCAAACGATTATCGTCCAGGTTGATGATTCAGAGGGCGCTCAGGAAGGCGAGCTTTTCAGGCACGCCACACTTTCAGCAACCACGATGCACCAGGAAATGCGCGTGACCGCACCTCAGCGTGTCGCGCATGTTGCCGAGCTTGTGAACAATTCCAGCGAGCCGTGGATCGTCTGGTGCAACACGAACGACGAGAGCGAGCAACTTGCGGCGTCCATTCCTGATGCCGTGGAAGTCAAGGGCAGCGATACCGCAAAGCAGAAGGAAGAGCGCATTGACGCGTTCACCGAGGGGCGCGCCCGCGTCATCGTCACCAAGGCTGGAATTGCAGGTTACGGCCTCAACTGGCAGCATTGCAGGAACGTCGCCTTTGTTGGGCTGTCTTACTCTTTCGAGGACTTTTACCAGGCATTGCGCCGGTCTTACCGCTTTGGCCAGACTCAGGAGGTCAATGCCTACATTGTCCAGGCGTCCACGGAGGGCGCTATCCTCAAAACCATCCAGCGTAAAATCGAACAGCACAAGGAAATGCAGGAGCGCATGAAGCTGGCGGCGTCCGCATTTCAATCACAGCAAAAGAAACTTACCATGAAAACAGACATCACCACGGCTTGCGGAGAGGGTTGGACGATCCACCACGGCGATTGTGTCAGGGTCGCACGTCAAATTGAGGATGAATCCGTTGATTTCAGCGTGTTCAGTCCGCCATTTGCGGACTTGTTCACCTACTCGGATGACCTTCAAGACATGGGGAACTGCTCCGACATGAGCGAGTTCACGAAACACTTTGATCTTCTCATCGCGGAGATTGCCCGCATCCTCGTTCCTGGCCGTGAGGTCGCCGTTCATTGCGTCGATCTGCTTTCCACCAAGTGGAAGCATGGAAAAATCGAGTTCCAGGATTTCAGCGGCGAGATCATCCGCGCATTCTGGAAACATGGGTTTCTTTTCCATTCCCGCATCACCATCTGGAAATCTCCCGTCACCGAGATGCAGCGCACCAAGGCGCACGGGCTGCTTTACAAGACGCTCACCGCTGACAGCACGGATTCCCGCGTCGGGTGTCCAGACTATCTGCTGGTGTTCCGCAAGCCGGGCGACAATCCCAAGCCTGTGACCAAGGACCGCAGCCGTTACCCTGTGGACTGGTGGCAAGAAGTCGCATCGCCAGTCTGGATGAGTGTCGATCAAGGCCGTGTGCTTAACAAGGACGGTGCCCGCGATCATTGCGATGAGAAGCACATCTGCCCGTTGCAACTGGACGTGATCGAACGCGCCATCGAGCTTTGGACGAATCCCGGCGATCTGGTTTATTCGCCGTTCACCGGCATCGGGTCAGAAGGCTACGGCTCGTTGACCCTGGATCGTCGGTTCGTTGGAAGCGAACTCAAGGAGTCGTATTTCAAGCAGGCTTGCCTGAACTTGAAAAATGCCAAGTCTCAACTCAGCCTGTTCTAGTCTGATGCGTGAAGCCTGCGCCACCGTGCAAGGAACTGAGTCAACGGCTCGTCTCCATGCCCGTTCATGGCGCAGGCGCAATTCTTCGCCTCGCAGCAGATGAACGTGCACCCAGGTTCGTGCTGGACCTGGGGCTTCCCGTCCTTCCTGCGGCGGCACTTGGCCGTTGCGTTGAAGTGATCCGCTATGCGCTGCCAATCGGTCATGCTTCTGAGACAATGACTTTCACAATCCGTAGATTAGGACGCTTGCGCCGGTAGTCCTTGCCCCAAATCTCGCGGACTCTGGCAAGCGTGTCCTTGCGTTTGTAGTTCAGCGCACACTTGGTAGGGCCGTCAACCTGCGTTGCGCAGTAGGCCGTGAAGGAACGCTTCTTGGTTGGCACGATGACCAGTTCTTTGTTCGGGATGGCATGCGCTCCTTTTATGTAAGCTTTGCCTTCCACCTGCGCCCACTTCTTGGCGTTCACATCCCAATACTTCGCGCCTGGGATGAGTTGCCATTTGTAAGCGCCGGAATAAACCTTCCAGCCTTTGGGGATTTTAGGAGTCGAGGCCATAGCGCAGTTTCAAAATGAGTTGAGCTTCGTGAATCAGTTTGCGGATGTCCTCCGCGCCGTTCTTGCTGCCGTGTCGGCAGGCACGCTTGATGATGCAGCCTTCCAGAAATGGCAGCTTGTTTGCCTCAATGAACTCAGCGGGCTGAATTTTGAACGTCTTGTAATGGTCGCCGCCAATTTGTTCTTGTAGTGCGTCACTCATGGCTGGCCCTCCTTGGCCGGGGTGAGGCAGGCGACGGAGAAATCCCAAACGTGGGCCAAATAGCCACTAAACCATTCGCAGACGACCTCATTTTCTTCGTTGACTCGGCTCACCGTCATCTCCGGCCCTCCAGACTTGAGCCTCACCACGTCGCCGGGGCGGGGCGTCCAGGGCTGGACAGGCTGGGTTTGGTTGGCCCCCGCCTGGGCTGGCTCGTCGGCGTAGCGCCAGCCGATGATGCTGTATTCACCAGTCTTGCAGTCCCAGCGCCAAGTCTCGGCTAGGCCGGATTCGGCAGTGTATTTACCACTTTGCGCTTCGCATGCAAGCAAGGCTTCGACAATCGCCTCAGGATCGCACGGGCACGGATCGCCGGGCGTGTGGCGTGTCCAGACCTTGCCGTGGGTTTCGAAGGTGGCTGGCTCGTCGGCTTTGCTGGCCGCCTGCGGGCCGTGGCCGGGCTTCCAGCGCAGGACGCGGTAGGCCATGATGTCGCTACAGCCACCTCTATGGTTCCAAGGCCATGTCGATGGCCTGTTAAGTCGGCTTGTCCTGCCGTCAGACCAAAGCACTTCAAACTCCTCCACCTCCTCATCCTTGAGCGGGCACGGTCCGCCGTCGTGCGGAATCCAGGGCGGGCCGTCGGAGGCTGGCTTGGCCTGCTCCGGTTCTGCGCTGACATCGGCGGGCTTCGGCAGGGCGGCCAGGAAGGCGCGGGCGATGGCGAGGCGGTTGGGGGCTTCGTCTTCCCAGCAGCTTTGATTTGGAAAATTATCGAGTCCAACGCCGCAATCCGCAAGAGCCCCAGCTGGAAAAGCCGCGTCAATGGCAGACTGAAGCTGCTCGTCGGTGTATTCGTGTGCGTTGTTTGTTTGCATGGCGCGGCAGCGTAACCGCTCGCATTGCACCGTCAAATCAGCTTTTGCACATCGTATCCCACTTCTTCCATGCGCGTTCTCATTTCTGAGAGAGTCTTTCCAAACGTCACCTGGAAGTGTGGCGTTTCGGGAAAGGATTTCCAGTTGCCAGCCCATTCAATTCCCATCTTTCCAGCAATAATGCCGATTTCAGCATAGAGTTTGTCGGCAAGTCCTGGCTGTTTCTCGTCTAGGTAAACGCCGTTTTTGAACAGGCCCAGGTCGATGGCGAGCCCGTAGTTGTGCCAGGAGGAGCCAGGGCGGGCTTTCGTGACGATCCGCCCCGGCTTCGTCCTTCCCTGCGCATACAACGCAGCCTGTGCAGCCCATGAGCGAAGACCGGAGATAACCTCAACCGTGACGCCTTTCGCAGCCATGGCAGCCTCAGCGGCGGCAACAAACGGTTCCAGCTTGGCAAGCGCCTTCTTGTTGAGGCTTCCCAGATTCTCGATGGTTCGTTTCGTTCTCATGGTTTCCATTTGTCATTGTGGTCACGTGACCCATCCCAAAGCGCGATGGCCCCAAACACCAGCACAGCCCCAAAGAAACAGAGCGTGCCGACAAAAATCTGGAAGCACTCAATCACGGGCGGAGAGATTCACGGACGGCTTTCATGTATTCGGCATGTGAATGCCACACCTCGTCAGTCTGGCACCGGTATTGCCCTTGTGACGTTTGGATCACCGTTCCCGCTTTCAGGTGTAATGCCTGCGGGGAATAAAGCTGCATGGAGTCTGCGACGGTAGGCGAGCGAGATGCGCAGCTCGTCAGCGCGGCGCTTGTCAGCAGGAGTAGCAGCATCTTCATGGGTCAAAATCTCGAATGTCAGAGCCTCCATTTCCTTCGTCAGGTGCCACGCAAGCCAGATCGGGAATGCCTTTAGCGCCTGCGTAGCTGCCTGAAAAAGTGCGGTGATGACAGCAAGCGGGCTCATGCCCCGGTCTTGTTGCCGTCCTTCGCGGCGATCAGGCCAAGTCCGGCCAGGGTCGCAACAGCCTTTGCCACCTCGTCGGAATACTGAGGCAGCCAAGTCGCGGTCACGACGCCAGCGATGGTGACAAGTCCGGCCAGGGTGGTTTTCCAGTTTTTCACAATGTAGTTCATGGGCGTTTCAGTTTGGTGTTGTGGAGTCTCGCTCTTTCTTCCTCGGTCAGTGAAAACGTGCTGCCAGCGCTCAACTTGCCAGCGTAGGGACATCCAGGCGTTGGGCATTCATCGATAATGGCAAGCGTTCCCTTCGCCAGTCCCATCTTTTCCGCCATCATCGTGATGATCGGCTCCTTCTCAGCCCTCCACTGCTCACAGGCAACGGACCTGTCCCAAATGATTTTAAACGCAACGCAAAGAGCGCTCGTCACCGCGCCGATGCCTGAGAGAAGAGCTTGTTCCAGCGTCATGTCTTGAATCATATCGGCTTAGGTAGAAGTGGCAAGGAAAAATCAAAGGTTATCCTCAGCGTAGGCAGCGGCGAAAATGGCGTCTGCCTGATCGTCATCGAGTCCAAGAACCTGCTGGAATGTCGGGATGGCAGGATGCGACGAACGCACGGTTGGCGAATACTCCCACCAGGATGAAAGCGCGTGGCGTTGATCCACGTCCTGAATGCCCCCAATCCAGGCGCTGATCTGAATGCAGCGTGTCCTGCCAAGGGCGCGGCGGAGTGAGCCCATGGCGACGGAATAGACCGGACGCGGGGATTCGCGGTTTGCCCATGCAGCCTCAATTTCCGCCAGCGTCGGCTTCGGCGTGCCGTCAAGCATGGCCAACCCTGCGTAGCTTTCAGGGTCGAGTTTGAAATGAGCGCCGGGGCGGGCGAGCGCGACGGCTTCAGCAAAGTTGGCGGATGGGATTGGCATGTTAAGCGGCGACCTCCATAAGGGTAATCGTTGACGCACCACGTTGAAAGGCAGTTGTGTCGGTGTCCGTTGAACTGCGGTTTAGATATACAGCCCCCGTTGACTGGCTTGCCATTTCGATCTCGTAGGTTTGAGATGATGTTGACGCAGGAGAATCCAGATATGTTACGGATGCCGCAACAGAAGCTGAGGAGTTGGGAGCACCGCAAACTGTCGTGACGCGCACTCTGTTCCCTGCCGCATCGCCTTGTAGCAGAGTGGAACCGCTGCGGGTTAAACGAATCAAGGGCCAGTTGTTTGTTGCGCCACCAACATTTAAAGATACCAAGACCAAAACTTTTGACGTGTTTGCGGAAGGCGTGATGGACGCCGTGAACACGCTTGAAAAGCTGGTGCCGGTAACGCTGGCCGTGTCCGTCTTGGTCGCCTGGACAACCTGAAGAATTTTGCCGCCCGTCCCAGTCGCAGACAGCGTGCCTCCGCTGAGGGTCAAGCCGCTGCCAATGCTGATCTCCTCAATGGCTCCCGTGCTTGCCGTGCTGCGCCCAAGAATGCGAGCCGTCGCCATTGTCAGCCCCGAACCTGTGACCGCGCCTTTCAGCGCATAAATAGCGTTGAGAAGTGTCTTGATCGAACTGTAGGCAATGTTTTTCAGCGTGCCGCCGGACGTGACAAAGGCCACTTCATCCGTGTCATCAAGGGTCGTTTCCGTGGTTGCGCCTGAAATGGAGGAGCCGACGTTTCCTGCATCCGTAACATCCGCCGCAGCCTCGATGCCGTCCAGCTTGGTCTTGTCGGAAGCGGACATGAAGCCAGCGTCTCCTGTGGTGGCGTCCGAGTGCGTGTGCGTGGTGAGCGAATCAACATAGGTTGCCCATGCGCCAGAGTGGAAAAGCCGCCTGATCTGGCTGCCTGCCGTGCTGTATCCGGTGCCGCCAATGGTGGCCGTGCCGTTGCGGACAACAACCGTATAGCCTTTGCCCTCGCTAGGGCTTGGGTCTGTGACGGTTGCGGATGCCACCACGACATAAACCCCATCGTTCGCGGCAGTGAAGTTAGAAGATTTGACCTCGGCAGGCTGAAGTGCTGTGTCAGCCAAAGCGCCCTGGGCTGCCGTGGCGAAGTATCCTATGTCCTCGGCGGCGGCGGTGCCGATGTCGGCGGGCTGGACGGCGGTATCGGCCAAAGCGCCCTGGGCGGCCGTGGCAAAATCGCCCGTCGCAGAGTTGGCGGCGGTGCCGAGATTGTTCACAGCGCCAATGACGCTGTTCAGCTTCGTCCGCACAGACGAGCCGGTTTCACCGTTTGAAATGGTTCCGATAGGCATAAAAGTCAGTCAATCCAGGTTTGGTCATCGCGCCACACGCCCACGTCATCCCAAAGGCCGGTTGCTAGAATCCAGTCACCAACAGGCACGCCCCCACCGCTCCCGTATTGAGAGCCGGTCAGGCTGATATTGAGAGAGAGCGCGTGCATCATGGGGCGGTGAGAACGACAGAATACACATTGCTCGATGGGCCATCACCAAAACCGTTGAACGGAACGACCCGAAAAGCGTAAGTCTCGCCCGCTGCCGTGGGGAAAGACAATGTTTTTGAAAGATTGTCGCCTTCCGTGGACGCCAAAGTCTCGGGATTGGAGTCGATCTGAACATAGATTTTATATCCAAATCCGGCGGAGCTTGTCTTGTTGCTGGCCGTCCATTCCAGAAAGGCGTCAGAAAGTCCTGACTGCGTGTTCACAACCAACACGGGCGCAATCGTCGGCGCAGTATTCGGAACGGAGGCAAAAGCAGCCGCAGGCAAAGACGAGCCGAGAGCAAGGGACATCATTCAAGCCAGAGGATGACAGCGCCAGACGTAAGGGTGATCGAACTGCCGCGAACAGGGTAGTAACCAACGGGCAGCGTGGTGGCAATTCCAGCCTCGTCGCCGTCGTAAGCCGTGCCTTCCGGTCCTGCGCCAGTCGGGGCGACAAGGGCCGAAATGACAGCCTCGGCAATGACCGTGAAGCCGTAGAAGTTTTTGGCCGTGGCGGAGGTGTTCGACACCACCTTATAGCCCTTGGTGGCCTGTTCCCGCGTGAAGTTGGAAGTTTCGGACATGGGCCGATTTTCTCATATTTGAGAATGACGGCAAGGCTTTTTTGCACTTTCAGCTTGGCAGACGTGCGGTGGTCAGGCAAAATCAGCGCGGGGTATTGCGTCGGGTTTTTTGTGCTTTCCCTGGTTAATAATGACGCCCGCCCGGTAAGCGCATAAAAGCCGGGTTTCTTTGACATTTTTCCTGCCGTGCTTGTGCTGGCCGATTCCATGTGCGTATGCTGCTAGGCATGGAGACAGCGCGAAAGAGCACACAACCGCTGTGGATATGCCCAGCATTGAAGCCGGACTTTCGCGGCGGCAGGAATCCAATTTGAGCGCACGGTTCGACTCCGTAGTATCTCCGCAAAACCCAAGAAGCCCGGGCCGCAAGCCCGGCAAGCCTTGGCTGGGGGCTGGCCGTCAGGGGCCGCGCTCAAACGTCCGCGCATTGAGGACGCAAATCCGCAGTGTATTGGTCCCTGAAGATTAGGGAACGCTTGCCGGTGGCAGAGACAGAACCGGATCGTGACAGCCCTTCACGGTGAGGCCTTTATGGCATGGGCATCACTCATCTCTACTCACAGCCTCGCCAATCTTGCGGGCTTCACGAAGGACATTTCCCATGACATCGACAGCGCCAGCCTGCGGACCAAAGATCGGCGCAAGAACTGATCCGGTGGCAGACGACAGCTTATCAAGCTCGCTCACCACATCCTCGGGATCATCTGAGAACAGGTCATTGATGTCACGTCCGGCGCGGTAAACGTCAGACGCCACCTTTTCCGTCAGCGTCGTTTCACCAAAAACGCGCAGCCCCAGGAGGTATTTCACGCCGTATTCAATGCCGCGCCCCAGGACGAAGATGCCGCCGACAGGGCCAAGTGCAAGCGTTGCCGCCCACTGCTCCCGGCTCCACTCGCGCTCCTCGTCTTCCGGCTTGCCCAGGACGCTCGCCAGGACGGCAACGGAAAGCTGAGTGACCGCCGCCTGCGCCACATGCGCCACAAGGACGCGCTGAATATCCATGGCCTTGTTCTTCGACTTGCCGGACGCCAGCCGCTTGATCGCCATAAGCTCGATGGCCGCAGCCTTGCGCTGATCGCTGAGGAACATCCACATGGCTTTTGCAAAAATGTTTGTGGACTGCTCGGCAATGGAGCGGTTCACAAGGTCTGAGGGTTGCGCAGACGTGGCAATCATCCGTTCAAGCCTTTGGGCGGCATAGGCGTCAGCCTGCTCTGCGGTGGCGCTGGAATTCTCCGCGAAGTAGCTACGGCGGTAGTAATCAAAGGCGATGGCCGAACCTATAGCCGTCCAGCCTGCATCCGTCCACGCCATCGGCAGCATCCCCTTTTGCATGAGCGAAATGAGCATGGAGCCGTTCACGCCCGCGTTCTGCATGGCAACGCGAGCCTCAGCGGAAAACCCGCCCTGGATACGGCGCTGAATGATGTCACTCTTCCACATGGCCGAAACATCGGAGGCAAACTCCACCGGGCTCGTCAAGGCGCGAACCAGCCCGACAGAGTAGGCGTGTGCCGGAACATCGGCCAAGAGCGGGTTGAGCGCAGCCGAGCTCTGCTTTGCCACGGGCGAGATGCGGAACGCCAGCGCCTTAAATGCTCGATACTGCATCAGGTTTTGCCAGAACCGCGACAGAAACACGATGTCTTTCACCGCCCGCGTGCCAGCCGCCTCAATGTTGGCAATGTTGGTTTTCAGGTTTGTCAGCGAAGCGTCACCGCTCTTCTGCCGAATTGCGGTCTGCACGTTCTTGTCCAGCATCACAGCCTTGGTGTCGCGCATGATTTCCGCATGGCTGACCCAATGCGCCACGTTCTGCCAGTGACCAAGAAACACGGCCATGGCGTCCATCCTCATCAGCGGAGACGTGGTATTGACTCGCGACTTCGTGAAGCCTGCCGTCATGCCGCTGCTAATGTCGGAGCCGTCCAACTCCATCACGGACGCATCTCCGGAACGGTGGCGATAGATGGGGGCGTAATTCTTGATCCTTGGCAGCGGAGCGTTGAACAGACGGCGGTAAACAGGATCAATCATCTTTGCCGCCGCGTCGTAGCTAGACGCCATCCAGTTCGCCAGCGCCACCGCCTGCGGACTCAGGAATTCGTCAAGCTGCCTGAATGAATCTTCCGTCCAGCCGTCGCGCTCCATTTGCTTCCGGCTCGCATCCTGGCGTGACCACAGCAGATATTGAATCCCCTGCATTTCCGACATGTCGAGCGGCTTTAAATCGCCAGCGTCCAGCACCTTTTCCACCGTCACCGTGCGCTTGCGGTCAGATGCCGCCCATTCTTCCAGCGCGGTTTCCACCTGATCCTGGCGCAGTCCGGCAGCTTCCGCAGTCATTGTGCCATCGGAAAGCTTAGTCAGCGTCTCGATGTCGAGTTTAACAGTCTCAGTCTTGCGCCCCTCAGTGATGGCAACGCCGCTCTTTTTCACGGCCTGCATTTTCCCGATGGCGCGCGCCTGGGCGATCGTGGACTCGGTGTCGAGAATGACGCTCAGAGCCTCGCGCCTCTGCGCATCTATGTTGCGGAGAATGTCAGTCTCCTGGTTGGCGGCGGACACCAGCCTGTCAGCGAAAAACCGCGTCACCTTGGAATCCTCGCCAAACAGCAGTTCAAGACGCTGGGCAGTCGTCCAGAGAATCGAACCCATCATGCCGCGCAAAGCCTGCGCAGCCTTTCTGTAATTACTGCTTTGAATGGCCGTCGTTTCGTTGTCTGCCTCCGCCTGCGAAACTTCACGGTCTGGCAGCGCGCCCTTGATGGCATCGCCGCGCAGTTCATCCAGCGTCGCCTTACGCTCCTCATCCAGAATCTTCTTCCCGAGTTTGCCGGTTGCCACGATGTCTTGCAGCCACTTCATAGCATCGGCCATGCTCACGCTGTCCTTGTCGCTCCAAAGCTCAAACTGGCGCAGCACGCCAATCTTGGACATGAGGCTTGCAGTCTCGTCGGCGTCCTGGGAATCTGCGATTGCGGCGTCCAGCGCCTTCTCTTCATTCGCCACCGTCTCAACGTCGGCGTTTCGGATGAAGCTCGCATAGTCCACAAGCTCCGTGTAATTGGAAAGCAACTTGCCCTCCATGCGGCCAGACGCGCCTTTCTGTGAAGCGTAGCGATCAAGCAAGGAATCAACTTCGGCGGTGATTTCCTTCCGCATGAACTTCTCAAGCTCGACAACGGCCTTCTGCATGGCCTTCTCGATGGTCTTGTAACGCGCCCGTTCCGTCGCCTGCCCGGTCAGCTTCACCATGCCGCCGGGAACGATCTTCCCGCGAATCTCCGCAGGGAATGCAGCCATGGCGGTGTTGAACAGCCGTGCGTCACGTTGAAGCGATTCGCGAGGTGACCAATCATCCTGCACCATGTCCTCGGTTTCATCGCGCCATTGCTGCGCCTCGGCTTTGGCTTGTTCCCGCGCCTTCTTCTCCACGTCCTTCACCGCGCTTTCAGCCTTGGCATACTCGGCACGGGCTGCGCGCTGGCTTGTCACAACGCTATCCAGAGCCTTCCAAAGCGCATCAGGCGTCGGCTCATTCAGAATGCCATCATCATAAAGATTCGCGGCCATCACGTCCGGCATGATGCCGGAGCCAGCGCCTGCATACCATGAAGGGGGAATCCATCCCGCCTCATCGTAATCGCCCGCCTTGCCTTTACCGTCAGTCTTGAGCTTGCCAAGATTTGCCGCCGTCGTTTTCGACATGAGACGGCCATGCGCCCCAAGCATCTGCTTGATGAGCGGATGGTCATTCATCGCGGCCACGCCTTCGCTCCACGCCATGAGCGTTTCAGGCGTCAGCGTTGCCATCCCAGCATCCACAAGTTCCGCCTCCCGTGTCGCCTGCCGCATCGCCTGCTCCTTGTCCAGGCTGGCCTTCGTGCGCTTCTCAACCACGGGGCGGATTTTGTCACCCTTCCACGTCACACGCTCGGCGCTCCAGTTCTGAACCAGGCGGTTGATGTCGGAAAGACTGCGCTGGCGAATCTTGAACGCCAGTTCAGGACGCGCCTGCATGATCGACTCAATGATGTTCGCCAACTGCTCGGCGGATGATGTGGGGGAGAGACTAAAGGTTGAGCCAACAGGCTGGCCGTTTTCCTCCAGAATCTTCACAAGCTTTTCGTCGAAGATGACGTAATTACGCGTGCCGTCGCCAGATCCACGGCTGCCTGCGTCTAGATATTTGATGCCCGGGATTCCAAGTGATGCGAGATATTCAGAGGCTTTTTGTTCGCCCATATCCCACGCAAGCTCTACATAAATGTTAAGCGGAACATCTGGAAAATCTTCTGATTTACGACCTTCAAGCATCTTGGCAATGCCAGCTTTATCCAAGATGTTTTTCACCCTTTCGCTCTGTTCACTCAGCGGCTTGTCCCAATCGAGGAAGTCAGCCTCGTCGGGCAAAAGCTCGACGGTGTAGAGGTTGCCGCGAGTTAAATTCCTATCCTTGATTCGATTCCATGCCGCCCGCCACTCAGCGCCATTTTCCCTAGCGGCAATTTCTGCCGCCGTTCTGCCTTCAGAAAAAAAAGTTTCAGCAAGAGACTTTTCTAAACCTTTGAGAGGCTTGCCATCAGCCCGCATAACCATGCTTGGAGTTGCTCGCATGTTGGAGTATTCTTCCGCAACTTTACGAGCCTCCGCAAAATAAAGCCCCCACCCGTAAGCCTGCGCTCCCTCGCCTGTGCCAATTTTGGACGTGGTGAACTTGTCCACTTTGTGCGGCGTGCCGTGATAAGCCGTAATGGAAAATGTGGAAGGTCCAATTAGTTGAGCGCCATCCGGCATTTGCACCACTGGCGCGGCTGTAATAGGCTTCGCGCGTGCGCCAGGAATACTAAACGCCATCCCATCCGACTCCATCTGCTGTCGAATCTGATCAGCCTGCGTGGCGTCCTCCCGCGTCTGCTCGGTCAGACCAAGGAGCTTGTCCATGAACTCGGTGAAATCGCCCACAGTGCCGTTCTGCTCTGCCTGTGAAATAATCTTAGCCGTGGCAATTACGCCGCGAAGGTAAGCGCCTACGGCCTTCACCCATGCGCGGAGACGGCGCAGAAGCGTCATTTCCGCAGGCTTGCGAGCCGTCAGCACGGCAGAATCCAGGGCGCGGAGAATAGTCCCGGGTGTCATGCCTGTGCGTTCTCCGGTCTTGTCGCGGCCAATCCAGGTTCGCACGGCAAGTTCCGAAATGACCTCGCGTAGAAGGTTCTCGTCGCCCTCGCCCTTGGCAACGCGGGATGCACGATCAAACCAGTTCAGTTCTTCCTGCGTCGCCCTCTTTCCAAGGCGTTTCGGGTCGAGTTGTGAAATCAGGGTGGCGACGGCATTACGGCTTTCCTGCTCGGTGAATTTGCCGAGAGCGACACCTTTGCGCCAGGATGCCTCGACGTGCTCATGCAGGGCGGTGATGATGCGCGGGATGTTCGCCGTTCCGTCTTTGTTTAGACTGCGCATGAAAACGGTTGAAACGGCCCGGCCAAACTCAAAGTGATTTTCTCCAAGAATGGTCTGCACAACGTCCGCTTCACCCTCTTTGTTAGCAAGCGCCATCTGCTCATCCCGCAGATTCTGAATGCTGGCAGTGTCTTTAATCTCGCGCTTCTGCCCCGTGGTGGGGTGCACAAAAACAAGGCCGTTTTCACCAACAGTCGGAACCTCTGCCGTGATTTCAACGCGCTGATCCGGCTTGAGTCGCAGCAGCTCATCCACGGCGGCGATGGTCGTTTCAGCCTCGTATTCAGAGGATGCCATGAGAAAATCACGCTGCATCTGTGTCGCCACCTCCTGGGACTCCGCCGGGACCGTTGTCCCGTCAGACATGCGGACTTTCCACCCCGACTCATCGCGGATGACAGCAACGCCGATATTTTCAGCCTCTGCAGCGTCACGGTTGAGGAGCTTTTGCGCCTCGCGCTGTTTCTCCATGAAGCGAGCCAAAGCGCCAGCCTTCTCTTCTGTGGTGGCCTTTTTGTCGGATTCAAAGTTCGCCTGGAATCCAGCATCAGCGCCGGACCAGTCGCCAGCCTCCGCCTTTTTGGCGATGCCTTCCGCAACGTCGGGAGCAATGCCGGTTGCAACCATGGCGTCAACGTCCATAGCCAATTCTCGGCCACGATTGATGTCACGAATAGAAGCCGCACCACCTCCGACCAGGGAGTAAACAAGCGCAGGCCCCCAAGTCTGCGAGGCGATTTCGCTGAACTTCGGCATGCGCTTTTCCCAATCCACTCCCGGCATGTCCTGTTCCAGGGCCGTGACAAGCCCCTCCATTTGCAGCGGGATGAAGCTCTGCGCGTATTCCTCGCCAATCTCACCGGCAGTGCCAGCAGAAGCGCGGATTGCCAGATTACGAGCCGCCCCGGCAATGCTCGTTGTGGTCGATTGCAGCCACCTTTGCACGAACGGCAGCTTTACTTTACCAAACGGAATCAGCGCCGTCACAGTTTCAACGGCAGCGTTCAGTGGCGCGGAGGCAATGCCGATTGCGTCAGCTTGCTCATACGTCAGCGCCGGATTCTCCATCTTCGCCTGTGCCGCGATGGTATCACGGAAATAGGCAAGGTTCGCACCGAAACCAAGAGCCGGGTTGATGATCGTCGCGGCGGACTGCGGCACCATGCGGGCAACGTCAATGCCCAACTGTGACCACCATCCGTCTCCCTTAATCGGTGAAACCATAGAGTCGGCAACCGTGCGGACCTGCTGCGTCAGGTTGCGCATCTGCTGTGCCTTCGCCATGCGTGCTTCGGTTTCCTTGGACCGCTCCTTTTGTGCCGCCGCCTCAGACTGAAGCGACACGCCGCCGGACAAAAGCGAGGCAATTTCAGCCGGTGCATTGGCAAGCTGTGACAGCGTTTCGCTGATTCCTGCGCCAGTGGTTCCAGCAGCCGCGCCCACCGTCTCAGACATGCGCCCGAACGCACCGGCCAGCTTGGACAGATAGCCTGCCCGCTCCTTGGCATCCTTTCCTCCAGTCTCGCCAATGGCAGAGATGACCAGAGGGCGCATTTCGTCCGGCACAGCAAGAAGGCGCTCGGCTACGGATTGGAAGGCTTCCGTGGATGGAATGGCCGATTCCATGGCAGGCTTCAGCTTTGCCGCCGTCTCGTTGATAACGCCGCGATAGGGCGCGAGCTTTACCGCCAGCGCCGTATGGCGCTTCGCCAAGTCCTTCGTGTAACGGCTGAAAACTCCGCGAAGCTGTGACGGCCCTCGCTTGGCTTCCAGTTCGGCCATGGCTTCCGGCAGTGCAATTCCAGAAAGCGCCGTCCTTGCCGCGATGTCCGCCGCCTCATCGGCAATCTGGATATGGGATTTGACCAGCGTGTGTAACTGCTCGTCCGACACGTTGCGGGCGTCCTTCATCTGGAAATAACCCTGTGCCAGCGCGTCCTTGTCAGCCTGCCACGCGATCGAACCGGAGTTGATGTCACGGCCTGCCGTGCGTGTCATCCAGGCTGAAAGAGCGATATTCCGGTTCAACCGCAAAGCATCCTCGCCTTGAGGCACAAAAAGCCGGTCAGCTTCAGCAGGCTCTGGAAACTGATCGTTGAGAATCGCCTGCTTTAGAAGTTCGTCGGGAGTCATTGAGGGAAGTTGATGGAGGGGAAAAAGCTGGAATCCGTGGCGCTCTCACCCTGGACGGGACCGACAGGGAGCGCGTTTGAGCTTGAGTCAAGATAACGCTGTTTTGCCACCTCCACATAATCGGCGTTCAGGACATCGGAGACAATCTTGTTCACCTTGGTCAGGTCATCCACCCCTTTCACGCGGCGTTCGATTTCCTTCTCCAGCATGAACACGCGCTGTTGAAAGTTCATCCAGTCAGACGCCTTTTTAGGGTCGAGCCGCTTGTCCTCACCGCTGCCGGTGAAAAACTTGGACTCACGGAATTTGACGATTTCGCGCAGCATCTCGCGCCCAAGTCGTTGACCATCGGCGGCGGCGCTTTTGTCATCGGTGCCCGCAAGTTTGGACTGCATAGCCGTTGAAAGAAGGTCACGCAGATGCGGCGGCGACTTCTTGATTCGCATGGTCGCCCGCGCCATTTCAACAACCTCTTTCGGGTCGCGGTTTTTGACGAGCGTCGGGTCGATACCGTCAATCATTGTCATCGTGTCCAGATAGACGCGAGCCTCGTTTTCGGGCGTCACAGGCATGGCGGCGTTGATCTCCGCCCTCGCCTCCATCAACTGCGCAGGCTCCATGTATTGGGATGAGAAGTCGTTGCCGTCCACCACCTCATTTCGAGCCACGCGGTTCATGAAGTTCAGCAAATCCTGATTTGCGTAGCGCGTCTTGGCCTGCTGAATCTGCATCTTCATCTCCTCCTTGACCTGCGGCGTAAGATCGGATTTAACACGCAGTTCCTCAGCCTTGGTGAGATCGACGGGAAGCCCTCCCTCGCCGGTAATGTAAGACATGAACTCGGCACCAATCTTGCCAAACCGTGCCGACTTCTGCTCTTGCTCGCTTCGCTCCTTGCCATATTCGCCCAAGTCCGTGAGCGCCGAGTTGATCTCCTCAACCTTCTGCCATGACGTTACATCCCCTTGATTTCCAAGCCGGATGAATTCTGCCTTTTGTTCTTTCAGGTCTTGAACTCGTTTTGCGACGGCGGCATCTTCGACTTGGGCGACTTGCAAATCCCTCGCCTCTGGTGTTGAAAAACCAGCGGCAACCATATTGTCAGCGTGCTGCTTAAAAATGGTCACGTCACCCATCTGAATAGCTTGCTTTGCCGCCAGCCTGCCGGAATCCTCCATGCGCTGGCCTGTCTTTTTGAACGCCTCCGCCTGCACCATGATCGTCCCCCGCGTGCTCCAATTCGTCACCCGCTCTTGAAGGTTCAACCGCGCATCCGGCGTCAGCGGCATCTTGTCAAAGTCGGTTTTCAGCCGCGTCTGAATCTCGCCCCATTTGCCCATCCAGGTTGATTCGTCCTGGCCTTCCGGCGATTGCTGGAACTTGGCGAATTCCAACTGCGCATTCTGCATCGCCATGCTGGCGTTCGTGAGATTCGTCACGTCCTGGGCGCGTTTCGCCCGTTCGGAGATGTCAAAGGCGACTTGCCCGACCTTGGCTAGGCCTTGGGTAACAGCGTTGTTGTTGACCGCCTGAAGCTCGGGAACGCGCAGGGTCTGGTTGCCGGTCTGAATCTGACCTGGGCCTTGAAGGATGGGGATGCGTGCCATGGTTATTTAATGGCTGCCCCGCAAGACTCGCAGGCGTCGCCTTTGTTGTTGTTGATGATTCTGCCGCAGTATTCGCATTTGCAGTCACTTTCCAAAAGCCCGCGAAGGATGCTCGCGGTTTCATGACTCGGCTTTGGGGGAGCCGGGGGAGTTGGAAGATTTTTAAACGCAGGAAACATATCAAACATTGACGTAGCCTTGAACAGGCTGACGCGTTTTGTAGTTATAAGCAACCGGCTTGACTGTGGTTGGTTTGGTGGAAAACGCGCCGTAAGCAGTTCCGGCCATGGAACCCAGCCCTGAGATAACCGCGCCCGTGGCGTCACGCCTGTGCTGCGCGGCCTCCTGTTTGCCCATCACTCCGGCAGTGTAGCCCTCATATGCAAGCTGCCGTTGCGCCAAATCAGCCACCCGCTGCTGGTCAGCAAGCTCGATCTGCTGTTTTGCCCAAGTGTCCGCCTCGATGGCAAGAGGCGTGCCAGTGCCAAGCATCGCGCCGGTTCCGGCCATGGCGTTAAGCTGCATGGCTCTGACCCGCCGCTGCTCCTGGGATGCTCGGCGCTGGTTCTCCGCGTCCTCGGCAGCCTTGCGCTTCTGCTCCTCCGCGATGGCGTTGCGTTGCGCGTCCGCGTTGTATTCAGCCTGTTTCGCCGCCGTCTGGCTGGACTGATACGACATGTAAGAGCCAGCCGCGGATGCAGCCAACGACGCATACAGCGCGACATAACCAAGGGCGCTCAGACCTTCGACAACGCCGATTATCGGGAATTGCAGAATTTCAAGAAATGACATAGCGGATGCAGTTTAACGGAGTCGGGTCAATATGCCACCCCATTTTTTCGGATTCCATGGCCGTGACGGGCGCGACAAATCCACGAATCAGGCAATAGTTGAAGCCGCTCCTGGCGTTCACTTCCTTCACCCATTCGATCATGGTGCGCTGAATCACGCCCCATGCTTCACGAATCGGCCCGATGCTCGCACCAGGACGCCCTAGGAGGTGGTCGATCTGGACAATCGGGCAGTCGAACAGGAGGTATCCAAACGCCACCATCAACGGCCCCTCGTCATCCTCCACAAGAAACCCGTTCGGGCTGAGAAGCTGAGGCACCAGCGCCATGTTCCGCGCCTTCGCCCATTGTTCCACGGTGGCGAAATCGGCTGGCTCGTAGGCTCGGATTTTCATGGTCCCCCAGGATGCCAGAAACGGGGCTGGCGTCAAGAACCGGCAGCGCCTGAGATGCCTCCGATTTCAACGTCCATGATGAGGGCAAGAAGGTTGTAGGGCGTCGGAATTTGCGACACGATGTAAAAATCCATGCTGTCAGAATGATTCATCAGCATTGGCTCAGCTTTGGACTGTCCCGTTCCATAACCGTATGGCGGTCCATACACAGACCACCTGTTCAGCGTTGGTGGCGGGTAATCAATCATCCCGTCATTGTTCAACTTGATGGGCGTTGACAGCAGGTTTTGCAAATATGCATCACCCTCATACCAGTATAATTCGGCGGGTTTTTGGCTGGCAAAGGTTCTTGTCGCAAGACGGACAAGCCTCCATTTGCTCATCTGAGATGAGCCGGATTGAATCTGAACCTCCATCCTGTTCGGCACCATCGCCGCGATGATTGGAAAGCCAACAATGGCAGAACTGGCATAGTTGTCCCAGTCTGGAAACGAGCCATCTATTGATCCTCCATTTGATACCGTTATGCCGTCGCCACCAAATGAGCCATCCGTGTTGTAAAGATTGGATTGAATGACGCGCCCAGGCAACGTGAAAGACGGCGCGATAGAGTCCAGGCTTTCAGCAAATCCGCCGCCTGAATAGAAGGCATAAACCCACCCGTCAATAAACGACGCGTTGATGTTTGGAATCATGCCATTCCCAGGCCCCATGTTTAAATATGTCCTGAACAATGGGTCAGCCGTGGTTAGGCATGCTTGCCAAATCTCACCCTGCACGGATTCAAGCTGCATTATCGAAACCCATGAGCCGCTCAAGTATCCACGATCAAACAGATAGATGGTCGTGTCTGCTGCGCAGTTGTCGGCATAAATAGTGCACATCGATTTCAGCCTGTGCCTTGTGCTGGAATCTGTTACTGAATCATAGTTTTGCCCCGAACTGTGCCGATGCCAGGCCGTTACATTATTCTCACGGTCATAGGTAAACCCGCTCCATGTGCCGTCCTCATGGACGAACCACACGATAGGATCAGGACTTTGCGAGTATGCCATCTGAACCACGGGCGAACGGTTCAGCATGTGCTCTGCAAGCAGCGTCATCTCAGGCGCTGAATATCCATCTTTTTCAAAGACGTATGCGAACTCGCGCAACCTGTTGTCCCTGGTCAGCCACAGCAGGCCATCACCTGCAAGAATGGGTTGATGGTGGCTTGATCCGTAGCGGCTCCACCTGCGAAGCCGCAGGTTCGACGGAGACAATGCCCCGTCCTGTTCGCCGCTGTCCATCGTCCATTCCTCACCCGTGGTGCCAATGACCATCGTGCGCTTAAACGACGTGATCCATTGAATGTCGTTTGCCTGCGTGGCCGCAAGCGTCACGTCAATGCCGGACGTTTCCAGCGTGCCGGTCAGGAACGTGTAGAAGTCATCCGTCTGGCTGCCCCAAATGCGCATTGGTTCCGTTTCTGTCCCGGCAAACCACAGGCGTTGATCGTGGAAGCAGACCGTGCGCGGGTAGCCACGGGATGCGGAGAACGCCCCCTTGCGCCAGACCGGGAAAGTGAAGCCGATGACCTCGTTCGGGATGAGGCTGTCAACGGCCAGCCTGGGAATGCCCTTCACTTCCGTGGATGAAGTGTAGGACTCGATTTTAAACGGGATGTCCAGCTTGCCAACAGTTGGCTCAATAGTCATTGTTCCGCTTCCTGTGGCGCTCGCCTTGATTGCCACCCAGCGATACCATCCGCCAGTGTTCGGGGCTTCGGCGGTGTAAGAAATCGTTCCTTCTGTCGAAGTGCTTATATACCATTCACGGACTGTCGTGAAGTTGATTCTATCTAAACTTTCCTGAAGCTGAAGAGTTGTTTGGTTTGGAGAAGCTGTTGATGTCCAGACCGTGCGAGCAACGTATGCACCCTGAATAAATATTGCCGCGCTGGTGGTCGTGCTAATGGATGCAGGAATGGCCTCAGACACAATGCGCCCGACACTTCCGGACCCCGGCGAAAGAAGCCACGTTGAGCCCACTTCGTCAGCGTCAAAGGTCGCGGAGGACGCGATGAGCCTGTAATCTGTGATATTGATAAGCACCCATTGAGCACCTGTTCCTGGACGGTTGGCGCTTGTTGCTGGCGAGTGCGTCGTGATGCAAAAGTAGTTGCTCCCGAAATATTCAACAACATCGCCAGCCGTATATCCAGTTGTCCCGACGTTCCACGGCGAACGATAGACGGCCTTGTCCCACTTTGCCAGCGTGAACGCCACGTCGCTGTTTGCCGTTTTGCACCTGTAAAGCTCGTCTTGATACAGGACAAAATCACCGATGACGTAGCTATAAGCCGTCGCCCATGTGTTGGCGTCATAGACAATCTTCACCGTCACCGCGTCGTCGGGAGGATCGAGCGCAGGCGCAAACTGAAACGGCACGCTGTCAATGCTCCATGTGCCGTCTGTCGCCCGAATAATCCGTTGCGGAGCATAGCTGCCGTGCGTGAGAAACATCACGTCGTTGATCTGACAGACGTGAATCTGCTGAATGTCCTCCTCTTGATAGGTCGTCGTCAGCGTGTCAACCAGCGTGAAAAAGCCTTCTGAAAAAGACCAGACGTTGATCTCATTCTCAGAAAAGCTGAGAATAAAATTCACATCCGTTGACCTTCTGAAGGCAACCAGACGAAACGCTCCTTCAACGCCAGTCCCGCCTATGCCAAAGCGCGTCCCCGGCCTCTTGAAGATTCCGCCATAAGGACGCACGATGAAGTTTTCGAGCAGGCGGCAGCCCGTGGCGTATTTCTCTGAATCTGTCCGCCCGTCCATCAGCGGCGACATCTCGCCACCATTGAACACCGACTTGATCGTTTGAAATTGTGTCGCCATGTCAGGAGAGCCAGTATGCAGAACGTGAAGCCACAAGCTGCGAGTCATCAAACGGCAGGATGCGCCTGCCCTTGCCCTCTGCGGAGTCCCGGCTTTTCGCCTTGTTCGCCACGGCATTTTCAAAGAACTGCCGCATCTGCGTTGCCTGCCCGCCCATGCCTGCCGTGTCGGAAGCGATGTAGGATGCCAGCAAGTAGCTGAAAGCCGTTACAAAATCGGATGGATAGCTCGTCGCCGTGGTGATCCTGGCGATGTATTTGAGGTTGATCGTCTCATCGTCACAAAGGATCAGGCCGGATTCCACCAGGAAATCAGAGCCGTCATCCTCCATCTGTCCGCCGTCAGCGTTGATCGAGATTGGGCGCAGGCAGTCAGCAGGCGGCGTGTGCTGGAAGTCGTAGGAGAACTGCGGGATTTTGACCCATTTGCCAGTCGATGCCGTGTAGGTGCCGCTGAATTCGGAATCATCCAGGTCGAAGGCGTTGGAGTTGATGACAGTCACATACCATTGACCGTTCGCCACTGTAACGCCTTCTGCGTCCTTGATGTAAACCCGATCCCCTGTGCTGAGACCGTGGCTGTTCGATGTGACCCGAATCTCACCGCTTCCGTCATCGGCAATCGCGGAGCCGCCCGAGAGGCTGGTGTAAGTGATTGTCTGGCGCTTCCGTTTCGTGGCGAAGTTCCAGGGATGCGAGCGGAGGATTTCATCGAGCGCCGTGTAAACAGCGGTGCCACCGTCTGGATTATACCACTTGCGCAGGCTCGCGGCCTGCTGGCTGGTGTCGGTTGTCAGCGCCGTGAGAGCCCGCCCGCCCAAGTGGGCAATGGCAAGGTTCGCAATCTCCGTGTGTGATGCAGCCATTTAAAGACATGGTGAGGGCGGAGGAGCCACCATGCAAGCTCCTCCGCCCGGGTTTCAGGGCTTCAGTTGAAGTCCCAATAAGCAACCGTGAAGTAAAGCACGGTGGAAGCGGTGACGGTGTTCGCGCTCGCGATGGTCACAATCACGGTGGTGTTGTCCGTAGTCGCAGCCGGGGCGAGGTCAGCAGCAGTGCCAGCCACAGCGGAACCGAACGTGATGGTGCCGCCGCTGGAAAGCACGATGCCGTCAGCATAGACATCAGCGTTGCTGCTGGTGCCGATGTCGAGCGTCAGCGTGGTGCCAGGATCGACGCAGGAAACGGAGCTGGTGGCACGGCTCACGATTGCGCCCTTGGGCAGGCGGCAAAGGTTGAACGTGTCGTTGGCAGCTTCGCTTCCCGTGGTCGTGTAGGAAGCAATGAGGCACTTGAGCGTGCCACCGGTGGCGTTGGCCGGATTGCGCGTCGGACGCTCGGAAGCGTCAGCGGCACCGGCGACTTGGTTCGTGTAAAGGGAGGTGTCAGTAAGGGCAGCCATAAATGTGAGTCGTTGAGTTTGGGTAAGGGATTAGCCCCGGCGGGTGTTAATCGCCGGGGCCAGGATCATCAGGGCGTTTCATCGCAGTAGATGCGAACAACCTTCTCGTTCTCGGTGCGGACAGCGCCGAGAAGCATGGTCGTGCGAATCTGGAGGGCGTGACGGCGCATGGGGAGTTCGTCCATGCGAGTTTTGCGCTCGGCCATGCTGAACTTGACCGCCGACTTGTGGAAGGCGAAGCAAGAACGAACGTCAGCCGTGCCGGAGACGGTGCCGATGGGCAGACGCTCAGAGCGGATGAACTTGAAGCCAAGGAACGTGTTGATCGTTCCATCGACCAGGGCGCGAATGGTGTTGTAGTCACCGCTCGTGATTTCCGTGGTGCGGAGCAGGTCCTGCACTTCCTGCGAACCAACCACGATATAGCGGTCAGAATCAGGAACCTCGGACACGTCCATCAGGTATTTCGCACGGCGAAGTTTGCCGATGGTCATGCCTGCGGAGGCGGGCGAACCGGTTTCCACATAGGTGGCACCGATGCTCTGGCCGGACGGGAAGTTATCCGTGGTCGTGCCGTCCTCGCCAATGTAGCGGGTGGCGTCAAACGCGGCGATGATCACGTCATCAATGGCGCGGTTGAAGGCCATGGCGTGGCTGCGAACCTCGTCAGAGGTAGGCAGGACGATAGTCCCCAGAAGCGTCTTGTCGAACTCATCAAAGGTCGTGACCTTTTCGCGAGCGGACTGCGTGAGCCAGTATTTCGACCCGTCGAACTCGCCATCAGGGGTGTCGCCCTTGCGGGTCGTGATGGTCTGAGCTTCGGAGTCATTGACGAGGTTGAACCACTTGCGCTTGCCGGTGAAGTCGGCGCGAGTGATGACCGGCAGGAGACGGGTGTCACCCTGCTGGAGAACTTGGTCGAACGATGTGTCGAACATCGTCGGATAAAAGGTGTCGATTTGGGCCATAAGCCGGAGGAATGAAAGAAGTTGAAGGGTTGAGCCTGCCTTGCGGCGGGCGGAGGATTGTCATGAATCCCTGTGTCCTTCGGTTGTCTGCCGTTGGCAGGCCGTCGTTCAGGCGTCCGGTTGTCTCAAAAAGAGGCCGTCGTTGCCGCAGATTCTCAAATTTGAGAAAAAAGGCAAGCGGAAAAATAAAAAACCCGCCTCCCTTTCGAAAGACGGGTCATCATGGAGCCGGAGAAGCTGTCTAGGCTCGCTGGGCGCGATACAGCCCCTCGATGCGGTTGAGCGCTGCCATCTGCTTCTCAGGGCCGTTCTTGCCCTGGAAGTCATCGCCTTTCTGGATGCGCTGAATTTGCTCAT
>Ga0315903_10001117_pt1 | contig 40692 bp, 56 predicted proteins | sample LakEriMetagenome_7_FD_203524 | JGI IMG/M metagenome (GOLD analysis project Ga0315903, IMG submission 203524) | Freshwater fungal communities from buoy surface, Lake Erie, Ohio, United States - Buoy 2 MA119 | ecosystem: Environmental > Aquatic > Freshwater > Lake | place: USA: Lake Erie, Ohio... | reverse complement strand
GAAAAATTAAATGGAATACCGCACCATTTATGAAAGGTATGTTGGGTATCAATCATACCGGAGCATTAATTAAGATGCTAGGAGCTGTAAATGAAAATATCACAATTGATGTTAAAGAAGCAGCAGGTAAGAATTATGCAATGAAAATTTCAGAAGGTTCAACTCAAGCAACTTTCATGTTAGCAGACACAACGGTTATTCCAGCAGTGCCTTCAATCAATGCAGAACCTGACTATGAAGTTACAATTCCAGTAAATGAAGAATTTATTAGCAAATTCATTAAAGCAAAGAATGCATTACCAGATGCAAAGAATTTTGCAGTGCAAGTGGTGGGTGGTAATATTAAATTTATTATCAATTACTCAACCGTGAATGCAGATAATATCTCTTTTGAAGTAGGAACTACAAATTCTGCTGATATGGACCCGGTTTGTTTCTCAGCAGATAAATTAAAAGAAGTATTAGTAGCAAACCGCGGAGACTCCGGAGAATTAAAAGTATCTCCAGATGGCTTAGCTCGTATTGAATTTACTGGTGCTGACTTTGAATCAACTTATTGGTTAGTAATGCTACAAAACTAAGATGGTAGTAAAAATAGTAAATAATTCAGACAATGCACTCCCACAATATGAAACTAATGGGAGTGCTGGTCTAGATATTAAAAGTGCAGAAAATGGACTTTTAAAACCAGGTCAGTTTAAATTAATAACAACTGGTTTGCGAGTTGAAATTCCATATGGTTATGAAATACAAGTAAGACCTCGAAGCGGGTTAGCTAAGAATTATGGTATTACTGTATTAAATAGCCCGGGTACCATTGATGCAGATTATCGAGGCGAAATTGGCGTTATTTTAATCAATCATGGTCAATATGACTTCGAAATTAAATCAGGTGATAGAATTGCACAATTGGTAATAGCTCCGGCGGAACGAATCCAATGGCAAGCAGTAGGTTCATTAGATTCTAGCACAAAACGAGGAGAAAAAGGTTTCGGATCAACAGGTAAATAATAAATTATGTTTGGACAACAAGAAAATACACTTTGGGTTGAATCATTTCGCCCTGATACATTAGAAGGTTATATTGGCAATGAGCACATCATTGAAAAAGTTAAAATTTTTATCGAAAATGGGGATGTACCGCATTTGTTATTTTACGGATCAGCAGGTACTGGCAAAACAACATTGGCCAAGATTATTGCAAATAGCGTTGATGCTGATTTAATGTATATCAATGCGTCAGATGAAAACTCAGTAGATGCAGTTCGTGATAAGATTAAGCGTTATGCATCAACAGTAGGATTTAAGCGTTGGAAAATCATTATTTTAGATGAGGCAGATTATCTTACACCTAATGCTCAAGCAGCATTACGTAATTTAATGGAAACTTATAGCAAAACAACTCGTTTTATTTTAACTTGTAACTATGTTGAAAAGATCATTGATCCGATTCAATCACGTTGTCAAACATTTGCAATTACACCTCCAGGTAAATCAGATGTAGCAAAACGATTGGTTGCTGTTTTAAATGAAAAGGGTGTTGAATATGATATCAAAGATGTTGCTGCAATTATCAATGCATCATATCCAGATATTCGTCGAGCACTCAATGCAGCACAAGCATCAGTTGTTAATAGAAAATTGCAATTAGATAAAGCAAGCGCTATTCAAGCAAATTATATGACTGAAATTTTAGAAGTATTAAAAAATGCTAAAGACAAAAAAGCATCTTTTAATAAGATCCGTCAAATTATTGCAGATAGCAAAGTAAAAGATTTCACACCATTGTATACATTTCTTTATGACAGCTTAGATGAGTTTGCAACAGGTCATGTTGCACCATGTATTTTAATTATTGCAGAATCGCAATTCAAAGATGCATCAGTTGTAGATAAAGAAATTAATATTATGGCAATGTTTGTTAATTTATTAGGAGAACTATGAGTAAAATGAATGTTAATATTGGACCTAATGATATGCAACCAATTCAATGCAAAGAATGTGATGGTATGTATTTTCGTCAGGTAATGGCAATCAATAAAGTGTCAAAATTTTTAACTGGAGCAGATAAAGACACAATGGTACCAATTCCGGTATTTCGTTGTGATGATTGCGGATGTATTCCAGAAGAATTTCAACCAATCAAAGTAAAAAAATAATGTCAATATCATATCATAAAGATTTAGTTACCATTGTGTTTAAAACTTCTAATAGAAGCAATGCAAACACAAAAATAAAATCATATCGAAATAAATCTATAGATGATATTTTAGATGCAAAGAAACTAGTAGGAATACCAGATAAGGCAGTTATACTAGAAATAGGAATGGGTGAACATTTAGAACAACAATATCGTAAAAAATATAATTTATAATGGCAGAAGAAAAACGTAAAGCAGCTACAATGTTTGATTTTATTGATGGGGTAACTCATAAAAAGAAAGAATGGTCAAAATGGTCCGATGTAGATCAAAAAGCATTCAGCCCTTATATGATGAATCGATTCTTATCAATGCGAATGGAATTAACAGAATTAATTAACGAATTTCAAACATATACAATTGGATTACTTCGTCCACAAGAGACATATAAATTGTATCATGAATTACTGCCAAATAACAAAACATTTGCAAAATACATAAAAGGCAAATCAGAAGATAAATTTGACAAAGAATTAGTTGCACAAATTGCTGAACATTATCAAGTAAGCAAATCAGAAGCTTCTGATTATGTTGAATTAATGGATAAAACAAATTGTGAGCGCATTTTAACAATGTACGGATATAGTGAAGGCGATAAAAAGAAAATGTTGAAAGGAATCAAATGAGCATAAATACGCAATCACATTACAAAGGCAAAGATAGCCTTTATAAATTTGCAGAAGATTGGGGTTTGAATACCTACGAATTTGATATCATTAAACGCATTGTAAGATGCCGGCATAAAGGTTCCTTTGAACAAGATTTAACCAAGACAAAGGATCTTATTGACATTTATTTGAAAGAACAATTGGATTCTAACAAATAATTTTCTATAATATAGAAAAATGGCAAATCACGTTTATAGTTATTTTGAAATCGATTTCAAAACAGAAGAAGATTGCAATAAGTTTGCAGAATGGATCGGATTAGATCCGAAAGATGAAAACATTCCATGGATGGCTCGAATTGAAGCTTGTTGCAACATCATGATGGATAATTTATATCCCGATAATGAAGATACAAGACAATGGTGGATTGACAATGTTGGTGCTAAATGGATGTATTTTGATGATGTTGATCGATCATCGGATTCAAGCATAATTATCAATATGACATCTGCATGGGACTTCCCAGAAGGTTTGTTTTTCAAATTGTCTGATTTCCTTCGAGAACGTTATCAAGGAGTTACAATGCAAGTTACATTCGAAGATGAAGGATACAATTTCATTGGAGCAGCTGCATCTAATCAAGAATTTCGAGATGTTGAATATCATCATCCAGACTTTGATGAGTTAGATGAATACAAAGATGATGAGGATAATTGGACTGACGAATACTATGAAGAAATGGATAGTCGTAGGCAAATGGTGCTTGATGAAGTTTTATCATTCATTCAACAAGATTTATCAGAATAAACAATAAGTTACGAATATAGCTCGGCAAAAATGTCGAGCTTTTTTTGTGTTCTTGAATTAATTTTCTTATATTAATAGTATGAAAGCTGGACAATATGTAGCACCTATCTATCGTTTATCATTACGAGACCCAGATACGGTGCCTAGAAAAATATCTTATTCACAATGGTCAATGTATGAACGATGTCCATTATCTTGGAAACTTGCCTACATTGATGGTCTAGCTCCATTCCAAGCATCTATTGACACAACGTTTGGTACTGCCTTTCACGAGACATTTCAATACTTCCTTACGGTAATGTATAATGAATCTGTAAAGAAAGCAGAGAATTTAGATTTCCGTAGCATATTGCAAAACAAGCTTCGTGAAGAATATGTTAAGTGCGTAACAGAAATGGGTGGAGAACATTTTTCTAATCCATTGCAATTAGCAGAATATCTAGAAGATGGTGTTGCAATATTAGAATGGTTTAAGAAACGTCGAGCACAATATTTTTCTTCGAAGGGTTGGGAGCTCGTAGGCATCGAATTAGATTTATGTGTTCAAGCATCAGAAAAGAATCCTTCAGTTTATTGGTATGGTTTCATTGATGTTGTAATGCGTCATCCAGCAACCAATCGTATTGTGTTGTTTGATATCAAAACATCTCGCTCAGGTTGGAATAAATATCAAAAATCAGATTCATTGAAGTCTGCCCAATTAGTTGCATATAAAACTTATTTTTCAAAGCAATTTGGAGTACCGCAAGAAAATATTGATGTTGAATTCTTTATTGTGAAACGCAAGTTGATTGAAGATTCAATGTTTCCGCAAAAGCGCATACAAAATCATCGTCCGTCAGCAGGTTCTGTCACACAAAAGAAAGTGCAGCGTCAAATTGATGCATTCGTTGAAAATTGTTTTGATGCAGAAGGCAATAAACGAGCAGACGCAGTATATCATGCATTTTCTGGCAAAGGCGATAAGAATTGTAAGTATTGCCCATTTAAAACAGATTATGTAAATTGTCCTAAAGAAAATAGGATTCGAGAATAATTTTTTATATAATATAGTATGTTTCATCATAAGCACATATATGTTTATCAATTTGAAATGAAGAATCATCCAACATGGCCTGGTACTCATTTCACTACGCAAGAATACACATTATGTACAAATCATGATGGCCCAACGAGCAAAGCAAATAAAAAATTATTAGAAGAAGCACTACGAATAGTTTATGGATATATGCCTAAAGGTGTTAAATTTTTATATGAAAAATTATGACACGTGTAGCAGTTATAGGAAATACAAATTGGCAAAATAAACGCAAAGTACAAGATACGTTGCAAAAATTAAAACAAAAATTTGGCGATGAATTAATTATCGTTGGCGCCGGCGGGAATGAAGGTGCAAATAGTATGGTAAGAAAATTTACTTTAGAATTTGGAATGCAATATGAAGAATATAATCCATCATTTTCAGGTTACAATCTACATTCTGCAATGCCAGAGTCATATTATGGAAAATCTTATCATTTTAGTCAGCTACATCACCGTATGAAACTAATTGCAGAACGATGCGATTATATGATGATTTTAAATAATGAATCTAAATTAGATCCAGTTCTTCAAACAGCATACAACAATGTAAATAAACTTAAAAAACCGGTGGTTATATTAGGTTAATACATATTTATAATAAAGTTATAAAAGGAATAAATGGAATTACCAAAGTTACAAAAAATTGACCCTAACAAACTTAAAAAGAAAAAAATTCTTTTATTGGCAGATGATTTTAGATTGCCATCTGGTATTGGGACTGTTAGCAAAGAAATTATTTATAATACCGTACAACATTATGATTGGATACAATTAGGTGCAGCATTACAACACCCTGAACATGGAAAAGGTGTAGATTTGTCTCAACATGTTGCACATGAAACAGGTGTCGAAGATGCATCAGTTAAATTAATACCATGGTCAGGTTATGGTGATCGCAATGTTTTATTTGCACTTATCAATCAAGAACAACCAGATGCAATTTTTCACTTTACTGATCCACGTTATTGGACTTGGTTGTATGCATTAGAACATGAGTTAAAAACTACTTACAATATTCCATTAGTTTATTATTCTATTTGGGATGATTTACCTTATCCAATGTGGAACGCGCCGTTTTATGGTAGTTGTGACTTAATTATGGGAATTAGTAAGCAATCTGATAATATCCATAGAGAAGTTCTTAAACAGAATGGATTTGGTGTTGTAGATTACGATGAACATGATTCGGCTCCGCTGGATCTAAAATGGAATGAAATTATTACGGGATATGTACCTCACGGATTGAATCATACTAAATTCAAGCCGATTCCAAAAGATGATGAATTGTATAAAAAAATGCATGATCAATTTAAAAAAGAAAACGGAATTGAATTCATGGTATTTTGGAATAATAGAAATATTCGAAGAAAACAACCAGGCGACGTTATTTTAGCATTTAAAACTTTTGTTGATTCATTACCAGAAGATCAAAAGAATAAAGTTGGATTAGTAATGCATACTCAACCAGTTGATGATAATGGTACTGATTTGATTGCAGTAAGAGATGTAGTAGCACCTGATTGTAAAATAATTTTTTCAGATCAAAAATTAACAAGCGAAGAACTTAATGCATTGTATAATATATCAGATGTTGTAATCAATATTGGCAGTAACGAAGGTTGGGGTTTAAGTTCTACGGAATCAATTCTTTCTGGTACACCTATTATTAATAACGTAACAGGCGGATTACAAGACCAATGCGGTTTTGAAGATGAAAATGGAGAATGGATTCGTTTTAATGGTGAATTTGCAACTAATCATACCGGTAAGTATAAATTACATGGCGTTTGGGTAAAACCAGTATTTCCTAGCAATAGAAGTTTACAAGGCTCACCGCAAACACCGTATATATTTGATGACCGAGTAAAATTTGAAGATGTCGCTGATGCAATTATGTATTGGTATAATATACCAGAAACACTTCGCGATGAAATGGGATTAGTTGGAAGAACATGGGCATTAGCAAATGGTTTGACTGCTGAGCAAATGGGTAACAAAATGATTCATATGATTGATTATTTATTTGACGTTAATAAAGAATCTAGGCCAACATATACATTTAACTCAATTGAAGATACAAAATACGAAAATATAGGAATTGTAAAATAATGAGAAAATTAGTTATAGCATCGCCAGTAGCGACACAATCAGGTTACGGACATCACGCACGAGAAATTATTTCTCAATTAATAGAACAACGAGGTTCAGAATGGGACGTAAAATTAGTTTCATTGCCATGGGGATATACTCCATTTACATATCCAATATCTAATGATTTAAAATCTAGAATTGTTCCCTTACCATTACAAGAGCAACCAGATATTTGGATTCAAGTAACAGTTCCGAACGAATTTCAACCGGTTGGTAAATTTAATATTGGATTTACAGCTGGTACCGAAGGTGATATTTGTCCCGAATCATGGATTGACAATTTAAACTCAATGCAATTAATAATTGTTCCTACTGAGTTTACAAAAAAGACCTTTCAAAACACGGCAGCGAAACATCAAAAACATATTACTACACCAATTTATGTAATTCCGGAATATTTTGATGAAACAGTATATACGGGACAATATGAAATTTCATTACCTGAACTAGATTCAATTTCTGAAACGTTTGCATTTTTGACAGTAGGTCATTGGTTGCAAGGCACATTAGGTGAAGACCGAAAAAATATTAGCGGTACTATTTATTCATTTTTTGATGCATTTAAAAATCAAAAAAATCAACCCGCATTAATATTAAAAACAAGCGGAGCTACATATTCAATTACAGATCGAATGGAGATTGAAAAGAAAATAGCACAAGTTAAAAATCTTTTCAAAAAAACAGATCGATTACCTAAAATATATTTGTTGCACGGCGAATTAACTGACAAACAAATGAATTCATTGTATATGCACCCTAAAGTTAAAGCAATGTATTCTTTAACAAAATCAGAAGGATTCGGCCGACCATTATTAGAATTTACAACAACATCTAAACCAATTATTGCACCATATCATAGCGGCCCAGTTGATTTTCTTAAACAAGATTTTATTTGTGAAGTTAAAGGAGGCTTAACTAATATTCATCCGTCAGCTCAAAACGATTGGTTAATTGGAGACGCAAAGTGGTTTACTCCAGATTATAAGTATGCGGTAGAATGTTTACGAGATGTCCAAAAAAATTACAAAAAATGGTTTGAATTAGCAAAACGTCAACGTTTTTTTGCAAAAAGTAATTTCAATAAGATTGCGGTAACTAAAATATATGGAAATGTTTTCAATGAAATTGATACATTAATGGAACAAATTCCAAAATCAGTTGAATTAAAATTACCTCAACTTAAAAAAGTAGAACTACCTAAATTACAAAAGGTATAACATGAAAATAAGTTATGCCGTAACAGTTTGTAATGAGTTTGTTGAAATACAACGACTTATTACATTCTTATTAAAGAATAAAAGACTACAAGATGAAATAGTAGTTTTAGTTGATATGACTAAAAACGAACCAACATCTGAATTATTAGGATACTTACATAAATTAAGTTCTAATAATAAAATTACTTTAGTTGAAGATTTATTTAATGGACATTTTTCTGATTGGAAAAATATGTTAACTCAATCATGTAAAGGAGAATATATTTTCCAGATTGATGCAGATGAAATTCCTTCAGAATATTTAATTCAAAATCTTCCTACACTCTTAGAACATAACTCGGCTGTTGAATTATATGCTGTTCCAAGAATTAATACTGTAGATGGTTTAACAGATAAACATATTCAAAACTGGAGATGGAATGTGAATGAAAATGGCTGGGTTAACTGGCCTGATTTTCAAACTAGAATCTACAAAAATCTCCCAGAAATAAAATGGAAAAATAAAGTTCATGAACGATTAGAAGGGCATAAACAATTTGCTTACTTACCAATGGAGAAAGAATGGGCATTATATCATCCAAAAACAATTGAACGACAGGAAAAACAAAACGCATATTATGATACACTCTAGTCCGATAACATTTTGTATATCCACATATAACAATTTATCATATCTTAAATTAGCAATTCAATCAGTTAGAAAGAATAGTTATTTTAAAGATGCACCATTTATTATTCACGCTGAAAATTGTACTGATGGAACTAATGAATGGTTATTTGAAAATCAAGATAAATATAATTTAACTTTACTTGTTGAACCTGAAAATATTGAAGTTCGAGGTATTGGAGGTGGAATGAATGTTTGTGCCGATCATGTTGAAACAGAATATATCATGTTCCTTCATTCGGATTTTTATGTATCTAAAAATTGGGATATTGAATGCTTACAAGAACATGAAAAATATCAAGCGCCAACATGGGTATTTAGTTATCGAATAGAGCCAGATATGTTTGGTAACGGACAGTCGCGCCCAGGCACAATTATCGTTGAAAAAGATATTTTCGGTGCATATCATGATGATTTTAACGCAGCTGCATTTGAAGAATGGGCAAAAGAATTTACTAAAACTAATAATATTAAAATACCAAAAACCGAAGGCGTTTCTGGATTAATTAAAAAGAAAGATTGGGATCGTATTGGAGGTAACGATCCTCAGTTTGCACCAGCTTCCTGGGAAGATATGGATTTATTTTTACGAATGCGGAATGCAGGATATCATTTTGTATTAACAACTAAATCATTAGTATGGCATTTTGGAGCAAGAGGTTCACATCGTTTAGAAGAAAACAATGGTCAAACAGATATTAGACAAAAAACAGCAGAATCAATAAATCAAACAAAATTTTATAACAAATGGGGCGGATTACCCATATTTGACGAATTTGGAACAATTAAAGGAATAAAAAAATGAAAGACAGAAAGTATCTACCAACATTAAGCGAATTAATAGATAGATTATCAATTGTACAATTAAAAGAAGTATTCATACCAGAGCACAAAGCAGAATATGGTCAAGAAATTCAAGATATTGTATATGATATACAAAAACATATTGATGAAAATAAATCAGAAATTACAGCTGAAACAATTCGTGCAATTGTTGTTTTGAGTCAAATGAATTTGCATATATGGCATAATGAATCAAATTATCGTAAAGGTATTAAAGATGGTAATAATCTAGAATTAACTCATGGCATCAATGGTATTAGAAATACTGCTAAAAATAAAATTCAAGAAATTGTTGGCGGTCGTAAAGATTATAAAATTGATTGTTTAGCTGCAGAATTTAAAGATTGGGAAATTAGTTGGTAATGGAAACCGTAGTATTATATTGTAAAAGTTATATCAATGATTTAAATCGAGTTAAAATTCAAGCAGAATCAATTGCTCAATACAATGTTGATAAAATACCATATTACGTTTCATGTCCAAAATCTGATTATGAAACATTTAAAAATAATTTACCTGATTTTGTTAATTTGATTTTAGATGAAGATATTATTCAACAATCTATAGAACAGTCTTGGCATACGCAACAAATTGTAAAATCACAATTTTATAAACTCGTGCCAACATCGAATTACGTATGTATTGATTCCGATTCATATTTTATTCGACCGTTTTATATACATGATTTTATTGCACATGATACTACGCCATATACGGTAATGCATCAACAAAAAAATTTATTTCAATGGACTGCTAGATATCGTCGAGAGTTAGGATTTGATCCTAAACAAAGCTTTGATGCATCTAGAAATAAAATTGGAAAAATTTTTAATCGTGAAATTAATATGAATTATGATTTTGGTCCATCTCCAACCATATGGTCTAGTAAAGTATGGGAATCATTGGAACAAAATTATTTAGAGCCAAATAACATAACATTTAATCAATTAATTGATTTCGAGCCAAGTGAATTTACATGGTATGGAGAAGCATTGTTAGCATTCAAACCAATTGAAATATATCCCGTTGAACCGTTATTCATGGTATTTCATTATCCATTGCAATATCAACAATTTTTACAACAAGGATATACAGAACAAGATATAGCTTCATGTTATATGGGAGTAATAATGACATCAAATTGGAACGCACCATTAAGGTATTAATATGAATATATTAGTAACAGGAGGCGCTGGATTTGTAGGATCAAATTTAGTTAAACGCCTTAAAAATGAAAATCATAAAATTGTAGTTATCGATAACTATAGTGCCGGCAAACATGAAAATGAAATTGCAGGTGTAATATATATTAAAGATCATACAAAAAACATTAATGATATTGATCTACCATTTCATCCAGATGTAGTATTTCATTTAGGAGAATATTCTAGAATACATCCATCATTTAATGAATATGAAAAAGTTTGGAATTACAATACAGTTGGCACGTTTGAAGTAGTTAATTTTTGTATGAAACGAAATATAAAAATTATATATGCTGCTTCTAGTACTAGATTTGCAAAAGAAGGCATCGATCATTCACCATATTCTTTAAGTAAATCAATGAGTGTTGAATTAGTTAAAGGATTTGCAAAATGGTATGGATTAAAGTATGCAATCTGTTATTTCTATAATGTTTTCGGCCCGGGCCATGATAGTTCACCAGTACCAGGTTATGAATCAGTAATTAGTATATTCGAACGACAATATAAAAACAACCAACCACTTACTATAGTTGGCGATGGAGAACAACAACGAATGTTTACATATGTAGATGATATCGTTGATGGTTTAATCAAATCGTGGAAATATGAAAAAAATGATGAATTTGATTTGGTTAATCCAATAAAATCTTATAAAATAATAGAGATAGCAAAAATGTTTTCTGATAACATTGTTTTTGTTGAATCAAGAAAAGGTGATCGTACAAATAGTGATCCACAAGTATATGATGATACTTGTAAAAAATTAAATTGGAAACCAGTGCTTTCTATTGAGCAATGGATTAAGGAATTAGTAAATGAACATAATTTATCCCATTAATGGTCGAAATGAAAGAATGGGTAGTTTATTTTCTACGCCTAAACATCTTTTATTACATCAGGGTACCGAATTAATATTAAAATCAATTGAAACCGTTAAACAACGTTTTACAGATGCAAATGTTATTATTTTAACAAATCAATCATATTACGATGCACTTCGAAAATTATTAGATTCTACTGTTACGATTAAAGTTATTCAACAAACAAATTCTCAAGTAGAAACACTTCGGACTGTAACTTCTGAATTAGAAGGCTCGTGTATGTTTATTGATTGTGATATTTTACCAATTGATATTACTGAATTTAATAAAGAATACTCAACCGTTTTTACTTTTTTAAATGATACTAAATTATTAAATTATAGTAATTTTAAATCTGATGCAAATAACAATATTTTAGAATGTAATGAAAAACAAAAATTACATAAATATGCCGGCGCCGGGATGTATTATTTTTCAGATGTAAAATTATTTAATGAATACTCATTAACATGTAAAAATATATCAGAATGTATTAACACAATGTTATTGAATAACATCAATTGTAAATTAAATACTGACAGTATCATATATCGTTATGGTACATTGCAAGATATTTACATTGATAATTTTTCATTTCGTAATTCTAAACAAAAAGATCTAAGTACAGGATTTACTAAAAATACAGTTATTAAAAATAAAAATACTGTGATTAAAACTGGCGAATTAGTATGTTTTGAAAATGAGTGGTATCATTCATATAAAAACAAAAAACAAATTCCTAAAGTTATAACATATCAAGATAGTCAAATTGTATTAGAATATATTAAACGAAATGATGATTTTAATTTAGATGATGTATTTGAGTTGATCGATACATATAAAACATATGATAAATTAAACAATTTAAGATTTAATAGTTATATACAAAATATTGAAAATCATTTAATTAAAAATTCTAATATAACTAATGGGTCTAAGTTAATTAATAAGTTAAAAAAATTACAAATTCAACCAACATTTTGCCATGGCGATTTAAGTGTTATGAATATGATTCCAACCATTAATGGACTTAAAATGATTGATCCTTTGTATTCAAAACATAAATTTGGATCATATGAATTAGATTTAGCAAAATTATGTTTTAGTTTTAAATTTTATAAAAATGATTCGGCATCATTTAATTATATAAAAGAAAAATCAAATATTAAATATATTGATACATTAATTGCCGCAGAAGCAGTTAGAGTAGCATCATATAAAAAAGAATACAGTTTTATTGCTGAAAATTTAATCAACGAATTAGAATATGGAAATTAGACCAAAAACAATATTTTGTGATATAGATGGTACATTAATAGAACATACAGTTCCATGGGAAAGTTCATTGCCGGCATTTAAGGTAAAAATATTACCAGGCACGTTAGAAAAATTAGCAGAATGGGATCGTAAAGGTTATAATATTATTTTAACAACAGGCCGGCGTGAAAGTTTACGAAAAATTACCGAAAAACAGTTAGCTGAAGTTGGTATTTTTTACGATCAATTGATAATGGGAATCGGAGGAGGCGCACGTGTGTTGATTAATGATCTAAAACCAAACGGGCTGTCAACTGCAGAAGCAATAAATTTAAATAGAAATCAAGGAATATCTAATTTAGAAATTTAATATGAAATCATGTGTTATATTTGCAATATCAATATTTGATAATTCAAAATTATATGTATTGCACGAATTTTTAAATCAATTTAAAACTACATACTCAGATTGTGATTTTTATATTGGAATAAATTATAATTCAGTTACTGAAATAGAATCGATAATTGATTCATATGATTTAAATACAAATATAAAACGTTTAACGAATTCTGATTTATATTGTGGTTCAGATGCCAGTGCGTATCAACAAGCACTTAAACTATTAAAAGATTCAAATAAAACATATGATTTATATTGGTTTGCTCATACTAAAGGTGCAGTTAACAATCGTCCCTTTGAACGAAATATGTATTTAACGGAACTATTTGGAAATCGCAAACATATTGAATCAATGTTTAAAAATAATGATCATTTAGGTAGCTATGCGTTGCGAGGCGTATCTAGAAGCGCCGGAATGTTAGATTGGGCAACATATAATAAAGATCATGAAATTGAAATTTGTTTGAATTCTATTACTGATAAAATGCCATGTACTCATGTTAATTGGTCTTATATAGAAACAATGTATGCTATTAATAAAAATTCTATAGAAACATTTTTATTATTAACATCTAATACATTTTATGAAAATAAAATACAAGAACCATGTTATTTTGAAACAGTATTTCCGTGGATTGCTACAAGATGTGGTTATTTTCCATACATACATCAATCATCTTGTTTCTTTGGAGAACGAAATCTCAAAGACATAACAAATGAATGGATTCAAAACAATAATTTACATCATCTTAATAACTATTTAAATTTATGAAATTATTAGTATCATTATCATCATATGGTAATAAAAATTTACAATATCTTAATCATGTGATTGATGTTTATAAATCATATAAAAAATATGATGTTACGATCGATGTACATTGTACGGTTAAATTAGATCGAGATGATATCAATCAAATAGTACATAATAACCCAGCAACAACTTGTTTATTTCATAGACAAGATTTTATACGAGAACAAAATAATTTTGATTTGTTTTTGTTTGCAGAATATGATATGTTAATACAAGAATCGTGTATTGATACATTTTTAAAACATGATAAACATTTACCAATTGATTATTGTTTAGGATTCATTCGTTATGAAAATACGCCTGAACAAATTCAATATTTAATTGATTTATGGAAAAACATTAGCGGATACAATTACATTAAAAATTATAATATATCATTAAATAACAATGAGTATTTTAGTTTAACAAATGTACATCAAGCCGCATATATTTTGACACAGGATAAATTAAAGTATGTAATTGAAAATACAGATTTTAATATAACTGCATTAGATGGCAATGGACCTGAATTAGCATCATCTGGAATATTCAAAGATTGGCCCATTGGGCCGCGCGGTGTTATGAACAAAGTATTACCGTTAAACAGAAATGATTTAGAACATTGTTTTATTCATCATATGGCTGATTGTCATTGTAATGCCCCGGGCGTTAATGCAGACCCAATAACATTTAGAAACAATACAATAACAAAAGATTTGTTATTTGAAAATTTAAACTTATAATATATTATGAATTCAATTGAAACAAACACTAATGGTAAAAAATTCTTAGTTACAGGCGGCACTGGATTTTTTGGAAAAAATTTTAAAACATATGTTGAACAACTTGGCGGAACTGTTATAACAATTGGATCATCGTATGATTTATCTGATGAACAACAAGCAGATCATTTGTTTAAAAACATATTAACTGATAAATTTGATTATATTATCCATGGTGCGGCATTGCAAGCCGCTGGAGATTGGCCATTGCATCATAAAGCAGAACAATATGATATCAATTTAAAAATACATACGAATACATTTAAAATGTGGCATAAGTATCAACCACAAGCAAAAATGATAGGCATTGGAAGTTCTTGTTCATATCCGAAAACAAAAGAAGTTCTAGCAGAATCAGATTATTGGGATGGCGCAATGCACGAATCAGTTGATATTTATGGGTTTACTAAAAAAGCAGTAAGTGTAGGAATTGAAGCATATAAAGACCAATATAAACTAAAAGGTACAACAGTTATATTTGCTACATTGTATGGCCCGCATGATCATTTTGACCCAGAAAAATCACACGTGGTTTCTGCATTAGTTAAGAAATTTGTAGATGCAGTTGATAACAATGAAACAGAAGTCGAAGTTTGGGGCGACGGTACACAAACAAGAGAATTAATTTACGTTGATGATCAAATCAAAGCATTGTTATCTGTTTTAGATTATAATGGATCATTAATTAATATCGGTACCGGTAAATCTATTACAATACGCGAATTGGCAGAAACAATTAAAGAACAATCTGGGTTTGCTGGTAATATATTTTACAATACCAATCGATTTGTTGGAATTAAACATAAAGTTTTAGATGTTACATTAGCTAAAAATGAATATGGCTGGACATCTATTATTCAACCAGATTCATTAAATAATAACTTAAAGAAAACTATTGATTGGTATAAACAAAATAAAGAATAATATGAAAATACTTCAAAAAAATAAAAAAAATATAACTGGATTTTTTCAAAAAGAAAATACATCATTTGGGGTTGATGAAAATGGAAATCTAGCACCCGGGTTTCAATTTCATGATGCATTAGTATGGAAAAATTCTCCAGGTACTGAATTTTTAAATAGAGATATCAAACATATGCCATTAGATAATTTTTTAGAATTATGGCATAACATGTTTTCTAGAATTGCAGAATATTTAGTAACTACTATACAGCCTAAATATGTTTTAGATTTAGGATGTGGCAGCGGACAACTAAGTAATTATATTAGAAAATTAGATCCCAATATTGTTACAGTAACTGTAGACGCAAACAGAGAAGTAATTAATAGTCCATATATTGATGATAATCATTTTATTGCTCGTACCGATCAACCGTTAGATTTTACAGATTCAAATGGTAATAAAATTTTATTTGATTTAATTATATCATTTGAACATTTCGAACATATTTCAGATGAAAGCGTAACTGCATTAATGCAAAATATTAGAAATCATTCTAAAACTGGTACGCATTTAATTTTTACGGCGTGCACGACTGAGTATCCAGCTGAAGACCATAAACATATACATTGCAATGCACAACCTAGAGAATATTGGGTTGTTCATATACAAAAATATGGATTCGAACCATATGAAAGTAATTTTATTTTGGATAGAGCTGGTTACACATCTGAAATTTTTTCAAAAAGGATAGATTAATGAAAAACGAAGTAGGCATCGTAGTTTCTAGATATTATGAAGATTTACGTTGGATAGAACAAATTACATCGAATGTAGATGTATACGTATATAATAGGTCCGGCGAATCTCCCGGAATGGGAGTTCCGGATGCAGTTGCATGGGCAAAACCAAAAGACCCAAATGATGTTTTAGGCGGCTTAGATGTAGAACGATGCAAAGCAAATGGCATCAATTTAGAAATTATTAATATACCAGATGATCCAGGCTTTGAAGCTAGTACATATGCGTTTCATTGTTATTCTAAATACAAACAGTTAAATGACTATACGGTATTCGTACAAGCTCATCCAGAAATATATGTTTCAAATGTAATTAATATATTTAATAATCCAGATCAAATTAAACATACTACATATACAAAACAACCCGGTGGGCAATTAACAAATTCTATTCCGCATGTAATTGAATCTGTTATAGAATTTGAACCATTTTGTGATCAAATTGGAACGATATGGCCCGATCATGATTATCAATGGTCTTTATACAGTGATGATTTTTCAAAAGTTCCGTGGTTGGAATTCTGTAAATCGATGCCGGCTACCAATATTGATGGTAAATGGAATCCTCCAACTAGTTGGGAGTTCGGCGCCGGAAATCAATTTATTGCTAGTAAAAAATTAATAAAAAGAAATTCGCAATCATTCTATAAAAAAATACAAGATTTTACTAATTCATATATGGACCCAAATGGCGATAATCGGCCAGCATGGCAACAGCTAAATCAAGGTCCTAACATTATGGAAGGTATTTGGAAATTTATATTCTAAATTCAAATTAATTTATATTTATATAAAAGGTTATATGCATATTACAATACCAGATTTACCAGAGTTATTAAGAAAAACAACTAACATTAATCCTACAAATGTTTTTGAAATTGGAGCATCGAACGGAGCAGATGCTTGGCATTTACAACAATCATTTAATGTTGACCCAAAACAAGTATATTGTTTCGAAGCTAATCCAGGAAATTATCAAACACTATGTAATAATTTTCCAGATTTTAATAATTTTCATGTAGCAATATCTGATTTTACAGGAAAACAAACATTTCAATTACATGGCCCGGCTGCCGATATTTCATCATTTAAAAAACGAGTAAGTCATTATGTTTATCATGGTCATTATTTAGATAATTACAATGAGATTGAATTAGACACATATCGAATGGATGATTTTATTATTGAACATGATATTAAGTCTATTGATGTATGTAAAATTGATGTAGAAGGTTGTAGTTATGAAGTATTATCCGGATTTGGAAAACAGTTAAATATTGTTAAATCTATTCATATTGAAGGAGAATTAATTGAATTGTATGAAAATCAAAAATTATTTGATGATTTCAAAATTTTATTAATCGATGCCGGGTTTACAATGATTGATTATTGTGATTTTGATGCTGCAACACAATGTGATTCGGTTTGGATAAAAAATGAATTTTTAAAATAGAAAGAAGTTATGACTATATTAATAACAGGAGCAGCTGGGTATATTGGCTCCGTTTTAATCGATTACCTATTTAATACTCAAGATGAAATGTTTGATAAAATTATCGCTGTTGATAGTTTAATGTACAATCAAACAACTCTTACTCAATATTGCCATCGAAATAAATTTGAGTTTCATAAACTCGATGTTCGTGATTACGATAAAATTCTTCCGTTAGTACAAGAAGCAGATGTAATTATTCCGTTAGCTTGTATTGTTGGAATGCCGGCATGTAAAAAATATCCAGAACTTACAGTAGCAACTAACCAAGAAGCAGTTCAGTGGTTAACTAAAGTAACTCGTCCGGATCAAAAAATTATTTTTCCAACTACAAATAGTGGTTATGGTATTGGACAAGATGGAATTCATTGTACGGAAGAAACACCATTGAATCCAATTTCGCTATATGGAGTAACTAAAACTGAAGCTGAAAAGTCGTTATTAGCAAACGGAAATGCGGTTACCTTAAGATTAGCTACCGTATTTGGTATGTCTCCTAGAATGCGTTTAGATTTGTTAGTGAATGATTTTACATACAAAGCTTATAAAGATAAGTATATTGTATTATTTGAATCTCATTTTAAACGTAATTTTATACATATTCAAGACATTGCATATACCTTTGTGTTTGTTATGAAAAATTTTGACAAAATGAAAGGCCAAACATACAATGTAGGTTTATCATCAGCTAATATTAGTAAAAAAGAATTATGTGAAACAATCAAAACATTTATTCCTGATTTTTATATTGCTGAAAGTGAAATTAATGAAGACCCCGATAAACGCAATTACATTGTAAGTAATGATAAATTAGAAGCACTAGGGTGGTATCCTAAATTTACATTAGAAGCCGGCATTGCAGAATTACTTAAAGCATACCCAATTATTGAAAATTCAAACAATAACTTTACAAATTTATAATGAAAATACTTTTTATAGCAAAAGGTGATCTACCAGATTATCAAAGCGATATGATATTTCATGGAGGTCGTACGGCATTAGGAGATAATTTTGTTGATTGTAACAAATTATGGTACATGTATAAAGATGAAAAAGATCTTCATTGGACAACAAGAGTACCAGATGCCGGCAAATCATACGGTAGAGGTTTTACCATGTGTGGTAGATTAACTGAAGATAATATTGATAGAACTAATATTCCGGAAAAAATCAAAGAACATTATTTTGATAAAATTATATACGGTTCTTGCACAAGATGTTTAGATTATTTTGATTTAGTTACGGAAACATATGATAAAAAAGATGTAATTTTAATTGACGGAGAAGACGATCAATCTATCAGAACTAATTTATTAGAATATGGTACGTATTTTAAACGAGAACTTTTAACAAGTGATATGGATAAAGCAAAGGCTTTGTATTTTGCTATTCCGGAAGATATTATTTTAGAAAATGTTCCAGAAAAACATAAAGAATATGCAACTATAATTCCCGGAGATTTGTCTACATACATATATGATAATGAACAAGATTATTATAATGGGTATCAAGAATCTTATTTTGGAGTTACTTTTAAAAAAGGCGGTTGGGATTGTCTACGACATTATGAAATCATTGCAAATGGATGTATACCATATTTTACTGATTTAGAACAATGTCCTCAACACACAATGATTAGTTTTCCTAAAAAATTAATATTGGATTGTAATTTTAAATTACGTATAGGAGAATTAACATCTGAAGATGCCATTGTATATACTAAATTATTATTGCAATATGCTAAAAACAATTTAACAACGAGACAACTTTTTAATTATGTAATAAAGGATACTAATATGAAATCTACATATATTTTTATTTGTAATTTTAATCGTTTAGAACCAACAAAACGATTAGTTAAATCATTAACTGATAGAGGTTATCACAATATTGTTATATTAGATAATGGATCAACATACCCGCCATTATTAGATTGGTATAAAACATTACATTCAGATCAAGTATATTTTTGCAAAAGTAATTATGGCCCCGAAGCTTTAGATTGCGTACGAAATTACGAATCAGAATTTCAGAATAAATACAATCACATTGTTTTAAATGAATATCATGTATATACAGATAGTGATGTAGTACCCACAGAAACAGTTCCGGACACATTTATTGATGATATGATTGAAATGTGTAAAAAATATCAAATACCTAAATTAGGATTAAGTCTTAAGATTGATGATTTGCCAGATCACTTTCCGTTAAAAGAACGAGTTGTACAACATGAGAGTAGTTTCTTTGAACGAGAATATATTATGGATGAAAAATGTCAATTATTCAAGGCACCGGTTGATACAACATTTGCTGTTAATTCTCCTGGTATGGCTTGCGGTTATAGTGATTTTGCGTATAGAGCAGCTAGCAATTTTTTTGCTAGACACGAACCATGGTATTTTGATGCAAACAATTTACCAGAAGATGAAAAATATTATTTAGATCATATTGAAGGTTCTAGGCCACATTGGTCAAATATATTAAAGTCAATGATTAATCAATAATTGGAAAATTTAAAAAAAATACTTATAATAAATTATGATACTATTAGCAACACTTAATCATAATCTGCCAGATTGGACAGATAATTTAGTTACGCAACTTAAACGAGATCCTTTATTTGAACAGTGTGAATTAATGGTATTAGACAACGGATCTTCAGAGCCATTAGCACAATCAACAACTCATCGATTACAAGAAAATGTTTTTTTCGGAGGCGGATTCAACGTTGTTTTAGATTATTTTTTACAAACAGATCATGAATATCTTTATTTTTTAAACAATGATTTAGTTTTCCATGGTCTTAAATTTATAACAACATCATTGATGGAGGCTAAAACGACAAATGCATCTGTATATTCGCCTACTGTTATCAATGCATCTAAAGAGCAATGTCATTGGAAACAAATGTGGAATTGGGGTAATGATTTACGAGAAGTTAGGTGTATTGATTTTCAAGCTCCGTTATTACGAAGAGATATTTTAGAAAAGATTCAAAAATATCCAATGGAATTGATATATGGTTGGGGTATAGATTTTTATACAGGTTGCATTGCCGAACAATATAATTTTAAAACAGTTGTATCAGATAACAATACAATTACACATATGAATTCTTTAACATTTAAAGAAAATAAAATTAATATTGGAGTAGATGAATTTTGTCGTCTTGCAGATGATAATATGAAATCATACTTTTTAAATTCAGAATTTAGTTCTACATATTTTTCTATGAGAATTTACGGAGAAACTTATACATTATGATATCATTAATTATACCTAGTTACAACAATCTGCGACATCTTAAGAATGTATACGCAAGTATTAAAAAACATGCTCCGGAAGCAGAAGTTATTTTATTGGATGATGGTTCAACGGATGGATCATGGGAGTGGATGCAACAAGTAGAGATTGAGGCAAATAATAAAACCAGAATACTAAGGAGTGAAGAACGAGTAGGGCATACGATACTATATGACAAAGGCATTGAACTTGCTACAAATGATATAGTGGGTATCTTACACGCTGATATGATTATTGGTCCTTTGTATATTGAAAATATGTTAAAGCACTTACAGCCAGGGAAAGTTGTCTGTGCGACCCGTATAGAACCACCTTTACACCCAGAAGGTAAAGAAAAAATCATTATGGATTTTGGACAAGACTTCGATACATTGAATATTGATGCATTTGAAGAATTTGTTTTGCATAAACAAGAAGAAGAATTAGATAAAGTTACATATGGAATGTTTGCTCCATGGATTCTTTATAAAAAAGATTTTCAAGCAATAGGCGGCCACGATCCGATGTTTGCTCCTTTCCCATATGAAGATTCAGATATTTTTCAACGCTGGATATTAGCGGGCTATGAATTAATTCAAAGCCGAGATGCATTTGTATATCATCTAACATGTAGAGGACATCGATGGACTGAACAAGTCGGACGAGATGATGATTACTTTAAACAAGTTTCGGAAAAAGCCGGCAGAAACTATTTAAGAAAATGGGGTAGTTGGATTAAAAATAATGAATGGCAACATCCTGTTATTTTACCGAAATACAATGTTGCATTTCGAGTAGAAAATTGTTCTCAAGATTTATTGCGTTTATTGGAACCGTGGTGTGATAGAATATATTCTGATGCGGAATGGATGAAGTATATTACATTAGAACAACCTAATACTAAATTTAATTTAAGAGAACGTTGCCATGCACTAACTGATTTAGATCGATATGATTATGATGATATCATAGTCGAAATCAACGGCAATAGATTTACTCAACAAGATTATAATATTATAGAAAATTTATCAGCTATCATACAAGATTCTGGAGAACCTGGTTTATTTCAATTAGGTAATTTAAAAATAACAATTGTTTCTATTACAGATCGTAAAAACGAACTCATTATTTGCAAGTAATCTCTTTTGTTATATATTTATACAAAAAGGGAGAATTTATGGCAAAGTTTACGGACATTTTTAAAAATTCAAATGACTTCAACGAAAAAACTATTATTGGTTTTATGTCATTTGCAGTGATGACTATCGCAATGTTTGTTGATTTAGTTACCGGATATTTCGGTAATGAATTAAAATTGAATGAGTACATTTATAATTCATTCGTTGTTGTAACATTAGGTAGCTTAGGTATTGCAGGTTTAGAAAAATTTGCAGGAAAAGGAAAAACCACTACTGAGGAAGAATAATGAGTTTAAAAAGTTTACAAGAAAAAATTGGTGTTACGGCAGATGGAGCATTTGGCCCAGGCACAATGAAAAAAGCAATGGAGTTTTATAAATTAACTCCAGTTAGAGCAGCACACTTCTTTGCACAAACGTCACATGAAACAGGCGGCTTTAAAGCATTTTCAGAAAATTTAAATTATTCAGCACAAGGTCTACAAGGGATCTTTGGAAAATACTTTCCTGGAACATTAGAAGAGTCTTATGCGCGGCAACCAGAAAAGATTGCCAACCGAGTGTATGCAAGCCGAATGGGGAATGGCGATGAAGCATCAGGGGATGGTTGGAAGTATCGGGGCCGAGGTGCACTACAACTCACAGGAAAAGCGAATTATGCAGCATTTGCAGAATATCTTAAAAAACCAGAAATATTAGATACCCCAGATTTAGTTGCAACAACATATGCATTTGAATCAGCAATGTTCTTTTTTGATCGTAATAAACTTTGGTCTATTTGTGACCAAGGCGTTAACGATGCAGCTATCTTAGCATTGACAAAAAGAATCAATGGTGGAACTCATGGTTTAGAAGATAGAAATGCTAAAACTAAAAAATATTACGAATACGTGAAATAATTATGGCATATACAAGAGAACAAATTGAAACAGCTGTTAAAGCCAAAGGGTATGTTTGGTTTGAAGGCGCAAAAGACTTCGACGTTAATATCGTAGGAGTTAGAAATTCAGATACAGGAAATAAAGTAACCAATGTATTTGATGATACCATGACTGTGTCGTATAAAGAAAATGGTGAATGGAAATTTGCATCGTGGCCTTGTACAACTGATCCGGGTACAAAAGGAGTTAAAGAATATCATAATGCAGCAGGTGTAGCACGTTTAGTAGAAGGACAATATAGAGGTTCTCATACTTTAGGATTACATCAAGGCAAATATGAGGCTCTTAAACAAGCAAAGCCGGTTAAAGTTTATCGCGATCCAAATCGTGATATGACTTATGACGAAAGTAAAATTGCCGAAGGAGTATTTGGAATCAATATTCACAAAGCGGGTGCAGATTCAACGTATGTTGAGAATTGGTCTGAAGGATGTCAAGTATTTAAGAAGTCAGCTGACTTCGAAGCATTTATGACAATTTGTCGTAAAGCAGCTGCTATCCATGGTAAATCATTTACTTATACATTAATTGAATCCGCAGATATAAAATAATGAAAACAACCACATTAACAGCAACAGGAATATATTCATTGAGTACAATTGCAGCATTTATCTGCACTTATTTTTTCAACTTAGCAATGGCAAATTCAGATCAATATTTGGCATTGGTTGGAGTAGTAATGGCAGATGGCTTCTTTGGTGTAATTGCTGGAGTAAAACGAGAAGGATTTCAAACCTTTAAAGCACTTAAAGTTTTGAAAACTTTAGTAAGTTGGATTGTTCTTCTTACTGTGTTGTTAATGGTAGAAAAAGGATTTAAAGGGACTAGTTGGTTAAGTGAGACCGTTTTAGTCCCTTTCATTATATTTCAATTAATTAGTGCATTAAAAAATGCATCGATGGCAGGCTTCATTAAAATGGAAGCATTGAATGCAATTCTAGACAAAGTAGATCTACATAAAGGCGATCGTAAATAATTTGGATACAATCATAATATTCCTTATTATTTATTATGAACTATAAACATTTAGCCTATTCATTTTTAATATTTTTATTTGGTCAAATCGTTGTTTGGATTCAAACAAATGGCCCATTAATTTGGCCATGGGCAAAAGAATATAGATTTTCACTGATGTTATTAGGAGTTCCAATAACATGGGCATTCATGGAAGCAACTAGATTATCAGTATCAGGATTTTCCGGTGCTTTTTGGCCTGGCAGATTTCTTTCATTTGTTTCTGGAATAATGATATTTACATTAATGACATATATCTTTAAAGATGAAGGCATTAATATGAAAACGGCAATTTCTTTAACATTAGCATTCTCTCTTATTTTAGTACAGCTATTTTGGAAATAATGATATTTATAATAGATGCTAAAAGAATATCAGACACAAAACTCTTTGAATCCAAATTTATGGGATGAATTTCATCTTAAAAGCAATCTACAAGAAAAATTTATTCAAATTGCAGATCATTTCTATAAATTTTTAGAAATATCAGCTCCAATATTAGATGTTATACTAATTGGAAGTAACGCTAACTATAATTGGACAAAATACAGTGATATTGATTTGCATGTTGTTATAAATTATTTAGAAGTTGGAGATAATTTACATTTAGTAGAACAATATCTTCATGCAAAGAAAAGCATATGGAATACAAATTATCCTTTAAAATATAAAGGGATGAATATTGAATTGTATGCTCAAGATTCAAATGATGAACTACATTCTTCAGTTGGTATTTATTCAGTGTTACATAAAAAATGGATACGAAAACCGTCAGCTGATATAATTTCAATTGATGATTCTGATATTGAACATAAAGCAGCACCATATGAATATGAAATTAATGGATTAAAATCAGATGATGTTGATTTGGAATATAAAATAAAAGATATTTTACATCGATTAAGAAATTTAAGAGCAACGGGTTTAGAAGCTGCCGGCGAATATTCTATAGAAAATTTAGCATATAAACATTTACGTAATAAAGGTTATTTATCTAAATTAAAAGAATTGTTGCATAAATCAACATATGGTAAATTAGAAATCGATGAATCTGTATCTGATTCATTAGCTAAACATATTACTAAAGAACGCATATTAACCAATGAAGAATGGTCTAATATAATAATGAAAACAAACGGCGTACATGATGCAATGGGTCAATGGAAACATCCGGGACGTTGTACAATGATTCCTAGTAATCAAATAACCATGAAACGTGTACCATACGATGTTTTAGGTATAGATGATATGGGCCACATGAAATTAATGAAACCAGAACAATCATATACATTTCCGGGTTCTAAAGTATTTGAAATACCTAGAACTCCACAATGGCAAACATTAATGATTCAGTTAGTAAATAAAATTAGAAACGGAGCTCAATATGTCTAAAGGTTTAGGAAGCGATATTAAAAAGATTACTAAAGCTACAGGTTTAGATCAATTAGCAAAACAAATTGCAAAAATATTAGACGAAGATTGTGGGTGTGATGATCGTGCAGAATGGCTTGACGAAAAAACTAAGAATTGGGCTATTTATAAAAAAAGGAATATAAATGGCGGTAATAAATAAAACAGGTATTACAAACGGCGGCACGGTACAAGCAGAACATGTAACACGAGCCATCGATGCATTGAGCGGCGTAAGTACTGATACTATAATAGCAACTGGATCGTTTAGTGGATCATTAACAGGATTGGCTACATCGGCTTCATTTGCTAGTACTGCTTCATTTGTTAATTCATTAAACCAAAGTTTAGCAATTACGGGTTCTGCAAGAATTACTGGTAGTTTAGGAGTAACTGGTAGTTTAGGTCTAAATGGCACTTTAGCAGGAAATATAACCGGCTCGAGTACATTGATAATGAATTTAAATACAATTGGATCAAGTGGTAATTTTATGTTGCCTACCACTGCGCCTAGTACGCCTACCCGCGGGAGTGTATATTGGGACTTTGGCAATAATTATTTGTATATATACAATGGTTCAGCTTGGGTACGAGCATTATTTACCGTAGGAGGATAAATATGAAAAAATTAAATGAATGCGATTGCGGTTGCGGAGGCACCGGAGGGTGTAATGATAATGATAGTAACTATATGTTTTTTGGTAATTTAAAAATTATTAAAAAATATGTAGATGCAATGTTAGAGATGGATGCAGAACATGTTCAAGAGATATTAAGTAATGGACATGATTGGGCAGCTGATCATATTGCAACTTCAAAAGATGATGTACAAGAAGTTGGAGATTTTTTAATGAATGAAATGCATCATGATGACGAAATGGATTCATACAATATGCAACAACCTCAATTTATTCCTGCAGGATTTAAGAATCACTTAAAACAATTAATGCCAGAGCGTATTGAAAAAACCGAAGCTGGTTATTTTGCTACTACTGAAACAGGTCGACGATTATCTAAAAAACCTAAATCTAAAAAAGCAGCATTAATGCAATTGGCAGCAGTTGAAATTTCAAAAACATAAACATGGTAAATAATGGAAAAACTTAAACATTTGTTGATTGAAGCTAAAACAGGTTGCCCTATTGCAACTCAGGATATTCATGTTAATTTAAAAAATCGACAACATGCAATTGATGAATATTATTACGGCCCAGCAAATCCAGAAAAACCAGGAAGTTATTGGAAAGATGCAGCAAAGCGTTGGAAAATAGATGAAGCTACTGCTAAAACAATGAAATGTGCCAATTGTGCAGCATTTGATGTTTCTGATAAGATGTGGAAATGTATGTCTAAAGGCATAGAAGGCAATGAAAAAAATATTGATGCATTAGCTACAATTCAAAAAGCAGATTTGGGATATTGCAATTTTCTTCATTTTAAATGTGCAGGTTCTAGAAGTTGTACTGCTTGGGTAACAGGCGGAGCATTAGATGATAAGGATTTAACCAAATGATGAAATTAAAAAACATATTGATAGAAAACGATGTAGTTGATCCAAAACAATTGGCTAATCCATTTTTTAAAGAATTTTCAAAACAAATGAAAGTTTCTCCAAAATTTTCATATTTGGGTTTGAAAAATAAAGAACATATATTTAGTGCACCTATAGATGATTTAGGTACATTGAAATTGATATTTTCTAAAGCTGAATTCATAGCAAAAGTTTCAGATACATATGCATACTTTGGAATTGTTTATTTGCTAAACGGATTAGAACAATTTGATGCAACAGTCTGTTTAATACGAAAATCAAAAAATTCATATGAAACTACATTGTTTGATGATTCTAATTCTGATTTTAATAATTCGAAAACAAATTTTGCAAACATAATTAAAAACATGATGTAATGTTAAGTTATAACGTATCAAAACCTATTTATCATGATATTACAATTTCAAAACCATTACCTGATGATATTGCACAACATGTTTTATTAAATTATACATGCCATGTAGATCATGAAGGCTTTGATTTAAATGAAATTGAACAAGAATATTACAGATATAATAATGTTTCTTTAGAACATGATACAACATGGTATAAAGATGGCGATGCTGCCAAAGGCGCACACGCAATTATTCAACCATGGCTCACTCAACAAAATGATTCTGAATTAATATTAGATCATAGTCAGTTTGTATTTAGATACCCAATAACGGGTGATGCTGCAGCACAAATAAAAATGTATGCAAATCAACGTCCGGAACTATTAAGAATTTTAAGTGCCGAATTCAAATGTGGTTTAGATCTATGTATTGATTATATATTAGAAGACCGAGTTCGTCCCGTAGTTCATATAGAATGGGATTACTTAGATGTATCAGATATGCTCGTTGACATTGATTATGTAGAAACAGTATTACAACATACCAATTGGCAAGAAATAATATCAGTTGTTAAAAGATTTAACGTGTTATCAAAAAATTCATTAGATGCATTTCAACAAGCAGATTTTAGATCCATGTTATTATTTGGACGTAAATCTTATAAATTGATTCCTACATTGTAATATTTATTAATATGATACGTTTAAAATCTTTATTATCTGAATCATTAATAGATGACCCTGAATTCCGCGACAAAGTAAAAGAATGGGAAGGCAAAGTAACTGATGAAAATGGTCTTCATGTGACATATGATGACGCAACAATGCGTCCGGTAAAATCTTCTAAACAAGTACAAGGAGTTGTTACGATCGGATATGGTACAACTAAATCTATATACCCGCAACTTAAACCTGGAATGAAGATTTCAGAAAAACAAGCTGAATCATTATTAACAAAAGGCATACAAAAAATAGAAAGCGATGTTAAACGTCGTATTCCAAAGTATGATTCGTATCCTAAATACATTCAAATGGCGATCATGAATTCATCATATCGTGGAGATTTAGGACCAGCAACAATTAAATTGATCAATTCAGGTCAATGGAATAAAGTTTCAAAAGAATATTTAAATCATCCAAATTATATCAACCCAGGTAATCTTCGAGGCGTAGTTATCAGAATGAAATCTAATGCAGATGCATTTGATAGATATGCACAAGAATTAAAAAATAAAAAATCTGCAGATGCATACGGACATGGCGAGCAATACATGACAATTGGAAAAACATTGTATCCTAGGAAAACATCGAAACATGATTATGCTAATGTACGAAATGCGCCTACGATTAATAATGGTATTGTTAATAACATCATCGCAACTATAGAATGGCCTAATCCAGTAGGCGTCGCGAAGAAGAAGAAAACAGATGACCGAATGATGACTTGGTATTATGTTGAATTGCCAAAAAATATAAGTTTATTACACGATCATGGCTGGGTTCGCTTTGATGCTGTAACTATAGATAAAAATGCTAAATTTGTATAAATTTGGATATTTATCTAAATTTTAATATAATAAGTTATGAATCATAATTTCATTGAACGTTTATTTGTTGAATCTATTAATATCATGGCTACTGATAAGTGGGAATGGCCTGATCATTGGGATCGAGAAAGACGTTTAAAATTTTTAAATGAGTCATTGCGGTTTGCTGAAGATCGTGAATTATTTGAACAATGTGCAATTATTAGAGATGTCAAAGAAAATTTACACGAAATCTAACAGAGGACTTCATGAAGTAATTTTGTTTAATGATGACAAAATAACGTTTGATCATGTTGTTGACTGTTTGATGTCATATTGCGATTATAATGAGTTACAGGCATATCAATGTGCAGTGATTGTAGATCGAGCGGGGCAATGTTCAATTTTTACAGATGTATATGATGAATGTATTCAAGTTAGTACGTTATTAAATAAATCTAAATTAAAAACAATAGTTAGAAAATATAATAAGAAGAAATGATTACTTTTTTTATTAAAATTCGTATAGGTATACTTCATGCTACATATCATAGAAACATGAAACGAGCAGATGAAGCAAGAACTAATCATGATATAGTTTCATTCAAAAAACATATTTATCGAGCTGAAGATGCTTGGCGTAAAATAGTTATATTAACAAATAAAATAAAAACAAATGGGTAGAAAATCTGCACACACTGGAGAGTCTCCAAAAGATCGTTCGATCAATATCATGGATAAGTTCATAGCAAAAAATATGAACCGCGAAAAACATCAACCATTTAAATCTGCTAGAAGAAAAGATCCAGATATTCCAATTCATATGTGGCCTTTGAAAGATCAAATCGAATATTGGGAAAATCGTACGGATGCAGATAGATTTGACGATGCTTACCCGGTATATTCATTTTGGATTATAGAAGTTCAAAAACAAACAAAAGTACATTCATCATTTTTTACGGATCGAGCAATGAAACTAAAAGATTTGTTGCAACAAATGTATGATGAAAAAACGATGCCTAAAGATGCAGTTACTGTTCTTCGTAAACACGGAGTATATTAATGGAAGACAAACAATATAAGTATGTATATGGAATCGGTAAGACGGCTCTAGATATTCCAGAAAGTGAAATTCGTTATGCAATGGATAATACAAAATCTAATGCAGAAGCTGCTCGCTTTCTTAAAGTATCATTTACTACTTATAAAAAGTATGCTCGTATGTATACAGACCGAGATTCGGGTAAGACGTTGTATGAGCTACATAAAAATCAATTTGGAGTAGGTATTCCTAAAGATGTTCAAAAAGCATCAAAGGGTATCTACTCTATTGATAACATTTTAATGGGCAAGCATCCTAATTATCCTTCCTGGAAACTTCGCAATAGATTATTAGCATTAGGAGTATTTAAAGAAGAATGTTCTAGTTGCGGATATGATGAACGAAGAATAACTGATGATACCGTCCCGGTATTGTTAGATCACATTGATGGAGATGAAACTAATCATCAATTAGAAAATCTACAAATGCTTTGTTTGAATTGTTATTATCAGCAAACAGGCAATCCTTTTAATCAAGACAAAGAAAAATATTGGAATTACAATTTGCTTGAGTGATATTTATTAATATGATATCTTTAAAAAAGTTAATTGTAGAAGGTCGATATGATAGTTTAGTGACTGCATTGTCTCGCAAACTATTACAAGTAATCAAAGACAGTTATGCTTGTACTAAAGATCCAGAAGGATTCTTTGGGGGAGAAAAAATATACTACAAAAAAGGTGAAGAAGTTCCACATATTGAAGATTCAAGCCAAATAGATCATATTTACTTTGAGGAAATAGAAAATACAGATATTCCATTAGATTTTTATTTAACATTGAAAGTGCAATGGATTGAAGGATTTAATGATGTACATGTAGGCGGAGATGCATACAATGAAACAAAACGAGGTGTTGCCGATGCTGCGCCATTAATTGAAATTCGTTTCAAATTAGATCCTGCAGATTATCCTAAAGTATTATCTGAAATTGCATTTGATCTTCGAGATACACTTCGTCATGAAATTGAACATATTACGCAAAGCGGTTGGAATACAATAGATTCAAAATATATTCCTTCAGACCAAGCAATGCGTAATAAAATTGAATCAGGCAAATTGCCGCCGGCTCGATACTTTACATTGCCAAAAGAAATTGATGCAATGATTCAAGGTTTGTATTTGCGAGCTAAAAAAACACGTACGCCTTTTAAACAAGTTGTTGATAATTATTTAAATATATGGGTTAGCAATCAATCTATAACTGAAACAGATAAACAAAATATCTTAAAGGTTTGGAGAGAACGTTTACCTAAGCTAGGAATTCGTCAGGAGATATAATGATCCGTTTGCAAGACATAATGAATGAAGATTTGCGCCGCTGGGTCAAAGAAAAGTGGGTTGATCAACATGGACGTCCTTGTGGTAATGATAAAACCAAAGGTGTAAAAAAATGTCGTCCTAGTAAAAAAGTTTCTAAAGATACTCCTAAAACATGGAGTTCATTTGATAAAAAAGAAAAAGATTCATTAGTAGCTCAAAAGCGTAGAGTTGGTATGGGTAAACGTACTCCTAAAGCTGAAGCAGTTATTGATGAAGAAAAAAAAGCAAAACGAGATGCATGTTATCACAAAGTTAAAGCTCGTTATACGCGCAACGGAGGAACGTGGCCATCAGCATATGGTTCATTAGCTCTTTCTGCTTGTCGTAAAAAAGGTGCTAAGAATTGGGGTAACAAATCAAAAAAGAATGAAGAACTAGAAAAGGAATTCATGGAAGAAATGTCAATTTGCACGGAATGTGCATTATCGTTAATGGAAGATATTAAAGCTGGTAAATTTGATGTAATATCAGAAGCTGAATATCAAGGTCGCAAAGTGCAATTAGGTAAACCAATGCGCGGCGATGTAAAGAAATTTAAAGTCTACGTTAAGAATGAAAAAGGCAACGTTGTAAAGGTTAACTTTGGCGACCCTAATATGAGAATCCGCAAGAGCAACCCCGCACGTAGACGTTCATTTAGAGCTAGACACCGTTGTCATACAGCCAAAGATAGAACATCAGCAAGATATTGGTCTTGTCGTAAGTGGTAATTTGGATCTTTGTATCCTTTTTATTATATTTGTGTCATGGAAAAGATAGAAGTAACAATGCAGGAAATTTGGCAAGCTACTCGTCCCGCTGTGTATAAAAATAAAAAATCATATACGCGCAAAAAGAAACATAAAAAGACTGACGAAAGGTTGGATTCATAACTCTTATTTCATATAATATAGAAAATAAAGAGTTATGAAAAACAAGAAAATTGGTGTGCCAACCTTAGTAAATGGCAAACAAAGAATCATCGAATTAGGTACTAATGTTGACATCACGGATAAGTTCCGTAGCATCATGATTAGTCATGCATTTGCAAATGATGAATTATTAGTATTAGACGAAGACACAGGTCGTGCAAAGCGAGTAGCTCGCGAAGGCGAAATTCCAACACCGGAACCCGCAATGGAAATCAAAAAAGAATTAACACCGGAGTTGCAACTTATTAATAATGCCCATAAGATTAAACCATCTTCGTTAGAGATGTCAGATGTTAAGTGGAAGTATTTGGTGCGAAGCGCAGTCCGTGGCAAGAACATCATGATGGTTGGTCCTGCAGGCTGTGGTAAGACACAGGCAGCAAAAGATTTGCCAGTAGCTACTAATCGTCCTTTCTTTTATTTTAACTTGGGTGCAACTCAAGATCCTAGAGCAACTCTTATTGGTAACACTCACTTCAAAGATGGTCAAACCACTTTTGATGAGTCTGCCTTTGTGAAAGCAATTCAGACCGAAAATGCAGTTATCCTTATGGATGAGTTGTCTCGTGCGCACCCTGAAGCATGGAACATCTTGATGACAGTATTGGATGAAGGTCAGCGTTATCTTCGACTCGATGAAGATATCAATGCTCCATTAGTAAACGTAGCACCAGGAGTATCCTTTATTGCAACAGCAAACATTGGTACCGAATATACATCGACACGTGTATTAGACCGTGCATTGATGGATCGTTTTGAGATTATTGAAGTAGATATTCTTTCTTTATCTCAAGAAGAAGACTTATTGACACGTCGCTTTGGAGATGCAGTGTCTGCAAAAATGATTCATGCAGTTGCTGACATTGCAGATGCAACACGAAAAGAATGGAGATCAGAAGAAGGCAAACTTACCACAATGGTATCCACTCGTATGACGGTGCGCGTATGTGAATTGTTAGCAGATGGCTTCTCTTTAACTGAGGCAGCAGAAGTAGCAATTCTTCCATTCTTTGATGCATCAGGCGGTTCAGATTCTGAAAGGACGTTTGTTAAGCAGATCATCCAGAAGCATATGGCAACTGAGATGAATGACATTTTCAATACGGGCGATGTTTCAATGGATACAGAATCAACGCCATTTTAATTTTTCATAGCTCAAAAGGGGAGGCGAGAAATTGCCTCCCTTTTTTACTATCTGGTTGGATTATTGGAATGAATTTCATATAATATATAAAAATAAAAGAGCTATGAGTATTATCGACAAAATCATTAATGGCAAGTATACAAGCAATCAAGCATCTAGCTTTTGGATGGATGACTTTGATACAGATTTCAAACGCGAGTCTGGTGTTGATTATACTAAATTAGCAGCAACTCAACGAGCAATTGGTAACTTTGTTAATATTGTTACCGGCAAGCAAATTCCAGTAGTATTCCAAAGTTCAGACAATAGCTATACAGATGGTGAGCGAGTTGTTATTGGTACTAAATTAGATAACGAAAATTTTGATGCTGCAGTAGGATTAGCATTGCATGAAGGCTCGCATATTGCATTGACAGATTTTGATGTATTTAAACAGCCTAATGGTTACTCAGCGCATAGCTTAAGTCAAACACAAATGGCTTCGCGCGTAATGATGCGCGGCGTAGATCCGGATATGACGATGACTGATGAAAATTATGCTATCATAAAGGATCTTCTTAATTGGATTGAAGACCGTCGCATCGACTTTCATATCTATAAGACAGCTCCAGGATACCGTATGTATTATGAGGCAATGTATGATAAGTATTTCAATGACAAAGTAATTGACAAAGCTCTTAAGAAGAATGAAAAGACACAAGAGACTTTGGATGATTATTTATTTCACATCATTAACTTCACTAATCCAAATCGTAACTTGTCAGCATTAGAAAGGCTACGTGAGGTATGGAACCTTATTGATTTGAAAAATATCGATCGTTTGAAATCAACCCAGGATGCTTTAGATGTTGCTATTGATGCTTATGTTATTATCAATAAAGCAGTACAAGAAGCTGAGCAACAACAAAAGGCACAAATGGATGCAGCAGGCGATGGTGGTCATGAAAGTAGCGATGGTGATGGCGATGGAGGCAACGAAAGCGGTACAGGAAATGGAACATCTGATGGTGAAGAAGAAGGTGACGATGGAGCTCCTACCACTGCAAGTCAATCTCAACTCTCAGAAAGAGAGCAAAAGCAATTGGAAAAGGCAATTGAGCAGCAACGCAAATTTGTGAATGGTACCACTAAAAAGACAGGTAAGCTGACAAAGGCACAAGCATCCACAGTAAATGCTATCCGCGAAGCTGGTACAGAAACAGTGCAAGTAGCAACAGGTGCAGGTGAAACTGACATTGTTGAAGCTATTGTTATCAAAAAGTTTACTCCTGGTATCACAGCAGCAATGCCCAATTTGTTTGCTTCATATGCAGATGATTACCTAACCGGTATGAAAGATTATGCAGAAGATATATCGAAAGACTCATACAGAACGCGAGGCATACACGAAACGGATCAAGCAGTACTGCGAGGCATTGTATTAGGCAAGCAATTAGGTAAAAAGCTTCAGCTTCGTAATGCGGACCGCAGCTTGAAAAGCACTCGTCTCGAGACTGGTAAGATTGATAGACGATTGATTTCTCAATTAGGATACAATAATGCAAATGTATTCCACCGCATTGTAACAGATCGTTTCAAGAATTATTTCATTCATATTTCAATTGATGCATCTGGATCAATGGGCGGACCTAAATTTAGAAATGCTCTTACCTCAGCAGTAGCTGTAGCGCAGGCAGCATCCATGACGACAGGTATCCGTGTGCAGATTTCATTGCGAGGTACATCTACTTTTGATAATGCCGGCGAGCGCGCAGTAACGATTTATGCATATGATTCTGCAAAGGATAAGATGAACAAGATCCGCACAATGTTTCGTTACTTGGATGTCTATGGATGTACCCCAGAAGGCATTGCTTTTAAGAGTATTGAGAAATATATCAAAACTGATGCAAAGGGCGATGAATGTATCTTTGTGAATTACTCAGATGGTGAGCCTACAAGTGTTAGAGGTACAGGACATTATTACAATGGTGTTGACTTTACCCGTCGAGTAGTTAATAACTTCCGCGAAAATGGAATCAATGTAGTTAGTTACTTTATCAAAGACGGCTACATGTATGAGTCGACAGTAGATAATTTCCGCAAAATGTATGGACCTGATGCTCAATTCATTAATCCAGAAAGCATGACCGAAGTATCAAAAACTTTGAATAAAAAGTTCTTGGAAATTGCAATCTAAATATTTATATTAAATAAAAGTTATAAAAAAGGATAAGTAAAGTTATGGCAAAACAAATTGAATTTAATTCAGATGCCCGGGCCAAGTTAAAGGCGGGAGTAGATGCATTGGCAGATGCAGTTAAAGTCACATTAGGACCTAAAGGTCGCAATGTAGTAATCAGTAAACAATTTGGTGCACCGCACGTTACCAAAGACGGCGTGACTGTTGCAAAAGAAGTTGTGTTGAAAGACCCAATTGAAAATCTTGGTGCCCAAATGGTAAAAGAAGTTGCATCTAAAACAGCAGACAATGCAGGCGATGGAACAACTACCGCAACTGTATTAGCTCAAGCATTGGTTAGAGATGGACTTAAGAGTGTAGCAGCTGGGGCTAATCCAATTGACCTTAAACGAGGAATGGATGCTGCATGCGGAAAAGTTATTGCCACACTTAAATCAATGTCTCAAGAAGTAGGCGTTGATGTTGAAAAAGTAAAACAAGTTGCAACAATTTCCGCAAACAATGATGAAACTATCGGAGGTCTTATTGCAGAAGCAATTCGAGTAGTAGGACGAGATGGTGTAATTACCGTTGAGGAAGCAAAGGGTACTGAAACTGAAATCAAGACAGTAGAAGGTATGCAATTTGATCGTGGTTATCTTTCTCCTTATTTTGTTACCAACCAAGAGAAGATGACAGTAGAAATGGAGAATCCATATATTCTTCTTGTAGATGGCAAAGTATCTTCAATGAAAGAATTGTTACCAGTACTGGAACCAGTAGTTCAAACTGGACGTGGATTGTTAATCATTGCAGATGATGTTGATGGTGATGCATTAGGCACATTAGTTGTTAATCGCATTCGAGGAGCATTGAAAGTAGCAGCAGTGAAAGCCCCAGGCTTTGGCGATAAACGCAAAGCAATGCTTGAAGATTTGGCTATTTTAACGGGCGGTACTGTAGTTTCTGAAGATACTGGATACACGTTATCCGAAGTTGGAATGGAAGTGTTAGGCAGTTGCGAAAAGGCTGATATCACTAAAGACAAGACAACTATTATCAATGGTTATGGTGAATCAGAAGCAGTTCAAAAGCGTATTGAACAAATCCGAGTTGAAATTGAAAATACAACTTCTGATTATGAAAAAGAAAAACTTCAAGAGCGTTTAGCTAAATTGGCAGGCGGTGTAGCAGTATTATATATTGGTGCAGCAACTGAAGTTGAGATGAAGGAAAAGAAAGACCGAGTTGATGATGCATTAGCAGCAACTAGAGCAGCAGTCGAAGAAGGCATTGTTCCAGGCGGAGGTGTAGCATTGATTCGTTGTTCTAGTTCATTGAAAGGCCTTGCAAAAAATGTTGATGAATCAGCAGGCGTTGATATTGTAAGAGATGCATTAGCAGCACCACTTAAACAAATTGTTGCAAATGCCGGCGGTAATGGTGATGTAGTAGCTCACTTTGTTGCAGAAGGCAAAGAATCATATGGTTACAATGCTCGTACTAATGAGTATGGTGATATGATTGAAATGGGTATTGTAGATCCAACTAAAGTAACCAGAACGGCAATAGAGAATGCAGTATCTATCGCATCGATGGTATTGATGACAGAGTGTGTAATTGTTGATGAGCCATCTAAAGAAGATAATGTGGCAATGCCACCTATGATGTAATCATGAAGACGTTCGCGAAAAAATATTTCGAAGTTGGGCCGGTGGAAGATATTCATCGGTCCATGGACGTTGTAACATATGTATTACATGAAGCAGACGATTATGGAATAACGGTTGAAGTAGTTACAGAAGCATTACGCGTAATGAAAGAAAATCCTAAACTGCAAATATCAGATGCAGTTGTTTTAGGTTTAGAAAAATATATTAGATGAAACCAGTATATAAACATGGCGATAATGCATACATCGTATTAGATCAAAAACTAATATCTCATTTTGCAAAAAAATTAGATGAAGAACCTGATATGGATCATGTACAATTATATATGCAATGGCGGAACTGCGATCATGTATTACGATCGAATACTCACTTTTTATTTTGTGAAACAATAAAAGATGCTGAATATGTTGAAATGGACAAGTCTAGTGATATTGAGTGCTTGGATAATTGAATTATGCTGGCTCGGATATCACGTAATAAAGTATAAAAATGAAAATTAGATTTTACTCGCACAACACCATAGGAGGTGGATTTACGCAAATGGCTCTTTGGCCTACATTGTTTATAACACATAACAAAATATCCCGCAATGTAAGATTGCTTTGCTTAAGTGCTAGCATATTGTTTTGGGATCTTGGTTTCACCGTAGAATGGTCAAAATGAACAATATAGAACATGGCTACCTAAAACTACTCCATGACATTTTAAGTAATGGAACAAAGAAACAAGATCGTACGGGTACAGGAACCGTTTCAACGTTTGGAAGGCAGATCCGTCATGACATGAAGCTTGGCTTTCCTTTATTGACTACAAAGAAGATGCCATTTAAAACAATTGTAACAGAATTGTTATGGTTCTTACGTGGTGATACTAATATCAAGTTTCTTCATGATAATGGTTGTCACATATGGGATGGCGATTATGAAAAAAGTGGTAGAACAGATGGCGAGTTAGGACCTATCTATGGACATCAATGGCGCGATTGGGGAAGTCGATATGAGACTAATCACATATTAGGTACCAAGACGAAACGAAAGCCAGGCGTCGATCAGATACAAAAACTAATCCAGGAACTACAAGCAAAACCAGATTCACGTCGCCTAATGGTATCGGCTTGGAATGTTGAGGAATTAGATCAAATGACTTTACCTCCTTGCCATTACGGATTTCAGATCTATACAAGAGAGTTAAATGTTAAAGAACGTGTAGCTGAATATGAGAAACTCGGATATGTTAAAAATATTGATCCATTAGATTGGGCACCGAAGCGAGCAATCTCCCTAATGTGGAATCAACGTTCAGTAGATACACCACTAGGACTTCCGTTTAATATCGCATCTTACGGTTTGTTATTAGAAATCATTGCAACAGCAACGAATATGGTGCCTGATGAATTGATTGGGAACTTAGGAGACTGTCACATATACTCAAATCAAATAGATGGTGTTAAAGAGCAATTAACTCGACAACCATTGACGCTACCTAAATTAACAATCAATACAGAGTTTTGGCCAACAGAGACTGGCGAAGCTGGCTTAGGTGCAATAGATGCTGCAGCAGTATTCGACGGCTTCTCTGATGATGCGTATTGCAAATGTTTCTTTGAGGACTTGCAACTTGAAAATTATGAATCACACCCAGCAATTAAATTCCCTTTAAGCAACTAATGGAACAATTAAATACACACCCAATCAAGAAAAGTGACTTAGGCTTTCATGGCAATCTATTTGGAGGTAAACTCTTATCCTGGATCGATGCTTCAGCAGCAGGATATGCAATGCAACTATGTGATACGCCTCGTATGGTAACGGTATCAATTGACCAATGCAACTTCGAACGACCTGCAAAAGAATCGCAACTACTAAAGATATACGGCTATCCAGTACGAGTAGGCAATACATCGATGACATTGTATATGGAAGCACGTGCTCATAATGTATATACTGGTAAGCAAGATCTTGTATTGAAGACAAACATTACCTTTGTTCAAATAGATGAAGGTGGCAATTCAATTCCATTAGGAGAAAAAGCCAAAAAACGAATAACAGGTATGTTAGAAAGTAAGTAATTTATCTTTCTTGTTTGATATTTATTATTGAACATTAAAAAGGAGAGAATAAATGAAAAAACTAACAAGTTTATTAACACTCCTTGCTGTTTTATTTACAACAACAGTTACATTAGCCCAAGCACCTGTAGCACCAGGTAATGGTATTTATGGTTTGATCCATCAAAATTACCAAGTGGCACCAACATCGCAAGGATTTACTACTGCAAATATTACTTTGCAGAACACTACATTAACGAAATACACTGCTACCCAGTTTCGTGTATTTTATGACAAAATTGCATTTACGAATGCAACAGTAGCATTGATTGGTTCAACTACGAACTTGGATATGCAATTTGTAACTAATGCTACTAATGGTTTTATTACAATTACTTTAGTATATACAGGCGCTTCGCCATCATATACATTAGCCAACGGCGAACGATTTGCAATTACCTTTACTCACGCAGCGCCAGCAGTATTCAATAACTTAGCATCAATTACACCATTAACTTGGACAGGAACGCAAACCTTCCAACAATATGCAGCAACCGGTGCCGGTATCGATACTACATTAAACTTGCATAACTATGGCGGTAACTTTATTTTACCTACATTTACATTTGCAGGAACATTTACTAACGTAACTGGTACGGGTGCTAAAACGTTGCCATTTGCATTAGAAAGACGTCCAGCTGGTAGCTCTACTTGGGCTCAACATTCAACGTATACCACTGATAACTCAGGTAACTTTACATTCACAGTTAACTTGGATACCACTTATTGGGATGTTCGTTTAGCAATCAAAGGCGACACTATGGATGTAGGTAACATTATATCTGCAACTGATGCACAATTGATTAATCAATGGGTATTAGGTAATAGCACGATGTCTGGTTTTGATTATTATGCAGCAGATGTTAATGGATCTAACAACGTAACAATTACAGATGCATACGGTGTATTTAGTCGTGTAGCAGGTAACTTTACACAATGGCCAAATAACACAAAAGATGTTAAATTCTTTACAGCAACTGAATATGCAACTATCAACGGCTCATCAA
>Ga0315903_10001116_pt1 | contig 40705 bp, 72 predicted proteins | sample LakEriMetagenome_7_FD_203524 | JGI IMG/M metagenome (GOLD analysis project Ga0315903, IMG submission 203524) | Freshwater fungal communities from buoy surface, Lake Erie, Ohio, United States - Buoy 2 MA119 | ecosystem: Environmental > Aquatic > Freshwater > Lake | place: USA: Lake Erie, Ohio... | reverse complement strand
CCCATTCTGAAATATGAACAAATCCGAGGGTTAGGTTGTTTTCCTTGACATACTCAATCATCTCGCCAATTCCATAAATCCATTGCATATGACACCAATAGATTACAGCCTTTGTGATTTTGACTGGTAACTCTTTGTACTTACTGAACCATAGACTGTTTACCAACACATCAAATGTTTTGTTTTCAACATTATCCAACTGAAAGTTCGTGTATATTACACCACGAACTTTCTTTCCTGCATTAAATACAATTCCTTTTTTGGCATAAGACTCTTCCAACAGTGGTTCTAGTTTGTCTGAACAAAACACCACATCGTGGCCTTGTGCGGCGAGTTGTTCAGCAACTATTATTGAACTGGTATCAGTCCCAGATCCACCGCCGTTTCCATATCTTAATGTTTCTCCGTCAAGATAATTACTACGACGACTGTTTCCTAAAACAGTGAACAATATTCTCATAGTTTTTTCTCGTAACGCTTACCCCACTGTTTTGATTTGCTAAAAGAATACATTATTACTCTGTCTGGCTTGTTATCTGAAATTATCTCTACATCAATTGAACTTTTCTTGTATGTGAATATTTCAGGATGAGTTGATGGTTTGAAATCAACTCTGAACAAATTTGTGTCATATTTGTCAACGACGCCAAATGTGATGAATTCAAAATCTCCAGTGTCTTCTTCCATGAAATGTCCTACATCCCATGCAACATTCATTTTGAGTCTTTCTTTTTTGAATTGCGCCTCCCAATCAGGTGGATTCGGTGGTTCTTTTACCAATAGAGTATAATCTTGTATTTTACATGCTTTGAAATTAAAACCTCCGTATACTTCATAATCATGCAAAGAGCGAACCTTTCCTAATCCATAAATTCCCATATCAATTCCATGTTCTTCTTGTCCGAACAATTGGCGAGTTTTCTTTCTTGCATAAATATCTCTCTCACCACTTGTCTTCTTTGTGGCACTTTCCTTGCCGTGATCATCCCAATGCTTTGGACGATATTTGCGAGTATATTCATGCCACATAATCATTCTGTATGGGCTGAAGAAATCATATCCATGTGTATATGCACGAACACTCATAGTTGTTTCTTCAGTGTATCCACCAAAATAAATGTCTGGATCATATGGTACTTCTTCAATAAATTTTCCAGCAACAAAAAAGAAATGTCCACTCAACGTGCGAGCGCGAATAATTTTGGTTCGCTTCTCATAATCTCCAATGTAATGAGGCATGCTCATCAAAAGTTTGTCATTGCTAAATTCATATTGTGACATCAAGCATGGTACTGGGCTTGCTTTTTCAATCGGCAACGCAGTGTCAAATGGTGTACAATATGTGCTTATGATTGGTTTTTTTGCAACCGACAAAGCCTGATCATAATCTTCAAGAATCATTGCATCCCAATCTTGAACAAAACGATGGTGACTATCAATCTGCAAGGTGTATTTTTCCCCACGATACAACTTGTTTGTTATGTTTCTAGCCCAACCCAGTCCTTGGCTTTCTGAATAATGATATGTTTCAATTCTGAAATTTGGATTGTCGATGAATTCATCAAGATTTTCCGTTTCATCTTTTTGCCAACAAATACCAAATGTTAATTTTTCTGGATGTTTCGCTTTGGCAATCATGTCCTTGATGGTAGGAACCAATTCTGGATCACGATATGATGCTATCTGCACGAATATTAGATCATTATTTTTTTTCATATAACTTTGTATTATAGACTTTTATCATATATATGCAAGCAATAATAAATTAAATCGTATTATTTTGCATAGTAGATATTATATCTACATTTTTAGTAATGCTTGTCTATACTATTATTTTTAAAACCATTATAAACAACGAAAAATTAATTGCGAAGAATGTATATCTTTTCGTTGTCTTTTATTCTGAAAAAGTTTCCAGCTTCTTTCATTTTTACAAAAGTATAATCTCCATTTATCATATATCCACCAATTTCGAATGATTGATTTAATTCGTTCTCATAAAACACCTTGAAATTCTCAGCTTTACACTTGAGTAAATTTTCAGTAACTATACTAAAACTTCTGTTTATATATTCTTTCATTTAAATATTATGGGAAAGGTACGTTTTGTGAGTTTGCTCCTATGTCCTCCCCTTCGGGTGGAGGTGCAAACCCACCGTATGTTGTCGGGGTCGGCGTTGGCGTCGGCGCTTCTGTTGGTGTAGGTGTTGGGGTATTGGTTGCTCCAATTGTTGGCGTTGGCGTTGGTGTACTTGTTGCACCCGGGCATGGGCATGCCGGCCAAACTTGTGTATAAGATCCTACCGACGCATTAGGTGCAGCTGGATTTGAAGATCTTGCACACACCGATTGGATAACTTGTCCCGGCGCGTTTCCTGTATCAGTTACACTTACTGCATTTCCTGTACTGCAATCGTAGTGGGTTCCAGAAAAGTCACCGTTTGAATTACAGACAAGATCATAGCATGCACAGTCCGGCGCTATTGTAGCAGTCGGTGTTGGTGTTGGCGTGTCTGTTTGTGCTATTGTAGCAGTCGGTGTTGGTGTTGGCGTGTCTGTTTGTGCTATTGTAGCAGTTGGTGTTGGTGTTGGTGTGTTTGTTTGTGCTATTGTAGCAGTTGGTGTTGGTGTTGGTGTGTTTGTTGGGTTTCCAGTTGCGGTCGGCGTTGGTGTTGGTGTGTTTGTTTGTGCTATTGTAGCAGTTGGTGTTGGTGTTGGTGTGTTTGTTGGGTTTCCAGTTGCGGTCGGCGTTGGTGTTGGTGTCGCCGTTGCTACAGTTGCCGTTGGTGTTGGTGTCGCCGTTGGTGCAGCTGCTATGTAATATACAGACGATAAAATAGATGTGTATGTAACCGAGTTGACAACAATCTCGGCTTTGAATTGATAATAACCCGCTATGCTTGGTGCTGGGTTGTCGTATCTATCAACTCGGGTTGATGTTGTTGATGGTAAAGAAGTTTGGCTCTGATTAGTAAGCGTAGAAGACACCCATCCTCCGGTCGGAGGATCTGTTGGTCCACTTCTCTCATATATTGTGTGAGAAGTTATGTTGTTAAGATTATTTGAAGCTCCGGTACTTGTTATATTAAATGGAATATTTATGTAAGCAGGAACACTTCCTTGAGGAGCAACATCTACTGATGGAATTCCCAGAGTAGGAGTTGGAGTTGGTGTCGCAGTTGGTGCTCCGGGCGGTGTTGATGTTGGTGTCGGAGTTGGAGTTGCCGTAGGAGCAGTTGTTGGTGTTGGTGTTGGCGTTGAAGTAGGCGCACCCGTTGGTGTTGGTGTTGGTGTAGGTCCAACCGTTGGTGTTGGTGTTGGTGTAAGAGTTAGAGTAGGCGTTGGTGTTGCGGTTAAAGTTGGAGTAGGCGTTGGTGTTGCGGTTAAAGTTGGAGTAGGCGTTGGTGTAGGTGTTGGTGGATAATAAACAATCTCTCCATATTCTGCGACATATCCTTCAAAACTAAATGTGCATGGTGCCGCACTTGCGCTGTAATATACGAATATACTTCTGTCTTTATGCGCGACGCCCAATTCTAGAAGTTGCAAATTATTTCTGCTGTATTTTGCTTCTGTCAAAGCAACTCTGTTGTTGTTCCAAGAATATATTCCACTTGCTCCAACCGGCGCGGCTGATGATGTAGACCCAATGGATAAAAGTGGAGAGCCAGAAGAATATACAAACGCATCCGTTAAAACATAACCTTCTGGAAGAATTGCTCGCTCGGTTCCATTTCCAAGAAAACTGGATGTACCATCATTTGCAAATCTTAAACTGAATTCTTTATCTGGATTTGTTGCTTTTGCTCCGCTGGTAGGAAGTAGAAGGTGATTTGAACTTTTTGAATCCAACCATTGTGTTGGACCCGGATTCAAATTCACTGGAGTATATGAAGATACTAAATATGGATCAGAATTTCTTACTCCACCATAAAACAATGTATTTACTTCAGCTTGAGTAAGTGCTTTATTAAAAACATGTGCCTCATAAATTGTACATTCAATGTTTGGCAATGTTTGGTCACCATTTCCTAATGTGATATATGAACTTGTAATAGTGCTGGCAGATCCACTGAGTCCAACTCCAATCTTTGAATTGTTTACATACAAATTCAACAAGCTTGAAGAATCTCTGGTCAATACAGCTTCAAATACTCTGTCAGAATAATTGTCAATGAAATCGCTGAATATGATTTTCTTAGTTGCAACACCATCGTCTGTATATCCAATCAAGTCATAATCTTCAATGCCAATATATGCAGACTGTCCACCCGATGTTATATTGTCAGGAGAATTTCCAACACCAAACAAAACTCTTGGATTTGCTTCTGTCAAAATTGTTGATGGTATAAATCCGCGAACCATCAAACTGAAATTTGATCCCACTTGTGGAAAATTTCCATAACAACGAAGATTATAACTTGATGTTCCTGATCCCGGAGTGTAGCTGGATGATTGACTAAAAGCCAAACCATTTGTTGTTTGGTATGGCTGTCTTGGTAGTGCAACATTCAAAAGTCCACCAGAAATGATATACTGGGCCAACTCGCCAGCATAAATTGCTTTTGTTTCTCCGGTAGGAGATGTATTTTCAGAAATATCAACCAACGGAATCAAGTCGCCAAAAACAAGTTGACTGCCACTGACTCTACGAAGTTGGGTTGTTTTCTGATTGGACATAGTATCTTTTCATTATAAATATCACCCAAATAGAAAAATATATACCATTTGGATGGCTTTTATAAAAAAGCAGTTATTATATGTATTATCCTAGATTTTTGATTTTTTGCACTATGAATTTCACTAGCGCACTTCTTAATATGTCGTCCTCTGTAAATTCAAATGTATATATGCCATGCTCTTTACTTTCATCGTCATTGAACAAATTGAAAATGCTTTGAAATCCACTTCTTCCGTTGATGTCTGATTGTTGTGGGTCGCCGCACACAAATACTTTACTAAATTCGCCCGTTCTTGTCATAAGCGTAACCAACTCTTTCTTTGTACAATTTTGCATTTCATCTGCCACGATTGCCTTTGCATTCCAGTTAAGACCGCGCAAATATCCAATTGGCAATCCTTCTATGCGGTTATCTTTGATCAAATATTGAATGTCTTCTTTTGGAAGAAGTTCGTCAAGTTTATCGATAAGTGGACGTTTATATGGAGATAATTTGTCGTCAGCTTCTCCGGGTAATGTTCCCATTTTAACGTCGGCACTTTCAACGATACTACGAACATAAACAATGTCGCTGATCTTCTTTTCATTCATTAACAGCAACGCTGCAAGAACTGAAAGATATGTTTTTGTTGATCCCGCTGGTCCCGATACTAATAGCAATTTTACTTTTTTGTCTAACGCTAATTCAATAAATTTTTTTTGTTTCTCTGTAAGTTCTCTGTGTAATATTGTCAAATAATGTTCTATTTTGTTTCGTTGATGGACTACTGGACTTTTGTCTTTTGGTGGTATTTGAGATTTGATTTGTTCTTCTTGTTTTATCTTCCTATTTTGTAGTCTTTTCTTTTTTGACATATTTATTTTTTGGTTTTGTAGTTATAGATGAACCCGAACTTATCAGCAAGGTCGATAAGATTTTTAACTCTTATACAGACCTCAAATTTTTCGTTACTCATACTAAATTCGTATATGTTTTGCAGACTTTCCTTGAAGTCTCTACGATTCAATACCACAACAAAATTTGAATTTTTGAAACAAAACATTTCAACGCCACCGAGTTTATTTTTTAATGCAAACTCTATGTTATCTAATATTTTTTCATTTATTTCTAACCGATTGGAGAGAACATAATCTTCCATCTCCTTGTTGTTGGAAGGAAGTTCAACAACTTCGTGTTTTACTGTGACCTTTGAATTAGACTTCTTTTTTTTCGGAGTCTTTTTGATCATATACTGAAGATAAATATATCTCCAACCACGCTTTCCCTAATATATTCACCAACTTTTCATTCTCGGACAGTTCTTCTTCACCCATTGCATCAAACACAATATGCATAACCTCGTGGAAGAATGTTTCTATAACCATTTCATTTGTTATAGTCATGTCAGATTCAAAGGTGTTTCCATTTTCCTCGTATTTTCTTTTTACCACACCTTCGCCCTGTAGCTGGATTAATTTCAAATCTTCGTCCGCATTTCCATAACATCCTTCTGTTTCAAACAGATCTTTTTTTATAACAACAGTATACTTATGTCCGAATAGGATAAAATTTTTAGGTATGTTTAATTTTTTATTTTGGTCAAACACTACATATAAGTATTATGGATATAAGCAAAGAACCAAATTTGATAGACAAAGCAAAAAGTCTAGGAACTGCCGCAGTTAATTGGGCAACAAAAGATGGATTCCAGAAAGTTTCAGACGAACAATTTCAACAAAGAAAAGATATATGCTTGGCTTGTCCTAATTGGGATAAAACAGGATACAACAACATAGGTAAATGCATGTTGTGTGGATGCAGTACTATGAAACTATATATGCCACATTCACAGTGTCCAGATAAGCCACCAAGATGGGGTCCAATCAGCGTTGGGGCTTAGGTGGCAATTTGGATTTACATGGTACACATGTACCCATAAGTTTCATACAATCGTCGCAAAATTGATAATAAACTCCGGGTTCCGCGTTGGTTTTATATTGTACCATAACGATTTTTCCTTTGTTGTCTTTGCACGACTTGCAAATAAACACACCAGCATTTAATTTTCTGGTTTTAAGCTCGTCCTCTTTAATCTCTACCATCATATCAAATAACTATGATCTGCATTGCATCAAAAGATCATAATAATATACATAATCAAGCCTACGTTCTACTATATCGGATTTATGTTTAAATACTGTTTTAATGTTGGCTACATCTTTTCCAATTATCTTTTCATCAAAATATTTTGAAAGATATTCATTTACCACAATGTCTTGTGCTATATTTGCCCATTCTCTATCAAAATTTGAATTGATGAGCCAATGTCCAAAAATCACATGACACATTTCGTGACAAATAACAAAAATTTTTCTTTTATTCTTACACTTTTTCCAAAAGTTTTCATTGGCAACGATTCTGAAATTATTGTTGCATATTTCCAATTCAACACTCTCCGCTTCTTCTTCAAATATCATCGGCTCAAAGCTTTGCCACATTGCACCAAACAATGGATTCACTTCAAGTAAATCACAATGTATCGCCGCATTTTCTTTCTTGGAAATTTTTTTCATGAATAAAAAGGGGAGCTTTCGCTCCCCATATTTTTATCGACTGCGTCGAGCTTTCTTCTTGGGCTTTTCTGCCTTGGTGGGAATATACTTCTCACCAGCAGACTTTCTGCGAGCGGCATTTCCCCACGAATTGCGAGTCTTTACACTTGCAAATTCGTATGTTTTACCTTCGGCTACAAGCTTCTTTACTTCTTCCTCGGAAGTAGCTAGTAGAATTTTTTGTCTTAGTCCTGTCATAATATTTTATCGACGATAGTTAAGTTGACGAATCTCAAGCTTACTACCATCAGGATGGCGCTTGATAATTCCTCCCCAATAATCCAACTCTCGTTGGGCGTCTAGCTTGGAGTCATACTCCGAGTCGCTAACGCGGAAGCCATTTCGGAAAACGGCATACATTGCGGTTTCTGTTTTTTCAGCAGTGTTATTATTCATGCTTGTTTTTATTCGTTGTACTGAGAATAAATGTAACTATCCATACGAGCCAGTTCGTCGTGAATGTCGTGACTGTTTGGTTCCAAGAGCGCAGGAATACCAGTATCAATATTTTCATTTTTATTGGCGGCTTTAATTGTGGACTCCTTGCGAGGACGACCGCGACCACGTTTAATATTGTTGTTTGTTGTATTACTCATACGCGAAATACAATGACACCATTTTATGTAAAGTCAATGTCTTTTTAATAAAAAAATAACTATTTATTTATTACGATATGAGATTTACAGTGTCAGATAGAGCTAGGCATGCTTATATACATCTGCGCTGTATAGGAAGGTGTCTTCAACAAAGAAAAAATCCGTGGTTTTACATCAAGGGATTTTTCAGAACATTTTTCTGTTTTAAATATTAGCAGCGACGAGATGACAATGATGCGACACCAAGTGTTTGTGAAACTATTTGGAATCCACATGCAACTGAATATGTGTTTGTACTCGGTGAAGCCACTCCAGATGCAATTCTGGTTACTCCATAAGGATCTTTATATGTAAAATTATATTCTCCGTTCAAATTTGTAAGAACGTCAATTTGAAATGAAGCAGAACGAGGATCTAACCCACCACAAGTACTTGCTATTCTGTAATTTGTTCCATGTATTACTGAAATAGAGTCTTGTCTTGCGCATGATCCATTTATACATGTTGTAAATGGAGTACCTGATGTTATTGCATTTGTTTGCACCACATTATTTCCATCCAACCATGACGCTGAAGCTCTACCTAGATTATCAAAGTCTAACCAAAATGAGTGAGTGAAAAATTGAGAAGGTGCTGCCGTTGGTGTAGGAGTTGGCGTTGTTGTTGGCGTTGGTGTTGCGGTCAACGACGGTGTTGGCGTTGGTGTTGCAGTTGGAGCACCTGTTGGGGTTGGTGTAAATGTAGGCGCACCAGTTTCCGTTGGCGTAGGCGTCGGTGTAAGTGACGGCGTCGGTGTTGGTGTCGTGGTTGGCGTTGGCGTGGTAGTCGGAGCGGGTGTTGGTGTAGGTGTTGGTGTTGCCGTGGGTGCTATTGAAAAACATGGCTTCACTTCTCTTGGATCAAAAGACAATGTATCAATCGGTTCAATTATTTCAAATAATTCAGTGGTATCTCTACCAGAATTTGTAACTGACATTACTTGTCTTGAAGATCCACTTATAATACTGCTGATAAATCCTCCAGTACTTCCGCTAACCTTTCCGTCAGAGTTTCTGATATGATAGATATATTTTCCAGATATATTCTCAACAGCCATATATACTGTGTTTGACCCAGAGTTGTATGAATATAATCTGGCAGAATCTATTTTTCTTGAACCAATTGTTGAAACAAATATTTTTGCGGTATCCTGAACACCAGATGGTCTGGTGAATCCGAGTTCAAAATTTCCTTTTGGAATCGATAAGAATGGTGTAGGAGAAAATAATGTACTACTTGTTATTGTGGTCGCTGATGATCCAAGAATATAAACTGGGTCTGCCGCTGTTGCCGCTCTTCCCCATTCAACTGAATATACCAAATCAGAAACGTCTGTTGTTGACCATTGTAATTTAAATTCGTTGTTACATTTTGTAGATGCTGTCGCGTGTAGTGTCTCACACAAAAAATTACTTATAGTAGCAGGAACTGGTGTTGGTGTTGGTGTAGGACTTGGTGTTGGCGTTGGAGTTCTTGGATTGACCCATCCCACATTTTGTGTATCAAACAATTGTTTATAATACGCTTGACCTACGTCTGTTCCAATTATTTCTCCAATGTTTCCAAAAACACTTCCTGTTGGATAACCATGTGATGCAATTGTATTAGACATATATTAGTAAATTTTAACAAACCCATTTCCACTTGAACTACTTGGTGTTTGCCATGATACAAGTGCCGCTATTGATCCTGTCCACATATATCCATTTGTTCCAGCTTCTCCCCCGAAATCATTGTCGCCCCCACCGGCTCCTCCCGATCCAGCAAATCCGCCACCGCCTCCACCACCACCCCCGTCTCCGGTAGCATCTGCACCATCACTTCCAGTATAATATGTTCCTCCCATCCCAGATGGATTCCAAGATGGTACGCCCCAATTTGCATCTTGTCCCTGTGAATACTGCCCACCTCCACCTCCACCTCCACCTCCACCTACAATTGCAATCGGAGACCCATTCCCAAAAAGTATAGTCGCTCCACCACCTCCTCCACCTCCACCCGAAAATCCATCTGGTCCAGCATCTCCACCATCTCCTCCGTTTTTACCAGTCGCTCCAGTAGTTCCACCCCCTCCGCCGGTGTTAGCCGTACCCGTTGTGCCACTTTCACCAGCTTGTCCATTTGATATTGAATAAACTACCGAATTACTCATTATCACACCAAATATCATTCTGTTTCCAAAGCTTCCTTGTCCTCCTTGGAAATCATCATCTCCACCATTTCCTCCATATGCCGCATTTATTTCAAAATTTGCATAGCAAAAACTTGAGCTAAAAATAAGAGTTGGGTTGTAAACATAAAGAGGACCATCTACGTCAAGATCCCATGAACTTTTTCCGTATTGTATAGGAGTCAGTGATGACAAAACTCTTGATCCGCCACCCACTGTTGGAGTTGGTGTTGGTGTTGATGTTGGAGCACCTGTTGGAGTTGGTGTTGGTGTTGCGGTTGAAACCGGAGTAACAGTTGGAGTTGGTGTTGGTGTAACAGTTGGTGTTGGTGTAACAGTTGGTGTTGGTGTTGGCGTCGGAGTTGCGTTATATGATTCCCAACCAATATTCAATGAGTCGTCAGACACTTTTACATACTTCAATCCATCCGACATTTCAATCAATGAACCAATTGTGCCAAAAACTTGGCCATTTGGATTGCCGTTGAGTGGAATTGTTCTTACCATAAAAATGTCGCATATATAAATATACGACGCCCCATCAATATAATCAGTTTAGGGGTTTATGATTCTGTGGAACATTTTGCTTTTGCTCTTCTCGTTTTTGATCAATTCCCTGCTTCACAATATTTGCTGCCGCTTGATTAAAAGTGGGAGCTTTTGATGACCCTCCCAAAACTTGCATCTGTTTGATAACATGTCCGATTTCTTTGATATTTGGATTCATATATACATAATTATCTATATCTGGCAATTATTGGTGAGTTGCTACCACTTACATCAGTATCTATAGTCATTTTTACTTCTGTTCTTGGATCATACGAAGCGGTAAATCCATAAGCTGTAATATAGAACATATCACTACTCACAACAGTAATAGGAGAGTGAATTTCAAAATAATCAAAACTATATTTCTTTTCCGTGGCGTTCATCACGATATTTTCACCATATTCAAATCCACCTTCAAGCGGATACACTTTTTCTTTTCCAAGCCCAAACAAATAATAATTCTGATCATTCATTTTAGGCACGCCCTCCAAGAAATATTCTCCGATTGGAACGTTGAACTTTTTCAAATTAGGATGCGCTGTGTTATATGCCGTGCCATGATTTGATGAACTGATATGCGTATCTGGTGCAGAATTATATAGATGAACGCAACTATAATCAGCAAGCAACAATAATTTTGTTCCTTCTACTGGCTGAATTGGCGTCATTGGTTTTTGAAAAACCTTGTCACCCATACTGTATCCAGCGCCTTCATACAATCCAACTCCTTTTACGTAATGAAAATTTGTCAACAATCCCTGATAATACAATACTGATGCAAAATTTGAAGCGCCGCCAATACTAAACGGATGAAATGATGAGGTAACATTTGCATTTATATTCAAAGTATAATCACTAATCAGAACACCATCTTGAAAAATATACAATTTGTCATTTCGATGAGAAATTGCCATATGTGTCCATTTATCATATATGTTTAATGGATGCCCCTCTGCCACATATCTATTATTCATTGAAAATCTTATTGTGTCACCATCATATATTCTTGCACTAAGATGTCCTAGTGTATCTCCCGGTCCTCCCATGTAAAATATACTTTGAGTAGGATGTGATGCAACTGATCCTGTGATTTTCATATACCACTCAAAGGTAAAATCTCCTCTTCCTACTGCCCATATACTACTGGATTGAAATTCAGCATATGAAGTTCCATTGAAATATATGCTACCACTGTTTGTTACTTGTGGACACCCCGGAGTTGGTTGTATGTATGGCGTAGGAGTAGGTGTTGGTGTTGCGGTAAGAGTTGGTGTAGGAGTAGGAGTTGCCGTATTTGTGGGAGTGGGAGTGGGTGTGTCGGTTGGTAATGGTGTCGGAGTTGCCGATGGCGTGGGCGTTGGTGTTTCTGTCAACGTTGGTGTTGGAGTTGGTGTGTCGGTTGGAAGCGGCGTGGCGGTTGCTGTGGGTGATGGCGTGGGCGTTGGTGTTGGAGTTGGTGTGTCGGTTGGAAGCGGCGTGGCGGTTGCTGTGGGTGATGGCGTGGGCGTTTCCGTGGGAGTTGGTGTGGGCGTTGGAGTTGGCGGATAATATGTGTGTTTAGTCGCGTCAAAATTCTGCAACACTTCACCCGATGTCAAAATAGAATCATATATGAATACTTCAGCAATATCACCAACATATTGATAACTTCCATTTGGATTAACACCACCGGCTGTAAATGCGCTGCGACCAATCCATAATTCTTGAGCATTTGTTATGCTACCCACCATTGTATCCGCTTGTGTCTTTATTTGGACGCCATTTACATACAAATATAAATTGGAATCATCTCGGGTAAACATCACATAATACCAAGACCCATTGTTGTAATTGGTAAGTGTACTGCTTATAGTTTGACTTTGACCACCAGAAAGAGCAATATCACCAATAATCGTTCCACCATTCAACCATATGCGATAATTCCAAGGCCAACCACCTGTGGTCTCTTTGGACAATATCATCTTTACACCACCCGCAGATGATCTAAACCACGCGCCAACAGAGAATGTTTCAGAACTTAAACTTTGATTGGTATCAACATATTCAACGCTACCATCAAAACTAAAATGTGTAGTATTAAAAGATGGGCCACCAATAATATCTGTACTATACCCATTAGGACTTAAATCAGTCCATACAGAACCAGAAGTAGGATAGCTTCCAGTATTTGAAGCTATAAGATATAATTGCAGACTACTGGTTACTATACTAGGCATATATCATAATAAATATAAATCCTCTATAGTATATACAAAAATTCATTAACTAAATTTTTAGCCTGTGCAAATTCTGAATTTTTACATACTGATTGAAAAAGTTTAAAAAGGTAAAACCTTATTTGACATATTCAATAAAAACCAAATCAAAGAACAACAATTGAACAAACAATTAAACACATATACAACAATTGTTCAATTATATGCACATAATACAAATTATGGTATATACAAAAATCCATCAACAAAAAATTCAAAAATTTTAAAATTTGAAAAAAGAGGATATATGGCGAAAAAGTAATATACGAAAAAACTATAAAACGTATATATGAAAAATGGATATGAAAAATTGACCACGACAATAAAACGTATATGCCCCGGTAGGGGGGTGGGGGGTTTACCCCACCTAGAAGACACCTAAACCCCCACCTAACGGGGGGGTGGGTGGGGGGTAAAGCCGCGTTTGACCCCCACTCCCCCACCCCTACCGTATGGGGGTTACCTTACTCGCCCCACCCATAGCTCGCTTTGCGAGCTTCCTTGGCGTCAATCAGAGCATCCTGCTCCTCACGCCACACCTTGTATTGCTCAACGGTGTATACCCCATACTCCGCAAGGTCAGCGGCGGTGACGGCGCTGACGCACCAAAACGTTGCACCCTCGGCAATGCACTTAGCCTCAAACTCCGCGTTCTTGGCGGCGAGATAGGCATTGAGGGCGACTTGATCGGCGGTGAGGGTGGTGTTCATCATGAGAATACTATGACCAAATTAATTTAATAATTCAAGCACAAAGTTGAAAAAAAGGCGGGGGAGCCACCACGCTCCCCCGCCATCCATGAACACCCTAACCAATTGTTTTAATGATAGTTGTAGCAGTTGATGGGCTTGCCGCACCAAGGATAAAACGTGGCACAGCTGGTATCCTTGACCTTATAGCTGTCACCATTGGCCTTGAATCGCTTCGTTACCACAGTGCCGCCAGACGAATTAATGTCTGGCTTGCTGTCCCAAGTCATTGGGCTTGTGTAATTATCAATGGTACCAAGCAGTTCCAACTTCACACTAGCCTTGGTTACTTCAACTACCTTGGCAAAATGGGCGATGCAAGCATCGTAGCCATATGTGCTGCAAAGAATATCACCCACCTTGGGTCCATTGACCACGGCATTCTTGTTGATTAATGAGGGTGCTAGTATGTTCATATTGTTGAACTATGATATTTTATTCTGAAATGTCAAGATCAGACGCTACATTAGCTTGTTCTTCCTTGATCTTTTCAGCTTCAAGCTTCTTGATCAATTTGTTGTAATCTGCTTTGTTGGCAGACTCAACAATAAATTCCTCGGGGTCAATACCGCCATTATCAAATGCAGTTTTGAATCCATCCACATCATTAGTGTAGATGATCTTGTTCTGAACATCAATGGCACATTCAAGTGAGTTGATGTCGGCCAAAACAGTAGACAAACCAAATATAACAGGCGTGGTGAACTTGATGGTGTTTTTCATAACTTGGGTAAGGTTGAACTAATTTTTATGAAAGTCAAGCAAATGAAATCATTTTTGCGTCGGCATCAATACTAGTTTCACCAAGATCCCAATTCAATTCTGGGTGAACATCATCCACGATTTCAACAATACCATTTTCATTCTTTTTGAATTCTGTGATGATATGAATGCTATCTTCAAAATTCAAACAAGTGATTTCAGCTTCATTAGGATCACCTTCTTCGTCCAATTTGAAGAACAGATCCTTTTTGCTTGAAGCATTAAGAATGCTGATGGTTCCATTGGGCCATTTGGCGATGTACAGTTTCATAATCTTTGAAATAATTTATTTTACTCCCAACGATTGCCATACTTGGCTTTGCGAGAATAACTGCCTTTGCCCTTCTTGGTCTTGTGGGTGCAGCCACCCAAATTAAGACCAGAGGTGAATTGGCTGCGAATCTTGATAGTGGTGTTCATCTTCATAGTGCTGATAACTATGATTCTTTTTTATCAAAAGTCAAGGCGCATTTTCATCTTCTTCACCAAATATCTGATCTTCAATGTCATCAATTCTCATCTTGGCAAACTCACCTACCCAAATAGCAAGAGCAGCATCACTTTCTTCTGCAATTGATGCGGCAAGAACCATTGCTACACTTTGGATGTAGGGTTCATTCAGTTCTTTTGCTCGTATTGAAAGATCAAGAAAGCATTTTTTCAATTGATCGCGATTAAATTCTTTGGTGTCCATGTTGCTCTTATTAAAGATTAAAAATTAAAGTTAGTCAAGAAAAAAGGCGGGGGAGCCACTACGCTCCCCCGCCACTATGAACACCTACCTCACCAAATTTTACTTCTTCTTTTTCTTCTTTGCGACTTTCTTTGTCGTTTTCTTGGAAGTCTTTTTGACAGCAGTCTTCTTCACCTTTTTCTTGGCAGGCTTTTCAGCAGGCTTTGGAACTTCCGTGACTTCAACCTGCTCCAGTTCAGTATCATCGTCGGGCCAAGGCTCCCAACCAAATTCATCCTGCGCAAGCTGCTTCCAAGCATCACTATCAGAGTCCTCATTGTATTCTTCGTTGGCTAACTCGCCCTTCTCATACAAATCATATCCAACGAAACCAACACCCTCTTCAAGATAAGAATGACGAATGGTCAACTTGTTGAACTTTTCAGCAATAGCAGAGATGGCACGCTGCGGTGGAGCCCAAGCACTTTCAAAACTAAAAATAATCTGTTCATTAATGCTGCTGACATCATCCACTTCAGCATCAACATCCCACTTGGTTCCCCAATTGGCAATGTTCCAATCATACCAGTTCTTGTGACCAAACTGTTCAAGATTAGATTGCTCTTGCTTTTCAAGCTCTTTTTGCTTTTCAGGATCACCGTGAAACCCAGCGGTAGTTTCAGTCAACTGTGTTGGCGTAGGATTGATCTTGGACAGCAGAGCCTTGCCATCGCCAAGCCACTCATTGAATTCGACAACATCAGCAGCTTCACCACTAACAACGATTGTGTTTGAGCACCAATTAGGCATAGGTAGATAGATTGAATGTTGTTTTAACCAATGTCAAGCCTTCTTGTTCAATTCAGCCATACGAGCATGCGCCTGTTCAGCACTATCGGCAATTTCAATTAAACCAGCAGCAATGGCGCGAAGAGCAGAAACGCTGATATCAGCATCACGCTTAAAAAAACTTACACCATTTGAATTGGTAATATCAAGCTTTTCCACTTTGACAGGACTGAACTTTCCAACAAACTGATTGTCAAAATAATTAACAAAAGCTCGTGTGGTCAGTTCACCATTAGGATGGCTGGTAATCGCAGACGACTTGATCAAGCAACTAGAGATGTTGTAGCTCATTGTGATGAAATGATGATTATTTTTTAATTAAAGTCAAGAACGGTGTGGCGAAACTCTTTTTAAACAAGTGCCATAACCTGCTCGGCGTGTTGCCTTGTCATGTGCTTTTGCTTGATCTTCTGTGAGGAGCATCAAGCTCGGCGCGGTCTTGTGGTCAAACACCAACCGACCCACCAGTCTTGGACGAGGCCCATTAAGGATGTCGTCCAAGCTGGCGGGGCCAACCATCTTACTCATCGTCGCCACCGTAGTAGCCATAGTCCTCATCAGTGCCGAATCCAGCAGAGGCGAGGGCATCGGCATCAGCCTCCGCATCACTGCGGAACTGATCGTGCTCCGTGTCGCCATCGGCGCGATAGCAGATGAAGTTGAAGATACCGTTGTCGTGGAGAATGTCCACCACACCATCAATGTCCTCGGCGTTGATGGTGAGAGTGTCCTCGTCCACGGTGTAGGGAGGAGTTGCATCCATCTCAAGGGCGGTCACGGCGATAGCAAACAGCCCAGCGTCAGCGAAGGTAATGGTGGAGTTCATGGTGAATACAGTGACAGGTTTTTATTAAAAGTAAAGAAAAAAGTTAAGAAATCGTCGCCACATTCTTTGTGCCAACAAAGTAGCACTTGAGCGTGTCGCTGTTCCAACCCGTGAACACGAACTTGCTGCCGTTGTAGGTCAGCACCTTCTTGGTCAGCTTCTTGACATCATCCCAACCATTGGGAATGTCGATGGTCAGATACTCGCGTCCATCGCGAGCAGAGTAGACAGCAGCAACTTCGTTGTTGGAGATGGTGGCAGAGTTCATGGTGCAAACACTGACAGATTTTTATTAAAAGTAAAGAAAAAAGTGAGCGTGAACTGGTATGCGCTCCCCACCGTGGAAACTTTAACCGATCTCGCAGCCCTTGAAGTAGCGGACGGCGCGATCATAGATCTCGCTCCAGTCCTTCTCCACGCTCTGCGGAATCTCCTTGCACTCAAAATGGGGGAAGGTATCAGCCCGACCAAGCGCGATGTTTAGCGCGGTGGTAGGATTGAAAGTGTCGCCCCGATTGGTAGCGCAAAGACTATAACCGAGACCGACCGTGTTGTCGCTTCGCTTCAAAGCGGCAACGACGCCGACCTTCTGCCGCCGCCGATTGCGGACATATTGGAAGATAACAGTGTTGGGAGGATTAATCATAACGGTGTTTATGTTGGTTTATGTTTTAAGTAAAGTCAAGAATTATTTTAACTGCGAGCATCTACCTCGTTAAGGATCGCCTTCTGCCAATCGCCGCCCGCCGCCTCCCACATATCAAAGAGGCTGTGGTTGATGTCAGAGGATCCAATCTCGTCAAACCCACGCTCTACCAAGAAATCCGCCGCCCACTTGCGCAGCATAGCTTGGGTGAGACCACCAAGAAGGCGATACTGACTGAAGCACTCGGTCCAAGTTTCGTTGTTCATCGTGCGTATACTCTAGCACAGATTTATAAAAAGTAAAGAAGAAAATCACAGACCCCGCAGATACTTGGGGCCGTGCCAATCAAACTTGTCCAGCACATTGGTTTCCTTCACATTGCCACGCACACCCTTGGCCACAGGAGCCTTCCAACTTCCCTTGAGAAGGTCGCCGTTGGTGTGATTGTAGAAGCAATACACCCGCTCCGCCACAAGCGGACCAGTTTTAGCTGGACGCTTCTCATAGACCGCCAACTTGGCATATTTGGGTCCAACACTGTCCACCATCACAAGCGGAGCATCGTTGTGGACAAACCCAGAACTGGTCCAATGATCATTGATGATCTTGTTCACGCCACGAATGAAATCCGTGAGCGGCATATCCAGATTCAGCTTCTCAACGATGGTGGTGTTGCTCATGATGTTGAATAGTATCGCAGAATTTTTATAAAAATCAAGAACTTTTTGATGTGCTGAAGAAATTCTTGAACAGAATGGATGAGAGTAGCATAAGCTTCCAAGCCATCCACCAACTAATTTCTTTTAGACCAAATAACTCAGGCATTGTTGCGTTCCAAAGCCAAAGCAAAGGAAGCGCAAGAACCAAAGATCCCAAAAAAATAACGCACAATGCAGTAATGAACACTGCAATTTTTTCAGCAACGTATTCGTATTTCATCGTGGGTTATTAAGACCTCATTTTTATTTAAAGTCAAGAAAATTTCACCAATCAAACATCAATGGTTTACCTTCATACCATCCAACATTTCCAACGTGAATGTCTGGATTAATAGCGGAGTGCTTCTTGAGTGCAGATTTGATTTCATTGACAGCTTTCTTTAAATTGGTTTTCTTCACAATTGGCTGAAGAACCCATCCATCACCTAAATTGATTGTGGGTACGCGCAAATAAAGCGGAGTGCGCTTATCCATAATAAACTTTGGACGCTTCACAACTGTGCCATATCTTTTATTGTAAAATGCATCCATTTTTCGATATTTGCTTTCGAATCGGATCCATCCATCGACATTGTCACCAGATTCAAAGATCTTGGGAAGTGTAGTGTAATACCACTTTTGGAAATTAGTTAACTTCATTTTCAAAAAGGATTGTCTGAACTGTTGCCATCAGTGATGGGTGCAATGTTGCATGCAGGGGCACCTACCACCTCCACAATCTTGTAGACAATCTCCTTGCGTCCACGACGAGACACAGACGGCTGTTGAATACCAACCTCTTCAATGGTACCATTTTCAATTCCATTCTGCACACGTGAGTAGATGGTAATCAGCTTCATCTTGTTCGCGTTTGCCTTTCGCAGTTCCCTCAGAGTAAATGTCTGAGGAAATGTCAGCGGCGTGTTGTACTTGATGCGTTTGGTTTTGTTCGACATAAATTTTCAGATCTTGATCATCTTGGAATTAACTTCGGACTCGAATTCAATTGCCTTGAGTTGAGCCTCACGAACCATTTCTCGAAGATAATCCCTACGACGATCATCACTTTTCATCTTAAGAAATTTGTCATCATAAGCGAGATTTTCCAATGCGCTTTGAAGGTATCCAGACAAGTAAGCGTAGTTCATAGTGCTGATATGTTGGTGTTAAATTTAAAACAAGTCAAGTAATTAACGATACTTGATTCCATAATCTTCTCCGTCATTGATGCCAGCCAACGCCAGATCGATCTGAGCATAAACATAGCTGTGGCGGTGTTCAGGATAGAAATTGAGAGCAAGAGGATAGCCACTCATCTCGAAACCGTGACCGTTCTTCGTGAGAAGGGCCAACGCCTTGTTGAAAGTTTCCTCGGTCTTGAATACCATCACGTTGCTGATGTTTCCGTATTTCATCGTGCAAGTATCTTGGATTTTAAATTAAAGAAAGTCAAGAATTATTGTGCGTGATTTGTGTGCGCACCCCACAGCAGGGGTTACCCCGCTACGACCATAGCGTCCAACTTGGATGCATCGCTCATCGCGATGACCTGCCGAGCATACTTCGGCATCTTGCGGTGGACGAAACTCATTTGCTTGTCGCTCAGGTTACCACGGCGCAGATACTGCTCCGCGAGACTAGAAAGGAACTCGGCATCACAGCCGCTGAAACCAATGCCGTTGTCGTGACTGGTGACCTTCGCCGCCTGCTCATCGGCAGTTTGGTTCTCCTGATAGATGCGGATCAGAGCCTTCAGCGCCCACACCTTGTTGGTGGCGAGTTGATTCTTGACGTACTGGACGGTGTCTTTCTTGGTGGCGTTCATCTTGGCCATACTCTGACATATTTTTAAAAAAAATCAAGAAAAATTGTAACTTTTTACCCTTTTCTCCCGTCCTCTAACACTTTAATTTCAAATAAGTTATGAATCGAATGAACTTAACTTCTTAATCTTCACCTTTTCAACTGGCTTTTTCATATCTTCTTTGTTGTACTTCAAAGAACATCTACAAGAATCATAGATGGAACATCCAAAGCATTGATCATCAAGGTAGCGATTGGGATAAGCACAAGATTCCTTGGTCATCTCGCTGATGCTTAATGGAGTTGATTCGCTCTTGAAATAATCTGGATTACCAGTCCAAGGAAATTTCAAACCATCCAAAGGAATTTCTGTGTAACCTTCTTCAGTTTTGATGCTCAAAACCTTTGGCTTGGGTTTGCGCCCACGTTTCTTGGGCGGTCCTTTGGGAACTTCAACTTTGATCTTCTTTGGACGAGGCATTTGATTTTTAAAATGATTGGTGGAGTTGTGCTTGGTTGGCTCCACGTTGATAGGCAGTCAGGTTACGCGCCTATGTATTAAAAGTCAAGCTAGAATCGGCACTAGGCGAAACAGATTAAACTCAAACTCGCTGCCTTCGCTGTCGGTGATAGCAATCTTGTTGCCATCACGCTCTACTTCTTCATTGCCTTCTTCAAGAAATCTGGCACCAAACTCATCATGTTCATCATCCCAACTCATATACATAAACTCATTGTCTGGCTTGCCTTCAATATCACTGAATGAGATGATAGGCTCAATAAATCCATCCATATCAGTTACACGAACAACATCAGCAGCTTGAATAAGGTCAAGAGCTTCTTGCAGTTTGATTTTCATTATGGGAGTAGTATGGAGACCTAAATAAAAAAAGTCAAGCAAAAGGTTGTCCAGCCAATGAATCTGATGTGGCAGCATCAATGTTGTTGTAAAGAGTAATCAGTTCAGCGTGATTAAGAATTTTCATAAACTCAATCTCCTTTTTTTCAGTATAAAGCCAAGCAAGATGATCGTTGTCAAAATAACCCAACTTGATCACATTAAGATCATAATCAATGGCATAATATAGAGGGTGTTCCATATGATTTATTTCTTGATGCTTGGAAGCCGAATAACTTTCTCACACACTTCAATCAAACGAATCTTGTGATTGCGTTTACCCCACCCCTTAAGAACCTTAACCGCTTCAGCAATAGCCTTTTCTTTACTATCAAAACATCCATCAGGAAAAGTATTCCATTCAAGGTACTGCTTGTCGTAAATCTGAATGCGATATTCGGGCTTCATCGTGAAGTCAGTTTGAACTAAATTTAAAGAAAGTCAAGGCTCTTCTTCAGTCATACACAAACTATTTCCGATAAGTTCATAACGCTGCTTGCATTCAGAACAGATAAAATACTCGACGCTGTATCCACCAATCGTCTCGGTGTCACGCCGTCCAGCACTCTCATAATCTAACTCAACATCGCAGCATTCAAGTTTCATCTTGCTGATAGTGTCGTTGAAGAATTAAAAAAAGTCAAGATAAATTGGAGCAGTGTGAGCAGGACGCGCTGCCCGACTTTTGGCAGGATTGCCAACTATGTTTATTGCACAGCTACACCAACACTGCGTAAAAATATTCTCTAAAATCCAGAGGTCAACCTGTGTGATACCGGCAAGGGTCACTAGCGCTTGGCATAGATTTTAGAGTTCCGGCAGAGCGACCTGCCAAAAAATATTCTCCCATTACATTTTTCGATACACGCGCTTCACCTTTTACAATGTTGCGGAATAATGAGAGAAAATCAAAAGAACAAAAAAGATTTCAGCAACAGCGATGGAGCCGATCCATAATCACGCTAACTAGGATTTGATCAGAATCTTCGTCACGAGTTCCGCACTAACTGTTGCTTACTGTAGTTCCGTGAGTACTTCCTATTGGCAATGCACCCTAGAACAAAGAAGAGAATGAACAAAAATTAAAGAAAGTCAATGATAATATCAAGACAGATAGCGGAATTCTGCTGTTCCGCAAGAGTTTCACACTTTCAAGCTGCTCTTTCCGACGAATCAATGCCGTGTGGCTTTGCTTTTAATGGTGGCGCTGGTCGGTTAAATCTCAGGTATTTGGTGATAAATCCAAACCCTTTCATTGAACACATCACTGTTCAACTTTGATTCCATCGCGCAAGGCGACTTTTATCTGTCTTGATACTACCAAAGAACAAAGAAGAGAATGAACAGATTTTAAAAAAAGTCAAGAGAAAATTGGCGCGCTAGATTTCCGGAGACTCCCCGTGGAGCCGTGGGACTAGCGTTCCCCACAATAAGGGATAACCCTGTGGGCTCCCTGACACCGGTTTTTGTGGCCACAAAGAACAAAAATTGGGCCGCGCCATTCAGCAATACCTGAATTTAATGATGAGGCAGTTGACGGCTTCCAAACCTCATTGACAAGAGATAGAATGAACAGATTTTAAAAAAAGTCAAGAACTTTAACTGCGAAAACGATTGAAAAGTTGGCTCAAGATACATCCATCACGCAATTCTCTTGCGGTCTTGCGGTCAGACATAGGAACATTGTTCATGTACTCCAAATAACGCTCACGCTCACTTGGCTTCACACTCTTTTCAATCTGAAGTGCAGCGTCAATGTCTGCTTGAGGAGGAAGTAAATGAGAATCGTTCATAAAATTGGTACCGCTACGGGGAATCGAACCCCGATTATCGGAATGAAAATCCGGCGTCCTAACCGTTAGACGATAGCGGCGTAAAAAATGTTCAGATAAAGAGGCAGGATCATGAGCCCTGTTATTTACTGCTGTCAAGCACCTTATGCAGTACTCCAGAGGATGTAGACGACTTACTTGCACCTCTGTCTGAAAAATGGAGCCGAGTGTCGGATTCGAACCGACAACCTACTGTTTACAAAACAGTTGCACCGCCATTGTGCTAACTCGGCATTAAAAAGAACAAAGATAACTATGACTTACCTACCTAAATTGTCAATAAAAATTGTGCGATGGTGCGAGCTTTCACGCACTATTGTGGGAACCGAGCCCACCCCCTCCTTGTCTTTGGGTTCATCGCGAAATTGGTGGTCCCGGTGGGATTCGAACCCACAACCAATTGATTAAAAGTCAACGGCTCTACCATTGAGCTACAAGACCATTGAAAAGAACAAGACACAGAGTACTTGTTCTTTATAAAAAGTCAAGAACTAAATCTTGGACATGATTGCACCGATGATGATCTGATTAACTCCGCAGTTCGTCTGCCACATAATCTTTGAAAAGAAAATGCCATCAACGATGTTGAAAATACCCATTGTTAGAAAAAGACCAAGAAACAGTCCTTGAATAAGTTGTGTGGAGTTCTCCTTTATTTTGTTGATTATTGTTTTCATATGATAAAAGTGGTGGGCCGGAAGGGATTCGAACCCCTAACCAAAGGATTATGAGTCCTCTGCTCTGACCGTTGAGCTACCAGCCCGAGCTAAAATTAGTTGATACAGATGGCGTTGACAGGCTTCGCCGTGGTGTCAAAACTGTCTCCATCAAAATAACCAAGAGACGGCTCGTAAAAAACAGGAGAATAACTATTACCTTCTTCGTCTGCCGCATAAATCACTTCTGCGTCAGGCTGCTTCTTGGCGATTTCTTGGAGTTGGCGGATGTATTGCGTCAGTTTCATCGTGGTGTTATTTCAGTTTTCGAGATCAATGTAAACTTCGTTAGTGTATTCGTCAAGCGCGTTCTTGATTTCCTCGTAACCAGCGTGGTGCGTCTCGTCATCATCGGGGCCAAGAGGAACCCAAAAAATACCCTGCTGCTCCATACCATCCTCCAATAGGCGTAGGAAATGAGGGATGTCGATCAGAGTGCGATTAGCATCGCCAAAGCTAACATCCAAATCAGAGTTGAACAAGGCATCAATAGCCTCGGCAGCATTCTTGCTCATCTTTGCCAACGTGTTGGCAGTGATGTAGTGGCAGGTTTGAGGTTCGATGTTCGTAGCGTTCATTGAGTAGAAGTGTGGATACTTTTTAAGAAAAGTCAAGTATTACCAACTGGATTGGTAGTAAAATCCAAATCCATTTAACTTATCACTCAAACACGTGTTAATGATTTTGATGGTTTCAACCAAATCGGCCTTGTACCAATCATCAACTTCGGTGCTTCCAAAGAAAAATCCACTAGTAGGAGGAATTAGGTTTTCCGCCGTATCCTTGTCACCATTGTTGTAGGCAGCAAGAGCAGCTTCACACTCACTCTTCAACTCAAGTAGTTTTTCGCGGCGAACATAGCTGCGTTGGCAATCATCCCTACCATCCTGTATATTTTGAACGAACCAATTATGAATGGCATTGGCCTTGCGCCAATAACCAACGGTGATGTTGACCGTGATAGAATTGTGAACATCATCCTCGTTTAGATTAAAAAGATCAAGAACTTTGCCGAAGTTCTCATTCTTGTCGTGGTCATAACCCGAGATATACTTCTCGGCGCTGAGATACATATCTAGTCCCATAGTGCTGATTAGGTTGACAGATTTTTATAAAAAGTCAAGAATTATTTTTAGAATGGCGCGACCGGTGGGATTCGAACCCACGACCCACAGATTAGAAATCTGTTGCTCTATCCAACTGAGCTACGGTCGCGTATGGTTAGATTGCGCGAACGCCCTCGTAATCAATTTCAAAACTACCTTCAAGATATTCGCTGTTGTCGTGGGGCAAATCTTCATCGTGGGCTTTTTGAATAGCTTCTTCAATACTGTCTGCCTTGACAAAGACATGACCATACTCTCTCCAAGTAACAGGTACTTTGTAAGTGTTCATTGCTAATTAGGATGATTAAAAAATAAAAAATGTCAAGGCTTTTTCACTTTTTTTTCTGTGACCAATCTTGGCGCGGGTAATTGCGTGGGGGCTGGTATAGGAAGATTTGGGTGATTGACCTTTAAAATTTTACCACTGGAAATTATGAGCTTCATCGGAGAAAAAGGGATCACCGATAAATATTTTATTTCCAAACAAAGTCAACAAAAAATTTAATTTTTCGTGAAAAAAGTTATGCGGCTTCCAAATTTTGTTTCCAACCCTTCAATTCATGATGGAAGATGATTGCATCTTTCACAACAAACTTCTTGTTGAACTTCTCTGCGACAGCACCGATTGGCTCCTCACGATGGCTGTTGCCATCATAGATCATACCATTCGCGAGCAGCACAGCGTGATGGTGGTTGCTGGGGCGACCACGCTTGCCCTGCACGATGAAGTGACAACCAAGGTAGATGGGCCAACGGTAGGAGTTAAGCTCCAACCACCACAGATGGTTTTCACCGTCACCATTAAGGGAGATATGGCTGCACTCAATTTTCTCACGCTTCATTGCGTCAACCACCTTGGTGGTGTACGTGCCCTTGTCTTTGTCGCATTCCACCATTTTCTCCAGTTGCTCCAACGAGGTGTCAAAGAGGCAGGAAAGGGCCACAGGCCCACAGTTGTATGCTCCCAACTGTGGGTAGTGGGTGATATTTTGGCGATAGGTTAGCATGCGATTGGGCGGCTGATGTTCATTGAACGCCCAACTGAATACCCATCCGTCGCAACTGTCGAGTTAGAAAAGTTGCGAACCGAAATTCTTGTGCTTGACAAGCGGGGATAAGTCTTGCTGACGAACTGCTGCACCGCCGCCTTCTTGTCCGAAATCACGATGCCATAACGAGCTTTGGTGTCCGCCACCTGCTCCTGCGGCATAGCGTTGAACTTGGCAGTTTCCGCCGCCGCCTTGGCTTCGGTCAGCTTGCTGTCCAACCCACGCCAAAGGTTGTACATGAAAGTGTCTTTCATGCGCACGCTCAAACCGTTGCTCTTCTTGTAATACTCCCAACGGCGCTGCATATCATCCTGCACAAACTCGTTGACGAACTTGGCAAACTCGACATCACGCTTGTCTCCGAGAATGTTGACGCTGCGACCAAAGTAGCGCCCGCCAGAATAAATCACGTGGACATTGAAATGCTTGTTTAGGAGCCAAGAGGCATACTTCTGAAGGCTAGGCAGACGCTTGCCATTGAAGGCAGTCTCCTGCACCATTTCCAGCTTCTCAGCCTCGCTGTCAGCCTTGGCAGTTACCATCGCAAGGTCGATACCAGCTTCTGCCGCCATTGCCGTAGCCTTTTGGAGAGCAAGCTCCGCCTCGTGAATGTTGGCGGACTTGCTGAGATTGAGGAGCTTCTTGAGTTTGGCGAGGAGTAGTTCGTTCATCGTGCGACCATCCTACATTAATTTTATAAAAAGTCAAGAATTATTCAATCCAAGAAAGCTGTTCGCAGAGTCGCTTTGCTTTGCCGTGTGTGGAAACATCGTCATAGATGGTGTCCATAAAGTGACGAAGATGTTCAATCAAAATCTTTTGGTCTGTACCAGCAGCTACTTGAGTGCAATAGCTACCATCTTCAATAGCTTCCCACTCCTTGCCGTCGAAGCGATAAACATCAAAACGAAGAAGGTTTTCATCATACTTGTCAGTTGGGTCATAATCCCCATCATTTCCTTCACCAAGATTGACCCAATCAATTCGCACATTGTTGCGAATGATCATGGGCAGATCATACTCATTGATGCTAATAGAGTCGATGTTCATTTTAGATAAAGAGATAAGACTTGTGAATATTGCCTTTGTATTCAAACGTGATGATATCTCTGCCAGTAAGAGGACACTCTTCAATATCAATAAACTCCACGTTTTTGCGTGGAATGAGTTTGTTTCCAACCTTGACGCAGGGTTTCATCGTGCGAACATCTTGGAGACTTTTTTTAAAAAAGTCAAGAAAAAAGACCACGCCTTCGGGAGCGTGGTCTTTTCTTTTTTTCTTGTATGCCCCGTCGCAGGACACATACAAAATTGGGAGCAGGGACGGCGTTTGAATCCGTTGCTTCACATTATGAGCGTGACGAGTTACCGCATACTCTACCCTGCCACAAAATTATTTTTCAAACCGACTGATTCTCCATCCATCCACAGCCTACGATTTAACCAAGCAATGATCTTTGTCTATGTTTGTTTGTCGCTTTCTCTCCACCATTATCTCTACTTGCTTCTTTCATCTCTGTCTGTAGCTTGTATTATTCTGGCGGCGCGATATGCGCACCGTAGGTTCATCAAAGGGATGCTTACCTATCTATGTTATTTAAAGAACAATTCTACTTTAGCATATATATTCTATTTGTCGAGAAAAAAGTGATGGTTTTTTAATTTTTTAATAAAAGACATCTACCGTTAGAACATCTACTTTTGTCCATCCCATATTACCAAGTTCATTTAAAATGTCAACAATGTTCCAATCATTCTCACTTTCACTTACCTTGTCATATGCTGTGTAGAAATCATCATACAGATTTGATGCACCTTTTGTAGGATGAGAAAAATGATAATCAATGTCAAACTGATGATCTTCTTTATCTTTGATGTCTAGATGATAGATGTTCATGCTAAATACTTCATAAACGGATGATACTTGATCTTGTGGCGATAATATGTTTCAGACATATTCTTACCTTGTGCAGTATGATCTGCAATAAAATACTCGTTCTTGTACTTGATTAATGCATGTGTTGCTTTGCCAAGTCGATTAAGAGATGAAAGAATTGTCTCTTTGATTTTATCAGCGTCAGTGGCATTGAATTCATACTTCTCTGTATGAATCGGCGTCTTGGCGCTATCAATGATAAGAATTTTTACGGTGTCGTTGTTTGTCATCAAATTTTACTTGAACAGTCTTTGTGATTGATCTCCGCGTCCAAAAAATGCTCCTTTGTTGTCAAGTGTCTTACCATCGTGCACTCGACCGAGTAGAGCACCTTTGTTATCCAAAATGGTCTTGCGACCATTGCTTTCGGTGGTGACAGAACCAATCCATCTACCTTTGTTGTCTGTATAGTATTGCTTGTTGCTCATTTTATTCGGCGTCTTCGTAAACAATACGAGCAATCTTGGTCTTAACAACGTTGTTGTCAATAACAATCATGCCGCGATCATTGGCGTCCTCGCCATACCACTCCACCTCGCCGTTAAGAGTGTAACCCCACGGCTTAAGGAAGTGTTCGATGAGATACTCAATCCACTCCACATAATGATAGAACTTCTCACCACCGTCCCATTTGATTGAATAACCATCATCGCTCGGAGTCCATTGACACCACAGACTTGGCTGACCAGACGGAGGATTGTTATAGTCAACAAGGTCGGGAATGCCTTTTTGATTGTGTCCGATTCCTTGACCAAAGTCTCCCAATTCACCGACAAAATATGCACCGTCATAGCCGACGGGAAGTTCCGCAGCATCGCGGATAGGGTCTTCGCGTTCAAGCGTAAGCTCTTCCTTGCGCTTCATTCTGCGCGTTTGAGCAAACTTTTGCAAGTAGGCTTTGTGCTCGGGGGCGAGCACCTTATCAAGACCAAAGTCACCATTGAAGTCAGTTGTGTATCCCATAGTATTAGTTAGTTTGGTTAGATTTTATAAAAAGTCAAGATCAATAACTCGCCTCGCCAATTTCTTTCACGCCAAACTTTTCCTTGGCGCGTGCATAGATTTCAGAGATGTTAATGTCCTCACGCTCTCCCTTGCTATTGACCGCAATGGCATAGCCGCAAAGATAGCGCATCTTTTCACTACCAATCGCTTCGAAAACAGCAATGCTGTCATCGGTCAGATGTTGTGAAACTTCGTAAGGAAAATCAACATCAATGTGGTCATCAGTCTCCTCGTCGTAGATAGAACAAGGAATGCCAGTCTCGTCAAAAAGCAGAGCATACTGTCCAGTCTGCTCTTGAACAACAAGATCAATACCTCTGAATGTCTCAATAAACTTTTGGAATGCAGCAGCGTCCTTGACGTTGAAATAATTGGTGCGAGCCTGTTCGTAATAGTTAGCCATTGTTAGTCCTTGATGAGTTGATCGGTGATTTCGGAGCTAGTAATTTCGGCGCGGTCTTGAATAAAGTCAAACGAATAATCCATTTCTTGAAGCGCATAACGCGCATCGTCTTCACTGTTCGCGTTGATCTTGAGACGAACAGTAACTTCAGCCGTGTATGTTTTCATCGGTTGTAAGCGTTATAAACTTTATCAGGAATAACATCGCGCACAAGAGTGTCAAGATTCCACATAGCATTGGATATGGATTTCTTACTCTCGTTGTTTTCAATCATACCAGCAATGCTGATGAGGTCTTCGTAATCTGATTGGACCACTTCAGCAGCACCCTCATAGTTACGCTCAACTGCACGATACTTGTCGGCAGCAGCGACGAGCTTGATTGCGAGTTCGTTTTTCATCGTGGTAATACTCTAACAGAGAATTATAAAAAGTCAAGGATTAAATGCCAGTTTGGTCAACAGCACCGACGCCATCAAATCCATTCGTCTCTTCTTCAACTTCCTCAATGTCGAGGGAAGCTCCGCAATCTGTCTCAATCTCGTAAAGCAGTTGCTTCACAGCTTCAATGCGAGCCTGCTTGGCGTTCTTCGCTTCAATGGTGATGTTGTCCCAAGGAGTGTAGATGCGGTAGGTTTTCATCGTCCAATCAGTCTAGGGATAATTTATAAAAAGTCAAGGATTAATTCTCAAGGTCGATGTGAATGTCGTCGTCAAGATCATTGATGGCTTGAATGATTTGCTCGTAGCCAAGATGCTTGTTTGGCACAACCTTTGCCAACAGATCAATGAAAGCACGATTGGAAATAAGTGTGCCAGTTCCATTATGTCCAAGATGCAGATCAATGTCTGAAATATACAGGCTGCTGATTGCTTCAGAAGCATCCCGACTTATTCCTGCCAATGCGCTCATAGTAACGCATCGGCAGTTCACATAATTTACAGGAAGTGTGGATGTTTTCATTTTAGAATCGGATGCTGTTCAGATTGTTGTCCTCAACAAAGTCACCATCGTGATACTGCTCTTCAATGGTGGGCTTTTCACCATACTTAGCTTTGAACAAGGCAATGAACTTCGGCGCATCGCAGTCTTCCTCAAGAAAGTAGCGGTTGCCCTTGCGATAGCTGTAACCAGAGAAGTACTTCGGAGTGGCGTGAAGATCAGCCAGATCGCGATCAGAGACTTCCAGCCAACCGTGACCAGCGTCAGAGTGAAACGTGAGGGTGTTGTTCATCGTGCAAGCAGTATGGTTGATGTTTTATAAAAAGTCGAGAATAAAGTGGCGAGGGATGGATACCACTCACATCCCCCGCCACTCCAATGGTTTACACCAAAGTCAAACTCTCAGCGAGGTCACCGTCGTTGAGCGTGTCGAGGCACTGCAACTTGGCTTGAACGCGATGGCAGATATTTTCCTCGATGCACTTGGCAGCGTAAACAATGCGCTGATAACTCTTGGTCTTGCCTTCCAAGCGCCAGATTCGACCCAATGCTTGGCGCATATTGTATGCGCTCCAATTGGGGCTGATGATGCTGGCGCGTGGAAATTTGCCATTGAGGTCGTGCAATGAAACACCCGTTCCGCCAGCAGCGATATTGATCACCATCACTCGCTTCTTGTCGGATTGAAATGCCTCAATGTCAGAAATGCGCTGCTTGTCAGTTTGTCCGCCGACAATGTAGCCAATTTGGTCCTTGAATTTCGGCATCTTCTCAAGACGCTTGACGACGGCATCCACAGTATCAGTGAAGTTGAGAAACAACGCAACGCTCTTACCTTCGTCGTAGAGATCTTCCGCCATTTCAACGAATAGCGGCACCTTGCAAAGTTCTGCCTTGCGACGAGCCTCCATCATCACGGCAAACACGTGTTCGCTGTAGTTCTGAGCCTTCTCTTCAAGCTTGGCCAACTCGGCGTCCATATCATCGTAAACGGATTGAATCTTGGCTTCATTGGACCCAAGGTCATATGCTTCCGCCACAATATGGGACTCTGGAAACTGCTTGCCAAAATCCTCTACCTTCATGCGACTTGCGCACTTGCTGGTATCGAAAAGATACTCATTAAGTCTCAGCATAGACTCGCGTGCAGCTTGGCTCGCAAGATTGAAACTCATCGCGCCATACTGTGGAAGCAATTCCGCACCATGCACTCGGCAAAAATCTCTGAAGTTGTAGAGAGCATGGAGATTGGTCAAAAACCCAAACGCACGCATCTCAAGAGGAGACGTTGCAACAGTGGCGGAAGATACCAGTACACGATATCCTTGAAGCTTTAGTGCAATCATCATCCAACTGTTGCTGGTGTTATTACCTTTGCACTTGTGACCCTCATCAACCACAATTAATGTGTTGGGATCGAAATTGAACTGAGGAAGTTCGGCAGTGGCATTCTCCTGATAAGGACGCACGGGATCCGGCAACTTCTTCCACTTCATATACTTGGTGTTTCCACGACCAAGCTTTTCATAGTTGATCAGTGTAGTGGCTTTAAGTTTGAAGCTGGCCAGAATCTTTTCCCATTGGTGAATAACACTCTTGGGACAAATCACGGCGAATGGACGATTCATTTCGCGAATGACCGCCGCTGCCGCATAAGTCTTTCCGGTGCCCGTCTCACTCATATCCACGGCATGACCATTAAGATACAGTGAGTCTACGAGCTTCTGCACGTGCTTGAATTGAGGTTCAAGCAAACCTGTGGTATCGATTTGCATTGTCCAGATGTTGATCTAGGATTTATGAAAAGTCAAGAAAGTTTCTTGTATTCTTTGTTCAACTTCTTGATGGTCTGTTCTACACCCTTCTTGAATGATGGGTCAATAGGATTGCTGCCATGATGCTCTTCACGTTCACAATCCTCCAAGAACAATTCTAGCGCACACAATGTAGCTACTAGTTGGTTCTTATTAAGTTCCAAAGAATGTTTCATTTTTTAATAGTTCCAAATCTGCACACTTATATTGTCGCAGCCAAACATCATATACTCGCCATCATAACCATCTTCATCATAGATGGGCTCGAAATATTTAACTTCACCAGTTTTGATGCTTTTGATACCAACTCCATTGTAATTAAGAGAAGAATGATATGTGTCAAGTTTGATGAGTTTGCTTTCGTCCGCCCATCCAACATTGCCCTTCCAATCAAAACTGGTGGAGCAGTAGATCGGAACCGCTGAACCGTATGTGGTCTTCATTGTGCATACATCTTGATGGAAAAAATAAAAAAGTAAAGAACAAAGTTGAGAAAATTCATCAACGACTTACAAAAGTTTATTTGATGGTATTTTTTAAAAACTCTGCTAGACTGTTTTGGTAGTCGAGAGTAGGGCAAGATCCCGAAGAGACTAGATGAGGAGATGAAACTCCAAGAGTAGGGCACCAACTCCTACACAAATTTTGTTGATGCGAAAAATTCAATGTACATCATTTTTTTCTTTACCTTTTAAAAATATTTGATCAAACTGGCTGCACTATGAGTACCATCATTGAAGCCAAGGTTTGTGACTATGACCGTGATTTCACGGGTTGCGTGCTTGGAACCAGCGAGCGCAACGGCTATCACGACTCGGATTTCTACGCGACGGTTTGGGACGAAGAGCAGGGTTGCGTGCGCACCATTGATGACGGCACCACTCGCGCATACGCCCCAAGCAAGTATCACCGCGCTGACGCTACGGAGGAAGTGGTAGCCAAGGCGCGTGCTTGGTGGAACCGTGAGGTTGGCCCCAAGATGGCGTACAGCGTGCTGATGGGTCGCCGTGCGTTTATCGACGTTGGCTGCGAGGTTGAGGTAGTCAAGGGCCGCAAGGTAGCCAAGGGAACGAAGGGTGAAGTGGTTTGGAAAGGTAGGGACAGCTTTCGCCCAAACTCATATCGCATCGGGTTGCGCCTATTGGACGGCACAAGGGTCTATACCTCAATGGATAACGTGATGAAGCTCGGCGTAACGCCTCCAAGCGAGGCTGACCTTGAGGAATGGATCAAGAGCAACAATCCCTACTAAGGGGGTTTTTGTTCGGTTGTTACAGCTCAACGAGTTACAAAATTCGTTGGGCTTCCATTTTTTTTAATTTCTGCGATAATGGTATCACGGTGGAAGTAGGAGATAGATTCCGAAAAGCCGAGACAGGGCGAATCCCGAGAGGGTGACCCAAGGGTAGGGGACCGAAGGCTACCCAAATTCCAAGGTTGTGTCAAAAAAAATGACTCCCCCTGACTCAAATAGTATAGCACAAAAAATAAAAAAAGTCGAGACAAAAAATGGTGCTAGGAAAAATAAATTTATTGTAAGTAATTGAGTATCAACAAGTTATGTGCTTTGTAACTCATTGATACTCAAGAACTTATGAATTGGGGAAATTTCCCCAATTTTTTATTTTATTTTACTGCTTGATTCCTGCGGCAGCAGCAAAAGCAGCATCATCAAATTCATCACTTTGTGAATCACTTGAAACACCACCATCTTCCTTCTTTTTTCCACCAACAAAGTTGATGCGATCAGCAACAACAAAATACTTGCTTTGCTTTGCACCATCTTTTACCCATTCATCCATCTTGAGTCGGCCAGCTACACTGACCAAGCTGCCCTTCTTAACATGTTTACCAACAAATTCTGCCTGCTTGTCCCAACTATCAACATCAATGAAAAGAACTTCTTTGTCATTAAGAGGATTGTTGACCGCAAGACGCAGTGTTGATACATTCTTACCCGAGGGTGTAGAACGTGTTGTTGGATCCTTAACTACATTACCTACCAATGATATATTATTCATATATTTATCGTATTACTTTTTGTTTTCGTTATGTTATACCTAAACACATTATGTGCTTAAGATATTTGGTACTATATACATTTTTAGCCAGCTGTCAATATTTTGTTGTATATAAGAAGGGGGGGGGGGGGTACCTAAATTTTTAATCTTCTGTATAATGCAATAATGCTATATAGCACAAAAATAAAATCAACAATAGTGTAAATATTATCATAGGTGGGGTACCTAAAATTTTTTATGATCCTCATACATCATAATAGCAATGATCAAAATTATCAAGGCGCTAAACATTAATATCAATATCATTTAGATGTGGTGGGTACCTAAAATTTAAATATTGTATATAAATGAAAAACCCACTATGGTAATTATGAAAAACCATAATGGGTAAAAATCTATAATAGTTTAAATTTACACTATTATCAATTATTGCTCATATGACTGCCATCGCAGTTACCATCAATATCATTTGTTTTGCCGCAGCCACATTTATTTAAATTAGCTTTGTCAAATTCATTTTTATCTACTTCAATTTTTTGCTTGCGGCTTTCAATAATTGAAACAGCAACAATCAAGAAGAATAGTACAGAAATTACAACCAAAATGCTAATCATAAAATTTATGTGTTATTTGTTTCAGGTGTGTTATCAACTTCAATAACTGGCTTACGATCTTTACTATTATCACTATCCATTCTACTCATAGGAGTAAGGAAATAATGAACAGTACGACGAAGACTAGATGGCAGACGCTTTTCAGTGCAACCATGAACATACATTCTATACGTATGAACAGCACGCGCACTCTTAGCAACTGTCTTAACATCAGCAATTGTGCGATGCTTATATTCGCCCGGCTCATCAATGTTGCCCTTGAGCTTAAAGCGCGTTAGCTTGTCCTTGGGCATTGTACCCTTGGGCATATTATTGCTGTTCTTCTTAGTGTTGGTATTGTTATCAATCTTAGCCATTTTTTGTGTGTTGTTTATTTAACGTTGAATATCTTGGCATACTATATTGTATAGGTCAACAAAAAAGATGTTCCACGTGGAACAATTTTGATCTTGACAACATATGAATAAATTAGCTATAGGGGGTACCTAAATTTTTTGTCAAGATATATATGAAATTTTTCATAAAATAAAATGCTTGACAGCGGGCGGCGTGCATTAGTATCTATCTACTCCTAATATACCTACTATTATCTACTCCGTATAGTATAATATATTTTTTATTCTTGTATATACTCTAGTATACCTTTTTATATCATTACGTTACCACATTGCCCCATTTCACCCCACACTATCCCACCTTTTTGTATATACACGATTTGATGGTATATATGGGTATATTTCCCCAACTTTATATTTCAGTTTGTAACATTTCTAAGAATATCTTTTTCTCGCATATACCACTCAGTAAGCATATTCATATACTTCTTTTTTTCTTCTTTGCTTAGATAGCTATATTCTACCTTCATAGCTTCTAGACTATCATACTTGATATTTGATATATTGTTATTAGTATTGTTACTCATATATTTCAAGAATTCATATGTACGGTGATATAATTTACATTTTTACCATCATAGCACACAGTTGTTGTACTTTTATCTTTAAACACATATATGGTATTTTTGGTATTAGAAGTATCATTTTTATTAGGCAATAGGGTACCTAAATCTTTTTTCTCTTCTTCATATGTAAAAAAGGCATCATCTTCTTTGGATAATGCCTTGTTTTCTTTTTTCTTTCTGCTCATTATAACCTTTTTATGTTTGTTATTTCTTATATGAAAAACAACATCAAAGTAATAAGTAGAACAAATCCACCAATAATAAACGCATATGTATTATCTTTTGTTTGTGGAACTACCATATTGTTATATGATGCGTTTTCAACAACAACTTCGTCTTTATGTATAGCGGCGGCACTTGATGCTAATGACGATGTATCCGGTGTTTGTTCTGTTGATGCTGTTGTATCAACTTGTGCTGTTTCTGCTACTACTGTTTCTGCTGTATTATTATTTTCTACAACTGGTGTTATATCAACTTGAGCGGCGAGCGTTTGAAGCTCTTTATTTTCTGTAGCGTTAATAATTTCTGCCGCGTTATTTTTGTTTTTCTTTGTTGATCTTTTAGTTGTGTTGCTGCTTTTCTTTGCAGCCTTCTTTGAACTGGGTTTCTTTGTTGCCATATATTATTCTTTCGTTGATTGTTCTATGATATATATTATATATACGGTTACATATATCTATATATCATTTTTTATATATATTTTTTGTGTTATTTTTTGTATTTAACTCGCCCACTTTCCTTCTTTATAATCCCAATGTCTGCTGTCATATATTCCTACAATAATATGGTAACCAAATAATGATAATTCAATATTTGGACCAACATGATCTCTACCATTCCAAGATAGATCTAATACGAATTCAAATATATTGTGGTCTGAATATATTACTTGGCTTTCAAAGTATTTGTTACGTGATAGCTGTTTGGTATATGTGTACATATCATACCATATGTCTTTGGAGAATATGTTTTGAATTTTGAATGATAAGCGCAGCATATATGAATATAATGGGGTAGGGTACCTAAATTTTGTAGCAATATGATGTAACTGATGATACATCATTTAGTCTAAACACATTACTTTCAAGATTAACGAATTCTTTCTTTTGGGTATGTGCCTTTTCAAGAATCTTGTGCATTTCTTCTACTTGATTCTTCAGCGATTCCTTGGCTTCGTTGATATCTTTTTCATTCACTCTTTGCCATTCAGATGATACTCTTTTGGAGCCACTGATGTTTATCTCCCAACCAAGGTTGTATAATGCCTCTGGAATATAAGATGGCGGCATTATTTCCTTGTTGTTTGGCTCTTCTTTCCCAAAAAGCTTTGTCAATATATTTTTCATATGTTCTTACTTTCCTTCCCATTCATCTGGGTCATCATTGTCCTCTGCGGTCATTATTCCATAAACAAAGACTGCGATTCCAATTATCCAAACTATTGCCAATGTCCATAGAATAATGCCGAGTATACTCATGAGGATTATTGAATAGTTGTTGTGGCCGCTCGCATATTAAGCTTTTCGTGAATTTCAGCAATCATTCTCTTTAATTCATTATTCTCTGCACGAAGTTGCGAATTTTCGGATGAATTGAAATCAAGTTCGCTTTGCACAATAGCATTTGTTGTATCAATTGCTTTTGCTTCTCTTTCAATTGCCTTGGATAGTTCTGTTTGAGTGAATGTAACAACCGTCTTTCCTCCATCAACAGTAACATCATATCTGTGACCGGTGACAGAGTTTGAAACCGTGAGGGTTCCGTCTTTTCTCTTTCCAAATCGCATAACAGCATCGTGATTTACAATGGTATATCTACCATACGTCTTATTTACTTCAAACTTCTGTGATACATCACGCTGTGTCTTTGTTTTGCTCGCCTTTTTGCTACGGCGTTTTTCCAATTTAACAGCACGATTTTCCATTTCAATCATATCTCGCTGAGAGTACAATGCACTGTTATCTCCATTGCTTCCCTTTACCTTGTATCTATATGCAGCGCGATATCCATTTTCAGCCAAGGCTTCCTGTCTAAATGTAACGATTACATCGCGTACTTTGTTGTCTTTACCCGCCACTCGCAAAACATCATTCAGGGCATATCTGAAAACGTGTTGGTTTGTTTCTATGTTGTTACTTGTGCTTGTACTCATTGTGTTTTTTTCTGTGTTTTTGTTATTGCTATTGTTTAACTTGGAAAGTGCCATTTCTCCTCTTTTGCTTCTTCTTTCAACTTCACTTGCAAGAATATCAATGATAAGAGAGTTGTTGTCTGCTTTTGCTTTTTTGATAGAACGAGCTATATGATCTGGTGCCATATCTTCAATCAAGACATATTCTGGTTCGCCGTTTGATTTCATCGTTCTCCATATTCCATTAAGGAGTAATGTTCTGAAACTGCATGTTGAAAGTCGATTATACAATGATTGATTGTTGTATTCGAAGTTTGTTTTGATGAAATCAATTGGTTCAGACATGGCGAAGATTTTAAATTACTTAATTATTCGCCGCATAATGCAGATTTTTTCACGGTTGTCAACAACTTTTGTTGATATATTCGTGACTGTAGCAAGTTCTGTCCGCATGTTTTTGACTGCTGTATTTCCTATCATGACCAGCTTTATAATCTTGTCTGTTTTTCATATTTTTGCTGGTAGGTTTCCAATTTTTGGATTTATTTCTGTATTCTCCCATGCGAGGGTGTGCGGTTTTGCTATAATAGCGTTTGCCGTCGTCAACATACATCTGTCCAATTGCATCACTCAGTCTTACTCCCAAGCCAATTCCTTGATAGTCTGGAAGAATTACAACACGATGTTCGCGCCAAGCATTCTTGAGAGTTCCACTTGGCATGGGAAGAACGGATACAAATCCAACTGGGTTGTCGTTCCACTTTGCAATATAGCAGCGCGATGCTTTGTTTATGTTTTCACTCAAATAGTGATGGTCTTTAAAAACTTGCCACCAACTACTGTCGCATCGTTCGATGGAAAGATGAACATCGGGGCGTCGCCAAAGAGACCTCCCCACAGTCAATGACTGTGTAAGTGTATCAAAAACCCAATCAGGTTGCAGCCACTCGGTGACATCATAATGACATGTGGCAAATACAACACCATTCAATTTATCATTTCTAATTTGACGTTGAAGAGCGTGAGAACAGCTTTTTGCTATGGTACGATCAACCACACTAGTAAACTCGTCGAATGATGTATTGCTGTCAAGCATTGCAGCCATTCTTGCTCTAAATTGTTCACCATTGCTTAACACATGATATGGGCGACACCAAGACGGTACACTATTCAATCCCACGGCACTTAATTTTTGATATTGAACCTGACTAGCAATAGCTTTGCTGGCATCCCATATAGGCTCTGAGGTAATACCATAATGCTTTTTTAGAAGTTGACTCTTACCTGTGCCAGATGGACCAACAATCAATCCAATCGCCCAACTACCATCGCGTTTAGGAGCATCAAACGATGGTAGACTAAATGTACTTGTGCCATCAAATTTGTAATCAAATGGCTCAAGAGCATTAAGTAGAGTTTGGTCAACATTTACAGTTACGGACAATGTATTCATTGTCATAAACTATGACTTATTTTATACCAAAAGTCAATACTTTTATAGAAAAATCTACATACTTATTGAATATGATGTTGATAATAATACTATTAATTTTGGTTGGCGGCGCAGCAGTATTTTTCTTGAAAAAGAAAAAGAACAGTAATTCTGTTCCTACACCTCAACCTACTCCAAGTACACCATCCACTACAGATGATGTTGATGAGTATCAAGGATATACAAATCCTAGTAGCGGAAGCAAAGATTTTCCTTGATCACTTTAATTCAAGTGGGTCAATAATCTCGTTGGAGTCTATTTTAAAGTCCTCTGGAAACTTAACAAGTTCTTTGAGGTGTGGATATATTGTATTGTGGTTGGCAAATCCGTCAAGATCATCTCCGATTTTCTTGCTATAATCATATACGCTATCACCTTTTCGCTTCATCCAAGATTCTGAACTAGGAGCAATCGCATATCTTAGCATTCCATTCCTATATCTAAGATAAAACCATTGGCCATCATTTGTTTTTGCTTCCAATTGATATGGGCAAGCGCCACCGGCACTGTATATCGTTTTGATTATGATCATATCATGAATTTATTCCTACTCACCTTAATTGTCAAACGATAATATCCAAACCATTGTATTTTCTTCCAAGAACACTTTCAGACGAACAATTCATCCATTTCTCAAGCATAGTACTGTATACTTGTCTGAAGTCTGTGCTGAATTCAACATCTTGATTTTTCTTCAGATTAAGATTTGGCGCAGTGCCATAAACTCCACCTTTTACATTTGATCCAATTACAAAGAGGGGAGCGGCTGTTCCATGATCTGTACCAGCACTTTCATTTTCATTTGGGCGGCGACCAAACTCGCTGAATGTCATTGTGGTGACCTGTTTGTCTAGTTTATGACCTTCAAGGTCTTTTTGAAATGCGTGGAGTGCATCAGACAACTGTGTCAAAAGGTTTGAATGATTTATCAATTGATTGCTGTGTGTGTCGAACCCACCAATTGATACGAAATATACTCTGGTTGGAAATCCTGCTCTTATCATGGCGGCAACATTCTTCAATGATGTAGCAAGATTACTGTTTGGATAATTGTGCGATGGTTTATATTCATCCAATTTTTGCTGCACTTTTCTTTCAGTAAGCAAAGTGTTCATGAGTGTTTGTTTCAGAAATGTACTATTGTCATTTTCACCATTGGTATTTAAATATGTTGTTTCTAATACTTTTCTGGTGTCTTCGTTGTCTCTTCGGTTTATTCTATTGACAAATCCAAATGTTGAATGTGGTTTTTTTCCTCCAAAAGATTGTGGCGTGTTGTTTGTCATATGCACAGCCAATGGATCAGTTGAATTTATTGGCACACCAGAACATTGATTGTCCATGAATCTTCCAACCCAACCAGTTGTTGATGTTCTGTCGCTGTCAACGGCGGTTTCCCATATTTCAGTCGATCTGAAATGGCTGCGGTTTGGATTTGGATAACCAACATTTTGAATGATGCCAGCTTTTCCTTCAATGAACAATTGATTGAATTTTGCCATTGAAGGATGTAGAGCGTGTGTGTTATTGATAACAATTGCATCTTTTTTCTTGATACCTATTTTCGGACGTAGTTTGTAATAATTGCTGTCCTCGTATGGTATAAGAGTATTAAGACCGTCATTTCCACCTGCCAATTGAACAATTACAAGTATACTTTTATCTTTTTCTGGCAACGGAGTTGACGCCATTGCCGATTGCACCAGAAATTCCGGTGCAAATTGACCAAGTGATATTAGTCCAATTCCCGTGGATGATACTTTTAGAAATTCTCTGCGTGTGTGTGGTAGATTTTTCATGGTATTAACATAGTTGATATTCTGGCGATTGTAGTATCGTAACAATTGCTCTTTTCAATCTTGTGGTGGGAGTGCCGCTGTCTTTTTTTCCTTT